>ERZ1370068.6151-contig-5153_pt1 | contig 75795 bp, 66 predicted proteins | sample MGYA00561227_ERZ1370068 | MGnify/ENA primary metagenome ERZ1370068 (study PRJEB38410, sample SAMEA6850437) | metagenome | study: Metagenomic assessment of the ecological functions of the soil: analysis of the soil microbiota associated with the... | reverse complement strand
TTACCACGGTGGTCCAACAGATATCCTCCGCTGCCGTCAAGCAGATACCCTCCACGGCCACGCTCGACTTGGTCTGCCGGACGAGGAAGCGACGGCCCCTGGACAATCAGCCTCACGAACCTAACTGTGCTGCCCCGACCGCTCGACACGTTCGCGAACACAATGAAAGGACCATATGTGCCCGGCCGCAGAGCCGAGGCGCTCGCGTTCACCTTAAGCGTGACTGTGACGCCGCTTGTGTCAGTGACGCCCTGGGTTGGACTCGCCGTGAGCCAGGACGGAGTTCTGATCGAATAGCTTACGGTTCCCGTAGATGCGCTTATTCGATACTCGATAAGTGACGGTGAGAACGGGCCGCCCTGGGGTCCAGAGAAGGCGACGCTGGTCGATGGGGTTACGATCAACGACGGTAAAGATTGCCCGGCCGGCCTTTGTGCGACGCCAATCTGTGTCAACAAAAGAATCGCTGAGATGGCGATCAACGCGGTCGAGGCTGTCCGACCTGTGGGCATGCCCCATTATAGCGCAAAGCCTACTCGCGCTGTGGGGCGACGTCGCTGGGGTTACAACGGTGTACAGGATCAAGGGTGAATCCGGCTAGGGGCCAGAAGCTGCTCTAGCGACCTGGGGCATGTGAGATAGTGAAGTCGCGCGTCGGGATCGTGGGCACCTGGGCGGCACAGGGCTACCACGGCCGGTGGAGGTCGACTACCCGGTTGTCTTCCGAGCGAGACACAGAGATCGGCGTCATCTATTTGCACTTATACGCAGACCTGGCGCTACTCGCCAAACTGAGTTGGCCGTGCCGCGGATTACAAGGCCGCTGAAGTCGTTCGCAGCAATCGCAGAAGACATGAAGCTCGCGCTAGGCGGAAGCGCGGCTGGTGAACATACGGTACAAATCCGGGCGCCTGAAGTGGACGAAAGACCCCGGCCTCCGGCTTCCCACAGCATTAGGAGAAACCGAAATGATCAACATGAGGCGGCGCGAGTTCATTACGCTTTCGGCGGGCTGGCGGCGGCGTGGCCGCTCGTGCGCGCGCGCAGCAGGTCGGAGCGGGTGCGGCGCGTCGGCGTGCTGGATGGTGGGCACCGACGATGCGGGATTCTCAGGGGCGCGTTGCGGCGTTTCGGCAGGGCCTGCAGGAGGTGGGATGGTCGGAGGGGCGCAACCTTCTCATCACTAGCCGCTGGAGCGCAGGCGACAACGACAGCATCCGAGCCGCAGCATCAAACCTGTCGGGCTCAAAACCAGATGTGCTCCTGGTCAACGGCCGCCGGGGCTTGGTGGCCCTGCAGCAGGAGACGCCCATTATCCCGATTGTGTTCGCCGATCCGGTCGAGCCGGCCTCGGTCGCGAGCTTGGCGCGGCCGGGCGGCAACATCACGGGCTTCGCCTTTATTTGGAGCACCCATCGATCGACGACTATGTGGGATTGCTCAAAGAGCTTGCACCCAGTCTGGCGCCGGGTCGCCATCGTCATGAGTTCGGACGCGCCCAACGATGCCGACAGATTTAGGATTTCCGAGAACACGGCATCCCGGTTCAGAATCAAGCCGGTCGTCATGCCGGTAATTGATGCGGCGGAGATCGAGCGTGCCGTCGCGGCCGTTCGCGCGCGCGAGCCGGACGGCGGCCTGCTGGTGCCGGCTGATGCTGGCATCACCGTACATTGCGATCTCATCGATCGCGGTGGCAGCGCGCTACCGATTGCCGGCGATCTATCCCTTCTGGGTCATGGCCACCAGCGGCGGCCTGATGTCCTACGGGGCGGACGTGGTCTATCTCTCGAGCGCGCGGCGGCGCCTATGCTGGTCGCATTCTCAAGGGCGAGAAGCCCGGCGAGCTTCCGGTTCAGACGCCGACCAAACTCGAGCTGGTCATCAATCTCAAGACTGCGAAGGCGCTCGGCCTCGACTGTGCCGCTCGAACGTGCTCGCCCGCGCCGACGAGGTGATCGAATGATGAAGCGGCGCGAGTTCATCACGCTACTCAGCGGTAACAGCGTGGCCGCTGGCGGGACGCGCGCAGTAGCGGATAGCGCAAAGTCCCTCCACGGTACCTGTGCAGGATTTTTATACAAAGAGCTTTTCCCACATGGAAGAATTACTCAATGAGAAAACGTCTCGCCGCAAGCGTAGTCCCTCTGTCTATTCGCACCCTTACTCGCTTTTTGCACAAGATACAGAGTCTGATGAATGTACTCGATGCTAATTCTGCACCAATCGCGACATTGTTTGTCCTCGCCGGGGGATTCAGTCCTCTGAGATTGCCGTATTGATAAATGATAACGATCCGCAATCGGTGGATGTCGCGAACTATTACCAACAAAAGAGAAATATCCCAAATCAGAACATGATTCACCTGAACTTTGACCAGAATAAATTATATCCGGGATTTACGGCCAATAACGGAATCGATCCTGCGGACTTTGCGCTCCTCAAGGCGCAAGTGGATGCGAGATATCGGTCCGCAAATTCAAGCCTACGTGATTACCTGGAGCAAACCATTCCGTATCGCGAACTTCAACTACTACGGTACGAACTATTCTATCACGAGTGCTTTTACGTTTGGAATTGATTCCGATTATATTCAGATCGACTCATCGCAGCGTAATGCCGCAAAATCGGTACTACAATTCAAATTCTTCAAAACCGTACACGGACTTTCACATACGCCCAGCTATGATGCTTGGAGGGGTGAGCACCGCCAATGTAAAAGCAACGATAGACAAAGGCTCATTGGCCGATAGAAGCTTCCCCACGGGCACCGGCTGGTTTGGTGAGAACCTCTGATGCAGCCCGAAGTAACCCACGGTATTTGGATTTCGCAAATCGACAGTCCAGGACTGGAACCGCCCCGGAGCGCTTAGTATGAATTATGTTGATTATTCGAAGGGCGCATCCGCGGACATAAACCGCCGGTCTAATATCCTCTTTTTATGAAACAGGCGCAGCCAATGTTCCCAGTCTTAATACCAACACCTATGTACCGGGAGCTCTGGCCGATCACTTGACCTCGGCCGGAGGCGATCTTTTCAACCGCTGCTGACTGGCCAGATGAGCATTCTGCGCTGGGCTTGAGCCGGTGCGACCGCAAGTTATGGCACCACGACAGAGCCGTGCGCGTGCACGCAAAAGTTTCCGCAGGCTTCCGTACTGGTGAAAAATTACTTCCTCGGCAATACTGGCTGTTGAAGCTTACCTGAAAATCTGTGCAGTGGCCCTCGCAAGGCGTGTTCGTGGGAGATCCGCTCGCGAGACCATTTGGGACCAAGGCGACGCTTATGAACGGGAGCCTGAACATTACGACAACGAGTCTTGACCCCGGCGTTACGTATGCGCTCTACTCGGCGCCCTCGAGTACCGGACCCTTTACCCAAGATTGCGACAGTCTCTGTGCCCAAACTATCAATTTGTTACAATTAATACGGCGGGCATGAGCCGGCCATTTTACAAACTCGAAGATACAAATGCTCCCAAGCGCTGAATTCGCCACTGTCTCGATGGAACGATGCCGCCGGCTTCCCGGGCGGGTCACGGCCCGTTGTGCAGTCCGGCCTCGTGCGCGGTCAGTCCCCGTGTTCGCGGGATTGCTGTGGCCTGCCGTTCTCTGATCCTCGCGACTCGCCCGCCGCTTGGGACGCGGCACTGCCGAATGCGCCGCGCGCAAAAAATGCATTGAGACTTTGAGCGCCAGCGCAGTGGCCAAATGGATCGGCTGCGCCATGGCCGCCCATTTCCGGCCTTGTACCTCGCGGCAAGCTGATAAGCGTTGGAGACTGGCAAGGAATCCACGGAACGATGGGGCAGCGTCAGGCTGCCCATGATCCGTTCTGAATTCGGCAGTCTTTCTAACTCGTGCTCCTTCCTTAAGCGGAAAGGTCATGGCGCGATCTCTTGACGCGCGCCCAACCCTCCTACAATCCCCTCGTCGAGCAACTCCAGAACGGCGCTCCGCATCGTTTGGCAATTGTCTTCAAGCCAATGAGCACGTTGTCTCGCGATTTTATCCGAACTCAGTCGTCCTGAGACTATTAGTTGCACCTGGGCGGGTCCTGGGACTTGCTAGTTCACGCCAGAGATTTGTTCGTTGCGGCCAATGGAGCGACCACGGCAATGCCACTCGCCGCCGAACCAAAAGCGACCTTCAATCAGATCAATTAGTGGGCGAGATGTTCAGGCGATCTTCGCCGCCGTCGCCACCAGCCGAGAATTGTCCGCCAGTAAATCGGGACCATGCTCGCGAACATGAGCGCAAGTCCGAGTTCTGCTTCGAGGTTGGGAACGAAACTAGAAATCCACCAGGGCGTGGCCACGTCCCAATCAAATGCTGGCGCGTGGCCCGCGCTCAAGTAGCCAAAAAGCCAAATCACAAATCCAGCTGCGTAAATCGCCCAGCCGATGCTCTTGGCATTTGGCATCCTACCACCGATGAACCAGCCACCTCGGCTCCCGGCCCTCACGGTCGGGGTGGGTCTCGACCGTAACGGTCATGGTGTTTGCCGCATCATGGTTGCAGTCACGATGCACATGTCGTCGCGCAGGAGGCCGATATCCCTGATAAGGCGCTCGATAATAAATTGGACATCAGCGTCGGTCATGGGATTTTCCGTGCTCGCCATCAAGCGCCGAATGGAACTTTTCAGTGGGCGCTACTTTTGGACGGGCGGAGTAGAGCAAGGGCCGCCGAGTCCGACGCCGAAGCAGCTTGGGTCGCGGCGCGCCCTCGCTGAAGACTGGCTGCCGTGTTCGGCACGCTCAGACGAGCAATACCATTGCCCAGGCAACCATCGCGCAGACCACAAGTAGGCCCAACATTGCACGCGGATCACGAAACATCGAGGGCTCCTTTGCTAACAGAGTCGACGACGCGAACCCCGACTGGTCTCCCACCGCGAACGTCGTTCTAGCCGGGCATGATTACCAACCGCGGTAGTTAGGTGTCCACGCTTTTGACCCTTCATTTTTGACGGACTTGGCCTCCCGTCGCCACCAGCCGAGCCAGCCGAGCGCCGCGAGGCATTCTAACGAAACGGGCCGCATCCGATTAGCGCGGCCCTCTGATCATTTCATATGGGGATGAGCTAGTCACGCCGACGGCGGCGACTCAATCCGACATGCCGAGCGCGACGAGTATTGACGCGTGGGAGTCCAGCACCGACTATGGGTCCTGAACAGGTCGGACGCCCGAAATTCAAATTGTTTGAGTTCGAAAACCCAGTAGTTGAGCTGATATCGATCTCAGTAAAGGTTGCTCCTCAGGGGGCATCGTGCGGGCAGACCGATATCATGGATGGAGTAGGGACCTGCGTGGGCAGTCTGGGGGACGCGCAGTTTCCCCCGTATCTGCCACGCGAGCAGCATGCCAAGCTTGCGGCAAGATCTGAACGAAAACGGTCGCACACCGCGCAGAGCACTCGTCGGGAGCTTTTTACTTGGCGTCGCGCGATCTGTTTTTGATTTCCACGGTGACGTTCACGCGGCTCGCCTTGCTGCAAACAATTCGTCAGTGAAAAGCGCTCCATACATTCATCGACTTTTCCGCCAGGAGTTTGCTGTGCGGTGGCTAGATCATCTCAAGGTGGCCGGCTGGAAGCTCAAGCACCGTCAGCCCACCCTGCACCAGGGGCTTCCAGCACAGCCTATGCCATTCGGAGTTTCCTGCGCTGCTAAAAATCATGAGGTTACCAGAATACGGCCGAGGGACATACTGACGTCTCGCCCGTGCGCATAGCCATTCATAATAATCGGATCGTTGAGTGTCAGACATGGTACGCTTGAATAATCTACGCAACGCGTTCAGCCTTAGTGCTGGCAACAGCGTTTACGGGTCTTCGTTCTGAACGCTAGACTTTTTGTAGAACTCGCAGGAGGAGGTAAAGTGGTGCTTTTTGGCGCGGCAATCCCTGCATTCCGCAGCGAACGACGCGCAGCTCGGGACGGCACCGGTGGGCGCTGCAAATTCGTATCGATCATCCCAAGGAAATTCACGCGCTCGCCCTCTTGGACAAGTTGCTGGGCCATTTCCAAGACTACCCAACCGCCAAACGAATAGCCCATCAAAAAATATGGCCCCCTCGGCTGCACCCGCCGGATTTCGGCGACGTAGCTCGTCGCCATCGACTCAATGGTATGGAGAATGCGATGCGCCCGATCTGGTGGCGGTGGTTGCAAACCATAGACTGGGCGGTTGCTCTTAGAGATCCGCTAGTGAGATGGCGGACGTAGAAGAGCGAGCCATTGTTGCCGTGCATCATATAGAGCGGTTCGTTTCCGCCGGAGACGAAACGGTACAAGACTCTTCCGCGGTTCCGAGAGTTCCTTCTTGCCGCGTGCATAAGTTCAGCAAGCTGTGCGATGGTCGGAGCGCATATGATGGCCGAAGGCGACGAGGTTGCGACTCAATAATGTCTTGATCTGGTCGAAAAGGATCAACGCCTGCAACGACGTTCCGCCGAGTTCAAAAAATTGTCATCGATCCCGATCTCCGAGAGCTTAAGAATTTCCTCCCAGATTGAAACCAGCGCGCACTCCGTGTTCGTTGGTCGCCGCCCGGTCAGCCTTGTAAAGGTAAATTTTTTGAACTGGGTAGTGGCAGCGCTCTGCGATCTATCTTGCCGCCGGCCGTCATCGGAAAAGAGTCCATGACGACGATGTGGGATGGAACCATGTGGGTTGGCAATCGCGTGGCCAACCCATTGCGAATTGTCGATGCGGAAATATTCCGATGGGGCGGCCACATATGCGACCAATGATGCTTCCTTACCCGCATCCTGGTGCAAAACGACAACCGCGTTGCTTACGCCCGGCTGGCGCATGAGTTCGCATTCCACTTCATAAGGCTCGATACTGAACCCGCGGACCTTGATCTTGCGTCCCTTGCGGCCGAAATGTTCGAGGGTTCCGATCACTCCGCCAACGGCCCAGATCGCCGGTACGGAAGAAACGCCTGCCGTCGGCCGGATCTGTCAGAAATGATGCCGCGGTCAATTCCGGTTCTTTCCAATAACCAAGCGCGAGGAAGGGGCTTTTGACGACGACCTTCGCCGATCTCACCGGGACCAACGATCTGCCCGGCGCGTCATTTTCAAGGCGAATCTCTGTGCCTCGCACCGGAAACCCGACGGGAACAGCCCCTGCCCCAGCTGGCTTGAAGAATTTAATGAGGCCAGCCATCGTCGCGCACTCAGTTGAACTGAGCACGTAACAAATCCGCCAATCGCTCCCCAGATGCTGGGCAGCGCGTGCTACATCCACGCCGTGAGAGGGTCTCCGCCGAGACGGATGTAGCGCAGTGACGGAAGCCGGCAGCCATCGGGTAGAACCGCTAGCCATGTTCTGAAAAGCGAGCACCCAAAGGATAGACCAGTGATTTTCCGTGCGGCAATCCAAGGGGTCAGGCTGTGCAGGCCGCGACTGTGAAGATCAAATGGCAAGACGCACGCGCCGGCGCAAAGTGGCGCCAGGGTATTGCCCAAACCGGCAGAGGTACTTTGTGGGCCAAAGATTTGCCACTCTGTCCGCTTGTTGGAGCCCGAGAAGCTCCGCTTGAAGATCATGACGATGCAACAAACCGCGATGCGTTAGCGGAACACCTTTGGTCTGCCCGTCGAACCGGAAGTATAGGCGATGCAAGCTTGCGCATTTGGCCGAAGAGCCGTTTCAGCCATGATCGGCGCGGCGGACGCCGCGATCCGTTCGACCTCCAAAACGTTGGCTTCCGTCCCGGCCACACGCAACGGCGACCGCGCACCACGAATTGTCCGTAAGGATATGTGCCGCAGCGGAGTCCGCGACAAGCGCAGAAAGCCAAGGTTCTGGTGATGTCACCGGAAGCACGAAAAAAATTCGGCCGGCCTTCGCCGCACCCAAGATCGCTGCGTAGAGAAACGGTCCTTCCGACATAAGCAGAAGCAACGGGGCGGTCGTTATCCCGAAGGGAGGACAGCTAGGCTCCCGGCGATGCGGCTCGCCACCGCGTCAGGTTCGCGATAAGTAAGTGGATAACTCGTCAGTCACCACCGCGAAGTGTTGTCCGGGGTCGCTGCCACCTGCCGCTCGAAGCGTGTGCCTATCGTATCGTACAGCCCGTCAGAAACCATGGTGACTGCCATTTGATAAGATAACATCAAATGTCTGGTCTGAAGAATGTGCCGAGAGATTCTTGTTAGGTCCAAAGAGTTTACAATACGGTCCATCAGCCCAACCCTACGGTCTGCACTGTCACCGGTGGCAGACTGCTTGGCGAATCGCCACCCGCGTCATTTCCCTTCGATGGCTCCGAGAGCGCACGCGCCATCTCCGCGGTCAGCCCCTCCGTACGGCCGAGAAACAGCCAATCGAGGGTTACTCCCGGGAATTTGCGGACGATCCGCAGCGCCATTTCCTTGCTGAGCGGAGCACCGCACTCGACATTGTTCCACCTACCGCGATCGACACCAAGAAAGTTGGCAAACGCCTGTTGGCCCCCGCGCCCATTGAAGCCCATTGCCTCTCGCAAGCGGCGCGCACGTTTTGACTCATCACTTCCTGGGAAATTGCAATCCACGACTTCACTCCCCACGATAAAATCCGGCGACTCAAACCTTGGCGTTTTTAACCGAGACTACGAATCGCCGATGGGTTCGGTACTAGGCCCTCACCTTTCTGTGTCGCCGCGCTAACGCGAGAAGACCGCCGCTCGCCAAGATTAAACCCGGTATAGCAGCGGAGGGGATGACAAGCTTGAAGGCCCCCTTGGGATTTTCTGCAGATTTCCTGAAGAGTGGTGCGCAATCCGCAATCCCAAACTACGAAGGGCCCTCAAAAGCGGCGCGAGGCGGAGAACGAGAGAGCAGGACGAGCTTGATACTCTGGTTCTATGAAGTCGCGATGACGAGCGGGTTGCCTGCGAGCGACCGCACCAACGACATCAGCAACTACCGGCTGGACGTTCTATTCGGCGTGAAGACGCTGGACGGCCGTCTCGCGACGCGCGTCTCCGGTACGTAACCACTGCCGTAGGACCTCGGGTGCCGGATGGTAGGTCCCCGGCACCCTTTTTGGAGCGATTTGCCGAAAGCTCAGACGGTCTTCTGCCGACGTCGCCACCAGGCGAGCAGGCCACCGCTCAGCTGCAACAGCAGGCCGCGGCAGGCCGCGCGCCGACGATGGGGCCGGGGACAGCAGTCAGTTGGCCCCTGATCTCACCACCGGTGAAATTCGAAGTGTGGATGTTAAAATAGGTCTGTCCGCCTATGATTCCCGCGATCAGCGCCGCCCTCGGCCTGCGGAAGCCCACCCGGGAACGTCGTGACGAAGGCCGGATTGTAAATCAAAGGCTGCGTGAGATCGAAGACTGGGAGGAGTAAGTCCCGGAGGTCCCACTTGAGGGAACCCGGGAAACACAGGTGTTGTGGTGGCGACACCGGCGTTCGTGCCGAACGGCGCGCAGCAATGGATGTGCGCCCCCGTAATAGTGGGCGAGGTCAGGCCGCTAAACGTTGCGGTGATCTGTATTGTTTGGGCCGTCGGATCGAGCACTACGGTTGCGAGGCCCGTCCCGGGCGAAGGTACTGGATTAGGCAGCTCATTGGCCCCAGAGAGGTCGGCCGTGAAGGTCATCGGTATCGCATTGGCGGCTGGTGCCGGCAGCATCAGGGCTGCCGCCATTATGACCAACGCCGGTGAGGGGATGAGTGCTTTGAGCGTCATGATCTTCCTCCGTCGCCACTGGGAAGATAGTCGCCGTCAATGTCAGAGAGATGTCATCACCGTATGCCTCGCTTTGTCGTTGTCAAATAATCCGCCACACTGTTCCATAAGGCTGCGTGGCGGTAATTGCGTCCACCGACGCTTTGGTGATGCTGCTTCCGGCGTGCCTTTGGCAGTGCTGCCGTAAACATCTCATAAAACAGAACTACGATTTGGTTGCCGGTCCCTCAAATATCAGACCACGTCGTGCGCAGTTTCGTGGCGAAAAGCTTCCGGCGTATAATGCCCCGAGTGATGATTGGGGTCTTGTTTGTGCTCGAAGTCGCTTGGATCCTCTTTTTGGTTTATGCGTTTGTGAGGTTCGCACTCCCCGGCCGATGGGCGCACGTCATACTTGGGGCCGGGACGTTGGCAGGGTGTGACCCGATGTCACTGGCTGCTCTTTGAATCCCGTGAGTCACCCAATCGGCGGGTTGGTATATTAGACAGCCCTTCATTTTTTGACACGAATGCACCGGCCGTGATAGCGCGCGAGTCAAAACGATGATGGCGGCGATATGGAACGATTACTCGTGCCGCATCCAAGCTTTCATCGTCATGACACGCTTTCCTGCGACGGTTGACGGGCGACAGGAAGCCCCGCGCTGATTCAGCCGTGGCCGCTGGTAGGCATTCCCAGTCAAAACGCACTGTGGCCGCAAGAGGTCACGCGGCGCTGGCACGGAACGATTTTTGAATTGCCGGATTTTATCGCGAGGATCAGTCACCGGCCTCTCAGGAGTGAAGCCGTGCTCAGCAGGTTCCCAGGCAGTGACGAGTCAAAACGTGCGCGCCGCTTGCGAGAGGCAATGGGCTTCAATGGGCGCGGGGCCCAACAGGCGTTTGCCGAACTTTCTCGGTGTCGATCGCGGTAGGTGGAACAATGTCGAATGCGGTGCTCCGCTCGGCAAGGAAATGGCGCTGCGGATCGTCCGCAAATTCCCGGGAGTAACCCTCGATTGGCTGTTTCTCGGCCGCACGGAGGGGCTGACCGCGGAGATGGCGCTTGCGCTCTCGGAGCCGTCGAAGGGAAATGACGCGGGTGGCGATTCGCCAAGCAGTCCGCCACCGGTGACAGTCCAGACCGTAGGGTTGGGCTGATGGACCGTATTGTAAAGTAGCATGATGGGCGGGAACAGGGCTGTTCTTTGGACCTAACAAAGAATCTCTCGGCACATTCTTTCAGACCAGACATTTGATGTTATCGCGGTCGTCCAGCGCATGATCTCCCGCGATAAGGCTCGGGCCCGCCTATCCGACTCCGACCGATGAACTGGAACCGAATGACGCGCGACAAATTGAGGTGAGCGCCTTGGGGATCGCGTCTATAGCGCAGGATCTCTCTTGATCGCGCCCCGCAGTTTCCATCAGAGGAATGCGCGTCGTCGTCTCGCGGCTTGACGCCGTCGATGGGACATAAATGCGCGAACGGCATATCCAAGCGCGAACCCGACCGATAGGCCGACTGCAAATATGATTTCTACAAAAGGTGTCATTGCGCCGTAACGCGAAGGTGCGGCCGCAGTTCCCGAATCACAGGACGAGTTCAGTGCGACTCGGCGCACCGTGTGAGTTCCGTTGTAGAACTCTCGTCCAAAAAATATTCGGTTCCTGTGTCGGGCTAAAGGCCGACGCCGGTTGGGGAGATGTGAGAAGTGTTCAGACCGAAGAAGATGGGACGTCGTCCCGCAATATTTCTTTGATCATATTTTTCTTGATCGCTCCCCCAAAGCCTGCCCCACGAGTTCAGCGATGCTCAAATCTCGCAACATTGCAATAAGCGCAAGCTCGCCGATATCGCGCGACGTGAGCGGGACATCAGTAGATACCTCTTTGCCTCGGCGCCGCATCATTATCGCAATCTTCGCCGAACTCGCGGTGCTGACTACCTTCTGAGGGACTTCCTCGGTCTTCTGCTCTCGCGCGTAAGCAACACCGACCGACCCCTGAACAGGAATAGCCCTCCCGTTGGGATCGCGCAGGTGCGGGGTTGGGCCGCTATGCAAAATCTTTCGCCGCAAGCTGATGCCTAATCTTGAACACGTGACTTGGAGCGACCCTACAGTCACGCCGAGTAAGCTGGCAATCTCCTCTCGGCTGACCCCTTGTGCCACCAATTCCTTAATCTTCTCGATCGCTTGCGGGGTGAATTTTGTTTGTCTGCCCCTGGCGGATGGGCTGGCATTCGTCAACGTCATGGCTTTATCCACAGTAGTAACTCCCCACCATTGGTCGCGTGGGATTGATTTCGGGTTCACGGAAGTCGCTAACCCCCTGCGCATCCGCCAATTTCAGACCCCCGCCCTGAACGTGCCCTGAACGTCCGCCCATCCCGCTGCTTTTTTCTCCTCCAGTCCGCCCTGAATCCCCGCGCGCCCGCCTATTTCACCTCCGAGCGCCCCTTGACCGCGCTCCGGCGAACCCTCGACGGCGCTGCACATAACGAAGAGATGGGCCAACGGGCACTATGGTCCCTGCTAATCGGGGATCATATTCCGCGAGCGAAGTCGCTTGATTTTGCCCCTGGTGTACTTGCCATTTGCGCTGAGTCAGGTGAGGACACCCATCATTTTTGACGGAACAAACCCGGTATGTTCTTTGATGCACCACGCGTGAGCATGCTGCAGGCAGCGAGTGGATGGACCGCCACACCATTGAATCATCTGGCCCCTTTCGGGGCCCGTTTTCACTTCGGCCCTTAGCAAGACAGAACTAGGCCGACGCCGCGCGCTCGCCTTCCTGCGTGACGCCACCAGCCGAGAAGGCCACCATCTGCCAAGATCAGCACCGGGCAGTCCCGCACCGGCGATGGGAGCGGGACAAGCTGGGCTCGATTTCACCATCGCCATTGTTCACCGCAAAAGTCGGCAACGGCACGACGACCCGCGCCTTGCGCTTTGTTTCTATTCTCAAGTCCCACCACTCGAGCAACCGCTCGCACCAAGGCCACGGCAAGCGCCGAAAGGCGTCCGGGCGCTCCTGCTTAAGCGCTTTCGCAACGGCTTGCACGACGGCCGGGCGCACGTCCGCGGGAATATGCGCTACTGCAGCTTCCAGCCGGTATGCAGAAGCTAGTGCGCGCTGCCTGTCGGCTCGCTCACGCCGCTCCGGGGTCAGACGAACGACGTTGTTAAATGAATCACTCATGGACTGTGCGATGTGGATTACGCGCGCTTCCGTCCTGCGCGCCAATAAATCGGGATCATGCTCGCGAACATGAGTCGCAAATCCGAGTTCTGCTTCGAGGTTGGGAACGAAACTAGAAATCCACGCGGCGTAGCCGCGCCCCAATCAAATGCTGAGGCGTGGCCTGCGCTCAAGTAGCCAAAAGCCAAATCACAAATCCGGCTGCGTAAATCGCCCAGCCGATGCTTTTGGCATTTGCCATTCTTACCTCAGCCCCTGGTGTTGCGCCGGTCGCCACCAGCCGGAGCATGCCTGAGCGCCGCGAGGCATTCTCAACGAAAACGGGCCGCATCTTAACCGCTCCTGCACTACGAGCCGCTTCCTGCTGCTCATCGCTCAGGTTGACTCTGATGACCGCCGCGCGGTGTCTGCTTGCTACGTGTAGTGATCTGAAATGCGAACCCGCTGAGTGCGCTGGAGTGGGGTGTCCAGCGGGGTTCAGAACCTCGGTACGGGATGTCGGGGGACGGGTAGCCGAGGCTCAATTCGTCCTATGCTGATGCTGCGTGCGCGGTTTCGTGAAGGCTTTTATGAGGGAAGTCCAGACCCTCCCTGAGAAAGGAAGCCGTCCCAGCGGCGAATTTGATCTCGGCGGAATGCAAGTTCACGCAGGTGCGCATCCTTGCACTTCTTCTTGCAGAATTTGTTGCTCCACCAACGGTGCGTCAGCAGGCCGAACCGTCCTCCGCAATGATCGCAGACTTGAGGCTGCCTCATACCCTTGCGCAACACTTTATCTCCAACAAAAGCTTCTGACGAAAATCCGAGCAACGCTAAATGAAGACTGACCAATAGGGGCTCCTTAAAAGGGGAGTATGTCTACTCTCTTTTTTGGATTGCCGGTTGCCTCAGCAATTTTTTTGGACAGCATGGTTCAGTTGGTGGCCACTCGTCATTTTTTAAATAAAGCAGCGGCGTGGTGCATCGCGCAAAAGCATTCCTAGGGCGCGTGTCCAAAAAATGAAGCGTTATCGAACAGCACTCCTGTGACGGCGGTCACATCTTTCGAAAGCCGTCACGTGGGCACACTGCCCAGGTCAGCACACGCGGTCCATAGTAGCCCCGTAGTGTGCAGATCGGAGGCCGCGTCATGGTGAGCGCCATCAGTCCCCGCCCCAATCCTCTTCCGCCTCGCGCTTACGCACGGCCTCCGGATTCTTGAATTTACGCCGCTCGAGACGGTGCCGTCCAGGCCCCACATGGTCGTCACACACAACGGCATCGGAGCGCACATTCATTGCAGTGCTCACTTAAGAAGTGCAAACAACGGTATACCAATTGAACCCACACTTTCCTCCGTCTCTGGTGCCCTCATGGAGCAGTTGATATTCGAGTTCGCGTCTCTCTCCTCCTGGCCGACGAAGTACACAGATTTCTTGCGCAATTTGGTCAGCGTCCGAACCGCAATTCCTCATTATTTGAACAACTACAGGACAATTGCCGCTACCAATACAAAAGCGAGTACGCAGGAACTGGGAGTTGGTCCGGCGGACTCATCGGCGGCGCTGTAGGCGCTTGTGCCATGCTAGCCGACGTAAGGGCAACCGAAGAGGCCAGCGGAGAGAGCATTGAGCATCATGGGCTGCATAGCTGATGAATTCCAGTGAACCGCTTGCTCGGCACATAGTGCCATTGGGCGGCCAGCGCCCAGCATTCAAAAAAAGGCGGGAGAGGCCAAGCCGGTCGGGCGCATGGTGAGCGGCATTTTAGGTAGCTTTCGGTCACCCCTGCCTTGAGGCGAAAGCGATTCAACAGGCGGGCTGCAACCTGTCGCCTCCGTAGCGCAGATCGGGGCCAGCGTCGGCGCTCAAAAGCCGCAGAGAGCAGCGCGCGGCCCCAATCCTCGCTCCAGCGAGGTCCTCGACGGCACCCCGTGAGGTAGGTCTCGGTTGTCTCGAACAAAGCTTCTTCCGCGTCGATGGCCGTGAGCGTCTGCCGCGGTTAGGCTGCCAGCGGATTGGCAACGGGTGCAAAGCAAGTTTTATCGGGCGTGCGCCGGTCAAGACCTCGAGCGAGGTCGACGCCCGTTGTCAGAAATCAAGATAGCGGCCAATTGATGTGTGGCCTCGGACACGCTGTCGTAGGAAGTCTGCTACCTTTGTTTACGGACGCAATCACAAAGCGGTCGCAGTCGGTGAGCCTTCGCCAGGGGAGCCATCGAGGTGAGACGGCACCCGATAGACGAAAACCGAGGCGATGCGCTGATCTTCACGGGCGTCGGCAGCCGATTTGACGCGCAATCGCTGCTGTTCTGCCTCGAGTATCCGACGCTCGCGACCATCTTTGCATTTTTCGGTGCGTCCGCGCTGTGCCGTTGCGCTTGCGAGAGCAGAGGGGCGATAAACCTTGTGCCGGACTTTCGGCCGTGGGTGCTCGATCCTACGGGGATGTCCCCGAGCATTACTATCGTGCGAGGTCGTTGCAGCCTCGCCGCCTGAGCAGCATCTAATCGTTGTCGAGTGATTAGGCCGCGAGGATACAGCGGCCCGCTTCTTCTTCTCTTCGTCTCAACCCATTATCGATCCGCTTCTTAGCCTCAGCGAGGCGTCGACTCTTCTGTCCAGCCGCTGGGTGCGTGGAATAGCACGGCCACGCAAGCTAAACATAGCGGAGGAGTAGATAGTCGCATCTCGATTTAGCCCGTCCACCGCAACCCGGACGACCGCCCCGTGCCGCACTCAATCGTCGCCGTAAGTAGGCTGGACGATTATCACCGCGGCCTCACGGTCATACGTGAACGCCTCACGGCCTGCGAAGCGCTCAGGGCCGGATATTGGCAGCTTGGTCCTCAGGGCGGCCGCCTCTCGCTCAAGGTCGGTTGCCAGCTTGTATAGGCGATCACGTTCCTCTAGCAATCGATTGCGTGTCAGGGATCAAGCGCGGCTTCCGCTTCCTTCGCCGACTTCTCGGCCTCCCAAATGTGACTGTGCTCCATCCGGGACAGCTTCGACGCTTCCCCGTGTAAGCGTGTTACCTCAGAAAATTGTGCCTCGGAAAGCTGCGGACCTTGGCCAAGATGCTGAAGAGTTGCTGCCTTCGTCCAGAAGCACTGTGGCTGAATGACAGTCTGAATGCACACATATTCGTCGTTGCTCGTTTGAATACGATATCGGTTTTCCTCAACCGAGGACGGGGTGTCTTCGAACTGAACGCAGTCACCACTATTGACGATCCACTTCGGGTGAACTCCCATGCTTGAGCTACGAAGAGTTCCGGCGATCGACACGGCGAGCACATGTGCCCCACTCCTAGTTGGTCTTCTTCCTGGCGGCGTCGGTTTCAGCGGCCACCTGCGACAACGGGAGCACAAGGTTGATCAGCAACAGGGCTCCACTACATCGGCGGTGGCGGCGCTGTTTGCGGACTTCGATGCCGTTTCTGGCGCCGACGCGGCGCCGCTCGTTGCTCGGGATTGAGACCGCCTGCACGTCTCCCCGGCCTTCCGAATCCGACGTGACATAGGAGCCGTCCTCCTTCGGCCTATAGCTCATGGTCCCTTCCTGCCGGTCATGGCACCTCGCCAGCGCCCACTCTACTTGAGTTTAGGGCGATTGCCGCCGCGGACATCTCGGAACTCTTTTGGTCCCTTCAGGAGCCGTCGTTTGCGGCGTTGCCGTTCTTCGTCGGGTGCTGATGGGTCGATCAAACGATCTATTTCTGGGCCGCCATTTCCGATGCTTTCGCAGCCTTCTGGTACGCACGCCACTTCGGGCAGCGCTGGGGCATGCAGCGTCACGAGGATCGACTTACATTCCTCGCAAACGATGTCCGCCGCATCGGTCGCGCTTCTCCTCGCCTTCATCATGTCGAGAACTATAGGCCGCACCTTCTCGCACCGTGTCGCACCATGCGCGGGGAAAGCGCTCCAGTAAATCCGATGATCTAACCCGTATCCACTAACGCCGCGCGCCCGTGACCCTGTCGCCCGGCAGGCGACGGGGACTGACTGCCCGCGGCTACCCGCAGCTGATAACTCGGCCTCCACTCGCTCGCAGGCAGCTTTGAAGATGCCACGGTCACTACAGATCATCGATGGCCGAGCACCGCCACAATCTTCTAGAACCACCCTCTGCACCCCTGTGGTCTTTTAACCTCGTCCGGGTGGCGGCCCGGGCCGTATCGCCAGCCAGGCGCTTCTTTCCAGCCTCCAGGAAGTCCTTCGACCAGCGATAGTACAGGTTCTGCGCGATCCCCTCGCGGCGACACAGCTCGGCAATGCTGTCCTCGCCGCGGAGGCCTTCCAGAACGATCCGGATCTTCTCCTCGGCCGAATAGTGCTTGCGCGTCGCCCGTCGGATGTCCTGAACAACCTTCTCAGCTGGTTCCTTCGATGCTCGGGTTTGCTGTCTCATCTTCGCTCCTGTGAACGTTACGATGAGCCAGAAACTCTCCCTTTATTCAATCCGCCCGGTCTCTCCAATGAGCGCTGGATGGCGGACAGCGCCGCTTGAAGGTCATCATCACTTCGGATGGTCGTGGGCCAACGTGCGGGCTGTTGGGTACCAGCACTTCGTGCCTTCATGACCAAATGCTCGCAAAGTCCATGACGGCCATGCCTCCGGATGGTGCTGCCTCACCGCGGCAGCTGAGGCGAAACAGGTAGAATTCGCAATGCCGGGCTCCGCCCCTGCTCTCGACCGTGATGCCTTTGGCCCCACTCGACTGAGGCACGACTTGGGGCAAGGGCAAAAATGCAACGTGTGGTGGATCGGTTATCCGTTGCGGCTGAACATCTTGCCGAGGTTGGAGTTGTGTATCAAATCGGACCGTGCGGGCGCCGGTGAGACCGGTGTCATCCATTCGATGTGCATCGCTTGCCGATCGACAATCTTGCCATTGGACAAACGCAGCTCGGCAACGAGGTCAGCGGAACCGACAAAACCATCTGGTGGAGCAATCCAAGCATATGGGAGATCGGTGGGGGATAGCTGCCAGGTGTCGCCGGAAACCGCACCACCCGCTGACAATTCCATTCCAGGCACCAAGCCTCTAATAAGCACAACAGCGTCATAGGCGGCCCCCGCAGCGCTAGTGCGATTGGTGCAGGTTCTCCCGAAACACCCCGCGATGACTGAACGATCAACTTGGGAGTACTCGGATCGTTTTGGATTGCATGGATTGCTGATGTCGACGGCTCCGACCACGTCAATCCCATCGTTCCGATCATCTAGTGCTGGTGCCAGTTCTCCGAAAGCCATAGATGTTGTGGAATCGCGCTGACAGCAGCTAGGGCCAACGCAAATACGAGGCCAATCAAAACTATTACGATAAGGCCAGATCTCCTGCCGAGGCGTGGAAGCTGTGGAGGAGGGACGTCGGTCCGACCAAGCGAACGGCCGGGTTCGACGAAATGGCAGATACGCTTGTGTTGCCTGCCATCATGCTTAGGAACTTGTTTCGAAACCAGCCCATCGGCGCCCTCCGATAGTTGTGCAAGCCAAGCGGCGTGGAAGCGAACGTCCGGATCGTCCGGTTCAATCGGATCACTCATGTGTCGCGGCCTCCGCCGGTGTTGGCCGTTATTCTCACTGGCGTGTCGTTTTTTTGCACTGCTCGCGTTAGCCCTTCGAAATGAGGCGTCACGCCAATTTCTGCAATATTAGATCGTCGAACCCGACGTCTGTGCAATGCGTATCTCACAAACAAGTGTCACAATGCGCGGTGAAATGCAATTAATCCGAATGGAACCGAGGGGATTTACGGTCTGCGGCGCGTGCTGCCCGTTTGCACTGATAACGATGTAGAAGAAGATCAGTTCCGAGGGTGAGTAGGGTGTGAACGAATCGACCGATGAAGCTGAGTTCAGAAAATGCGCGCGCGTGGGTGGTCAGAACTCGATTCGTGCAGAGTGATCCATGGCGGTCCTCCTCTGCAGATGCTTGGCGGGGCCGAACTCATCGTCGTGAGTTTCATCATCTATCGAGGACGGCCCACCTGAGGGAGGGAACGGCGTTCTGGCCGTCGAACTGCTTTTCAGCTCCTCAAAGTGGCCTGCCCCGATCGAGTGGCGTCCGCGAGTGGATTGCCGCCGTCGGAGCCACGACCGCCTACATCGAGGTGCTTGCTTTTGCAGAGTTCAAGGCGAAGGCGGCGGGGGGTGTTAGGGCTGGACTGCCGGGTTGTAATCCTCGTTCCGGCGTTCGGGCCTGCAACAATGGGGCCATGTGTGGCTACAGTTGTGGTACCCCTGGCCTCCCCGCTAGACGGAGCGCGCCGCGTGCGCATCCTCTCGGGCAACATTATCGGCCAACCGAGCAGCCGCGGTAGCGCTACATTTCGGTCGTCATCGAGCCCGGAGCTTCGTTCATGTTAGCTGGTCGCGCATGCGAAGACTGAAATTGCTACGCCGCGGGCGAGACGGACTTTGGCTCAGGACCACCAGCAGTTCACGAGAACGCTTGTCGGGCAATCGCGCGAGCGGCCGAGGTCGACGCTATCGCCATATGCCGCCGCCTTCGAGCTTCAGCTCAGGTTGGCGGAGCGGTCCCGACGAGCGAGCATCAGCGTTTGATGCCCGAGGGCTCCAAAGATCAGCAGGAACACGTGTAGCAATGCAAGTCATTGCAATCAGGATCATTGGTGCCTCCACTTCGTTCTTGGCTGACCAGTGTGAGTGCACCAAGCTTTCCCAATCACAAACTCGTTCGACATTCATACGAGTGTGGTTGAGATTAGATTAAGCGCAGGAAGGAACAGACAACGTAAAGCCACTTGCGAGGCCCACAGCGCCGTTGGCGAAATCGCTCAAGCGGGACACGACGCGGGTTGAGCCGCGTTTTGATGCTGAGATCACCTACCTGGAAATCACTAACGATGGCATGGTGCGGCATCCATCCTTCAAGAGGCTTGTGCCGTGGCTTCGCTCTGCGCTTGCGCCATAGCTCAGGCCCCACGGATCAAGGCTTCCCGAGCACCTCTGGGAAAAGGTCCTTTTTCACCATGCCCATAATGAGTTCACCAATGAGTTCAGCAGTGCTCATGTTCCGAAACTCTGCCTCCAACGCCAGTCGCCCGATCATATCCAGATTGAGCGGCAATTCAGTTGTCCGCTCCATGCCGTTGTACTGAAATCTGATCGCGACGCTCGGGGAGCCGGCCTCAAGCGTTTGCAACACGCTCTTGCTGCGGCTTCGCGGCTGGGGCTGGCTCCGTCGGTCCCGACCGTGAGTTTTCCTGAGATTGTTCTTCTATCGGTTGCGACAGCGCACTTCCATTGTGGTCCGTCGGGTCATACATAGTGATCGTTTTCTTTCTAGAAATAGAGCTGAGCTGCCGCAGCAAGCGGACCCCATTGTCAACTTTAGGTCGTCTCAGACTGATACCCAGCCTAGAGCACGTGACTTGCAGAGAACCAACGGTCACGTCGAGTATCTCAGCGATCTGTTCTCGGCTCTCTCCCCGCTCCACGAGATTTCTAATCTGCTGAAGTCTCTCCGGCGTAAACTTTGTCGGCCTACCACGGCTTGTCAGCAGTTGCGGGCTGAGCTTCGCCAGCGTCTCCGTAGATAAATTACCGAAAGTCATTGGTGAGCCCGCCTAAAGTTCGTGTTAACCGACGCAGCATCCGAGAGATTGCTCAATTGTGCGCCGCACAATTCCTATGCGGCTTCTTAGTCGCTTCGCTCCCCGTGCGGGATTTGTTACTCCGCGCCAATTATTTGTTCGTCGCCCGCGGCTGTGCAATAACGTCTACCGGTGGCAGGCAAGGACGTGCGAGCGTGTCCGGCGCGTTCGGCGAACAAATTTAGCTTTTGGGGTGCTTTCAGCTCTGCCGGTCCACCTCAGCGGGGAACAAACTGACGGCCGGCAGCTGGGTCACTCGCGGCGACATTGGTGATGGCCTTCGGCTCAAGCGGGGCGGCTTTCATTGGCGCTCAATAAGCAAATCTTCGGCGCAGATGAACAGCTCCCGGCACTGGCGTTAGAGCGACGCTAAGCGATATCAGCCTGAAGGTGATGCGGGAGAAGCAAAGAACAAGCACACTTCTCCCACCACCGTAGAGTGAAGAGGCTGAGTTCGATCCCACCTTTCTACCAACTGGAGCGCCCTGTCCCCGATCTCCCAGTGTAGGCGGCCTCTCTACGTACGTCGCTACCTCCCGCCGCAGCACTCAGAGGGCCCAAAGAAAGTGTCGATTTGATGCGTTAGTCACCGGTAATCGTAATCAAAGAAGCTTCACCGCCGATCGATCAGCGCGTGCACTGGACGAATGCCCTGGCCGATCGACTCGCCGCTCGACTGACGCAGCTTTAGGCCGCCTCTCATCGGCGGTACGGCGTGCGCGGCGGTTATGCAGGCTTTTAACGACGGCCTTCGCCGAGCCCCTTGCGCGCTGCGGGGCCAGGCGGGCGGCGCCGCAGAACAGAGCCTCACCCACTTCTGACGGTCGCGATGCACCAGAGAGATAAGCATCCGTCCGTCGTCGCCGATTGAAGATTGCTTTGACGATCACGCGCGGAAGGATCGTGGCTCCAAAGCCGCGCGAGCATGTGCGGCCCCCGTCGAAATCGCGCTCCGCCAGTGTGGGAGCTGATCTCTAGCGCCCATGACCCCATCGGGCGGAGTGTCCTGGTGCGCCACTTCGGCAAGACCGAGCACGCCAAACCCGCCCTTGTTGCGCCTGATCAGCGGAGCTCGGAGCGATCAGCGCTTGACCCCGGAGCTGCCGTTCGGCTTCGCCTACGGCAGTCAAATGCAAGCCAAACACCACCGTCAATTTGACGCCTTTTTTGGCTCGACGATCTCAAAATTCGGGTTGAACGTGTCGAAGAGCGAGAACAACTCGTCGACCTTTTCGGCCTGTCCGGCCACCTTGATTTGGCCGGACCGAACCGCGTCAGGAAATGTAACGCGGCGTAACATGATCCCATCCATGGCGTCACGGGTCAACGTTAGCGAGGCGTCGGCCGCAGCATCTTGCTTGTTCGCCACATAGGTCAATGCCGAGTGCTGAAGGGTCAAGTACAAAAGACATTTTAGCATCGGTGAAATTCCAATTGATCACGATATGCCTGCCATCGGCTTTTGGCCCGTTAAGCTGTACCCCCAAGAGATCGAACAGCATTTCAGTGGGAATCGACTTAACCGTTTCTGGATTCAGCGCCTGGCCACGGCCAACTTTTGCCGTGCCGTGGCGCAATTCAAAAGCGGCATAAAGATATGCATTGCGCCACGTGGCGGATTCCGCCAAATAGCCGAGCTGTTCGTACGCGTCGGCGGCGAGATCGCGTGCCTCCTGGTTGGCCGCGTCGGCAAACACAAGCTTGTTTGCGATCTCCGCCACGAAACGATATTCGCCGTTTTTGAAATCTTCGCGTGCGCGCCTAATGACGGCATCTGCGCCGCCCATATAGGCGACGTACTTTTTGGCCGCCTGAACGGGCGGAAGGGGATCAGGTTCGCTGGATTGTTGTCGTACCATCCAAGATATTTCTGGTAGATCGCTTTCGCGTTGTGACGCACGGTGCCGTAGTAACCGCGGTTCTCCCACTCATTGGCGAGGCTTGCGGGTAGTTCCAATTGCTCGGCAATCTCAGACGCTGTAAAGCCCTGGTTCATGAGCCGAACGGTCTGATCGTGCTCGTATTTGTACAAATCACGCTGATTGATCAAAAGTTCCGGGCACGCTCTCTGCCGAATACCGGCCAATGGTGTTGGGCGATCACCGTCTCCGATCTGTCACCAAAGGTGTCCACGGCTTCGCCGAGGTGTTTTGACCAAGCGAGCGCATCCCTCACTTCGGTGCCACGTAACGGCAGCAAATTGTGGAAATTGTGGGTAGCGATCTCCGCCATGTTCAGGACCTTGAATCGCGGATAGTACATATAAAGCTCAGCTGGCGCTTCGGTTTCGGGCGCCATCGCAAAGATGATCTCGACCCGTCAATGGTGCGCTTTTCGCCAGATTTGCGGATGAGGTCGGTTGGTGGAATCAACGACAGACTGCCTAGCGAGACCGTCTTGCCGAGGCCACCGTCCACCTGGCCGCGTGCTCCCTTGGGGAGCAAAGGCCCAAACTGGTAGAGCGAACGACGACGCTGTGCATTTCCGGCAATCACGCCCTCACTGACCGCGTGTTCCAAAAAGCCCTCTGGCGCGAGAACGGCGACCTTCCCCGAAGCAACGTCGGCTTCAGTTGTCACACCTTTGACACCGCCCCAGTGGTCGGCGTGTGTATGGGTGTAGATGATGGCGACGACTGGTCTTCGTGGACGATGCTGATAGTACAGGTCCAGCGCGGCCTTCGCCGTTTCCACTGAGAGAAGAGTATCGACCACGATCAATCCGGTATCGCCTTCCAGAATGGTGATGTTGGAAAGGTCGATGCCCCGAACTTGATAAATCCCCTCGACGACCTTGAACAACCCGGTGCTGATGGTTGAGCTGCGCCTGCCGCCAGAGGCTGGGATTGACCGTGTCGGGTGACGTTCCCTTCGAGGAACGCATAATCTTTCTGGCTCCAGACCACATTCCCTTTCGGTCCGGTCACAAGCCCGTCGGGCAGCGTGGCAATGAAGCCGCGCGCCGCGTCTTCGATAGTCGTCTTGTTTGGCAAACGAGGAGCGTCGAGAGGACGGCACTATTCAGGGCCTTGACGGCCGGTTCCGCTGGCTTCTCTTGACCGACAGCCGTGTCAGCGGCCTCGACGCCGAAAGCGATGATTGCAAGTAGCGAGTAGCGACCAGAGCCAACACAGCACGTAGTTTCAACTTGGTCATTCTCTACTCCCTTGCTCCCGCTTGCCGATATCGGATACGCTGGTCGGCATGATATCGCCGCGTTTTCGAGGGAAATTCCGTACAGGAGCTTTATATTGGCTGCGAGCGATTTCGGTAATCACTTTTCTTTTACAATTTAGTTCAAGGCCAGAAGAATGGATGCAGCTTATTCCGGCTGTGTCGTCGTCAAGGTAAGCGCCAAAGGAAGCATCCCGAGACCCATTGCGATTGCTCTTCATGCTACTCCCATTGGCGCTTCGATGGCGTTGCCCTTTCTGTGGCAAGAGCGCAATCATGAGGGTGACGACATTGGCAACTGTCTGATGACGGTGAGACGATCAGAAAGGTAGAGCCTCAGCCAAAGGGCTAGCGGTGCCGCTGAACACATGTGATCCGAAGGAGGTAACGATGGTTTGGGTCCTACTACTCTCTATGGCCATGCCGAACGGGGGGCGTAGCAATCGAAAAGTTTGCCTACTATTCAACCGAAGGCGAGTGCATAAAGGCGAGAACTATATTCGGCAAGGATGGGAAGTCCCAAACGCCGAGAATTCCGCTTGCCCTTTGCGTTCCCGTCGAAAGTCCACAGCACATCATTACAAAATAAGCCGCCAGCACGTTGACGACTGCAGGCATCAGTGGTCGGTTGATGGGCGGGGTTCAATCCCTGGAATGGTCATCTTGCCGCGTTGCCCTTAAAGTGGGGCGACCATCCCGTACGCAATCTCCACCCATCAGGGCGATGAGCATTTGATCTCAACTAGAAAACAATCGCAGTCCTGAACTGGGGCCTCTTTCAACAGCATACTCTGCCTGCTGTATCCGTCACATTCTCTCTCAACGCGTTCTGAAATGGTGTCGAGATCTCCTTTCACAAAGACAAGGCTTCTAGGACATCGCTTTTGATCGATGCCAACACAGGCCTGGTAAGCAATTTCCTGATTTACCGCTGGGCTCTGAAAAATATTTTGCAAAAACCCAAATGGCGCCGATCACCACTAGCCCGGCACCGAAAAGTGAGAAAAGGGTGCGACGACCCATCTGCAACCGGATTAACCGCAAGGCTCTGTTCGCCAACTGCTGGATCTCTTCAGCTCTTTTCGATTGGACTGAGCATACGACCTGATCACACGTCGCATCTTGGCACAAGGGCTGCAAAAGCCAGCGATGAACAGAGCGCCGTACAGGAAGACAGGCAGACAAGCCATCCGCAGCAGCACACCATCCTGCCGCTCAGTGCCTAATTGCATCTGGTCGTGCGGAAACAGTCAGTGTAGCAGTTCAACCGCCGCCGTCCGATTGTGCCTGTAGTATGGCCCGAAAGGGTCTGAGTAGATGTCGACTTGAGCTCTGCCGATGGTTCCCGTCGTGCGGCCGTACCCATCTTCGTAACGTGTTTACGCGCTTGTTGCCGATAGTGCCCGTGGTCCCGCCGTAACCGTCGCTGTAGAGTGCTGGTGTGTTTGCCGCCGATCCAGCCTTGGGTGTTGCCGTACCGGTCGGTGTAGGTGTTTTGAATGGCACCGCCGACAGTTCCTGTCGTATAGCCAGATCGATCCGTCGTAAGTGTGTGCCTTGGCCGTACGACGGAAGAATGGAAACGCCAGCGTGCCAGCGACGTGGCGTGAGGATCAGGCGCGTCATCATCACACACCTCTTCTGTTGTTGTGAGCCTGACCCTTGATCTAGGGGCACCCTCACGTTTTCGCCACAGCGCCTCAACGAGGCCAATGCGAGAAGGCGGGGCGCACCCCCACCAGAATCTTGGGGCAAATGTGCCAGCCTATCCCTATGTCAGGTAGCGTGAGCGAAGTTCAGTCCGGCAGTGGACTTAGTGCGCATTGTTTCACCCGGCGCCGGAACAATCGACGCATCAACGGTTTCCCATGACGGGATATGTCCCAAACATGGAGATTAGTAGCATGTCGACAAAAACTAGTGCCTTTCATTCATCGCAGCGATCTAGCTCTGAGTTCTGCAGCGCTGGCCCAAAGTGGGAGGTTTCGCCGTACGGTGAATGGAATTAGGGCACCTGAACAATGTTCGATTTTGACGCCTGATTGGGCACAAGTTCGGGTTATCCTGTTCGATTGTCTTCCCGGCTTCTTTTTCCGCCCACTGCTTCGGTTGGAACACTGCAGACGACTCCACCGTCTTCATGCCGCGGCGAGCCGTTCCAGCGTCACCAGGCGGCGAATGTTGTAGGCCAGTCAAAACAACGCGGGCAACTAACACCTGATTTCGGGTAAATTCAAAAATTCAAACAAGCGTTTGGAGCTTCAAACGATAAGGCTGGAAGGAAGTGGGGGGCTAAAATCATTTTTGGATCGAGGCGTTGGAAACTGAAACGCAAACGCTGGGAGGGTGGGGCTAAAAGAATCCATTTTTTGGGAGAGGCTACCCTCGACCCCGCAGCTAACACCAGAAAATTTTCGCATTCACGATCCCAGAATTCAAATCGCCCGTTCGAGACTGACTTCAGCATCCTTTCGGATGCCTCGTCGGCTCGGGTGTTGCCAGTTGCACCTTGAAGGACGGATGCGTCGCTTCGCCCAGTATGGGCATATAGTGGCATCCGACGCATCGTTGCTTAACCGTTGCCCGAGCAAAGCCTAAGTGCCGGATTTTAAAGGCATGCGTCGGTTGCCCGCGAGCAGTGTATTTCGTGGTCCACAATTGGGTAAGCAGGGTTTACCTACCGAATTCCGTTATCAGGGCATCATCTCGTACCGCGTCGTGGAAGCGTTCGAGCCACTCGACATTGGATCGTACCAACTCCGCTTCGTCCTCCTCGGCGAGGATTTCCTCCAGACGTCGAATGGCAGCCGATTGGGGGGTTAAGAGTGGTATTAAAACTCGACGAAGCACCTCGGGTCGCGTCCGGTACAGGCGCCGAATGAAGCCTTCGTCCGTCGCCGGGATAGCTCCAAAGCACTCGCGCATCTCTTCCGGCTTGCGACCTCGACGACGCGCGTAGCCAGGGAGCGATTATAGTTGTGCGCGAATTTGAGGCGGTCCCAGATGCAGTGGACAAATATACGCCGGACGGGCGTCTCCCGACGGCGGCTGACTTTTCGAGGTCCTAAAATGTTCCCGCCCAGTCACCGGAGGCGCGAAACTTGTCGTTGGCTTTCTCGAAGCGTCGAGGGGCAAGATCGACCCGTGGCACCAAACCGCTGCAGGAACCGCTGGGGAATTCTGACCTGCCAGGCGATCGGGAAGCTCAGATCAGGCCTTCGTGGCCGACTACAACCACCGCTATGTCGGCGGGATGGGAAGCCTCAGCAGCCTCGCCGTCGGGGTCAGAAACGGCTTTCGTGCTGAGATGACGGGCTGCAAATCTGCCTGGCATATCCGGGGCACAGCCGACATACGCCGGCGGGTGCGAGCGGCAGACCTGAAATGATCGAGGGGAAGTGATGCCGTTTACCTACGCAATTGCCGATCTGCATGGGCGCTACGACCTACTTTCGGAGGCGGTAACGGGAGATCGTTGAGCACTCGAAGTCGGATCGACCGGCGACAGTCATTACCCTCCGGCGACTACGTTGATCGCGGGCCGAAGAGTCGCCAGGTCATCGAGGAGGCTGATGGACTGGGGGTTGCCCGACTTGAACCTGGTCTGCCTCAAGGGCAACCACGAAGACATCATGTGGCAGTGCAGCCGTCAGCCTATCAAGGCCGGATGGTGGATGGATAATGGTGGCGGGACCACGTTGATCTCCTACGGACAGAATTATGGTGACATCGTCAACGTGAACGTCGTACCGGAGCAACACCTCCGCTGGATCAAAGAGCTCCCGCTAATGCACGTCGACAGGCATCGGGTCTACGTGCACGCCGGCGTCGATCCTGATCTGCCGCTCGCCTCGCAGGATCCGGAGCAGCTGTTGTGGAAGATCTACAAGGGCCCCGGATCAGCGCGGTCACGGCACGCGACATGTCGTGCACGGGCATCACCAAAAACAGGGATGGTCCAGTCACGATAGAAGGTCGGACAAACCTCGATACACAAGCTTGGTATACCGGCCGGCTGGTGATCGGCGTCTTCGATGATGAAGTCGCCGGCGGGCCGGTATCTCTCATCGAAGTTCATGGCGAGCCGGTCGAGAGGAAAAACAAGCCAGTTAGAGCATGACAGCTACTGGGATCCGTTCGGGTGCGGAGGCAAAAAAGCGTAAGGTTTTGTTGCGCGTCTCGCCTCCTATACAGCGAGCGGAAGCCGCCGATCAGAACCAGGGGCGAGAGCCGGATGATCGGGATGAAGCATAGCCCCAGAACGGATTTGGCTGCTCTCTAACGGGGCGCGCCCGTCGAGGAGTTGTCCGTGCCTCTTGTTTCTTCGTCTCTTTCTTCGGCTCCTCGGCGTGTGATGCTGCGACCTCGGGTGCTGGTTCGGTTGCCGCAGTCGGAAGCGCCTCTGATGGGGCGGGTGGCACCCAGGGCAGATCTGCATAGTGTACGACTGTCTTGGGTGGCGGCCGATATTCGGCCAATCCGGGATTCGCGGAGACGCTTGGCTGCATCAAACAATAGAGAGCGAAGAAAAAGCCTACGTACGCTCCAAGGACAATTCCCGACTGCCACGGCTGAGCGGTAATCATCATAGAGTGAGGTGCTCGGCCCAAATGGATTCCCGCGCAAATACATGTGCTGCCCCCAGCTCGACCAATTCATTAGTCGCGCTGGCTGGCGAACAGGTTCAGCGTCTCCTCGCCGCGCACGGCGTCAGAGGGTGGCGGTAGTTAGATACGCGCAGCCCGAGCCGAACGGTAAAAAATGACGGCAGTGAATTGGGAAACCTTTTCGTTATCGCCGCTGACTATGCCGGCGTGAGAGGTGATGCGCGCTGTACCGTATTGTGGTACAAGTGAACCGGATACCGAAACACACGGCCCGCGGTTTTCGATCAGCCGCGCGATAGCACGATGAACGGACACGGTGGAAAACGGCCGGGCGCTGGCCGCCCCAAGGGAGCGGCCAGCCGTGCAAATGAGGAGGTGCGGCAGGAAGCAGCCGCAACCGGCGAGCTGCCGCTCGCATACATGCTGCGGATCATGCGCGATCCGAGCCAGCCGGTCGGCCGGCGTGACGATATGGCCAAGGCCGCCGCTTCCTTCTGCCATTCGCGCCTTTCGTCGGTTGAGCATTCGGGTGAGATCGCGCGCCCGACGGTCATTCGCGCTCCCGCTGTTTCGGCAACCCTCGAGGAGTGGCAGGCGGAATACGCGCCGGGTGCAAAGGAGAAGCACTGATGGCGGATGGCGAGAAAGCCGCCACTGCGTACGCGATCGGGTGGGAGCCTCAACCGGGGCCGCAAACCGCCCTGCTGGCGTGCCCGGTGTTCGAGGTTTTCTTCGGCGGCGCCCGCGGCGGCGGCAAGACGGACGGGATGCTCGGCGAATGGGCCTCCCATGCTGATCTTCACGGAAAGAACGCTGTTGGGTTGATGGTCCGTCGCGAGCGGGTGCAGCTCCTCGAGACGATCGAGCGAAGCCGGCAAATCTATGGGCCGATCGGGGCGAGATACAACGATCAGGACAAGATGTGGCGCTGGCCGAACGGAGCGCGACTTCGCTTTGCTTATCTCGAGCGCGACGCGGACGCGGACGCTTACCAGGGGCACAGCTACACGCGGGTGTATGTCGAGGAGCTGGGCACGTTCCCGAGCGCCTCGCCGGTTCTGAGGCTGATGGCAACGCTACGCTCTGGCGAGGGTGTACCCTGCGGGTTTCGGGCAACAGGCAATCCCGGCGGGCCCGGACACCAATGGGTCAAGGCGCGCTATATCGACCCCAATCCTGCCGGATGGGAAATCCAAAAGTTCACGTATGAGAATCCGTGGACGCGCGAGACGATCGAGCAGGATCGCGTCTTCATTCCGAGCAAGCTGCGAGACAACAAATTTCTCGGGCCAGAGTACGTTGCAAACCTGCAGATGGTCGGCAGCGACACGCTGGTGCGAGCCTGGCTCGAGGGAGACTGGACGGTAATCGAGGGCGCCTACTTCGACTGTTGGCGATACGAACAACATGTGGTGGAGCCCTTCGAGGTGCCCGCCCATTGGGCCCGGTTCCGCTCGATGGACTGGGGCTCGGCCAAGCCCTTCTCAGTGGGATGGTGGGCAATCGTCTCCGACGACTACTACGTGCCGCGCGCAGAGGGCGGCCCGGATAGACTGCTCCCGCGCGGCGCGCTCGTGCGGTACCGCGAGTGGTATGGCGCCGCTGCCCCGAACGTCGGGCTCAAGATGACCGCCGAGGCCGTGGGCGCGGGGATCGTCGAGCGAGAACTCAACGATCCCACTCTCCGTTATGGGGTGCTCGATCCCGCGTGCTTCAAGGAGGACGGCGGGCCCTCGATCGCGGAGCGGATCAACAAGGAGCTTATTGCGGCTCGTCTGCGGCCATTTCACGCCGCAGACAATTCCCGCGTCCCGCACCGGGGATCGATGGGCGGCTGGGATCAGCTGCGCTCCCGCCTAGTCGGCCAAGATGGCCGGCCCATGATCTACTGCTTCAGCACCCACGCTGCGAGCATCAGAACGATCCCGGCCCTCCAGCACGATCCGGCGCGGCCCGAGGATGTCAACACCGAGTCCGAGGACCACGCCGCCGACGAGTGGCGCTATGCGTGCATGTCTCGCCCGTTCGTGCGAGTGCCCGTGGCACGCACGAGGAGCGTGCCAGACGTGGGATACGCCGCATTCCGCTCTGCCGCGCCGGGTGATTGGAAGCTCTACTGATGGCCGAGGCCGGCAAACGCCGTCAGCGCGCCGCGTCGCTTGAGCCAATCTTGCTGCGGATTGCATGTGATGGTTTGCCCGAGATCCAGCCGGAAATCCGTCATACACATCGTTGGGGTGCGGGGGCCAAAAATCAAGCAAGGTTTTGAAGTAGCACTGGGTGCTAAGCCACCGCCTCGCCGGACGGGCGGCGATAGGAATGCGTGAAGTCGCAGATGACGATTTTATAGCCGCGGCGCGTCCGCAAGCTTGAGGCGATGGGAGGCGCCGGGCCCATGCCGGAGATTAAGGCGCTGCTGGCCGTTCTCGCTCACCGATGCGCAGATCAGCATCCTAATGGACCGCTGCCGCCCGCTGCCGCCGGCTTGCGCCACATCTCCAACGCCGACCTTGACGACATCTTGCGCGGCCAGCGCGGGGCTGCGGCAGGAGCCGGTCGCCCACGCGCTTATACGCTTGGCAGAAGAAGCCTACCGTTCCAGTGTCCATGCGCGCGTTGATCCAGCGCATCAATCGCCGGCTCCCCGACGGCGAGATGTTGAAGACCGCGCGCAGCCCGCGCGTCGCGTCCAGCGTCGGGCGGTACTACGTCGCCAACCTCAATCGGAACTGGATCACGCCCCAGAAAGTCGATCCGGAGGCGATGGGTCGCGAGCTCGGCGTGCTCAGCGAGTACGAGCACGTCGAGGAGGACTGGGAGGGACCGCCAAGGCCGCCGAGGCCGCCGGCGCGCTGAATCGGTCCGGGGCCTACCCGGGTGCTTCCCAAGCGCTTCCCAACGCACCAGCGGGGAAGCAGCGACCCCCGGTAAGGCCCGCGAAATCGAGACATCCTCGGAAGCGCGGCGGCGGCACTGGTAACAGAGGATTAACGGCGGTGCCCGCGAGCGCGAAACGGCGGCCAGACCCGGTTTGGCGCACGATCGTCACTGCCCGTCGGTGAAAACGCAGCTCCACCGGCCGCCGTTGCTGAAATTGCCGATCTTGGTATCGATGGTGCACTTGATGGACTTCGCGAAGATGCCGCAATAGCCCATGCCGCAGTCGCTGAAGGCCGCCCCGCCGGGGGATCTGAGCCCTGCACCTTCTGCAACAGCTCGGTCATGGCCCGGCCCTCGCCGAACCGGCTGACCGGCGGTCGTGCCGCGCTTGTTCTGGGAGTTGATCCGGCATTTGAGCGTCGGCAGCCCGGCGCGCACGCTCGATGCGTCCAGCGCCCCATTCAAATGCTGATCGCAGTGGAAATTCTTGGCGTCCAGCACGAAGACCCCGCCGCCGGCATTCTGCGGCTTCAAGCCGGCGTCGAGCAGCAGCGCCGTGGTCGCGGCCGCAACGCCGGCGAGACTGGTGGAATTGTCGGGCACCGTGACCGACGCCGCACCGGCGGCGGATGCCGCGAAGATGGAGCAAATGGATGCGAGAAGCGCCTTCATGATAACCGCCGCCCCATCAGTTTGATGACATCGGGACCATGCCGGGGAGCGCCCGCACCAGTTCGCGGAATCGGTCGCCGCGCACCTCGAAGTTGCGATACTGGTCGAAAGAGGCGCAGGCCGGCGACAGCAGCACAACCAGGCTCGTCGAGCCCGCCCGCCTCGGCCTCGTGAGCGGCCAGCTCGACCGCCCGTTCGAGCGTGCCTGCAATCACATGGGGTACGCGCCCGTCGAGCTCGGCGGCAAAACCGGGCGCCGCCTCGCCGATCAGGTAGGCCTTGCGGATGCGCGGGAAAAAGCTCGCGAGCGAGGCGATGCCGCCGGTCTTCGGCTTGCCGCCAGCGATCCAGAAAATATCGGCGAAGCAGGCCAGCGCCTGCGCGGCCGGATCGGCATTGGTGGCCTTCGAATCGTTGACAAACAATACGCGGCCCTTGTGCCCGACCTGTTCCATCCGGTGCGCGAGGCCGGGAAACGACCGCAGACCCTGCTGGATCGCGTCGACCGAGAGCCCGAGCGCAAGCGCCGCGCCGACCGCGCAGGCGGCGTTCTGCGCATTGTGCACACCGCGCAGCGAGCCGATGTTGCCGATCTGGGCGATCGCCGCGCGCGCTGCCGCCCGCGGCCTGCATGATCGTTTCACCCTCGACATAGAGGCCGTCGGGCAGCGGCCGGCGCACGGAGACCCGAAGCAGCCGCTTGCCGGCACGCTGCATGCGGTCGGCCGCCGCCGCGCACCACTCGTCGTCGACGCCGACGATCGCGGTTCCATCCGCCTGGACCCCGGCGACGAGGCGCTCCTTCACGGCGGCGTAGTGCTGCAGCGTCCCGTGACGGTCGAGATGATCCTCGGTGACGTTGAGAAGGATGCCGACCGACGGATCGAGCGTCGGCGCGAGATCGATCTGATAGGACGAGCACTCGATCACGTACACGCGGCCGTCGTCCAGCGGCTCGAGCGACAGGATTGCGGTGCCGATATTGCCGCCCATCTGGGCGTCGTGGCCGGCCGAGCGCAGGAGGTGCGCGGTGAGCGCGGTGGTGGTCGATTTGCCGTTGGTGCCGGTGATGGCGACAAACGGCGCCGTCGGTGCGAGCATGCCGCCGCTCGCGGCAGAACAGCTCGATGTCGCCGATCACCTCGACGCCGGCCGCGCGGGCAAGGGCCGGCCGACCAGTGCGGGGCCGGATGCGTGAGCGGCACGCCGGGCGCGAGCACAAGCGCGGACAGTCTCGACCAATCGACCTCGCGCAGATCGGCGGTCGGAATGCCGGCGCTGGTCGCCTTGACGACGGAATCGGCATTGTCGTCCCAGCCGATGACGTCGGCACCGCCGGCGAGCAGCGCGCTCGCGCTCGCCAGCCCCGACCCGCCCAGGCCGAAGATGGCGACCTTTCTTCCGGCAAAGACGCTGACGGGGATCATGCGGCGCCGCTCCCGCCGCGAGAGCCGCAGGTCGGCGAAGCCGCACGCAAACGTGGCGGCGTACTCACGCGGCGCTCCGCCCTACGCGACACGCAGGTCACCGCAATTTCAGCGTGGACAGCCCGGCGAGCGCGAGCACGACCGAGACGATCCAGAAGCGGATCACGATCTGCGGTTCGGTCCAGCCGAGCTGCTCGAAATGGTGATGGATCGGCGCCATGCGAAACACGCGCTTGCCGGTGAGCTTGAACGAAACCACCTGCACGATCACCGACACCGCTTCCAGCACGAACAGCCCGCCGACCACCGCGAGCACGATCTCATGCTTGGTGGCGACCGCAATCGCGCCGATCATGCCGCCGAGCGCGAGCGAGCCGGTGTCGCCCATGAAGATCGAGGCGGGCGGCGCGTTGAACCACAGGAAGCCCAATCCGGCTCCGATCACGGCGCCGCACAGCACCGCCAGTCTCGCCGGTGCCCGGGACGTAATGGATGTTGAGGTAGTCCGCGAAGAACGGCGTTGCCGGCGAGATAGGAGATGAAGCCGAAGCTCAGCGCGGCGATGATCACGGGCACGGTCGCGAGCCCGTCGAGGCCGTCGGTCAGGTTCACCGCGTTGCCGGCGCCCACGATGATGAACGCGCCGAACACGATGAAGAACCAGCCGAGCGGCAGCACCAGTTCCTTGAAGAAGGGAAACGTCAGCGAGCTCGCGAACGGCTGGCGGCCGATCGAAACGATGAAGTAGCAGGCCGCCGCCCCGATCAGCGCCTCGATCAGCAGGCGAAGCTTGCCGGAAAATCCGGCATGGGTCTGTTTGGTCACCTTGAGGTAATCGTCGTAGAAGCCGATCGCGCCGAAGGAGAGCGTCACGCCGAGCACGATCCAGACGTAGCGGTTGTACGGATTGGCCCACAGCGCGGTCGAGACCAGCACCCCGAACAGGATCATCAACCCGCCCATGGTCGGCGTGCCCTTCTTGGTGACCAGGTGGGATTGCGGGCCGTCGCTGCGGATCGGCTGGCCCTTGCCCTGCCTGAGCCGCAGCTGGTCGATGATCGAGGGCCCGAACAGAAACACGAACACGAGCGCGGTGATCATCGCTCCGCCGGTGCGGAACGTGATGTAGCGCAGCACGTTGAGGGGCCCGATCGTGTCCGAGAATGCGGAGAGCAGGTAAAGCATTGGTCAGCCGTTCATGGTCGAAAGCGGGGCGCGCGTCGTGGCCGGCGCGCACGCGGCGATAGCGGCTTTGCAGCGCCTTGACGATGGGCGCCATGCGGGAGCCGAGCGATCCCTTGACCATGACGGCGTCGCCCGGTTGGATGGCGGCAAGCACCTGCGGTTCGAGCGCGGTCGAGGTCTCGGCATAGCCCCCTGCCGGCCCGGAGGAAGAGCCTCCCACAAGCCGCGCATCAGCGGACCACAGCAGAACACCAGGTCGACGCCGTTCGCCAGCACCGGCTCGGCCAGTTCGCGATGGAGATCGGCGCCGCTGCGGGCCGAGCTCCAGCATGTCGCCGAGGATCGCGATGCGCCGACCGCGCGGCCCCACATCCGACTGGCCGAGCAGGCCCGAGCGCAGCGCGCATCGAGGCCGGGTTGGCATTGTAGCTTTCATCGATCAGCAGCGCCGTGCCGCCGGGCAGTTCGAGCGTGCAGCGCGCGCCGCGCCCGCTCGCCGGCTGCAGTCTGGCAGAGCGCGAGCGCGGCGAGCGCGAGATCGGCGCCGACCAGAACGGTCGCCGCCAGCACCGCAAGCGAGTTGAGCACGAGATGGCGGCCGGGCGCGCCGAGCTTGTAGGTGACGTTGGTGCCGAAAATGCTGCGCCTCGACGGTCGAGCCGTCCGGATTGCAGCGCGCATCTGATCAGCCGCGCATCCGCGCTGCGCGTGCTCGCCGAAGCGAGACGATGCGCGCGACCCCGGCGTTCTGCGCGCCGCGCTCGAGACCGCGCGAACTGCGGATTGTCGCGATTGATCACCGCCGCGCCGCCCGGCTCGAGCCCGAGAAAGATCTCGGCCTTGGCGTCGGCGATCGCCTCGACCGAGCGGAAGAATTCGAGATGCACCGGCTCGACGGTGGTGATGATCGCCACCTGCGGCCGCACCAGGCGCGTCGAGCGGCTCGATCTCGCCGGCATGGTTCATGCCGATCTCGAACACGGCGTAGCGCGCGGTCTGCGGGACAGCGCGCCAGCGAAAGCGGCACGCCCCAATGATTGTTGTAGGAGGCGATCGAGGCGTGGGTCTCGCCGTCGCGGAGCAAGCGTGAGACGCAGCGCCTCCTTGGTGCTGGTCTTGCCGACGGAGCCGGTGACGGCGATGATCTTCGCCTGCGTGCGCGCCCGCGCCGCCCGCGCGAGTTCGCGCAACCCATCGAGCACATCGGGAACGACGAGCAACGGGCGTGTGTCTGGGAAAGCGGCCGCGCCGGTCGGACGGCGACCACGGCAACGCCCGCGCCGGCCGCAAGCGCAGCCTCCACGAATTCGTGGCCGTCGCGGTTGTCGCCTTTGATCGCGAAGAACGCTTCGCCGGGCGCGACCGTGCGCGTGTCGATCGAAATGCCCGGAACGGACAGCGGTTGCGGACCCGCCGGCGTGGCGCCCATCGCGGCAGCCATCGCCTCCACGGTCCAGAGCGGCCGATCGGTCATGCCACCCTCCCGGCAAGCGCGGCGGCGACCGCCTCGTGGTCGCTGAATGGTAGTACCTGTTTGCCGATGATTTGGCCGGTTTCATGGCCCTTGCCCGCGATCAGCAGCACGTCGCCATGGCGCAAGTCCGCAATCGACGCCTCGATCGCCTCGCGCGCGGTCGCCGATCTCGATCGCGCCGGGCGACGCCTGCAGGATCGCGGCGCGGATCGCCGCCGGATTCTCGCTGCGCGGGTTGTCGTCGGTGACGACGACCCGGTCGGCCATACGGGCGGCGATCGCTCCCATCATCTCCCGCTTGCCGGCATCGCGGTCGCCGCCGCAACCGAACACCACGACGAGCCGTTGCGTCGCGTACGGCCGTAGCGCCTCGAGCGCCTTCGCAAGCGCATCAGGCTTATGCGCATAGTCGACGAAGATCGGCGCGTCGTTGTTCGCGCCGACCAGTTCGAGCCGGCCCTTGGCGCCTTTGAGATGCGCCAGCGCCGCGAAAGTGGCGCCCGGCTCGCTGCCGGTCGCAAGCGCAAGGCCCGCCGCCACCAGCGCATTCTCGACCTGGAACGCGCCGGGAAGCGGCAGGCGCACCGTGTAATCCTTGCCGGCATGCGCGAGCTTGAGCACCTGCGCGAAGCCTTCGATGCCGAGCTCGGCGAGGCGGATGCCGTCGCCGCGCCGGCCGACGGTGACGATGCGCAGCCGGCGGCGCTTCGCCGCCGCCAACACCGCGTCGGCGTGCTCGTGATCGGCGGCGACCACGGCCGCGCCGCCGGGAGCGATGAGATCCGTGAACAGCCTGAGCTTGGCGGCGAGATAATCTTCCAGCGTCGGATGATAATCGAGATGGTCGCGGCTGAGATTGGTGAAGGCGCCGGCCGCGACCCGCACACCGTCGAGGCGGCGCTGATCGAGGCCGTGCGAGGACGCCTCCATGGCGAGGTGGGTCACGCCTTCGCCGGCGAGCTCATCGAGCGAGCGGTGCAGCGCCACCGGGTCCGGCGTGGTGAGCGAGCCATAGACTTCGCGCGTCGGTGAGACCAGCCCGACCGTGCCGATGCTCGCCGCCTGCTTGCCGAGCGCGGCCCAGATCTGGCGCGTGAAGGCCGCGACCGACGTCTTTCCGCTGGTGCCGGTGATGGCCGCGATCACCTCCGGCTGGCGCGGAAAGAATTTCGCCGCTCCGAGCGCCAGCGCGCGGCGCGCATCGCCGACCTTGATGAAGGCCACGCCGTCCGGGAGCGGCATGGGCGGGACCCGCTCCGCCATGATGGCCGCCGCCCCGGACGCCAACGCATCCCCGACGAAACGCAGCCCATCGTCCTTCGCGCCCGCCACCGCCACGAACAGGTCTCCGGGCTTGACCGTGCGGCTGTCGGTACTGATCCCGGCGAGCTCGAGCGCGGAAAAGCGCGCATCGCTGACGGCATCCGTGGTGAGGAGATCGGCGAGCTTCATGGCGTCCGGGGCCGTCTACTCTTGATCCGGGATCATCGTCCAGGCCGGCGAACTATACGCATGCAGTTGACAGCACATCGAAAACCCTCCTTCTAGCGCAGCCACTCCGCATCGGTCGGGAAGAAACCAGATGACTGATGTTTCCATTGGCGACGGCCTTGAGCCCGTCGTCGCGAGCGAGCCGAGCCTGCGCCGGGTGATGGGCCCGTGGCTGCTGCTGCTGTTCATCGTCGGCGACATTCTCGGCACCGGGATTTACGCGCTCACCGGCCAGGTTGCCAAGCAAGTCGGCGGAGCCGTATGGCTGCCGTTCCTTCTGGCGTTCGTCGTGGCCTTGATCACTGCGCTCAGCTACCTCGAACTGGTGACGAAATATCCGCAAGCCGCGGGCGCCGCACTCTACACGCATAAGGCATTCGGCATCCACTTCGTGACGTTCATCGTCGCGTTCGCGGTCATGTGCTCGGGCATCACGTCCGCATCGACGGCGTCACGGGCGTTCGCTGCCAACATGTCGAATGCGTTCAACCTCAATCTTGCAGGGGAATCGGAATCACCCTGTTGGGTCTGGCATTCATGGCCGTCGTCGCGCTGGTCAACTTTCGCGGCGTCGGCGAGAGCGTGAAGGCGAACGTCCTCCTCACCTGCGTCGAGCTGTCGGGGCTGTTGATCATCATCTTCATCGGCCTGTGGGCGATCGGAGCCGGCGCAGGCGATGTGTCGCGGATCCTGGAATTCAGGACCTCCGGCACGCGGCAGCATGCTCTGGCCGGTGATCGCCGCGACGACGCTGGCCTTCTTCGCCATGGTCGGCTTCGAGGACTCCGTCAACATGGCCGAGGAATGCGAGGACCCGACGCGCATCTTCCCCAAGATACTCCTCGCTTGGATTGGGCATCACCGGGTTGATCTACATCCTGGTGTCGATTTCGGCGATCACGCTGGTGTCGCCCGAGGACCTCGGCGAAGGCGAGACGCCGCTGCTGAAAGTCGTCCAGGCCGGCGCCCCGAACTTTCCGCTGGAGATTTTCGGCTTCATCACCATGTTTGCCGTCGCCAACAGCGCCCTGATCAACATGCTCATGGCCAGCCGGCTGGTCTACGGCATGAGCCGCGAGCATGTCCTGCCGCAAGTGCTCGGCAAAGTGCATCCGACCCGACGGTCACCGTATGTCGCGATTGGCGTTCACGACGCTCCTGGCCTTCGCCCTGATCACCTTCGTCGGCGAGGTTCCGGCGCTCGGCGGCACGACCGCTTTGTTGCTGCTGTGCGTCTTCACCGTCGTCAATATTGCAGTCCTCGTCCTGCGCCGTGATCGCGTCGATCACAAGCATTTCCGCACCCCGACATTCCTGCCGGTTCTGGGCGCGCTGACCTGCGCCTTCTTGGTGGGTCCATGGACCGGGCGGGACTCCGTGCAGTACAAGGTCGCGGCAGTTCTGATCGGTATCGGCGTCCTGCTGTGGCTGGTGACCGTGCTGATCAACCGTGCCTCAGGCGCAGAAGGTGGCGGAGCCCACCCTGGAGACCGTCGGCACCGCCGGACCCGTCAACTAACCTCACCGTCCGCCCGCGCTCGCCAGAATGAGCTTCTCGGAGGCCGGCAGTTCGAACCGTGGCTCGATCCCGAGCAAGGGCGCGATCCGGGCGATGACAGCGCCTCCGACCGGCACCGCGTTCCATCCCGACGTGGCGTAGCCGTGGGTATCCGCGGTGGGCTGGGGCTCATCGAGCATGATGAGGAGAAGATAGCGCGGCTGATCGGCCGGCAATACCGCGGTGAACGAGGTCAGCACCTTGGTCTTGGAATAGCGGCCGCCGACCACCTTCTCCGATGTGCCGGTCTTGCCGCCGACATAGTAGCCCTTCACGTCGGCCTTGGACGCCGTGCCCTTCTCCACGTTGAGACGCATCAGATAGCGCATCTTCTCGCTGGTCTCGGGTTTGACGACCTGGGTCCCAAGCGCCGCCGCTTCCTGCTCGCTGCGCTTGAGAAAGGTCGGCGGAATGAGCCTGCCGCCGTTCATCAGCGCGCCGATTGCAGACACCGCCTGCAGCGGCGCCACCGCAATCCCGTGGCCGAATGCGATCGTCACCGTGTTGAGCTCGCCCCAGCGCTTGGGCACGATCGGCTCTGCGCTCTCCGGCAGTTCGGTGCGCAGCCGGTCGAGTTGCCCCATCTTCCTGAGAAACCACTTGTGGTGCTCGATGCCGAGGCTGAGCGCCATGCGCGCCGTCCCGACATTGGATGAATAGGTGAAGATCTCGGGAACGGTCAGCACGCGGTTCTGCGCGTGGTAATCGTGGATGGTGAACTTGCCGTAGTTCAATCCTCCGCGCGCATCGAAGGACGACTTGAGCGTGATCTTGCCGGAGTCGAGCGCCATGGCCAGGGTGAGCGCCTTGAAGGTCGAACCCATCTCGAACACGCCGGTGGTGAGCCGATTGATGCGGGTCGGGTCGAGCGCCTCGCGCGGATTGTTGGGGTCGTAGTCCGGCAGCGAGACCATGGAGATCACCTCCCGGTCCGCACATCGGTCAGCACGCCCGCGACCGCCAGCGCCTTGAACTGACTGCGCGCCGCGATGAGCTCGTCGCGCATCGCATGCTGCACGCGCAAGTCCACCGCCAGCTCTATCGGCTTCTGCAGACGATCGGTGGCGAGGCCGGCGAGATGCAAGTCCGCGAGGCCGCGCGCGTCGAGCCATTTCTCGATGCCGGCGATGCCCTGGTTGTCGATATTGACGTGGCCGATGAGATGGGAGACCTCCGAGCCGTTTGGATAGATGCGCTTGTTCTCGGGCAGAAATCCGATGCCCGGAAGGCCGAGCCGGTGGATCTGCTCGCGCTGCTTGGGCGTGATCTCGCGCTTGAGCCACACGAAGCGGCGCTTGGAAGCGAGCCGCTCGCGCAGCTCCGTCGCATCGACCTCCGTCATGACCGCGGTGAGGAGTTCAGATGCTTCGTCGACGTCGATGATGCGGTGCGGCTCCGCGAACAGGGAGGGCGTGCGCACGTCGGTTGCCAGAATTTCCCCGTTGCGGTCGAGGACATCGGGACGCGCGGTCGCCACCGCATCGGGCCCCATGGCGCGGCGGCGCGCCGTGACTGTCGGGCACCGCCGCAAATATCACGAGCCGGGTCGCAATGATCGAATAACCGATGGCGAAGATGAGAATGGCAAGCCCGATCCGCGCGCGCGCCTTGACGGTGCGGTCGACGTTGCGGCCATAGAGCAGCGTGTTCACCAGCCGCCGGCGCTAAGGGTCGCGCGGGGTCGGCGGCGGATCTGCTACGGGCGCATTCATCACGGTCACCTCTGGCCGCGGGCACGCTGCCGGTCGGCTGGCGGTCGAGAACCTCGGGATTGGCGATCACGGTCCCGATCGGATCGGGCTCCTCCACCGGCACGAGATCGGCCGGCCGCTCCGGCAGATTGTCCAGCTTGTCGATTTGACGCCCTTCCGCCGGCTTCAGGGAAGATGGCGCCGCGTGAGATCCTGAATACGCGCGGGGTTGTCGAGCTTGGCCCATTCCGCGCGCAGCGTCGCAATGGCGTCATGCTCGCGCCTGATCTCCATCCGCAGCTTGGCGACGCGTTGCGCCTGCCGCGTCGACTCGAACTTGATCTTGTGAGACATCGGCCGCCGCCAGCACGAGCGCGACGATCACGCAGATGTTGAGCAGGCGCATCATCGCGGCCGCCCTGATGCTTGGCGCCCAATGACCTCGCTCATCGCCGGCACGCGCGGAAGCACGCCCGGGGATGCGCGGGTGTCGATCGGCGCATCGGTGCGCTCGGCCGCCCGCAGCTTGGCCGAGCGCGCGCGCGGATTGGCGCTGATCTCCGCCTCGTCCGGCACGATCGGCCGCTTGGTCAGCACGCGAAACGTGGCGGCAGCTTGCGCCACGTCCGGACGGTGGCGCGAAGGCCCGCTACGACGGCTGCGCTCGGCGAGAAAGGACTTGGCGATGCGGTCCTCGAGCGAATGGAAGGTCACGACCGCCAGGCGACCACCCGGCTTGAGCACCTGTTCGGCCGCGACCAATCCCGCGGCCAGTTCGGCAAGCTCCTCGTTGACGAAGATGCGCAGCGCCTGGAACGTGCGGGTGGCCGGGTGGATGGCGCCCGGCCGCGCGTGCACGATGCGTGCGACGATGTCTGAGAGTGCGCGCGTGGTTCGGATCGGCGCATCGCCGCGGGCGGCGATGATGGCGCGGGCGACGGCGCGCGCGTGGCGTTCTTCGCCGAGGATCGCCAGGATGGCTGCAAGGTCGCGCTCGGAGGCCGACGCCACGACGTCGGCCGCGGTCGGTCCCGCGGAGCCCATGCGCATGTCGAGCGGACCGTCATGGCGGAAGGAAAATCCGCGCTCGGCCTGGTCGAGCTGCATCGAGGAGACGCCGAGGTCGAAGACCACGCCGTCGACCGCGTCGTAGCCGCAGCTGCGCATCACCGCCTGCAGATTGGAGAAGGTGTCCTCTACCAGCACGAGCCGCCCTTGCGCCGCCTGCACAAGATCGGCGCCGCGCGCGATCGCGCTCTGGTCGCGGTCGAGCGCAACGACGCTGCAGTTCGCCGCGGCGAGGATTTCACGGGTGTAGCCGCCGGCGCCGAACGTGGCGTCCACGTAGACCCCGCCGGAGCGCACATCGAGGAACTCAACCGCAGGGCGGATGAGCACGGGAATATGACGAGCCAGTCCGCCAGCGACAGCGTGTCCGCTGTCGCTGCTCGTCATCATTCCCGTGCTCCATGCGGACCTTCCGCCGCTCCCCGGGAGCCCAGCTGCTTCTTGAGCGCGCGGACCTTCTCGGTGGCCTCCGCGAGTTCCGCGCGAAAGCGCCCAGACTCCCAGATCTGAAACTTGTGGCCCAGGCCGACAAAGGCGATCTCGTCCTTGATGCCGGCGTGAGTTTTCAGCGGTTCGGTGAGGATCGCCCTCCCCTCGCCGTCGATCTTCAACACCTCGCTCGTCCCATAGAGTGCCGCCGAAAGCTGCTCGCGCTCCTCCGAATAGGGTGAAAAGCGCGCGATCAACGTCTCGATTTCCCGGAGCAGCGCATTGCCGCCGGCGTCCAGCGCCGGCCGGTCGAGCGTCGGGTAGCAATAGAGCCCTTCGAAGCCATCGCGTGCGAGCACCGCGCGGAACGGCGCCGGGATCGACACCCGCCCCTTGGCATCGAGCCGCAACGCATAATGGGACACGAAACGGTCCATGACGCCCCTGGTTCACGGGCGCCGGACACTCCGGCGCTTGCCCCCGGAGGCGTTCTTGGGCGCCGCTTCTCCGTTTGGGATGCTATGGGTTATCATGGGATTGCTTGGGCGTCAATCAACGGCCCATTAACGGGACGTAGGCTTAAGGAATGGTTGAGGTGGGCCCAGCTCGCAGCCGGGCGCGCCTCGCCCCGGCCCCATGAGGCAGGTCGCCCGCGCGGCCCCGAGCGCGCGGCCGAACCGGACCGCGTCGATCGGCGAACGCGGTTGCAATTGCGGGCGGACCTGTGCCGCGTAACCTTTCGCTGCAAGCACTCGGCGTCACTTCGCGCGTCTCACCGCGGACAGCGAAAACGGAACAAGAAAATTTAACCAATCTGAAATTGAAACGCGCGCCGACCAGACATTGCATTGCCGGCGGTTGAACGCGCTGCAGTGCGCAAATTCGTTTGCCCACGTTTTCCGCCCGCAGTTCCGCGTTGCGCGGAACACCGGACCCAGCTCGCGAGTTGTCATCGGTAAGGAAATTTCGCTTTTCCTTGACTGAACAAACTCGCTTACAACTCGCTTGAGGCAGACATGTTAAAGACTCTCATGATGTCGGCGGCGGTCAGTACGCTGATGGTTTCAGGCGCGCTGGCACAGGCTAATCCGCCCGCGACTGCCCCTGCGGCGCCGGCGGCGAAAGCCGAGGCGGCTCCGGTCGACAGCGCAAAATTCATTCAGGCCCAGGGCACGGACCAGTGGGTCTTCTCTAAGTTCAAAGGCACCGACGTCATCGGCCCCGACAATGCGCAGGTCGGCGATGTCAACGACGTGTTGTTCGACAAGAGCGGCAAGATCATTGGCTTGATCGTGGGCGTCGGTGGGTTTCTCGGCATCGGCGAGAAGAGCGTCGCCATCGACATGAGCGCTTTCCAACCTGTTCCGGCCGACACCGGGACCAGCAGCGCCGGTGGCAATAGCGCCGTCAGCAGCAGCCAACGATCCCACCAACGTGAAGCTGAAAGTGAGCTGGACCAAGGATCAGCTCAAGAGCGCTCCCGACTTCCAATACTACAAGGCCCCCGTCGCGCACGACCGAGCGGCCGGCCTCATCGCCGACCACCGGCATGGCGCCGCGGCCGGCGAGCCCCGGCGCGGAGCGCTAAATCGCCGCGTTGGTTGTTAAGAGAGCGTTAAGCCCATAGCATTGGACGAGAACCGTCCCGCCTCTGGCGGCCCGGGTTGGCAAAAGCCGACCCGGGCCGCCGTTTTGCCGAGAGAACTTGAACTTGCTGATTTCGACTTGTGATTTAGGCCGGCCCAGGGCCGCGAGCCGAAAGATATGGCTCGGCCGCAACAAGGCGCCGAATTCGAGGCAAAGGTGCATGCGCGCCCCTTGCGCCCGCGCTTGTCTCGACTCGGGGTTTCTGCGCAAATCGCCGGTCACATCCGCCGCGCAGGCGTCAAGCCCAGTTTTTGAAATGCAAGAGTATTCACGAGTCATGCCCGTGTCAGCGTTGCGCGCCGAATCCTCAGTCGTTGCCGAGGTCAGGCCGTCGCCGAACCACAACGAGCGCAGGGGCAGCGGCGCTCCCGACATGATCCTGCTGCACTACACCGGTGTCGCGGACAACCAAAACGCGATCAATCATCTCTGCAACCCGATCAGCGAAGTCTCTGCGCATTACGTCGTGCTGCAAGACGGCTACATCCTGCAACTGGTCGCGGAGTCCCGGCGTGCCTGGCACGCCGGAGTATCCGCGTGGGCAGGAGAGACCGACATCAATTCGTGCTCGATCGGCATCGAGATTGCCAATCCCGGGCATGAGCATGGCTATACCGAATTTCCGAAACGCCAGATCGCGGCGGTGACGGCGCTTTGCCGCAGCATCTTTACCCGCCATCGGATCCCGCCGCACCGCGTGCTCGCCCATTCTGACGTCGCGCCGGCGCGCAAGCGGGATCCGGGCGAGAAGTTTCCGTGGAAGGTGCTTGCCGGCTCCGGCATCGGCCTGTGGGTCAAGCCTGCCCCCATCCGGCCGGCAGAACCGTTTTTCACGTTGGGCGAGACCAACCCCGCCATCGAGGAGACGCAAACGTTGCTGGCAAACTTCGGCTACGACGTTCCCGCCAGCGGATATCTCGATGGCACCACGCGCGACGCGGTCGCCGCCTTTCAGCGCCATTTTCGTCCGCAACGGGTGGACGGCATCGTCGACGGCTCCACCCTGGCGACCCTGAAGGCCCTGGTCGCCGCGCGCGACGCCCGGCTGAGTGCAAATCAGACGAGTTGAAGCCCGTCGCACGCCGGAGTTCGCGCAGAAGGATTCGGATCTGGCCTTGACGGCGGGTCGCCCACACCCCATTCCCATACGCGTCAGTCGGCTGGACGGCTGCTCGGGTCAGTGCCGAAAGGCAGGCCTGAGAGGAAAGTCCGGGCTCCATGGACATACGGTGCCGGATAACATCCGGCGGGCGCGAGCCCAGGGAAAGTGCCACAGAGAACAGACCGCCGTCCCGATCGCCTCCGCTAGCGCGGAGGATGGCGGAGACGGTAAGGGTGAAACGGTGCGGTAAGAGCGCACCGCGCCTGCGGCAACGCAGGCGGCAGGGCAAACCCCACCGGGAGCAAGACCGAATAGGGACGGCACGGAGGCTGCCTTCCGCGCGAGCGGGAGCAATCTCCGGGATCGATGTCCGGATCACGCCGTCCGGGTAGGTTGCTGAAGGCGCCGGGCAACCGGCGTCGCAGAGGAATGGCCGTCACGCGAGCGCCTCACCGCGCTCGCCACACAGAACCCGGCTTACAGGCCGGCTGATGCAGATTGGGGGCTCGGTGGAAATCCCGCCGGGCCCCCGCCATTTCTTGATTGGCCGCGCGGCGCGGCGGAGCCACCCGAAATCGCGTTCGGAAGCGGCTTCGCTCTGATCGTGCGTTACGTGCCTAACTTGCGGTAGACATCGATGACGGCCTGTCCGTCCCCGCCGGCCCGGGTCAGCCACTCTCCGGTGAGGCGTTCGCCGACCTGATGCAGGCCGGCCTTCAAGGCCGCGCTCGGCGGCAGCACTTTCATCCCGCGGGCCGCAAGCTGCTCGCCGTACCATTTGGTCTTGTCCTGCGACCGCCACCAGCCGCGCGCTTCAGCGGCGGCCGCAACCTTGAGCAGCGATTCCTGCGTAGGCTTGTCGAGCCCGTCGAACGCCGCCTTGTTCACGAAGGTGATGTTCTTCGGGAGCCACGCCTGGGTATCGTAGAAATAGGACATGGTCTCCCACGCCTTGGTGTCGTAGCCGGTCGCGCTCGAAGTCATGAATGCGTTGATCAGGCCGGTCGCGAGCGCCTGCCGCAGATCGGCGGCCTGGATCGTCACCGGATAAGCGCCGACGATCTGCGCGATGCGCTCGGTGCCGGCATTGTACACACGCCAGGAAAGCCCCTGCATATCGGCGACTGTGTTGATCTCTTTCTTCGCGTAGATGCCCTGCGGCGGCCAAGGCACGGCGAACAGCACCATCAGCCCTTGCGACGCGAGCCTGCGCTCGATCGCAGGTTTGGACGCCAGCCACAGCTTGCGCGCTTCGTCGTAGCTCGCGGCGAGAAACGGCACCACGTCGATCCCGAACATGGGATCTTCGTTCTCGTGCACCGAGATCAGGATTTCGCCGACTTGCGCCTGTCCGATCCGCACCGCGCTCTTGATCGCGGTGGCCGGGAACAAGGAGGCGTTGGGATAGACCTTGATCGCAAGCTTGCCCGCGGTCGCATCCGCGATGTCCCGGGCGAAGGCGGCAAGGTTCTCGCTGTGGAAATTGTCAGCCGGATATGCGGATGGAAGGTCCCACTTGACCTGCGCATAGGCAGGCGCAGCAACCAGCACTATCGCAGCGGCTGCTGCGAGCATGGAGGATCGCAACATTGTCATGGTCCTTGGCGTCCCGGGAAAAACCAGAAGAATCCCCGCGGCGCCCCCTGTTTTCATCTTAGCAGAAATTGCAGCGATATTGGGACTATCTAAACCATAAAATCTGGTACTGGGGGACCTCGGCCGGCATCGCCCCTGGTAGGGTCCAAGTTCAGCCGCGGCCGCTTTCGCGAACGACATGTCGACGATGTCCGCAACCACGACGTTGCTTTGACCAAGCCCAACGTCTGGAGTGCTGCGGAAATCACGGTTCTGATCAGGTCGCGATCCTTGGTCACGGAATAGCGGGCAATCGCATCGACGACGTCCTCGGCATTCGGCCCCGCGATGCGGCCATCCTTCAACGCATCGTTGTAGTCGCGGACGCCCTGCAGATGGGCCTTGATGAAGCGCCTGCCGGCCTCGGGACGCTTGGTCACGAATTGAGCGCCGTGCCGTAGCAGACCACTGCCGCCTGCTGGTTCGGATAGAGAATGTTCTTCGCGTTACGCGCGCATGTTTGCTGGAAGTGGTTGCCATCGGCGCGTCCTTCCCCTCATGTCGCCGCTGCGGCCGTTGACTTTCACTCCGGGGCGACGGCAATGCGGCGTCGAGGGTCTGAGCGCCTTCGCCTCGCCGCATGCACCCCTATGAGACGGTTCAGGCTAAAGGACGGCAATCCGGATGGACGGCGCGCAGCACACCGACACCTGGGATTTTTGGATCGACCGCGGCGGCACCTTCACCGACGTGATCGGGCGCCGGCCCGACGGGAGCCTCGTTGCCCACAAACTTCTCTCCGATAATCCCGAGGCCTATGGCGATGCCGCCGTGCAGGGCATCCGCGACCTCCTCGGCGTCAAAGCGAACGAGCCGCTTCCGCCCGGCTTGATCGGCCGAGTGAAGATGGGCACCACGGTCGCGACCAATGCGCTGCTCGAGCGCAAGGGTGAGCGTACCCTCCTGGTCACCACCAAGGGTTTTCGCGACGCGCTCAAGATCGGCTACCAGGCGCGGCCTAAGATTTTCGCACGCCACATCATCAAACCGGAGATGCTCTACGAGCGCGTCGTCGAAGTGGACGAGCGCGTGCGCGCCGACGGCACGGTCGAGAACGAGCCCGACCTGGCGGCGCTGCGCCGGGAGCTTGTCGGCCGCACGCGCCGACGGCATCGAGGCGGTCGCGATCGTGTTCATGCACGCCTATCGCTACCCCGAGCACGAGCAGCGCGTGGCTGCGCTCGCGCGCGAGATCGGCTTTCCGCAGGTGTCGGTGAGCCACGAGGTCTCGCCGCTGATCAAGCTGGTCGGCCGCGGCGACACCACCATCGTCGATGCCTATCTCTCGCCGATCCTGCGGCAATATGTCGGTCAGGTGGCGCGGGATCTCAGCGCCAAAGACCTTGGCGCAACGACCTCGGCGCAAAGGCACCCTGGGTCGTCCGTTGCCGCGACGGGTGACACCGCCGGAGAAATATCGGATCGCAACGACATTCCCCGCCTCATGTTCATGATGTCCTCCGGCGGCCTCACGGCCGCGGAGTTGTTCCAGGGCAAGGATGCGATTCTGTCCGGACCGGCCGCCGGCGTGGTCGGCATGGCGGAGAGCGGGCGCGAGGCGGGCTTCTCGCACCTGATCGGCTTCGACATGGGCGGCACGTCGACCGACGTCTCGCACTTCGACGGCGAGTACGAACGCGCGTTCGAGACCGAGGTTGCCGGCGTGCGCATGCGCGCCCCGATGATGCTCATTCATACCGTGGCGGCGGGCGGCGGGTCGCTCCTGCATTTCGACGGCGCACGCTTCCGCGTCGGGCCCGACAGCGCGGGCGCCAATCCCGGACCGAAATGCTACCGCCGCGGTGGCCCGCTCGCGGTCACCGACGCCAACGTGATGGTGGGAAAGCTGATCCCGGATTTCTTTCCGAGGATTTTCGGCGCGCAGCAGGATCTTCCGCTCGATGCCGAGGCGGTGCGCGAAGCATTTGCGCGGCTCGCGCACGAGATCGGCGATGGCCGTTCAGCCGAAGACATCGGCCGACGGTTTCATCCGGATCGCGGTAGAGAACATGGCGAACGCGATCAAGAAAATCTCCCTGCAGCGCGGCTACGACGTGACGCGCTACGCGCTCAATTGCTTCGGCGGCGCCGGCGGCCAGCACGCCTGCCTGGTCGCCGATGCGCTCGGGCATGACCAAGGTGCTGATCCATCCGTTCTCTTCGCTGCTGTCCGCCTACGGCATGGGCCTCGCCGACATCCGCGCCACCCGCCAGCAGGCGCTCGAAGAGCCATTCGGGGACGCGGTGCTGGCGTCGATCGCCACCGTCGGCGGCCGCCTCGGCGACGACGCGAGAAACGAGGTGATCGGCCAAGGCGTGGCGCCCGAGGCCGTAACCGTGCACGCGCGCGCGCACATCCGCTACGCCGGGACCGACATGGCGCTGGTGGTGCCGGCCGTTCTCCATCGAGCCTTCCGTGGAGAGCCGCGCACAGCGGAGCGACGTCCAGGCGTACGTCCGCAACTGCGCTGGCGATGAAGTCCGCCTTCGAGGCGGCCCACAAATCGCGGTTCGGATTCATCGACGAGACCAAGGACCTGGTGGTCGAAGCGGTGTCGGTCGAGGCCATCGGCGGCGGCACGAAGTTCACCGAGCCGGTGTTGCCGACCACCGGCGACCCGCTTCCGTCCCCGACGCGCCGCACGCGATTCTATTCGCGCGGCCAATGGCACGACGGCCACGGTCTATACGCGCACCCAGCTTTCGCCCGGCCACGCCGTGGCCGGGCCGGCCATCGTCATCGAGCCGCATCAGACCATCGTGGTCGAGGACGGCTGGCGCGCCAGCATCACCGCCAAGAACCACCTGGTGCTCGAGCGCGCCGTCGGCCTCAAGCGCCAGAGCGCGATCGGCACCGACGCCGACCCGGTGATGCTCGAAGTGTTCAATAACCTCTTCATGTCGATCGCGGAACAGATGGGCGTGTCGCTGCAGAACACCGCCTACTCCGTCAACATCAAGGAGCGGCTCGATTTCTCCTGCGCCGTGTTCGACGCCGACGGCACGCTGGTCGCCAACGCGCCGCACATGCCGGTGCATCTCGGCTCCATGGACCGCGCGGTCGAGACCATCATTCGCGAGAACAAGGGCCGGATCGCGCCCGGCGACGTCTATGCCATCAACGCGCCCTACAACGGCGGCACGCATCTGCCCGACATCACCGTTTGCACGCCGGTGTTCGACGAGGCCGGCCGCGAGGTCCTGTTCTGGGTCGCGTCGCGCGGCCACCACGCCGACGTGGGCGGCATTTCTCCCGGCTCGATGTCGCCGAACGCGATCACGATCGAGGAGGAAGGCGTCTATATCGACAACTTCAAGCTGGTGGATCGCGGCCGCTTCCGCGAGCGCGCGCTCTATGACCTCCTCACCGGCGCGAAATATCCCGCCCGCAACCCGCTGCAGAACGTCAACGACATGAAGGCGCAGATCGCGGCGAACGAGAAGGGCGTGCAGGAGCTGCGCAAGACCGTCGCGCATTTCACGCTGCCGGTGGTGCAGAGCCTATATGCAGCACGTGCAGGACAACGCGGCCGAGAGCGTGCGGCGGGTGATCGACCGCATCCACGATGCGTCGTTCGCATACGAGATGGACCAGGGCACCTGGATCAAGGTCAGGATCAGCGTCGACAAGGAGAAGCGCGAGGCGACCGTCGATTTCACCGGTACCTCGCCGCAGCAGAACACCAATTTCAACGCGCCCGAACCGGTCACGCGCGCGGCGGTGCTCTATGTCTTTCGCGTCATGGTCGACGACGACATCCCGATGAACGCCGGCTGCCTGCGGCCGATCAACATCATCATCCCAAAGCAATCGATCCTGTCGCCGGAATATCCCGCCGCGGTCGTCGCCGGCAACGTGGAGACATCGCAAGCGGTGACCGACTGCCTGTTCGGCGCGCTGGGCAGCCTCGCCGCCGCCCAGGGCACGATGAACAATCTCAACTTCGGCAACGCCAGGTACCAGTACTACGAGACGATCTGTTCGGGCTCGCCCGGCGGGTCCCGGATTTCCCGGCACCGACGCCGTGCACACCCACATGACCAATACCCGCCTCACCGACCCGGAGGTCCTCGAATTCCGCTATCCGGTGCTGCTGGAGGACTTCCACATTCGCACGGGCTCGGGCGGACGCGGCGAATGGAATGCCGGCGACGGCGTCCGCCGCACCATCCGCTTCCTCGAAAGATGGATTGCACGATCCTGTCGGGCCACCGCCGCGTGCGCCCGTTCGGCCTGGCCGGCGGCGAGGCCGGTCAGATCGGCCGAGAACTCCGTGCGCCGCAACGACGGCCGCATCGAGAAGCTCGAAGGGTGCGGATGCCACCGTGATCGACGCCGGCGAGGCCGTCATCATCCGGACGCCGACCGCGGGCGGATACGGGAAGCCGAAATAACGATGGGCTGGCGGTGGGCAACGCGCACGCACGCGCTGTCTTAAGTCTGCAACAGGCGGGTCGCGTTCCACCCACGGCGTAAATGAAATGGCCGGACGAGGTCCCGGCCATTTCGCAGCTTATGCTTGCGGCTGTCGCATCAGCGTCTGCTGGATCGCCGACACCAGCCAGTTGACCGCCGCGTGCGCGCATGGAAGGTCCACACTTCCGTGGCTTCGTCCGCGCCGGCTTCGACCATGCGGCCGCTGTCGCGGTCGACCATCTGGTCGTTTGAGCGAATAGCGCATGGCGACGGTCGCGTAGTCGGTGTCGCCTTCGCGCCAGGCCTCGGCGAGATCGCCCTGCAGCAGCTTCACGTCGCTGACGCGGTTGACCACGCCCTTGCTGGCATTGGTCGCCAGGTCCTCGGAGAAATAGGAAAGCATCTCCGGCGTGACCTCTCTGCGCAGGCGCGCGAGATCCTCGGCACTGTAGGCAGTCTGCACGTCGGTCAGGATCTTCTCGAAGCGCATTGAAGTCGTCCGGCGTCAGACCGACCTCGTCGGTGCCGGATGCACGCGCCGCCGTGGCTGGCACGCCGCTGCCGCCGCCGAAGCCCGCGCCGCCAAAGCCGGTATTGCCGAAGCTCATGGGCGAACGCGGGTCGCTGGCATTGGCGTCGCGCAATGCCGGACCGCTGGCAAGCGCCGGCTGGTTGCGGCGCTGCCACCACGTCCACAGCAGATAGCCGATGATGGCGACGATGCCGATCTGCAGCATCAGGCCGAGCATCGACGCGAAGCCGCCGCCGAGCCCGCCCATGAAGCCGTTGCCGAACAGCATGCCGAGCAAGCCGGCGCCCAGGAAGCCGGCGAACATGCCGCCGAGGAAGCCCGGCCGGTTGAAGAAGCCGCCGGCAGGCGACGGCGTTCGGCGCGCGCTGCCCGAACGTGCTGCCCGGCTGGCCCGGCTGGGTCATGCTGCGTTCAATGGGTCGCGCACTGGGCGACGTTGCGGTCGATGGCGGCGCGGAGAATGTCTGCGAGCCGCGGCTGCCGAAGCTGCCGCCGCGCCCCGCGCGGGCGTCGGCATCGCTGACGGCGAAGCCAACACCGCGACCAGCGCGCAAAACGCAAGCAGCGGACGAAAGGCAAAACGAGACATTGATTCCTCCCAGGAAACCCTTCGGTTTGACCTAACATATTGGTGGACCCATGGCGGCGATTTAAAGAGGTGCCGCATGGTGTCGCAGACTGCCTGCGGGCCGGCCGCCGGGACGCTTTGCGGCAAAATCGTGCCCGCACCGGCGCTGGTTTACCGCCGGCGACGCCTTTGGTCGGCGCAAACGCGAGAAGGTTCGAAACCGGCACGATGACGGCGAGTCGCGGATGCCGATGCTCCGACTCAGTCGTCCTGGCCATCCTCGCCCGGCTGGGCCATCGGCAGCGCACGCTCGAACCGGTCGTCGCCGTAGGGGTCGACGCGCAACCGCTTCGGCGGCGACGGCAGCCGGCGCGGAGCGAGCGAGCCGGTGACGGCAGGTTCGCCGCCGCGCTATGGCGGCATGGCGCCGCACCGGCGCGGGCGGCGATTTCTTCACCCGACACCGCGCGCGGGTTGCAGGCGCGGTGGCCGTCGCGCCGGCGCATGAGATCGACGTGCATGTGATCATAGTGATAGACGTTCGAGCCCGGCGCCAGCACCGTGGTGAATTGATCGCAGGCGGCGGCTTGCACGTCGCGCAGAAAGCCTTGCTCCTCGGGCAAGCCCCTCCAGCCGTTCTTCACCGTGATCTTGCGGCCGTCGGCGAGCGTGAACGCAGAGATGTCGAGCGCATTGCCGAAGGCGTGCTCGGAGATGTTCGCACGCGGGTTGCCGTTCATGCCGCGGCAGGAATAGGCGGAAATCTGCGTGATCTCGGCGACCGGCGCCCCGAACCAGCGCATCGCCGCCGGCTGCACCGAATTGGTAATCCAACGATCGAGCTCGGAGACGATAGGACATGCGAGCGTTGCGGCCGGGCTCACCGGAAACCGGTGTGAATGCCGGCGGCCGGCGCGCCGGCGGCGGGCCCGAGCGGAACGACCGGCGGCGGCTCGCGGCGAGGCGCCACGTCCGCGGGCAATGCCTCGCGCACCGAGCCCCGCGGCGCATCCGCGAGCGGCGGCTCACGCAGCGGCGTTCGCGTGATGCCGTTCGGTGCGCGTTGCGCGACGCGGCCGGCGCATCGACCAGCGGTCGACGCTCGTAGGGCTCGGGCGAAAAGTCGTCGCGCGGAGAGTTCTCAGGCGGCGGCCGGTATCTTGGCGCCGGCGCCGTCCCGTAGGGTCGCCTGAAATCGTACGTCGCCGGCACGCCGTTCGTCTGCTCGGTCACGCTCGGCGGCTCGAGCGACACCGGCTGATCGGGCGCGCTCCCGCGCGGTGGCGGTTGCGCCGGGCGCGACTGGTATTCAGGAAGCACGCGGGACTGATAAGGCGGTTGCTGTTGGACCGCCGGCGCGTCGGCCGGCCTGACCGGCCAGCGCGCGGGCGCGGCCCCGTTCGGCTAGGGATGTCGCCCGGAGGACGCGGATCGTCGCTGTAGCCGAGCGGCGAGCTCTCGCCCAGCATCGACACTTTGAACGGAAAATCGGCCCCGCACACGCCGGGACCCTGGATCGACCTGATGCGGACGATGCCCGGGCCTTCCCTGACGGTGCCCGCGTTGAGGCATTGCACCTCGGCTTCGCGCCGCCACGGCTCGCGCTCGGCAAACATGTTGCCGCCGCTGCAGCCCGCCAGCACGCCGAGGACGCCAAGACCGATGGAGCAGACGAGATACCAACGAGCTCCCCACGCCATGGCCGGGACAATGCGTGGGACTTTGTTAACGACTCTTCAAAGATCCCGCCGCGCCGCATGCCGCTGGTCCGCGGCTCGCGATATGGTTAAGGAAACAGGAGCGGCGGGGAGAATCGCAAGCATGGCAGCCAAGCCCGGACTGATCCTGGCAGCGTTGATGTCGAGCGTGATGGTGCCGATCGTCACGTTTGTCGTCACCGTGCTCGATCTCGGCTGGCGAGCCGGTGTCCTGGGTAAAAGGGTCAAGGCCCGTTTGCTCGCCCGGCCGACAGCGGCGATCACCGCGTTTCTCATCCTTCCGCCCGCACGCCGGCTGCCCGAGCGGATCGTCGCGCTGATCGACGGCCGGTACTGATGCTCTCTGCGCTCGAGCTTGCCCGCCGGATCGAGGCCGGCACCCTTCGACCGCGCGCCGTGGTCGAACTCTGCGCCGAGGCCATCGCCGCGCACGAGAACGACATCGGCGCCTTCGCCGCGCTCGGCATCGACGCGGCACGGCAGCGACGCCGAAGAGCCGCAGCGCGCGCCGCTGCCGCTGCGTGGGCTTCCCGTCGGCGTCAAGGACATCTTCGACACGGCGGAATTGCCCACCGCGTACGGCTCGCGCGATCTATGCCGGCCACCGGCCGAAGGCCGACGCGGCGATGGTCGATGCTGATCCAACGCGCGGGCGGGCTCGTCCTGGGCAAGACCGTCACCACCGAATTTGCTTCGCTCGAGCCCGCGCCCACGCGCAATCCACGCAATCGTGCCCACACGCCTGGCGGATCGTCATCGGGTTCGGCCGCGGCGGTGGCGGCCGGCATGCTGCCGCTGGCGCTCGGCAGCCAGACCGGCGGCTCGGTCATCCGCCCCGCCGCCTTCTGCGGCGTCGCCGGCTTCAAGCCCTCCTATCGGCTGCTGCCGACGGTCGGGATGAAGTGCTTCTCGTGGTCGCTCGACACGGTCGGGCTGTTCGGCGCGAGCGTGCCCGATATTGCATTCGCCGCCGCCGCGATGAGCGGTCGCGATCTGCGGGTCGATGGACGACCGCCGGCGGCGGCGGTCGTCGCTCTCGTGCGCACACCGTTATGGCATGACGCGAGCACGGCAATGCAGAGGCGCGGTCGAGCGCGCCGCGCGCGCGGCGGAACGATCGGGCGCGAGACGTCAAGGACCTGGACCTGCCTCCGATCTTTGCCGACGCCATGCGCGCGCATCGTGTCGTGCAAGGCTATGAGGCGTTCCGCGCGCTCGCGTTCGAATACGACGGTTATCGCGATCGCCTCGGTCCGGTCCTGCGCGCACAGCTCGACGAGGCCGCGACCATCGATGCCGATACGTACGATGACGCCCGCCGCACCACCCGCCGCGCGCGCAGGGCGCTCATCGATCTGCTTGCCGACGGCGAAGTGATGCTCACGCCCTCGGCACCGGGAGCCGCACCGAAGGGACTCGGCTCGACCGGCGAGCCGACGTTCAACCGGCTCTGGACCTTGTTGGGCACGCCGTGCGTCAACGTCCCAGGACTGTCGGATGCTGACGGTCTGCCGCTCGGCGTGCAGATCGTGGCGCGGTTCGGCCGCGACCGGTTCGCGCTTTCCGTAGCTGCGCTGCTCGAGCGCGCCATCGCGCGCAGCGAAGTGCGGCTGACGCGAAGTCAATGAACTAACTCGATGGTTTGTCAGGTACTATTTTTGCATTCCGCACCGCTCAGACGCGTTGGTGGAAGGGGAAATACCTTCGTAAAAATAACTCTTATGAGTCATCAACAGCCCATCTTGTGAATCTTTTTGTCTCGACGTTTCAAGCTGTTGGTCGCGCGACGCAGCGGTCGAGCTGCAGCCGTGCGCGTGCTTTTGGCAGTGCAATATTGATTGTCATTAGAACTTAACTCGATCTCTGCTACACTTGCTGCACGATCTGTCCAAGGAGGACGCAACGTGGACCTTGCCTTAAGGCTCAATGTACTGGCTGTTTTCGCGGTATTCGCGTTCGTCGGTGCAATCCTGCTGGGCGCGTTTTGAGTTCGAGTATCCACGGATAACGCCAGATCCCGACTTGCTTGACGCACCGGAGAGCGCAGCTCTCCGGTGTTTGCATTTTTGAATCTGCGCTTGACGACGCGCGTCGGCTAGGGACAGCTGCAATCAGACCGGCGCTTAGAGGCCGCGCAATGCGCGGGACCGCAAGCACGCCGCCGCAGAGCCAATCAGAGCCAGTCGCGGCTACTCCGCCGCGGTTCGAGCGGCGCCCAGCGGGTCATAGTTGAGCACCGGCGCGAGCCACCGCTCCGCTTCGGCGACGCTCCAGCCCTTGCGGGCGGCATAATCCTCGACCTGGTCGCGCTCGATCTTGCCGACGCCGAAATAGTGGCTCTCGGGATGGCTGAGATAGAGCCCGCACACCGACGCGCCCGGCCACATCGCAAAGCTCTCGGTGAGCTTGACCCCGATCCGCCGTTCGCCATCGAGCAGCGCGAACAGCGTTTCCTTCTCGCTGTGGTCGGGCTGCGCGGGTAGCCCGGGGCGGGCCGGATGCCGCGGTATTTTTCGCCGATCAGGTCCACGCCGGCGAGTGTCTCGTCCGGAGAATACGCCCAGAACTCCTTGCGCACGCGCTGGTGCAGACGCTCGGCGAACGCTTCCGCGAGGCGATCCGCGAGCGCCTTGACCATGATCGCCGAGTAGTCGTCGTTGGCCTGCTTGAAACGCTCCGCCACGTCGTCCTCGCCGATCCCGGCGGTCACCATGAAGGCGCCGATGTGGTCGGCGAGCGCGCTCGCACGCGGAGCGACGAAATCGGCCAGTGCCACGTTGGCGCGCCCTTCGCGCCGGGTGAGTTGCTGGCGCAGCGTGTGCAGCACGGCAATCGGCTTGGTTCGCCGTTCGTCGCCGTAGACGAGGATGTCGTCACCCTCGGAATTCGCCGGCCAGAAGCCGAAGACGGCGCTGGCGCTGAACCAGCGCTCCGATGCAATGCGGTCGAGCATCGCCTGGGCGTCCGCGAACAGGCTGCGCGCCGCCTCGCCATATTTCGCATCGTCCAGGATCGCGGGAAACTTGCCGGTGAGCTCCCAGGTGGCGAAGAACGGCGACCAGTCGATGTAGTCGCGAAGCTCTGCGATCGGATAGTCCTGCAGCACCCGCGTCCCGAGGAATGTCGGCTGCTGCGGGATGTCATTGCCCGACCAGTTGAGCTTCAGCGCATTGGCGCGCGCATCCTTGAGCGACAGCCGGTGCTTGGCCTCCTCGCCGCGCGCATGCGCGGCGGCGATGCGGGCATATTCCTGGCGAACGTCGGCCACGTAGGATGGGCGCCCCTGCGCCGACATCAGACTGGATGCCACGCCCACCGCCCGGCTGGCGTCGGTGACATAGACCGCTTGCCCGCGCCGGTAGTGCGGATGGATCTTGACCGCGGTGTGCACGCGGCTCGTGGTGGCGCCGCCGATCAGCAGCGGCAAGTCGAAACCCTGCCGCTCCATCTCGGCGGCGACGTGGCACATCTCGTCGAGCGAAGGCGTGATCAGGCCGGACAGCCCGATGATGTCGGCGTTCTCCTTCTGCGCCGTCTCCAGGATCTTGGCCGCCGGCACCATCACGCCGAGATCGACCACCTCGTAATTGTTGCACTGGAGCACCACGCCCACGATGTTCTTGCCGATGTCGTGCACGTCGCCCTTGACCGTGGCCATGACGATCTTGCCGTTCGAGTTCCGCTTCTCGATGCCTTTGTCCTTCTTCTCCTGCTCCATGAACGGCATCAGGTAGGCGACGGCCTGCTTCATCACCCGCGCCGACTTCACCACCTGCGGCAGGAACATCTTGCCGGAGCCGAACAGATCGCCGACCACGTTCATCCCGTCCATCAGCGGGCCTTCGATCACGTGCAGCGGGCGCTCGGCCTCGAGCCGTGCCTCCTCGACGTCGGCTTCGATGAAGTCGGTGATGCCGTGCACCAGCGCGTGGGAGAGCCGCTCGCCCACCGGCCGTTCGCGCCAGCGCAGGTCGGCTTCCTTCTTTTCCTTGCCGTGGCCGCGGTAGCGCTCGGCGAGCGCAAGCAGCCGCTCGGCGGCGTCGGCGCGGCGGTTGAGCACCACGTCCTCGCACGCCTCGCGCAATTCAGCATTGAGGTCGTCGTAGACCGCCATCTGCCCGGCGTTGACGATGCCCATGTCCATGCCGGCCTTGATCGCGTGATAGAGAAAGACCGAGTGCATGGCCTCCCGCACCGGCTCGTTGCCGCGGAACGAGAACGACAGGTTGGACACGCCGCCGGAGACGTGAACCTGCGGCAGGTTGGTCCGGATCCAGCGCGCGGCCTCGATGAAGTCGACGCCGTAGCCGTTGTGCTCCTCCATCCCGGTTGCGATCGCGAAAATGTTCGGGTCGAAGATGATGTCCTGCGGCGGGAAGCCAACCTGGTCGACCAGGATGTCGTAGGCGCGCTTGGCGATCGCGCATTTGCGCGCGAAGGTGTCGGCCTGGCCCTGCTCGTCGAACGCCATGACCACGACGGCGGCGCCGTAGCGGCGCACGGTCTTGGCGTGCTCGATGAAGGCCGCTTCGCCCTCCTTCATGGAGATCGAGTTCACGACCGGCTTGCCCTGCAGGCATTTCAGCCCGGCCTCGATCACGGAGAATTTCGACGAGTCCACCATGACCGGGACGCGCGCAATGTCGGGCTCGGCCGCGATCAGGTTGAGGAATGTCGTCATCGCCTTCTCGGAATCGAGCAGACCCTCGTCCATGTTCACGTCGATGATCTGCGCGCCGTTCTCCACCTGATCGCGCGCGATGGCGAGCGCCGCCGCGTAGTCGCCGGCGGTGACGAGCTTGCGGAACTTGGCCGAGCCGGTGACGTTGGTGCGCTCGCCCACGTTGACGAACGGGATTTCCGGCGTGAGCGTGAAGGCTTCGAGGCCGGACAGGCGCAGAAGCGGCGGTATCTCGGGGATCTTGCGCGGCGCCTTGCCCTCCACCGCCCGCACGATGGCGCGGATGTGCTCGGGCGTGGTGCCGCAGCAGCCGCCCACGATGTTGACGAGACCCGCATCCGCAAACTCCGCCGAGCAGCCCGGCCATGAATTCCGGGCTTTCGTCGTAGCGGCCGAACTCGTTGGGAAGGCCGGCATTGGGATAGGCGCAGACCAGGGTGTCGGCGATGCGGGCGATCTCGGCAATATGAGCGCGCATTTCCCTGGCGCCGAGCGCGCAATTGAGCCCGATCGAGAACGGCGCGGCGTGGCCCACCGAATTCCAGAACGCCGCCGGAGTCTGGCCCGACAGCAGGCGTCCCGAGCGATCGGTGATGGTGCCGGAGATCATCACCGGCACGAACACTGCCGCGCGCTTCGGTGACGTCGGCGATGGCCGCGATCGCGGCCTTGGCGTTGAGCGTGTCGAAGATGGTTTCGATCAGCAGCAGGTCGGCGCCGCCCTCGAGCAGTCCTTCGACCTGCTCGGCATAGGCGCTGCGCAGTTCGTCGAAGGTGACCGCGCGGAAGCCCGGGATTGGAGACGTCGGGCGAGATCGAAGCGGTGCGGTTGGTCGGCCCGAGCGCGCCGGCGACGAAACGCGGGCGGCCGTCCTCGCCTTGCGCGAGATCGGCTGCCGCACGGGCGAGCCTTGCGCCTTCCACGTTGAGTTCATGGGCGATGCCCTGCATGCCGTAATCGGCCTGGGCAATGCGCGTCGAGGAGAAGGTGTTGGTGCGAGACGATGTCGGCGCCGGCGCGGAAGTAGTCGAGGTGAATGTCGCGGATCGCGCCGGGCTGGCTGAGGATCAGCAGGTCGTTGTTGCCGCGGACCTCGCGGTTCCAGGCGTCGAAGCGCGCGCCGCGATAGCCCTCCTCGTCGAGCTCGAGCCCCTGGATCATGGTGCCCATGGCGCCGTCGAGCACCAGGATGCGCTCGGACGCCAGGCGGCGCAGCGTTTGCGCGGTGGGCGAGGTCTCGCGCTTGCCGTTCATCAGCCGACCCCCTCACCTTCTCCGCCACAGCCTGTGCATGGTCGGAGGGGCGGCTCGGCCGCAGCCCGAGCAGATGGCAGACCGCGTAAACCAGATCGGCGCGGTTCATGGTGTAGAAGTGGAAATCGGTGACGCCGCGGTCGACGAGATCGAGCACCTGTTCGGCGGCAACCGCGGCGGCAATGAGCTTGCGGGTGGCCGCGTCGTCATCGAGGCCGTCGAAGCGGTCGGCCAGCCAATCCGGCACCGAGGCGCCGCAGCGCGCCGCGAAACGACTTGGTCTGCTTGAAATTCTGCACCGGCAGGATGCCGGGCACGACGGGCACGTCGATGCCGCGGGCGCGTACACGGTCGAGATAGCGGAAGTATTTGTCGTTCTCGAAGAAGAATTGGGTGATCGCGCGCGTCGCGCCGGCATCGACCTTGGCCGCGAGCATGTCGAGATCGGCCTCGACCGTCGGACTGTCCGGATGTTTTTCCGGGTAGGCCGACACCGAGACCTCGACCTCGGCCAGGCGTTTGATGCCGGCGACGAGATCGGCGGCGTTGCGGTAGCCGCCGGGATGCGGCGCGTAGCGCTCGCCGAGACCGCTGATCGGATCTCCGCGCAGCGCCACGATGTGACGCACGCCCGCCGTGCAATAGCTGCGGATCACGGCGTCGATCTCGTCGCAGGTGGCGGCGACGCAGGTGAGATGGGCCGCGGGCGTGAGCGCGGTTTCGCCGAGGATGCGCTTGACGGTCGCGTGGGTGCGCTCGCGGGTGGAGCCGCCGGCGCCATAGGTGACCGAGACGAAGTTGGGCTTGAGCGGCGCGAGCCGCGTGATCGAGTCCCACAGCGTCTTTTCCATTTCCTCGGTCTTCGGCGGGAAGAACTCGAAGGAGACGCGGATGCGGCGCTGTTCGTCCGCCGGTTCACGCCCGTTTTGCACGAAACGGCTGGCGCGGGTCTCGGCCGGCATCACGCCACCTCCGCGCGGCGGTGGCCAGCACGATGCGCGGATCGCGCCCGAGCCAGAGCGAGACCGCGATCTTGCCATCCGGAGGTCGGCTCCGGCGCAAGGCTGCTCTGCAGCACGACGCTCGAGGTCGGCGGCCTTCATCCACTGCGCCACGGTATCGGGCGCGAAGCCCAGCCGCCGGTGGGCGTGCTCGTCGCGCAGAAATTCGAGATCGTGCGGAGCGAAATCGACGACCAGCAGGCGGCCGCCGGGTCGCAGCACCCGTGCCGCCTCGTGGATCGCGCGCGCGCCGTCGTCGAGGAAGTGCAGCACCTGATGGACGATGACGACGTCGAAGGTGTCCTTCGGCAGCGCGAGGTCGTAGATGTCGCCCTGGCGCACGCTGCAGTGACGCAGTCCGGCGTGGTCGAGCCGCGCCCGCGCCACCGCCAGCATGTCGAGCGAAAGGTCGAGGCCGAGGCCATGCTCGATCCGCGGCCCGAACAGCTCGAGCATGCGCCCGGTGCCGGTGCCGAGATCGAGCAGCGTGCGCATCGGGACATCGGCGAGGGCGGCGCGGATCGCGTCCTCCACCGCCTCGTCGGCGACATGAAGCTTGCGAATGCGGTCCCACTGCGCGGCGTGGCGACCGAAATAGGCTTGCGCCGCGGCCGCGCGTTGCGTCCGCACGGCGAACAGGCGCTCACGGTCGCGCCCGAGCGTGGCGTCGTCGGGATCGAGGCGGGAAATGAGCTCGCGCGCGAGCGTCGCCGCGCCGCCGCCCTCGCCCAGACGGAAGAAGGCCCACGACCCTTCGCGGAAGCGCTCGACCAGCCCGGCTTCCGCCAGCAGCCGCAGATGGCGCGAGATGCGCGGCTGCGATTGGCGCAGGATGGCGGTGAGATCCGGATACGGTCAGCTCCGCCTCCGCCAGCAAGGCGAGGATGCGCAGGCGCGTGGCCTCGCCGGCGGCCTTGAGCGTGCCATTGAGGGTCTCGAAAGGCAGGTGGGCAACGGTGGGCATGACGTGGGCGCTGACTCTCGGTTGGACCGGCCCCACCCCTTCTGGGGAGGACATAAAGATATCTTTATGCCTTTAACCGAAGATTGCAAGATCGGAGTGGGCAGCCCGACCCAGCAGCAGTCATTGCCGGGCTCCGGCCGGGCATGACATCTGCTGGCGCGCGCTCCGGAGAACCCATGAACGACAACGATAATGCCTTCGGCATCCGTGACGGCGAGGTCGCAATCGACCTGCCCGACACGTTCGACGCCTCGCTCTATTTCATCGGCCGCATCCGCACGCCCTGGACCCGGCGCGAGGACTGCCCCAAGAACGCGCGCGAGTCCGACGCCATTTGCACCCTCGCGATCGACCCGCGCTGGGCGGCCGCGCTCACCAACGTCGAAAGTTGCACCCACCTGGTCGTGCTGTACTGGATGAACCGGTCGCGCCGCGACCTGGTGCTGCAGGTGCCGCGGCGCCAGGGGATTGCGCGCGGCACCTTTGCGCTGCGATCGCCGGCGCGGCCCAACCCGATCGCCATGAGCGTGGCAAGGCTGGTTCGGGTCGACGGAACCAGGCTTTCCGTGGTCGGGCTCGACTGTCTCGACGACACGCCGCTCCTCGACATCAAGCCCTACTTCGCCTCGACCGACGCCGTTGCCGACGCCGTGGTCGGCTGGCACGCCGGCCGCAACACCTGAAGCGGCCTCCCCGGCGGTATCACGGCGCCGTCGGGCCGGCTCCGCGGTCCGGCCCGGGTGCTGCCGAGCGCCGCCGGCTCGATCTGGGCTTGCCCAGAAACCACAGTAATTTCAGTCCTTTGGCGGCGGATCGGGCGCGCTCACCGACCCGTGAGATTAATTCTCCACGCCCTTTTGAACCAACGGCGCCCCCCGTTCGACCAACCTGCATCAAGGGGATCAGGGGACGTCATGAACAAGTTTTGCCCGCTTCAAGGCTGTTGCCGCGATCGCGACGATCGTTGCCGCGACGGCCATCTCCACGACCGCTCTCGCCAATCCGTTCAACCCGTTCGAAGCGCTGTTCGGGCCGCATCGCGAGCCGGTGGCCGCGCCGGCCTATGCCAACCCGGCCGACGACAGCGCGCATGCGCAACGATTTCCGCCGCCAGGTCGTGGACTACCGCACCAGCGAGGCGCCCGGCACCATCATCGTCGATACGCCCAACACCTACCTCTACCTGGTGATGCCGCGGCGGCAAGGCGATGCGCTACGGCATCGGCGTCGGCCGCGAAGGTTTCGCCTGGTCGGGAACGCAAGACGGTCGAGCGCAGAGGCCGAGTGGCCGGATTGGACGCCGCCGCCGGAGATGATCCAGCGCCAGCCCTACCTGCCGCGCTTCGTCGCCGGCGGCGAGACCAACCCGCTCGGCGCCCGCGCCATCTACCTCAGCGGCTCGGTCTACCGCATCCACGGCACCAACGCGCCGGACACCATCGGCGGCCGCGTGTCGTCGGGCTGCATCCGGATGGTCAACGAGGACGTGATCGACCTCTACAGCCGGGTCAAGGTCGGCACCAAGGTGGTCGTGCGGCCGATCGGCGACCATCGCGCCGCGAGCGCAGCAAGCAGCGTCAACTGAGCTAGCCGCCCCCTCGCCGATTGACTGAATACAAGCGCCGGCCCTGCGATATCGCGGGGCCGGCGTTTTATTCCAGCCATCGGTTGTCGATGCTAGGCCCCGGGTCCGGGTCCGTGGGTTTACCCTCGGGCCGCGCGGCGCGCGGACCCGGGGCTCGCCCGGGACACGAAGGTGCGGTTCAGCCCCGACGCAGCAGCGGCCAGAATTGCGCGAAGCTTTCCTGCTCGCCGAGCGTTCGCAGCGTGGCGAGGATCTGCTTCGCGCGCGTCGGGTGCGACCGCCTGCGCCGCGCAATCAAAAACTTGTCCTCGATCTGCGCCGGCGACATCGGATATTGCCGGGTGCCGCTGGCATAGACCCACAATTGCTCGAGCGTGCGCCCGTCGCCGAGCGTGACCGCGAGCCTGGTGGGATAATCCTCGTGCGCGTCGGCGAACGCCGGATCGATCGCGACCGATACCATGCGCGCCAGCGCCTTCACCCGCGCGTTGTTGATCGCGTCCTCGCCGAACGCCGACAGGCGTCGGCGGCCCGTTCGCGAGCGCATAGGCGACGACATATTGCAGATTGAACTTCGCCGCTTCGGTGTTGGTCGGGTACTGCTCGCTCGCGCGGTTGGCGGCGTATTTCGAGATGCCGGCCTTGATGGCGGAGATGTCGGCCACGCGCGGCCCGAAGCTCTTCGCGAAGCTGCGAGCGCGGCGTCGATGCCGGTGTGGATCACGCCGCCGCAGGGATAGCGCTTGGGGCGGAAGCCACGCTCCGCGAGATCGAATGTGCGGCCGAGATCGTCGAACGCGTCGGGCTGCCATTCGAGCCCGCGCGCGAAGGTGCTGGCGAACCCGCCGCGGCCTTCGATCGCCGCCGGATTTGCGGTGAAGCCGCGCGCCGCCGAGCAGCGCCGCCAGAATCGCGTTGCGCGCCCCCTGCCCCACATGCAGCGGCTTGGTCATGGTGCCGTAATTGGCGTTGACGCCCGCGGCCATCGACACGCTGATGCCGAGCACGTCGCGGGATCGTCCGCGGCCGGCAGCTTGAGCAGCCGGGCGCAGGCCGCTGCCGCGCCGATCGTGCCGATGGTGCCGGTGGCGTGCCAGGCGCCGCCGCCGTTGTGGTTGGGATTGGCGCGGCTCAGCCGCGAGGCGACCTCGAAGCCGACGATGAACGCCGCCAGCGTCTCGGCCGGCGTCGCGCCGGTGCTCTCGGCGAGCGGCAGCAGCGCCGGAATGACCGGCGCCACCAGCTGGCCTTGCATGTAGGTGAAGTCGAAGTCGAGCGCGTGCGAGGCGACGCCGTTCGCCAGCGCCGCCAGCTGCGGCGAGGAGCGCAGCGACTGGCCCACGATCGAGACCGCGGGCTTGGCGTCTTCCGCGCGCACCAGTTCGAGCACGATCGCCGCGGGCTCGCTGCGGCTTCCCGCCAGCATCACGCCGACGGTGTCGGTGAACGCGGTGCGGGCGCGCTCGACCGGCAAGCGCGGGAGCGTCCTTGAGTTCGAACCCGGCGATGAAGGCGGCGACGCGCGGCGTGATCTTTGCGCCGGCGTGCATCGCGCCTGCCTTCGCTGCTTGCGGCGCTTGCGCGCGCGCCGCGCCCGCTGCGCCGAGCAGCGTCACGGCGCTCGCCTCGAGGAACAGTCTGCGATCCACGTCGTGGCGTTGCATCTGGTCGCTCCTCCCGGTTTTTCCGCCTTTTCGGCCATCGAGCGAATTCAAGGATGTATGATAAGCCAACTTGTCGAAGCGAGGAAACGACCATGCGCACGTTGTCGAAGCCGCCGCGGATGCCTGTGCTGCTCATCGCGTCGCTCGGCTGTTGCACGACGCTCGCGCATGCCGAAAGCATCGACGCGCTGTACGAGAAGGCGAAGCTCGAGAAAACCCTGGTGCTCTACGGCGCGGGGCCGAGCGGGTCGCATGACCGCTGGATCAACGACTTTCAGCAGCGCTTTCCCGGCGTCACCGTCGCCTTCACCGGCGGCCTGAGCAACGGCCTCAACCAGAAGATCGACCAGCAGGTCGCAAGCAGGAGAATGGAAACCGACTCTGGCGATCTTCCAGACCATCCAGGATTTCGGCAAGTGGAAGAAGGCGGGCGCGCTCATGCTGTTCAAGCCCGAGGGCGCCGAGACGATCGATCCGGCCTACAAGGACGAGGACGGCGCGTTCACCGCGGTCAGCGTCAACACCATCGTCTATGCCTACAACACCGCAGCTGGTGCCCGCCGCCGAGGTGCCGAAGTCCGCGCTCGATTTTCTCAAACCGCGGTTTCGAGGGCCAGCTCATCACCACCGATCCGACCGAGGACGACGCCGGCCTTTCGGTGTTCAACCTGATCGTGGAGAAATACGGCTGGGACTACATGGACAAGTACATGGCGCAGAAGCCGGCCTTCGTGACCACCAGGCCACGCCGCCGGTGTCGAACGCCATCGCCGCGGGCGAGAAGCTCGCGACCTTCGATTCCACCTCGACCACGCCGCGGCTCAAGGCAGCAAGGCAAGCCGATCGAGCCGGTATTCTCGCAGGCCGACCCCACGCCGGTGTTCCTGGTCGGCGCCGCGATCTTCAAGGACGCGCCGCATCCCAATGCCGCCAAGCTCTATCTCACCTGGTATCTGGCCAAGGAGCAGCAGAGCCGCAACGGCACGTTCTCGCCGCGCGCCGACGTTCCCCCGCCGGCGGGCCTGGCGCCGCTTTCGTCCTACAACATCGACAACCGCTTCCGGGCACTGGTGTCGGACGAAAGCCGCGGCTGACGGAATTGCGCAAGCGGTTCGGCGGTTACATCGCGCGGCGGTGAGGCCACGGTCCTACGATGCCGAGCGCTTGACCCAGCATCGCGATCCCTTGCGCAAGACGCGCTCTCGCGACGTGAAGCGAGATGGACCCAGCGGAGTCGATGCCTTCAGCGAGCGACGTGAAAGACTGCGAGCGCTTCGCAACATCTTGGCTGTCGTCCCGGTCGGGACGCTCGACTCTGCGTGCACATGACCGCGGATCCGCGAGACCGAGGATCGACGTCGTCGATACCGCTTCAGATGCTGGACTCGTTCGAGCACACGATACGGCCGATGCCGCCGCCATTCAGCGTCAGAACACATGACCGCTCGGACATCTGCGAGCGACGAAAACTCGATTCCGCATTATCTCGCTCCGAATGCAGACTGGCGCAGATCGTCCACGGTACGAGTCACGAGTCGACACGCGTGCTCGTATCATCGTGCGAAGCGCTGATGGACCTGCGTGGTCGAGCCCGTCGGGATGAACCGCAATGGCGCGATCGAGCACGAACTGGCGATGCAACCGCTCATGTCCCGGGCTTGACCCGAGCGATCGATCGGTCTTCGCAAGATCTGCGAAGCGCCGCATGTCTTCGAGGCTGCGCGTCGTGTCGGCCGCAGGTCGGATCTCCGCGCTGGTCAAGCTCGCGGGCGACACTTGCGATTACGGCGCCGCCCTCTCACTTCGCCAGGTAGAAGTAGCCGACGCGGTCGTTGGCGGGCGAGCCGAACCACATGCGGCCCTTGGTCGTCGAGGAAGAAGTCGCGCATGGAATTCTCCGCGCGCGGCATCGGATATTCCGATCACCTCGCCGGTCGTCCGGATCGAGCCGGCCGACCACGTCCATGTATTCGGACGAGTACCAGATCTTGTGGTCGCGCATCGATGCCGAGCGCGTAGGGCGTCGGATACGGCCCGGCAGCGTGATACTCCTTGAACGTCTCGGTCTTCGGATCGAAGCGGCCGATCTTGCCGGCGTCGAACTCGGCGAACCAGACGATGCCGTCGCCGTCGACCTGGATGCGGCGCGGCCGGCGCGTTCGCGGTCGGGATCACGTACTTCGTCACCTGCAGGGTCTTGGCGTCGACCTTGCCGATCTTGCCGGTCTGTGCAGGAGCTCGGTGAACCAGGCATTGCCGTCGGCATCGAGCGTCGATGCCGTAGGAGGTCGGCACATCAGGGATGTGGGTGAATTTTTCGGTCTTGGGATCGAAGCGCGTCAATGCGCCGGTCGACCAGACATGGCCGGTCTTGGGATCGATGCTGGATGGTGTGCTTGCGCACCGTCGTCCTGGTACTCGGTGATCTTCTGCGTCTTCGGATCCCAGCGCCCGAGCTTGTTCGAGCCCTGCTGGGTCAGCCACACCGCAGCCGTCGGGCGCGGGCACCGCGGAATGGATGGCGGCGGTGCCGACATTGCGGCACCGGGATATTCCTTCGATCTCGCCGGTCGTCGGATTGAGCCGCGCGATCTTGTTGGCGCGCCCGTAATACGGAATCCAGAAGCTGCCGTCCTTGTCGGGATGCGCGCTCCAGGGCATGCGGTCGGGGCCCGGCAACTCGTATTCCACGTAGACGATCTTCATCGCCTCGTCGCTGAACGGCCGCACCGTGTCCTTGTAGTTGCGGCAGCTCGGCCGGCGACTTCGGCAGCACCGAGTCCTCGCCGAACACGTGGTTCATGTAGAAGATCGACGTCCTCGGCCTTCTGGTCGTTGAAGCCGAAGCGCGGGTCGCATGATGAAGAAGCCCATGGCGTCGCGCATGTAGTTCACGCGGTCGCGCCAGCCGTCCTCGTTGCGCGTGACCGCCGCCATGCGCGACTCGAAGCCGTGGCAGGCCATGCAGTGGATGAAGAACAGGTCCTTGCCGCGCGCCTCCGGCAGGAAGCTGCATGCCCTGCTACATGGAGATGTCGCTCCAGCGCACCATGCCCTTCTGCAGGGCGAAGTCGTGGCGGCGTTCTGATCGGCGGTGAGGTTCAGGCCGCTGCTGCGGATCGGCGCTGATAGCCCGGCGCCCTGATCTGCAGCCGGTACTCGCCGGCCGGCAGGTTCTCGACCCGATAGCGTCCCTGATTGTCGGACAGCACGCTGACCGTGATCTTGGTCTTGGCGTTGCGCGCCTGCACGAAGGCGCCGCGCAACGCCGCGCCGTCGGGACCCTTCACCGTGCCGCGATCGTCGCTGCGTCCGCCGCGCGCGGCGCAAGCGCGGAAAAGCTCCAGTACTCCCAGAAGCAATTGGGGCTGACGACGCCGCTGGCGATCCTCGCGTTTCCCGATACGGCTGCGGAACCTCCGCGTCCGCGCGTCCCACGCCCTGCGCCGACATCACTGCGGCGCTCCGGACGAGCCGCGATGACGAACAGACTAGCGCCACCGCGTCGCCGCTGCCATCACGCGCGCGCGCGGCACTGACTATGCGCACTCTGTGTATGCACGCTCGTGTCCCGGACGAGTGAGCGCCCCGCTCGCATTGCGCGTTCAGGGCCGCAAGCGAAGATCGGGACCCCGGGGTATCCACGCGCCGACCGAGGAGGCGCTAGCGAACGCGATTCTTCCGCTGGGCCCTGGGTCCCGGGTCACGTTCCGCTCGCGCCGGGCGCTCGCTACGCTCGCCCGGGACACGAGACCTCCCGCCGCCATATGACATTGCGCGTTGACAGCCGCCCCCGGCAGACCCACCAGCCGCCGTTCCGGGGAGGCTCCGGTCAAGCAGAGCTGGAGGACACCCGCCAGGCGTCGTACCGCGCGAACTCCCTTTGAACCTGATCCGGGTCATGCCGGCGGAGGGACAGGACAGCTTTCGATGCCAACCAGTCAGATCTTCCTCGCGAAGTTCGATCGGGCCGTATCTGCCTGCGCCGATCGGCGGTATGGCGGCCGCGCTTCGGCCGCATTTTCCACTGACAACCCCGCAACCGGGAGAGCAAGACGATGAACATCCACGATCCCAACATCGCGACGCCCAAGGTCACGACCGGCCCGCTCTCCGCCTCGCGCAAGGTCTATGTGCGAGCCCGACGCGGCGCCCGACCTGCGCGTGCCGGTGCGCGAGATCGCGCTCGACGCGAGCTCGGCGAGCCGCCGGTTCCGGTCTACGACACCACCGGCCCCTACACCGATCCCGACGCCACCATCGACGTCGAGCAGGGCCTTCCGCGCCGCGCACCGCCTGGGTGAAGGAGCGCGGCGGCGTCGAGGCATACGAAGGCCGCCCGATCAAGCCGGTCGACAACGGCAACGTCAGCGGCAAGCACCTGGCGCGCGCTTTCCCGCAGACGCACGAGCCGCTGCGCGCGCTCGACGGCAAGCCGGTCACGCAATACGAGTTCGCCCGCGCCGGCATCATCACCAAGGAGATGATCTACGTCGCCGAGCGCGAGAATCTCGGCCGCAAGCAGCAGCTCGAGCGCGCGGAAGCGGCGCGCGCCGACGGCGAGGCTTCGGCGCATCGGTGCCGCTGTTCGTGACGCCGGAATTCGTGCGCGACGAGGTGGCGCGCGGCCGCGCCATCATCCCTCCAACATCAACCACGCCGAGCTCGAGCCGATGATCATCGGCCGCAACTTCCTCGACCAAGATCAACGCCAATATCGGCAACTCGGCGGTCACCTCCGTCGGTCGAGGAAGAAGTCGAGAAGATGGTGTGGGCGATCCGCTGGGGCGCCGACACCGTGATGGACCTCTCCACCGGCCGCAACATCCACAACACCCGCGAATGGATCCTCCGCAACTCGCCGGTGCCGATCGGCACCGTGCCGATCTACCAGGCGCTGGAGAAGGTCGACGGCGATCCCGTCAAGCTCGACTGGGAGATGCTACAAGGACACGCTGATCGAGCAGTGCGAGCAGGGCGTCGACTATTTCACCATCCATGCCGGCGTGCGGCTCGCCTACGTGCCGCTCACCGCCAACCGCGTCACCGGCATCGTCTCGCGCGGCGGCTCGATCATGGCGAAGTGGTGCCTGTCGCGGCACAAGGAGAGCTTCCTCTACGAGCGCTTCGACGAGATCTGCGACATCATGCGCAAATACGACGTGTCGTTCTCGCTCGGCGACGGCCTGCGCCCCGGCTCGATCGCCGACGCCAACGACCGCGCGCAGTTCGCCGAGCTGGAGACGCTGGGCGAGCTCACGCAGATCGCCTGGAAGAAGGGCTGCCAGGTGATGATCGAAGGCCCCGGCCACGTGCCGCTGCACAAGATCAAGATCAACATGGACAAGCAGCTCAAGGAATGCGGCGAGGCGCCGTTCTATACGCTCGGGCCGCTCACCACCGACATCGCGCCGGGCTACGACCACATCACCTCGGGCATCGGCGCCGCCATGATCGGCTGGTTCGGCTGCGCCATGCTCTGCTACGTGACGCCGAAGGAGCATCTCGGCCTGCCCGACCGCGACGACGTCAAGGAAGGCGTGATCACCTACAAGATCGCGGCGCACGCCGCCGACCTCGCCAAGGGCCACCCGGCGGCGCAGCTGCGCGACGACGCGCTGTCGCGCGCGCGCTTCGACTTCCGCTGGAACGACCAGTTCAACCTCTCGCTCGATCCCGACACCGCGCGCGAGCTACCACGACGAGACGCTGCCCGAAGGAGGCGCACAAGGTCGCGCATTTCTGCTCGATGTGCGGGCCGAAATTCTGCTCGATGAAGATCACGCAGGACGTGCGCGACTACGCGGCGACGCTTGAACGACAAGGAAGCAGGGCATGGCGCAGATGTCGGAGAAATTCCGGCAGCTGGGCAGCGAGGTGTATGTGGATGCGGAGGCGGTGAAGGAGAGGCAACAGGGCGTTGTAGCGCCTTTACTGATTCGAAGCTCTGACACCGATCGAAACCAAATGACCGGGCCAATGCTCAGTCGGAGCCCCAGGACCGCGCGCTCGCTCGCGGAAACTACAAGACTGAGCACATGCTGCTAATTCTTAAATCCGCCCCAATTGGACCGGACTAAAGAAAGCTCGTTTGAAGGCTGCGGCCGCCCGAGCGGTCAAACCACGACAAGATCGCCGCTGAACTGGCCGATGAAAGCAGTGTCCCTCAAGACCGTCATGCAGCAAATCGCGAAAGACCTTTGAGCAAATAACCCACCGAACATTGACTTAATTCCCTTCCCACTGGATAGGGGCCGTCGGTAGTTGCTGCCCGCCTCATCCCGACGTCGCACACCAGCTGGCCGCGGCGTCCGACGTCGCGCGCGACCATGTCGCGCAGGGCGTCGGGGCTGGTCTCGACCGCTAATCCAGCGAGCTCTCGCGCACGCCCGCGTCGTTCAGCGCCGACCAGGCCGCACTCAGCCGCACCAGGATGGGCGCCGGGGTCGCCGCCGGCGCGAAGAACGCAGTCCACGGCTCGGCACAAAATCACGCGATGCCCTTCCGCCAGCGTCGGCACGTCCGGCAGCTCGGCGGCACGGTTCGGCCCGGTCATGGCGAGGTGGTGGCCGGGCACATCCCGGTCAAATGGTCGTCGGGCTCGCCGGTCGCTCGGCGCCGGTACTTGACGAAGATACATCATAGGTTGTATTAGAGCGTGAACACTGCCGCCAGTGGGCTATGGGGCCGTCGTGTGGCCGATTACGATCATTGCCGCAGGCATCCTTTCCGTCATCAATCTCAAAGTTAGTGGAAAGAATTACCAAGGTCTCCGCGTTCAAGATCAACATCGACTATCCGTCACAAGCTCGTTCACTCAGCGCCACAGTAGAGAGCCGCAAAAAATTGTTGTTACGGAAAACCTGCTTGCGCAAATCGTCGCCGGCGTGATCAAATCAGGCTCCGCAGACCACGTCCTCGTGGACATCGGTAAGGACAATGAAGGAGTGGCACCTCGCGTCTTTTCCTGCTATCAGCTTTCTTGAGCGAAGTCGCGCGGCAAGGTGTCTCGTATTCGTAGGTGAAAACCAGAAATTTCTAGGCAAGGCGACACCAAGAGACGTGCGCAGTTCATTAGGTGCGCGCTTCTTAGCATACGATCTGCACTGCCTCTGCCTGGCGGTCTGGCTGCGCGGATCAGAACATTTTAGAGGCGGCCTGAGCGAAACCTTGTCAACCTCCTGACCACCAGCTTCCTGCGAAATCGTCCATTTCCCGTCCCGAGTACAACCCTCCTAATCCAGAGACTGGCTAACAACTCAGCGACAGCCCGTCACCTGACTTGGGAGTTTGCAGATTAGGTGACTGCTGGCAGTGAGGTGGCTCCGGTTGTCTGAACAATTTCTCCGCATCGATAGGTGGAGCATTCTGCCGGGGTTAGGCTGCCAAGCGGAGGGGCAGCGGTTTGCAGTAAGCTCGATCGGGCGTCATGCCGTCAAGGCTCGAGTGCGGGCGTCGTGTATTGTAAAAGCCGAGGTAACTTCCGATGGACGCGCGGGCGTCGCTGACGCTGTCGTAGGCCCGCAGATACACCTCCTCGTACTTGACGCTGCGCCACAGACGTTCGACGAACACGTTGTCCCGCCAAGCGCCCTTGCCGTCCATGCTGATCGCAATGTCGTTGTCGGCGAGCACGCCCGTGAATGCCGAGCCCGTGAACTGCGAGCCCTGGTCGGTGTTGAAGATGTCCGGCTTGCCGTGACGAGCCAAAGCATCCTCCAGCGTCTCGACGCAGAACGCCGCTTCCATTGTGATCGATACACGCCACGACAGCACGCGACGGCTGAACCAATCGAGCACGACGGCCAGATAGACGAAGCCACGTGCCATCGGGATGTAGGTGATGTCCATTGCCCACACCTGGTTAGGCCGGACAATCTCCATTCCGCGCAGCAAATACGGATAGATCTTGTGCCCGGGCTCGGGCTTCGTCGTCCGCGGATGGCGATAGAGTGCTTCTATCCCCATCCGCTTCATCAACGTCTTCACGTGACGTCGGCCGACCTTGCACCCCTCGGCAGCCAGCAGGCCTCGCAACATCCGCGAGCCGGCGAAGGGAAAATCCAGATGCAGCCGATCGAGATGCCGCATGACCTCCAGGTCGGTCGCCGACACCTGCCGCGGCAGGTAGTACACGCTGCCACGGCTGATGCTCAGGGCTTTCGCTTGCTTGGTGATCGGAAGATCGTGCTCGCGCATGATCATCGCCTTGCGCTCAGCAAACCCGCTTTGCCGAGCGCGACTTCCAAAAATCGTTCTCCAGCGTCAGCTCTCCGATCTTGGCATGGAGTGACTTCACATCGATCGGCGGCGGGTTGGCTCCAGTGCCCGCCGCAGACCCGAACACCCCGGCGGCCCCCTTCCTGGAGCTGCGTCTTCCATTGCGTGATCTGGTTGGGATGCACGTCGAAGTGCTGCGCCAGCTCCGCCACCGTGTTCTGGCCCCTGATTGCGGCCAACGCCACCTTCGCCTTGAATGCCGGTGTGTGGTTCCGGCGGGCTCGTCTGCTCATCGTGTCTCCTGATTCGTCGGGCACAGCGTGCCCGCTGTCAGGCAGAAACTCCACCTATCCTCCTGTCCAGATTTCCGGAGCCGGCTCTCAGCCTTCGTGAGGATCCACGGTCTTGACCGGTCGGTCGTCGCTAGCGTAGGTCCAGCTAGTCCTGAAACAATGAAGTCCATCGCTACCTTGGTTCTTTCGTCGCATTAATCCGCAAGGATGGTTCGTTCGTAGAGCTATGCGATCGCAATTCGGTGCGAAACGTCGCTCGGGAAGCAATCGAGCAGCTCACAGTGACACAGAAACCCCCAGGAAGAGGCCCAGCCTCGCCCGTTCAAAGCAGTACGGCTCGGCGAGCAAAGCGAGTCAGATAGCCCCCTTGTTGCGCTTTGGTGGTACTCTTCAGACTTCCGCCGCCATTCCCATCAACGGCAGGCGATCTGACCTGGCCTCGGATGCATCCCATCCCCTACTCCACCTTCATCCCGACGTCGCGCACCAGATTGCCGTAGCGCTCGATGTCGCGCTCGACCATGCCGCGCAGCGCCTCGGGCGTGCTGGTCTCGACCTCCATCACGGGCTTGAGCTTCTCGCGCACGCCCGCGTCGTTCAGTGCTTCGACCAGGCCGCCGCTCAGCCGCGCGAGGATGGGCTCCGGCGTCCCGGCTGGCGCGAAGAACGCGGTCCAGGGCTCGGCCGGAAATCCCGCGATGCCCTTCTCGGCGAGCGTCGGCACGTCCGGGAGCTCGGCGGCGCGCTTCGGCCCGGTCATGGCGATCGGCCGCAGCAGCCCCGACCTGATGGCGCCGAGCGAGCCGGCGAGCCCGACGACCATCATCGGGATGTGTCCGGCGACCACGTCGTTCATCGCCGGGATGACGCCGCGGTACGGCACGTGCGTCAGGCGCAGGCCGGTCGCGCTGATGAGCATCTCCATCAGCACGTGCTGGGCGCTGCCGACGCCGCCGGACCCGAAGTTGATGTCCTTCCCCGCCCGCGCCCACGCCAGGAGCTCCTCGACGCTGGCGGCGGGAACGGCCGGGTTCACCACCAGCACCATCGCGAAGCTGCCGGCGCGGGTGAGCGGCGCGAAGTCCTTGAGCGTGTGGTAGGGCAGCTTCGGATAGAGCGCGACGTTGAGCGCGGACGCCGCGTCGTTGAGCTGGACGAAGGTGTAGCCGTCGGCCGCGGCGCGCGCGGCCGCCTCCGCCCCGACGATGCTGTTGGCGCCGGGCCGGCTGTCGATGACGACCGGCTGGCCCAGGACCTGCGCGAGCTTGTCGCCCGCCACGCGCGCGAGCGCGTCGGCGGCGCTGCCGGAGGCATAAGGCACGATCTGGCGGATCGGGCGGCTCGGATAGGTTTGCGCAACCGCGCTTGCGGCTTGGCGCGAGAGCAGAGACTCGTGCGAGCAAGAGTTGCGCAAGCTAGAGCAGCGTCTCGCAGGCCGTCAACGAGCGTGGCGTCTTTGCATTCTTCGCAGCTCCTCCCATGATGGCGCTTCGTCCGCGGCGCACGTCGCGTGGCGCTCACGTTATTGCTTCTGCTCTGCCGAATTTTCCTGGTGATCGGCCTGAACACCTTGACGCGCGAGTCGACCTTGGCGGTCGCGAGCATGCCCTGGGCATCGTCGAGCACGGCGATGCCCCGATGCGGGATGGTCCGGTCGAGCCCGACCAGCGTGAGCCAATGAATGTGCACTCCGGGCGGCACCGCGATCTCGCGTTCGGCGACGTCGCGCTGCTCGTCGATGAACAAGAGGTACGCGTCGTCCGCGACCTCCGGCGTCGCATCGAGGCCGCTGTAGAGATTGCGGTGCCAGCGGATCATGTCCTTCTGCCAGTCGCCGTTCGAAGCGCGTCCGCCCCGCTGCTTGTAGATCGCGCTCTCGAACACGTCCGCCGACGCGATCTCGTGCAGCGCGCTGAAGGGGGATGGCGTGTCGGCGAGCGACTCGAAGCGCTGGGAGGCGAGGAAACCCGGAACAGTCTGCAGGTTCGCAATGTTGCGCAGGTAGTGCGCATGCCACTGCGCGAGCCGAGACGGGTCCGCAAACGCCATTTCGGTGATGTAGATCAAGCGGCCTCCGCACCGCGGCGGCGATGGCGCGCAGCTCCAGCGGCGGCGGCGGAGATGTTGGCCCGCGAGCGCCTCGAGATTTGCCGATCTCGACGTCGGCCGGGATCACGCCCGGCCATTCCGATGCTGGCGCCCAGGAACCAGCGGCGCTGGCCGATCAGCCGCGCGGTGTGGAAGGGTGTTGCCGGGGATCAGCGCAGCTGCACGCGCTGGCCGCTGCGCAGGTCCGGGCCGACCACGGCGCGCTCAGCTCGAGCCGTCGGCGCGCAGCATGAGCGCGCGCGGATCGCCGAAGATGATAGTGATA
>ERZ1370068.6012-contig-5012_pt1 | contig 75828 bp, 85 predicted proteins | sample MGYA00561227_ERZ1370068 | MGnify/ENA primary metagenome ERZ1370068 (study PRJEB38410, sample SAMEA6850437) | metagenome | study: Metagenomic assessment of the ecological functions of the soil: analysis of the soil microbiota associated with the... | reverse complement strand
GCTTACGTATTGCTGTGATCTGCCTGTGGGGCCGCCGAGTTTGGGCACGGAGATTTTCCTGACCGTGATGGGCAAAAACGGCGCTGCGCATCCGCACGCCCACCGGCACAAAGTCGAACCTCACCGGAGCGCTCGCGCCGAGCTGAAATCATCAAACGCGAAGCCGGCGCGGACAACATCGCGCTGACGATGGGACTCGTCGGCGTTCACGCGCCGAACTACCCCGTCAACCTGACCCACCTCTGGAACGGCGGCCCGGAGGAAGCCTCGGGCTCGCCGTGCAGCTCAAGCCGGAGACGCGCGTCAAGGTTTCGCGCTCTGAAGGAAAAACTCCGCGGCGTCTTTGCAAACGAAATGCCGGACGTTCGCGTATCATTCGAGCCGAGCGACATCGTGAGCCGCGTGATGAGCTTCGGCTCGCCCACGCCCATCGAGGTCGCGGTGCAAGGGCCGAGCCTCGCGGTCAACAAGGAATTTGCCGACAAGATTTACGCAGAGCTGAAAAGATCCCGGCGCTGCGCGACGTTCATTTCGTGCAATCGCTCGACTTCCCGACCGTGGATGTGAACGTGAACCGCGAGCGCGCCGGCCTGCTCGGCGTGAAGATGGGCGACGTGACGCGCTCGCTCGTCGCGGCCACGCACGTCGAGCCGTTTCACCGTGGCGAATTTCTGGTCCGATCCGAACTCCGGCGTGAGCTACAATCTGCAAATCCAAATTCCGCAGGCGAAGACCACGTCGCTCGAAGATTTGAAAAACGTGCCCGTGTCCGCAGCGCAGTGGCAAAACCGTGCTGCTTCGCAACGTCGCCAGCGTCGCGCCCGGCACCGCCGTCGGCCAATATGAACGCTACAACATGTCGCGCGTGGTCAGCATCACCGCCAACCTTCACGGCGCGGACCTGGGCAGCGTGGCCCGGCAAATCACCATGAAGCCATCGCCGCAGCAGGCGCGCCGCCGCCGAAGACGAGCGTGGCGTTGCGCGGACAAATCGTGCCGTTGCAGGAATTGCTGGGCGGATTTCAATCCGGTCTCGTCATCGCAGTCATGCGTCATCTTCCTGATGCTGGCGGCAAACTTTCAATCGTTGCGGCTGTCGTTGGCCGTCGTCTCCACCGTGCCCGGCAGTCGATTGCCGGCGTTGTGCCTGACGCTTTGGCTGACGCGGCACGACGCTGAACATCCAGTCCGCGATGGGCGCGATCATGGCCAGTGGGCGTGGCGGTGGCGAATGCGATTCTGCTGGTTACGTTCGCGGAGCGAACGCGCATGAGCGGCGGCGCTGGTCAACGATGCGCGCGGTTGAGGGCGCGCGCAGCCGCTTGCGTCCGATCTTGATGACGAGCTTTGCGATGATCGCCGGCATGTTGCCGCTCGCGCTCGGTTTCGGCGAAGGCGGCGACCAGACCGCGCCGCTGGGTCGCGCCGTGGTCGGGTGGACTCGCACTGGCGACGCTCGCCACGTTGTTCGTGCTGCCGTCGGCATTCGCGATTCTGCGCGAGCCGCAAGGTGCGCTCGCCTTCGCTCGATCCGGAAGATCCGGCGAGCGGATTTTATGAGACGGCGGTGAAATGAATTTTATGAAGACTGCAATCGCGAAGTTGATTGGCGGCTGGCAATCGATGAGCGTGATGGCGCACTCCACGTTCGCCGCTGACGCGCCGAAGCCAGTCGAGGTGAAAGTTACCCGCCCGACACGTGGCGAGATCATTCGCTACGTGACACTGCCGCGGCAGCATCCGCGCCAATCAGCAGGCCACGCTTTACGCGAAAGTCGCCGGCTATTTGAAGTCGCTCAGCCGTGGACAAAGGCGACCGCGTGCAAGCCGGCCAGTCGCTCGGCGAAATCGAAGTGCCGGAATTGCTCGCCGACCTCGCCAAATACAAAGCCGAGGTGCAGGTCGCTGAAACGGATTTTCAACGCGTGAGCGCCGCGCAGAAAAAGCGCCCGACCTGGTCACGCCGCAAGCCGTGGACGAAGCCAAAGGCCGGTTTGAAATCGCCAGCGCCAATCTCGAACGCACGCAGACTTTGCTGAGTTACGCCAAAATCACCGCGCCGTTCTCCGGCATCGTGACGGCGCGTTTCGTTGATCCGGGCGCGTTCATTCCGTCCGCCACGTCCGGCAGCGCGGCGCAGACTGCCGCCATCGTGACCCTCGCGGACTTCAACACGGTGCGGGCGCAAGTTGCCTTGCCGGAAGTCGAGGCGTCGCTCGCGCAGGTTGGTCAACCGGTGAAACTCACTGTTGAAGGACTCGCCGGAAAACCTTTGAGGCGTAAGATCAGCCGGCTCAGTTACGCGCTCGATGACGCGACCAAGACCATGCTCGTCGAAGCCGATCTGCCCAATCCCGATCTCGCGTTGCGCCCCGGCATGTATGCCACGATCAAAGTCGGCGTGGAGAAACACACGGACGCGCTGCGGATTCCCGTCGAAGCGCTGGTGATGGAAAGAGCCAACGCCTTCGCGTTCGTGGCCGACGGCGGCAAGGCAAAGAAGACCGCGATCAAAATCGGCTTCAACGACGGCGCACATGGTCGAAGTGCTCGGCGGCCTGACAGGAAGCGAAGCGGTGATTCTCGTCGGGCAAGATGACGTTGGCGGATGGCGCGGCAGTCAACGTGACGGAGCGAAATGCAGTCGACAAATGCGGAAGCAGATTACGAAGATTATGATTAAGAGTAAGATCAAGAACTCGGGCCCGATCTTAATTCGTAGTCTTACGTTTAATCCTAATCCGCTCGGCCTCGAGCCGAACCAACGGACGCCGATTCACGAAATCGATCTTCCCACCGCGCCTGCGCCTCGCCGGCGCGCAAAATCTCGACGTGCAGATCGCCCGCAGAGCGGCTCGGCCGAGGCCAAGGCCAACCATCAAAGCGCCGTCGCGCAATTCTTCCCGTGGCTTTCGCCGGGCGTCACGTACCGCCAGCACGATGACAAGCTTCAGGATGTTCAAGGCAACATCATTGATGTTCACAAGTATTCCTACGCCCCAGAGCGCGGCCGTCGGTGTGCAACTCGACCTGGGCGACGCGATCTACAAATCGCTCGCCGCGAAACAACTCGCCAAAGCCGCTGATCACGCGCTCGAAGCGCAACGCCAGGACGACAGCGTGCTGGCGGCGGCGCAGACGTTACTTCGAGCTGGCTCTGGCCGCAGAGGCCGTCTGGCGTGGCGAACGAGGCCGTGCGAATTTCCGGCGATTATGAAACGCAACTCGGCAGCGCGGTCGAGAGCGGGAATTGCCTTCAAAGGCGATCTGCTGCGCGCGCGGGTTCAGGCGGAGCGGAATCGCTCTGGGGTTGCGGCAAGCGCAGGAACAGCAGCGCATCGCCGCCGCGCGCCTCGCCCAGGTGTTGCATCTCGATGCGGCCGTGGAACTCGTCGCCCAGGACGCCGAGTTGGCGCCGCTCGCGCTCATCGAGACCAACGCCGCGCTGGACCGCGCTCGTTTCCGCAAACCCTCGCCGTCCGGCCCGAATTGAAACAAAGCCAGGCGCTGATTTTCGCCGCGCGCGACGCAAAGAACGGCGCGGCTTACGGGCCGTTGATTCCGACGCTGGGCGCGCAAGGGTTTTGGGGCGGACTGGGCGGCGGGCGGGATGGCGTTCCGTGACACGTTCGGCGGGCAGCAGGATTACCTCGTCGGCGCAAGCTGGCGCATCGGGCCGGGCGGGTTGTTTGACTTTGGCCGCAAGCGCTCGGCAGAGTCGCGACTGAGCATCGCGAAGTTGAGTTCCGACAAATTGCTGGACGACATGACGCGGCAAGTCGTCGAAGCGTTCACGCGCTGGCAATCACTGGCCGATCAACTCGACACGGTGAAGCGCGCGCTCGCCGCCGCGGAGGAAGGTTTGCGCCTGGCCCAGCAGCGGAAGGAATTCGCCGGTGGGCATCGTGTTGGAAACCATTCAGGCCGAGCAGGACCTCACCCGCGCGCGGTTGGATTATTTGAAGACTGTGGCTGACTTCGACAAGGCACAGATACGCTGAGCCACGCCACGGGGCGATTAGGCAACGAAGCGGACGAACTAAGATCAGGATGACGACGTGAGAGCACTTGACACAGATCGAGGTCACGAAGAGATTCGAACCCGACGTCTCCTACAAGCAATCTAAGGTTACTTCAATCTGAGCTGCGCTCTTCAATGCGCCTGACTGACACGCGGCGTCACGCCGCCACCGGCAAAGTGAAATAGAAAGTCGTCCCGCGTCCCAGCTTCGCTCTTCGCCCACAGCGCGCCGCCGTGGCTTTGAACGATGTGCTTCGACGATGGCGAGGCTCGAGGCCCGTGCCGCCCTGCTCGCGCGAGCGGCCTCTGTCCACGCGATAAAACCGCTCAAACACGCCGCTCCAACGAGTCCGCCGGCAGACCCGGTCCGTCGTCCTGCACGGAAACTTCCACCTTGCCGTCGTCGGCGGAACGCGCGCGACGATCACGCGCCCGCCGGTGCGTCCGTATTTGATGGCGTTGTCCACGAGATTCGAGAGCACCTGCTCCAACCGTACCGCGTCCGCGCTTCGCCTTCAGCGCGGATGGTTGAGTTCGTCAGCGTCTACGGTTTTGGCATCCGCCCGCGTTTTGAAATCGTCGAACACCTTTTCCACGACCGATTGCAAGGGCAACGGTTGCAGGTTCAAGGTCACTCGCCCGGATTCAGTTCGGAAATCGTGAGCAGGTCTTCGATCAGCAGTTGCAGTCGCTCCGCGTTGCGCGCGATGGTTTGCAGGAAGCGCGTTGCCACGTCGGAGTCGTCCTTCGCGCCGCCCAGCAACGTTTCGGTGTAACCCTTGATGTGCGAGAGCGGCGTGCGCAATTCGTGGCTCACGTTCGCAACGAATTCCTCGCGCGTCCGCTCAAGCTGCTTTAACCGCGTCAGATCGTGAAAGACCAGCAGCGTTCCTTGTCGCCCGCCTTCCGGGTTCAGGATGACCGCGGCGCTGACTTGCAACCAGAGTTCGCTCGGGCCGGGAAATCTCAGTTCGCGGGTGATCCAGGGTCGCTCCGGTCCGAGGCGCACCGACCAGTTCCGCCGCCTCATGCCACCGCGCACCGCCTCGAGCAGGAGCTTGCTGCGAACGTCGGCGGCGGCAAGAGTTCAGCGAACGCGCGGTTGGCCATTTGAATGCGCCCGCTTTGGTCGAGCAACAACAGGCCTTCCTGCATGCTGTTGAAAATGGCGTCCTGTTGGGTCTGCTGTTCCCGCGCTGGATTGCTGCTGCTGCTGTTTGATCGCTGTCGAGATCACGCGCGGCGGATTCCTCGGCGCGGCGAAATCGGTGCGACGCCACCAGAAATGCAAGGCGACCAAAGCGACGCAGGCAAGGATGGTCAACGCGGGCCACATGCGGGGAAAGGACGAAGTAAAGCTGCCGGCCGAAGTTGAAAGTCAGCGAACATCCAACATCCAACATCCAACACCCAACAACCAATGACCGGCGGACGCACACCGTTGGACGTTCGATGTTGGATGTTGGATGTTGGATGCTTCCGAGCGGCGTTCACTCCACAAACCGATACCCGACCCCGCGCACCGTATCCAGATATTTTGCCGCCGGGCCGAGCTTCTCGCGCAGGCGGCGCATGTGCGTGTCCACCGTGCGCGTGTCCACGCAGGCTGTTGTATTCCCACACGTCGCGCAGCAAATGATCGCGCGACTGCACGCGCCCGCGCCGCTGGGCCAGCACCGTCAGCAGCTTGAACTCCGTGGCCGTCAGATCTATTTTCTTCCCGCGCCAGCTCACGAGGTGGCGGGCACGTCAATCAACAAATCGCCGAACTTGAGGCTGATTCCGCTTCCTCACTGCGGCCACGCTGGAGTATTTTCTTCACGCGCAAGACCAGTTCGCGCGGACTGAACGGCTTGGTCAGATAATCGTCCGCGCCCAGTTCCAGCCCCAGCACGCGGTCAATCTCCGCCGCCTTGGCCGTGAGCATGATGATGGGAATGGCACGCGGTCGCCGGATCGCGCCGCAACATTTTGCAGACCTCCAGCGCCGTCCATTTCCGGGAGCATCACGTCGAGCACGATCAGGCTCGGCAGCAAGGCGCGGGTTTTCTTCAACGCCTCCGCGCCGTCCACGGCGGACGCCACGTCATAGCCGGCCTGCTTCAGGTTGAACTCGACGAGCTCGACCGCTTCCGGCTCGTCGTCCACGATCAGGATTTTCTGTTTCAACGAGGCAGACATAGCAGAGCGGGCGGACGGGGGTTCAATCATCAACGCAGCAGGGCCAGGTTACAAATCGGTGACGGTTCGGTCACGGAGGGGGATTCGCATCGCGCGTCTGGCTGACGCAACTTCCGTCTTTGCATGACTGTTCAGAATCATAACTGGCTTTAATCACGCTCGACAGCCCTCGCGCCTACGAGGAATAACGTCGCTCAGGCGAAGATAGCGGTAGAGATCTCGTCCATTTTGACAGCAGCCACATCACACACCATGAGTAATTCCAAAGAGCGCGTGGTGATTCCCGGTATTCGGACGGGCACAGAGGAAGTAGAACGGCGACACTGTGCTCATTGACGAGAAGCGTGGGGAATGGATCGTGCGTGAGGTTGTTGACACAGAGAGAAGAGATACGGAGACTTGCCGGATGAGCCTGGATTGACGTTCTGACGGCTTTTGCACCCAGAGAGATTCAAGAGTATCCAGCTTGATTGTATCAGCCGCTATTGTACCAACGGAGAGGATAGGCCGACGTCAATAAGTCTTGGATCGCTTACGGTAATCAGCCGAGCCAGTTTCCAATCTTCAGCGACGTTCCTGTTTCCAGTTTTGGCTTCTCGACAACTCTTTAGGGCGTGAATAGTGTCGCCTATGCGAACGTGATAGTCAGAACGCACATCCACCAACCCGTTACGCCTTGCGGAGACCGAATCCAGCTGAAAATCGAAACCAACGTCCATTTTCGTTCCTCCCAGCCCAATGCGTTGCGCTCCCGCCGGGCAGCTTCTGGCACTTCGAAGCTTGAGGAAGCAGCTGCGTCAGGCTGGAATCCAAATTGAACGAGAGGAAGGTTGACCAGCCAGAAGGTGAGCGTTCAACCTATTTTCGTGACCCGGCGGGCAATGCTGTTGAGCTGGCTCTCAACGTGCTCAACTCATAAGGGCGGCGGCTGGCAACTTGACTCAGATGGATACCGTCGAGACCAAAGCATGGCTGTGCACTCTTTACGAAACGCATCTGCCAGTTCAGAGCACCGAGGCGTTCACAGGGCATTTTACCTTGATGTGGTCGGTCTGGAGTTTGCCTATCGTGATCCTGCGCGTGATATCGTATTCCATGTGGATCGGCAGCCACAGAAGGTCGATGCTCGGGCTTTGGGGACCGAGCACCACGCGCGGGAGCGATTTCCATAAGTGCCATTTTGCCATCGCGCTGTCATTGCCGGAGCTTCTGGCATCCGGCAAACGGCTGGCTGCAGGCGGCATCGCATGTCAGGAACTTCCTGGGCGAGAAAAACCACTGAACCTTCGGTGATTGGCTGGATGCCATCGGCGCAGCTCTATTTCCCTGGATCCGGATGGCCACTCGCTCGAATTCATAGCTCGCGTCGAACGGCTCGATCCGTACCGGCTCATCGCCGCCGTGCACGGCCGCGACCACCCACTGGCCCCGCTCCGAGACGATAGGACCTCGATGGTGCGCACCAGCGGCTCGACGAGCCAGAGGTGACCGACACCCTCACGCGCATAGATGCGCATCTTCCGACTGCGATCGATCCTGCCGGTGCTCGGCGAGATGACCTCGCACGCCCAGTCGGGCGCCTGCGGTGAAGGCCGCGACAGTTCGGCACCTGTGGCCATGCTCGTCCGACGCCATCCCGCCTGATCGCGGCAACGACCACGTCGTCGCCGAAATGCAGCTCGGGCTCGTCCACGAGCCACCAACCGCCGGGACCGAGCGGATCGCCGGGCGGGCGATGAAACCCGCCGATCAGGTCCGCACCCATCACCGAGGCCGCGTAGGCATGCGGCGACGCCGGACGCGGCGAGACGATCAGCTCGCCGTCGATGATCTCGGCGACCTTCGTGTCGGGAGCCTTCAGGAGCTCGTCGTAGCGCGCGGGCCGGCGGGCGGGTTTCATGCCGTGATGCCTAGCACACCGGCTCACGCGTGGGGATCACTACTCGTAGCGGGTGGATCAGCTGCCGGAAGCGCGCGACGTACATCAGGATCGCCGTGTAGTGCAACGCGCTCCCGCGCACACGCAGACGTGGAAGACCTCGTGGTACGAGAACACGCGCGGCCAGAGCTGCGGGCGGCGGGTCACGAAGAGGATCATGCCGACGGTGTAGAGCAGCCCGCCGACGACCACCAGGAGCAGCGCCTCGCGCGGCAGTGCGCGCGCCACGGGACCGAAGAAGCGGCAGCGCGAGCCAGCCCTGCACCATCTGCATGGTGATCGAGAACCAGTCGCCGACGTCGCGGCCAGAAGATCTTCTGGGCGATGCCGCCGAGCGCGATGCCCCAGGTGGCGACGAGCGCCGCCACGAGCAGCCAGCCGTCGAGCACGACGATGCGCGATCGGCGTGTAGGTGCCGGCGACCACGAGGTAGATCATCGAGTGGTCGACGCGCTGCATGCGACGCTTCCACACCGCCTGCCACGGATACGGAATGGTAGAGGCTGCTCACGGTGTAGAGCCCGACGAGGCTCGCCGCGAACACCACGAGCGCGATCTGCATCCCGAGGTCGCCGCTCCCGGCGTGCCAGAGCGCGACCGCGCCGAGCATGGACAGCACGGCCGCCGAGCCGTGCAGGAAGCCGCGGACGGGGTTCTGCATGCGTCCGAGACAGAGGCGATCGGCGGATTCCATGGATCGATAGGGATACCCGAAAGCGCGCGCACCGGGAAGCCAAAATGCGCCGCGTCACCGTCTTTCATCGCGCCGACGTGGCGCACCCGATCGCTTGGCCGCGCCGAGCGGCCGACTCGAGGAAGCGGTTGACGTCGGTCTGCTGCAGGTTGATCGCCGAGTCGGAGGTCGGGAAGAGCACGATCTTCTTGCCCTTGAGCGCCTCGGCGATCCGAAGCTTCACCATCGTCCGGCCGCCCGCCCCCGACATCGCCTCCTTCATCTTGGTGATGCCCTGGGCGCTGGCCGCCTTCTCGGACGATCGCGTCGGCCTCGAGCTTCCTGGCCTCGTAGTAGGCGTCGGTCTGCAACGTCACTTGCTGTGCTTTTCCGCGCTCGGTCGCGAGCAGCTGGCCGACCTGACGCCCTTGGTGGTCTCGAGCTCGCGCTCCCACTCTTTGATCGCGGCCTCGGCGCTCGGAGCGGTTCTTGTTGACGGTCTGGTCGGCGACTTTCTTCTGGTCGATCGCCGCCTGGTAGTTCTTGTGGAAGCGGTAGTTGCCGAGCACGACCCGCTCGCCAGACGAGGCCGTAGGGGTCGAGCGCGCGCCGCAGGTTCGCGAGCGCCTGCTCCTCCTTGGCGGCGCGGAGATCCGAGTCGTAGAACTCCTCCGACGAGCTCGTTCAGCGAGTCGCGCGGGATCGAGCGCGCCAGCGGCCGCACCAGCACCGTCCGCACCTCGTCGACGTCCGAGGCGACGTGGCGCAGCACGTGCGGCGCCTTGGCGCGGATCGACGTGGTAGAGCACCGTCACGTCGACGCTCACGTCGTTGCCGTCGCGGGTCTTGAAGTCGAGGGCGTCGTCGCCGCCGGCCGCTGTCGTTGCCCTTCATCTCGACGGTCTGCGTCTTGGTGTCGAAGACGTACCAGTCGTGGAAGAACGGGATGCACGATCACCGTGCGACCCGGCGCCACCACCTCGTCGGCGCCGACGAGCTTGCCGATCTTGATGCCGACCTCGGTGCTGCCGGTCGAGCGGTAGCAGCCGCTCGCGGCGACGGCGACGAGCACCAGGACCAGGACTGCGCAGCGTGCCCCGTCACGGCTTCACCGCCGCGCTCGGGCGCGACGTCGAAGAGCCGCAGCGCCTGGTTCAGATCGAGCGGGTTCATGCCCGCCCTTGCCTCCCGACGGCACCAGCACCGTGTCCATCGCCCTCCAGCACCTCCGCCATCTTCATGCCCGACGAGGTTCTCCGACCCACCGCCCTGGTAGGCGCGGTTCTCGAGCTCGGCGCCCTGGGCGTTGGCGAGCTGCACCAGGAGATCCGCCTCGGCGACGCGCTTCCGACGATAAGCGTCGGCCTCGGCCTGGATCTTGGTGACTTCGGCGTTGCCGCGCTGGGTCTCGATCTCGACCGTCGCGCGTCCCGTCGCCTCGATCTCCTGCTTCTTCGCGAGCTCCTTCGGCGGCCTCGGCCTCGGAGGCGCGGGTGAACTTCAACTGATCCTGGACCTTCTTCTCTTCGATCTGCTGCTGGTAGTCGTGGTTGTAGTAGTACTGCCGCATCAGCACGTGATCGATGGCGATGCCCTTGTCCTTGAGCTCCATGTGAACCTGCGCCAGCGCCTTCTCGCCGCGCTGCGCCCGCACCTTCACGTTGTAGAAATCCTCGGCGACCATCTCGCCGAGGTTCTTCTTGAGCGCGGCGATCGTCTTCGGGATCACCGCCGTCGTCTCGAAGAGCCGACCCGCGCCCGCCTGCTGCATCACCGCGAACGGATCCTCGATGCGGTAGAGCACCGTCACGTCGAGGACGACCTTCGAGCCGTCCGAGGTGTTGATCTCGACCGGCGCCTCGACGCGGGCGTTCCGCGCGTTCGACTCGTCGCGGATGGCTCGTCAGCTCGAGCACCTGCAGATCGGTCGGGAAGTGGTGCATGGTCTGCCCGAGCAGCAGGAAGTAGAGGCGCCCGCCCGGGTACATCTTCTCGCGGATGCCGGTCGGCGCGACGAGCCGGCTTTCGAGGATGCCGACCTCGTTCGGCGCGACGTAGGTCGTGCACGAGCTGTACGCGAGCCCGCACGCCACCACCACCATTCCGAGCCAGATGAGGCTCGTGATCCGTGCCGCCGGCAGCACCTCCGCCATGACCGCTCCTCCCGCATGCGGCTCTAGCACGATCGTGCAAGCGGGAACCAGGGAGCGGTCGCCGGCGCTCTACCGAATCTGCGGCAGAGGAATCGCGAGCTCGCGGCAGATCGCGGCGCTTCACGCGCTGACGCGTACCTCGATCTGCTCGACACGACTGGCCTTTGCCACGGAGCGCCGTCGGATCGATCTCGGCCAGCTCCTCCGAGTGCCGACCGTAGAGTGCTCGCCGGGCAGCTGCGAGCGTCCGCTCCTGGGCGTTCACTCCCGGCACCTCTGGGACATAGCCGACGAACCACCGGCCTTGCCGCTCGAAGACGGCGGTGAAGCGAGCGTGGGTCATGCGCTTCAGCCTACTTCGTCGAGCTCGGTGCGTGGAACGCGGACGCCCCCCGGTCGCCGCGATTTCCCTCGGCATATGCGCAGGGATCCTGCGAACGAGCATGCCGGCAAGCCGGCGATCGTCTCGACCTCGCCGACCGGACGCTATCCACCGTCGTTCGCCGACGATGTACAGTCCGCCGCCGATGGGACGCCGGAGGACGTTCGGGAGCTGCGATCCTGTTCGGCGTGCTGCTCTTCTGCGCCTTACCTCGCGAACGGCGGCCCATCCCGACCTTGGACACGCAGCCCGGCGTCGCTCCTGCCCGTGACGCTGCTCCGCGGCGACAGGCCTCGTGCTCGATCGTTTCCGCGGCCGAGTACTTCAAGACCCTGCACTACCCGTACGCGTCGAAGCGCGGCCACATCGTCTCGCGCTATCCCGTCGCCGTGCCGCCTCTCGCCTTCCCGCTGATCGCGCCGCAGATCGCGGTGCTCGACGTCATGCGTCCGGGCTGGAGCACGAGCAGCTCATTCCTCACCGAGGCGATGGCGAAGAACGCGGCGGCGGCGATCGCGGCGCTGACGGGCGTGCTGATGGCCGCGCTGCTCACGCCGGACTCGGCTGCACCCGCTTCGCGTTTCCCGGCGGCGGCGATCGCGGCGCTCGGCACCGATCTCTGGGTGGTCGGCAGCACGGCGCTCGGCAGCACGGCCCCGCGCGCCTTCGCGCATCGCACTCGGCGCTCGTGCTGCCCTCGAACCCGCGCCCGGCCCGGCGCGTCTCGTCGCGGCCGGCGTCGCCACCGCTCTGCGATCGCCTGCGTGCGCCCGCAGAACTCGTCTTCGCGCTCCCGATCGTCGCGTGGGTCGTCGGCGCACCACCGGCGCGCGGCGCTCGTGGTTCCTGCCCGGCCCGCTCGTCTCTGGAGCGCGACGGTCGCGTACAACGTCTGGTACTTCGGCACACCGCGGCCGGCGGCTACGGAGAGCTCGAGGCGATGCTCCCGGTCTCGCACCGGGTCGGCGGCTACTGGACGGCCGACGTCCTCGCGGGGGCCGCGGAACGCTCGTGAGCCCGAGCCGCGGGCTCTTCGTGTTCTGCCCGTGGATCGCGGTCGCGCTCGCGACGTTGCCGTTCGCCTGGCGGCGGCTCCGGCCGTGGCCGCTGCGCGTGGCTGGTGCTCGCTCGCCACTGCCGTTCCTCGCGCAGCTCGCGGCCTATTCCGATCTGGTGGGCGGCGCACTCGTTCGGCCCGCGCTTCTGGATCGACGCGACGCCGCTCTTCGCGATCGTGCTCGGCGTCGCCCTCGAGTGGTCGTGGAAGCGGAGCCGGCCGCTCTTCGCCGCCTTGGTCCTGACCGGTGCCTTCGCGATCGGCGTCCAGCTGCTCGGCGCCTTCTGCTACCCGAGCACCTGGAACCGCTCGCCGGTGAACGTCGACCAGGCCCACGAGCGCTTGTGGGACTGGCGCGACACCGAGCTCACGCGCTGCTGGAACGAAGGCCCGAAGACGCGTTGAGTCGACGACACGCACTGCTCAGCGCCGCGCGAGTCGGCGGGCGCCGAGCGCGCACGGCCGGCACGCCTTCCTCGTCCACGTCGACGCGCACCTCGGCGTCGAAGACCCGCGCGATCGTCGCGGCGGTGATCGTCGTGCGCGGCGGGCCGTCGACGACGAGCGCGCCGTCGCGGAGAAACACGATGCGGTCGAAGTGGAGCGCGGCGCTGGTGAGGTCGTGCAGCACGGCGACGACCACGGTGACGCCGCGCGTGCGGTTCACCGTCGCGACGAGGTCGAGGATCTCGATCGCGTGGCGGATGTCGAGGTGCGTGGTCGGCTCGTCGAGCAGCAGGATCGCGGGCTCCTGCGCGAGCGCGCGCGCGACGATCACGCGCTGACGCTCGCCGCCCGAGAGCTCGGTCACGCGCCGCGCGGCGAGATCGAGGATGCCGGTCTCGGCCATCACCTGCTCGGCGATCGCCACGTCGCGCGCGCCCTTCGAGGCCGAGCGGCGGGCGGTGCGGCGCGCGTCCGATGAGCACCATCTCGGCGACGGTGTAGGGAAGGTGACGCTCGTGTCCTGCGGCACGACCGCGACGAGCGCGCGAGCGCGCGCCGCTCGTAGCTGCGCGATCGGCGCGGCCGGCGACGGCGATCCGCGCCCTGCTGCGGGCGGCGCGTACCGGCGAGCAGCGCGAGCAGCGTCGACTTGCCCGGAGCCGTTCGGTCCGGCGAGCGCCACCATCGCGCCGCGCGCGACGCCAAGCGTGACGTCGCGGAGCACCGCGCGCCGCCCGTAGGCGAACGACACGTGCTCGGCCGGAGCGCCGGCGCCGCGGTCGAACGACCGGTGCATCGGTCGACCGTCCGGTCGGTCGGATCCGTCCGCTCGCTCATTGCTCCACCAAGCGCCGCTCGCGGCGCAGCAGATACGCGAACACCGGCGCGCCGACGAGCGCCGTCACCACCCCGACCGGGATCTCGGTCACGCCGAGCACGGTCCGCGCGACCGGTGTCCGCCCACACGAGAAAGATCGCGCCCGCGAGATACGACGCCGGCAGCAGCAGGCGATGGTCGGCGCCGACCACGAGCCGCATGAGGTGCGGCACGACGAGCCCGACGAAGCCGATGAGCCCGGAGACCGACACGACCGCGCCCACGAGCAGCGCCGCGGCGACGAAGATCATGCGGCGGGCCCGCTCGACGTCGACGCCGAGCTCGGCGGCGCGCTCGTCGCCGAGCGGAGGCAATCGAGGTCGCGGGCGTGCCAGAGAGGAGGCCGAGCCCCGCGAGGCTGTAGAGCCCGAGCGCCGCCGAGCATCGGGTACTCGCGCGTCCCGACGTGCCCCATCAGCCAGAAGAGCACGCCGTGCGCCTGATAGAGGTCGACGACGCTGTTGATGAACATGAGGAGCGCGCCCGTGAACGCGTTGTAGATGACGCCGATCAGCAGCAGCGTGTAGGGCTCGACGCGCTCGCCGACGAAGGCGAGGCGGACGACGATCCAGATGCTGGCGAGCGCGCCGAGAAACGCCGCGACCGGTGCGACCAGCGCCTGGCCGAGGACGACCGGCACGCGTCACGAGCGCGACGACCGCCGCGAGCGCCGCTCCGCTCGAGATCCCGACCAGGTGCGGCTCGGCGAGCGGGTTCCGCAAGAGCGCCTGCAGCGCCGCGCCCGGCGACCGCGAGCGCGCCGCCGACGATCGCGGCGAGCAGCACGCGCGGGATGCGGGCGCGAAAGAGGATGACGGCGTCGGGGCTGACGCCGGCCGCGCGCGAAGACGCGCCGCCAGTCGAGCGGCACCGGTCCGATGGCGACCGCGGCCACCACGCTCGCGAGCAAGAGCGCCAGCAGGACGCCGTTCACGCGCGCGAGGCGTCCCCACGTGAGATGCGTGAGCGCCATGCTCAGAAGCGCTCCGGGTGCAGCAGGCGGGCGAGCTCCTCGAAGCGGCTGGCGATCCGCGGCCCGGGCCGCAAGGCCTCGAACGACGTGAACGGATGCACGCGCCCGGTCTTGCACCGCGGCGAGCGACGGCGAACCGCGTCCAGTAACCGAGGCGTCGCTCGGCCGGCTTCGGTGCCCATGCTGCAGTCGATGATCACCTCGGGATCCGCGGCGATCACGACCTCGAGCGTTGAGGCGCGGCCACGCCTCCCGGCCGGCGCGACGTTGACCGCGCCGGCCTCGATCAGCATCTCGCCGAGAAGCTCTTCGGACCGGCGGCGATCAACGGGTCCTGGCCCACCAGCATGACGCGCGCGCGGCAGGAGCGCCGGCGACGCTTCCGGCGCATCGCCTCGAGGTCGCGCGTCCATCGCGCATCGACGAGGCGGTCGCCGGCCGCCGGCACGCCGGCGACCTCGGCGATCCGGCGCGTGACCGCGGGCAGATCGGCGAGCCGTTCTCGGGATCGACGATCTCGACCCGGATGCCGAGCCGCTGCATGGTCAGCCACGTTCTCGTGATTGCCCGGGCTCGGCGCGCCGATCACGACGTCGGGGCGCGCGGCCGAGGACCGCTTCGACGCTCGGCGCGTTGAACGAGCCGACGTGCGGCAAGCGCTTCACCTCGGGCGGATAGTCGCAGTGATCCGAGACTGCCACGACCCGATCGCCGACGCCGAGAGCGAAGAGCGTCTCGGTGATCGAGGGAGCGAGAGCGAGACGATGCGGCGCGGGGAGCGCCCCGCCGAGGCTCGTAGGCCGCCGGCGTCAGGCGCGGCGCGCGCCACGGCACGAACGCGGCCACGAGGACGAGCGCGACCCGGAGACGAGCGCAACGGAGGTGCGAACGCGACGGCGCATGGGAGTCGCGGCGTCTTATCGGCGCGCCGCGGTCGCGTCGAGGCAGGACGCGCCGCGCCCGGATCGACGCGGGACGCGCGCCTGGATCGACGCGGGACGCCGCGCCCGGATCGGCGCGGGCCCGCGCTCGAATCGCCGGGCGACGTCGCGCCCGGATCGAGCACGAAGCGATAGCGCGAGCTGACCTCGGCGACCCGCGCCGCCACCCGGCACCGTAAACCGGCTTGCGCGCGCCGCCCCGGGCGCGACCTCGTCGAGCGCCGGATAGCCGGACGAGCGCCCGATGCGCGCCTCCGACCGTCCCGCTGCTGGCGATCACGAGCTCGACGTCGACCGTGCTCTGCCAGCCTTGCCGGCGCGCGCGGCCGGGTAGGTCGGCACGGGACAGCTGCGCAGAAGGCGCAGGACCGTCGCTGCCGCTGCCGTCGCCACCGCCACTCGCCCCCGCCGTTCCGCCGCGCCGCGCGCGGCCGCCGGACGGCGCGTCGCGCCGCGCCCGCACCGCCGCGCCGAGGCCGATGCGCGCTCACCGCGATGCTCGCGCGTCGGTTCGTCCGCCGACGGCCGGCGCCAACGCGAGCCGATGCGGCGGCGCGAACGCGCGCGCGCGTAGCCCGCTCGGCTCGCGCGGTCTGCGGCACGCGACCGTGCGACCGACCGGCCGTGCGATCGCGCGCGGTCGCGCGGACGGGCGGTGCGATGGCGATGGGCTCCGCGGCGGCGGCCGGGGCCGGCGGCTCGGCACCGGCCGCCGCAGCGCCGGCGGCTCCGCGTTCCCCGGCCGCTCGCGATCATCGTCGACCGGCGGCGTCGTGGCAGCGACGCCGGCCGGAGGGCACGCACGCCGAGGAGCACGGGCCCGTGACAGGCGACCGACACCGCGAACGCCGCGAGCGAGACGGGGACGCTGCGCTCGCCCAGGCCACATGTCGGCAGCATCGATCCCATGCCGCGCTCGCGCCGTCCTATTCGCTCGCGACCGTCAGGGCGCACGTCGCTCCCGCGATGGGGGTCGAGCCGTCCGGCGCGGTCACGTCGCTGAGGCGCGCAGGCGAATCGCGTCGCGTGCGCGGGGCGGCACCGAGGCAATCGAAGCGCACGCTCAAGAGATTGCCGTCGTCGACTCCGTCCGGGGCGATCAGCGTGAAGCGACCGCGTGGTCGTCGTCGTTCGGCGATCCGCCGTTCAGCAACGAGGCATCGATGAGAATGGTCGACGCGCGCCGCCGCGCGTCGCCGCTTCCGGCAGCGTCACGGTGCCGGCCGGATACGCGAGCGGCAGGGTCGCGGCCCCGATCGGCTCCGGCACGCGCGACGCCGCCACGGTCGCACGGTCGCCGCCGTGCAGGTCGGGGCAGCTCCGGGACACGCGAGGGTTCACCGCCGATACCCGCCGCGGCACACAGGCACGATTCACCCCGTCGGTCACCGAGACGGAGCCGCTGGTCGAGGTCGCAGCGCGCCGGCGCTGCAGCGAAGCTTGCGAGACCGGCCGCGGCCTGCAGGATCTGGACGCCGTCCGTGACCGTGATGCGCGCCACCGTCGTCCGCGTCGCCGCAACGGTCAGTTGGCGCGGCACAGACCCGCCGCCAACGCCATGACGCGCGATCGTCACCAGATCCAGATCGCATTCCATCGGCATCCCATGCGCGAGGTCGAGCGTGCACGTCACCTCAACCCAGCGCGTCAGCACAGATCGACGCGCCCTCCGCCTCGCCGTGCACACGAATCGTCGAGCGGTCGTGAGCCGAGCGCCGCTGCAGCGGTCGGACGATCACCTTCAGCACGTCGCCCATGCACCACCCGAGCATCGCGACACACGGTAGAACCGCAGGCGGTCGGGCTCGCGGTCCCCGTCGCCGTCCTGGTTGTTGGGTGCGCCCTTGTTGAAGGATGCTGCCCGCGCAGTGAGATCGACGATGCGCGCGCGTACCTCGGCGTCGTCCTCGACGCCCGGGAGACGCACCAGAGCGCGGCTCGTAGTGCAGGAACAAGATCCACACCGCTGGAGCGGCGTCCACGCCAGTCGCGAGCGTGGTCGTGGCGGTCGTGGTCGCGCTGCCGGGCGCGGCGGCGGTGCAGAAGACCGGCGGTGGGTCGAGGGTCGGCGTGCGCTGAGTGTCAGTCGGCGATCGCTCGGGGTCTCCGACGGCAGCTCGGCGTCCGTCGGTCGGGGTCGGCGTCGGCGGCACGACGGCACGAGTCCGCCGGATAGTCGGCCGCGCCCGGGCGCGGCACCCGCGAGCGCGCAATCGCCGCGCACCGCGGCCGTGCAGTCGAAGCACGGCGACGGCGTCGGCGATGCCCGCGATCGTCCGGAGTCGCAGGTGCCGATGGCGGGACACGCCGGGTGCTGATGCCGACCGTGCCGAGCGCGAGATCAGCTTCTGCCGCCGCAGCAGGCCTGTCGGCGCCGCCGCGACGCCTTCACGCACCATGGCCTCGACGCTCGCGCGCGCCGCCGCGAGCTTCGCCGCCGCCGTGCCGTCGCCGGGAAGCGGACAGGCTCCGGCGTGCTTCCCGGCGAGCCGCCGCGCGGGACAGCGTCGCGATCGACCGCGAGGCGCTCGATCGGCCGAGCGTCGCCGCCGGCGGTCGCGAGCGCCTTCTGGCAGCCGACGATCGCCTTCGCGGCTTTCAGGTCCGCGAACGTGAACGGCGCGTAGACGAGGTCGAGTCCGCGCGACACGGCAGCGTCGGCGAGACAGGCGACGCACGCCGGCACGTCGGCGCAGCTCGCGAGCGGCTGCGGCAGCAGCCGTGCCCTCGAGGTCGGGACACTGCGCTCGGCCAGTGCATGGCGCGCGAGGGTCACGTCGTCGGCGCTGCCGCAGCGCTTGTCGGCGCCGCCGCAGGCTGCTGATCGACAGCCGCCGCGAGCTTCGCCGTCGCGCTGGCGAAGCGCGGCCGCGACCGCGGCATCGTCGCGACAGACCGGCACCGCGGCAACTTGCCGTGCGCTTCGCGCTACTCGCACTTCGCGGAGCGAGACGAGCCGCGTCGTGCGCGAGCTTGGCGGCGCCGCGGTGACGCGCCTCGCCGCACTTGAGGCCGGGATCGGATGCACGCGCTGCAGCGCCGACCGCGACGAGCCGCGCCAGCGACGGGCCACGCGCGGCGATGCGATGCGAACGCGCGCATGCCTCCCCTCCTTCTCACTGGTCCCGCCACGAACACGACGTCGAACGGCGGCGAGCCCGGTGTCGATCGGCGACGGCTCGAGCTCGCTGTCGTCGACGATCGCGAAGCGCCGGATGCCGGGACGGCAGGGCGTACGATCGGTCAGATAGAGCGTCTCGCCGTCCGGACCGAGCTCGATGTCGACCAGGAACTCGTCGGCGGAGGCGAGGGTCGTCACCACCTGGCGGTCGTCGGGTCGAAGCGCACGAGCCCGGCTCCGCGCCGGCGTCGAGGAGGATCGCGTACGCGTGGTGGTCGTCGACGATGCACGACGTCGCTCACGTTGCCGCCGAGGTCTACCTCGGTCACGAAGAAGCCCTCGGCGCGTGAGCGTCGCCGGATCGACGCGCTCAGGAGCCGCCGTCGTCGATCGCGCCTGAACTCGCCGACCTCGCGTCAGGACGATCTTGCCCAGTCGTCGGATCGGGCGCGAGGCCCGGCCGACTCGGCGAACGGGTTCGTGCCGGTGAGCGTCGATCGTCGCCGACCGACGGCGTCGGTCGTGACGTCGATCACCGCGATCAGGCTCCGGTCGCTCGGCCGGAAGAAGTTCCGGCGATCGAGGCGCTGCAAGCGTCGACGAAGAGCCGGCCGCCGATCACGACCGCCTGGTCCATCTCCGGGAAGACCGTCGCCGTCGGCGAGCGGCCGCGAGGTCGATCTCCGCCGCGCACGAAGCCGGCGCAATCGGGGCCGGTCGTCGGGTCGACGATCAGAGCGTCGCGCGCTCAGTAGCGCGTCACGTAGGCCTTGTCGGGCGCGGCGAAGCGCGATGTCGTGCGGGTTCGAGCCGTTGTCGACCGAGCACTGCCAGCGCGTCGGCGTAGCCGGCGGCGCGGATCGATCGCCTGGATGTTGTCGCCGCCGAGGCGGTTCACCACGTAGACGAGCCCGTCGTGGCGCGGCGCCACCGCGTCGCTGTGGATGCGCTCGACGTTCCGTCGCGACCGCGTCCGGTTGCAGCACCGGGAAGACCGCGAACGAGCCGGTCTGGAAGTCGGTGGTGACCACGAACGCGCTCGTGCCGCTCGAGCGGCGGCGGCGTCGTCGCCGGCGTGCGGTCCTCGATCGCCGCCCGAGCTGCAACTCGCGGCGAGCGACGGCGCGAGCACGCACGACGCACGCGAGACGCGCTCAGCCACGCGCGCGCCTCCGCGCGCGCGCCGCCTTGCCTGCGTCCACCGCAGCGCAGTCACGAAGAACGCGCGCCCCGGGCAGCGGATAGCCCGCGACGTCCTCGACCTGATTGTCGCTGAAGTTCCGGACCTCGAACGTCGCGACCAGCGGCACGCGTCGCGAGCGCGTCGCTCGCCACGCGCCGGCCGAGCGCGGCGACGTCGGCCTCGACGCCGAGCGTGTGGATGCGCGCGCGCGTTCACGAGCAGGAAGTTCGCCTGGTCGAGGAAGTTCTCGGCGACGAAGCTCAGCTCGTAGAAGAGCCGCGCCGCCGTCACGGCGGTACTCGACTGCGGTGGTAGAGGTCGTGGCGCGGGCTGGCCCGGCAGCTGGTTGCCGTCGCGCGCCGGGATGCCGCTCTCGTCGCGCGCGTCCTGGTAGGTGTAGTTCAGGGCGAGCCGGAGGCTGCTCGGAGAGGTCGGCGGTCGCGGCGATCTCGGCGCCGACCAGGTGCGGCGTCTGGTCGACGTTCCGGAAGATCGAGGTGCGCTGCGAGTTCTGCACGAAGCACGATCAGGTCGTCGACGAACGCGACGAAGCCGACCGCCTCGAACCGGAGTCGGCTCGCCGGCCCGAGACGGTCGCGCGTCCGCGACCAGCCCGAAGTCGGCGTTGACACCGCGCTCCGGACTACGAGCTCGGGATTGCCGAGGATCGAGCCGCGGTTGCCGAAGAGCTCGGTGAAGTTCGGGGCGCGCTCGCTGCGGCCGACGTTGGCCTTGAACGCGATCCCATCGGTGCGCGTCGACGCGGAGGCCGAGACGCGGGCTCACGCATGGTCGGCTGCGGCTCCGGCTCGTCCGCACGATCTCGGCCGCCGGCCTCGACAGGCCGCCGCTGAAGTCGTCGTGGAGGTGCTCCCAGCGGACGCTCGGTTGCACGAGCAGGCGATCACTGAAGAAGCCCATCGTGTCGCCGGCGGCGAGATCGAAACGGATGCGGCTCTGGTCGGGACCGTTCGGGTCGGCGGCGAGAGTGTCGTTCGGCGCGAAGACCTGGCCGCCGAGGTCCAGTCGCGCCTCGAGGCGCATGGCGCCCGACGTGCGACGTGAACAGGTTGTCGAGCGCGCCGGTGTAGGTGCGGTTGTCGTGTCGCGACGCTGCCGAGGCCGATCTCGCCCGCGACGTCACGGAATCGTTCGCGCTCGAAGACGAACGAGCCGGTGCTGCTGAGGTCGACGGGAAGGTCGGCGAGACGGGGCTGCTCGAACCGCACGTAGGCTGAGGCTGCGGAGATCGCGCAGCGACGCGTCGTCGGACTGAAAGGCGCCGATCCCGGGACCGCCCTGGCGATTGGCGAAGAACTCGGTGAGCACCGGTCACGGCGCCGCCGCCCGCGAGCGTGTAGCGCAGCTTGGCGAGCACCTCGGCCGAGTCGAAGCGCGTTGTTCTTGCGCTTGGTGCGCTGGTCGTCGTCGGGATTCTGCAGCGTGCCGTTGTCGTCCTCGAACTCGAAGTCGCCGTCGCTGCCGAGGTAGGTCGCCGAGACGAGGCCCGCGAGCGCGCCGCGCGCCGCCGAGCCGGCCGCGCTCACCTTGCGGGTCCCGAACGAGCCGCCGCCCGCGAGCAGCGAGAAGCGCGGGACGTCGTCCGGGCGCGCGCGACACCAGGTTGATCGCGCCGGCGAGCGCCGACGACGGACAACGCGAGCGGCGACACCCACGATAGATTTCCACGCGCTCAAGCTGATCCAACGGCAGGTCGGCGAGGTTGATGGTCGTCGCTGCGCGCGCGCGTGAGCGCGATGCCGTCGAAGAAGACGCCGACCTGCCCCGGCGTGCTGCCGCGGATCGAGACGGTCGTGAAGTCGCCGAGCCCGCCGAAGCGCCGCACCTGCACGCCGACGGTCTCGTCGAGCACGTCGGCGAGCGTGTCGACCTCGGCCGGCTGGTCCGCGATCGGCACCACGGTCGCGAACGCGCTCGTCGCGGACGACCGGCTCGGCTTCCGGAGCGGCGCGCACCTCGACGGTCCCGAGCGGGGATCGTCGGCCCGAGCCGCTTCGCGACGCTCCGACCATCAGGCTCATGAGCACGACCGCTCCCCAACGCCGGACACGGCTATGGCAGATCGCAGTCACCGGTCGAACAGAGCGCGAACGGCGTCGGAAGTCCGGACGCGAGGCGGAGGCACAGAAGCACGTCCGCCGCCGTGAGCGCACGGTCGTCGTTGGCGTCGCCGCAGGCCCGGCCGTCGCACGGCGCCGCGCCGCAGAGGTTCACGGCGGTCGGCAGCTGCGACGCGCGCGCGCAGCAACAGCAGTACGTCGTTCGGCTTGACGCTGCCGTTGCCGTCGGCGTCGCAGCAGGCGGCGCACGTGTTCTCCGAGTGCAGCGCGACGACCGCGTCGAGGTCGAAGCCGGATTTCCCCGGCCCCGGCGTCGGGAAGTGGTTGCCGACGTCGTCGATCGCGGCGCCGGGATCGGTGATGCGGAGATAGCGCGCGCTCGTGAGGCCGATCGTCGCGAGGTCGAACTGGTCGCCGCCGGACACGCCTGGGTCGCGCGGATCGATGTCGTTGGTGTCGGGGTTGGCGTAGACCGGCGACGCGGCCCGCGAGCCCGGAGAGGTCGCTTCCACCGCGCCGTGCGGGAACTCGACGAAAGTCACGCCGTCTGCGCTCGCCGCCACCACCCCGACCTCGGTGAAGATGCCGAGCCCGGGCGCGTTGAAGGGGTTCTCGAAGACCGTGAAGTCCGGGCCCGGCCCGTCGACGATGCGGTTGTCGGTGAACGCCACCGTGATGCTCGCCGCCGTTCGCCGAGCGACACGACGTCGAGCGAGCCCGCGTTCTGCCCGAGCCCGTACGGCGAGCCGAGCACGATGTTCGGGAGGAGGTTCTCGGTGCCGCCCTCGCCCGCGTTGTAGCCGCCGTTCTGCCCAGGGTGTAGCTCACGACGTCGTCGAGGCACGGGTCAGCCAGCCCGGCAAGTCGCGGCCAGCGCGAGGCGAGCGCGAGGACCGCAGAAGGCAGCCGATCGTCGCGAGGCTGCGTGGATCTCGCGATCTCGTCCTCGCATGATGGCCTCCTTCGCCTACGGCAGGCAGCGCAGCTTGAGCGTGTCCTTGTCGAGCCGCTTCCCGGCCGCGCGCGCGTCGAACGTGATCGAGCGGGTGCGGTGGTCGGCCGGGACGGTGACGACGCGTCGACTCGCTGCAGCTCGCAACGGTCGCGGGCAGGATCGCGTTCACCGCCGTCTGCATCGCGCTCGCAGCGGCGGGAATCTTCTTGCTCGTGATCGTCACGGTGTCGACGTCGACGGGCGTGCACGTGAACCCGCGCAGCTCGTCGAGCAGCCGCACGCAGGTACCCACCGTATAGGAGCAGCTGCCGTTCACGGTGAGATCGCGGTCGCACGCAGGGTCGCCGTCCGTGCACGTCCAGCGCGGGAGGCCGATCAGCGCGGTGCCCTTGCTGGGATCGAACTGGCCACCCCACTGCTCGACCTCGGCATTCCTGCTTCCTTCCCGCCGGGCGTCATGAAGAGGACGTCCAGGATCGTGTCGACGTAGTCGGCACCGAAATCGAGCACCAGGGCGCGCCCGCTCGGATGGTCGTACGGACGACGCCGCTCGAGAAGCCCAGCCCGACGCGATCTCGTCGACGGCGCCGGCTTGCACGACCTGCACGAGGGTCGAGCTCATGAAGTCGTCGGTGAAGCCGCCGGTCACGATGATGTTGCCGCCGTAGGAGGACGCATGGTCGAGCGCACCGGAGAGGGCCCACCGTTCATGTTCGTGAGCGGAGTGCCGGCGGGGGTGAAGCTGCTTGATCGACGGCACGAACGAGCCGTCGACGTTGCCCACCTGGATGGCGTCGGCGAAGGGCGAATAGTCGCCGCCCGACAGAATCGGAAAATTGGTCGTGATGCCGGCGACGTAGTCGAGACCGCTGATCAAGTTGGTCGGCACGCCGGCGGTGATCTTCACGACCCGTCCAGGCCCGGGACCCGCCAGCGTCGCCGACGAGGATGACGCCGCTCGGGAAGCGCGTGGACCGCCTGCGCGAACGGGATCGACCCGCTCGGCAGCACCGCGAGCGTCGCCGCGTCGATCGGCGCCGCGACCGCTCGCGGGTTCGGCAGCGCGTAGACGGTGTCGCCGTTCGTCGCACCCACCAGCTCGAAGCCGTTGTCGGTGAAGAGCAGACGATCGTTCGCGACGTCGTAGGCGAGCCCGCCGATCGAGTTCAGGTTCGAGACCAGTCGTCGTGGTCCCGTCCGGGTCACGGCGGAGAATCGACTGCGTTCACCGGCCCCGAACGTCCCTGGCCGACGAACAACGAGGCGCCGACCATGACGAGATCGGCGGCGCTGACGTCCGGCAGCGGGATCTGCGGGCCGACGATGTAGATCGGCGAGCTCGTCGTGATGGCGGCCGACGCCGGAAGCGCGCGTCGCGGCTAGGAGCAGGAGAAGAGCGAGCGAGCGGAGAGAGATGCGGTGCGCATGAGGTCCTCCTCGACGTCACTACCCGTGGCGTCGCGTTGGGCCCTCTCGGTGGCGGCGCAGGATGCGGACCGCGGCGAGTGCTCACGAACGAGACGCGGCGCGGCGGCGTCGAGCCCGGCGCGCGGCGTGCACGCGGATCGTCCGGACTGTGCGTCCGTTCGTCGCTTCGTTCGTATGTGTCGTTCGTCGGTCATGGCCCCCGCGCCCCCACTTCCCGAGGGACGTTTGAGCAGAGATGCTTCGAGGGCTAGGGTCTCCTGGCTCGTCGGCGACCTACTAACGCCGCCTTCCCACCCTCGAGAGGGCGGTGGCCTGCGTGCGCGTTCGTTCCGACTCACAGTGGCGGGAGCCGCGCCGGATTTTCACCGGCTTCCCTTGTCAGCCCTTTCGGCGACCGAAGGCAGGTACCAGAGGACGTCCGCCGTCGCAAGGCGCAGCGCCCCGGCTTGGCAGGATCGCGCACCGGCGAATGTCAAAGGCTACGCGCGCCTGCGTGCCGGGCCGCGATTTCCGTGGACGCCGGGGTCTGGTGCGGATCATGCTGCAGAGACCGCAGGAGGGAACACGGCCATGACGAGCAAACCAGCCAAGCGGCAGAGCGACGGAGGCGACGACCCGCAAAGCGGGCGGTCACGGCCAAGCGGCCGCACGCCGCCTGACGCTCGCGGAGATCGACGAGGTGCCGACCGGCGAGGTCGAGTCGGAGGTCACAGGCGACGTCGACCTCGACGAAACCGCACGCCCGATGTCGCCCGGCGCGGTCCAAGTCGATCGCGCTCGCCGCCGGCGATCTCGACGCGAGCTTCCATGGTCTCGACAGCGGCGAGGAGACGCCCGGCGGCTCCGATCCCCTGCCCGACCAGGATGACGTCGACCGCATCGGCGCGGCGCTCGGGGTCGTCGAACAGGACGAGAAGCCGCTCGCGACCACCGAGAAGATCGAGGGCCGCGACCGCGAGCGCTGGGAGCTCGATCCGGCGTCCTCGGAGGACTTCGAGGAGCGGCAGCGCGCAGAGACCGCCGCACCGCGCCGACGCCGTCAGCGCTGACGCGAGCCGCCGACGGCCCGCCCCGAGTCGCCGCTTTCGAGCACGCCGTCGCGCATGCGGACGATGCGGTCTGCGTGCGCGGCGGCCGTCGCGTCGTGGGTCACGAGCAGCACCGTCACGCCGTGCTCCGGCGACGCAGCGCCTGAGGGTGGCGAGCACCTCGGCGCCGGTTTCGGAGTCGAGGCTGCCGGTCGGCTCGTCGGCGAGGATGATCGTCGGCTCGATGACGAGCGCGCGGGCGATCGCCACCCGTTGCATCTCGCCGCCCGAGAGCTCCTCGGGGAGATGCGCGGCGCGGCTCGCCAAGCCGACGCTCGCGAGCGCCCGCGTCGCGCGCGCGCGTGCGTCCGCCGCGCCGACGCCGGTCGCGCGCAGCGGCAAGGCGACGTTCTCGAGCGCCGTGATGCTCGGCAGCAGATTGAAGAGCTGGAACACGACGCCGATGCGCGTGCGGCGGAGATCGGTGAGCGCGTCGTCGCCGAGGGCCGACAGCGCCATCCCGTCGAGGAGGATCTCCCCCGCGCTCGGCGTATCGAGCCCGGCGATCAGGTTCAGACAGCGTGCTCTTGCCGGAGCCGCTCGGCCCCATGAGCGCCACGAACTCGCCGCGCGCGATCGTGAGCGACACGCCGTTCACGGCGTCGACCCGCCGCGCGCCCTGGGGATAGCTCTTCGTGACGTCGCGGAGGGCGACGGCGACCGGACCGTCATTCGACCCCCACGAGGCTGGTGAGCGGCTCGCGCGCCGCGGCGCGCGCCGGAAGATCGCGCCGCGCACGCGGACGTCACCGCGACGACGATCGGCGTCAGCACCGCCATCGCCCATGGGAAGTCGAAGGCCAGCTGCCAGCCCGACACCATGCGGGCGGAGTGCGTCACGATGATGCGCGCGATCGGCCAGCCCCACGCGACCGCAGAGCACGCCGCCCGCGAGGCCGATCAGCGCCGCTTCCGCCGTGAAGCTGCGCGCGAGCTGGCGGCGATCGAGCGCGACCGTGCGCAAGAGCCGATCTCGCGCCGCCGATCGACGATCTCGGCGAGAAAGAAGTTGACGACGCCGATGCCGGCGACGCAGGCGGCGACGAGCTGGATCGCGTACGTCAGCACGAACGCCGCGTCGATCGCGTCCGCCGTGGCACGCTTGAACTCGCCGGCGGTGAGGACGCTCACCGGTGGCCGGCCGACGAAGCGCTCGGCGATGCCCGCGCGCACGGCGGCGGCCGTCGCCCCGGCGCCAGGTGCACGAGGAAGACCGACACCTGCGCGTCGCGCCACAGGCGTCGATAGGTCTCCGTCTCGACGGTGACCGTGCCGGCGTCGATCGTGTAGTCCTGGATGATCCGCGCCGACCACGAACGCGTGCGCGCCGTCGGCGACGCGAGGACCACGCGATCGCCGACGCCGAGGCCGACGCGAAACGCGAGATTGTCGCTCACGAGCACGGTGTCGCCGCGTTCGATAGGCGTCGAGATACCCATCCTGCTGCCGCACGACCGGGAACGGGCGCACCCGGAGCTGCCGCCCGCGCGTGGCCTTGAGCCCGACCATGCGACCGTCGAGCTCGGCGAGCGTGATGCGCGTCGGGGTCGCGTCGGCGACGCCGGGAATGCGCGGCGAGCTCGCCCTCGAGCTCGCCGGGAAGCGTCGGCGCCGCCGGCAGGGGCAAGTCCGGCGTCGCGCCGACGTAGAGATCGGCGGCGAGCGCCTGATCCATCCAGCCGAGGATCGTACCGCTGCAGGCTCCGCACGAACGCGGTCACGCAGAGCACGAAGGCGAACGCCGCCATCAGCGCGCCGAGGTGCCGCGGCAGCGGACCGGGTCGCGGGCGAGGTGCTCGGCCGCGAGCGACCACGCGACGCCGCGACGCCCGGCGAGCCAGCGCACCGGAACGACCAGCGCGCCGAGCACGAGCGGCGCGAGCGCCGCGTACCCGACCGTCATCGCCGTCGAGCCGATCGCGATCGCCACGAGGTCCGCACCGAGCGTCTCCCAGATCGCGCGCCGACGCGAAGGCGAGCACGCGAGCGCACAGGCGCCGAGGCCGACGAGCAGCGTCGAGCCGCCGACCGACGCGCGCCGGCGCGATACTCGTGCTCCGCAGCTGCTCGACGACGTCGAGGCGCGCCGACGCGAGGGCGGGACCGAGCGCCGCCACGAGCGCGCTCACGACGCCGACCAGCAACGCGACGCCGACGTCCGCGACGTCGGGCACGACGGTCGCCTGGTCGGCGCGCGTCCAGATGACGCTCACCGCGCCCGTCACGACGTCGATCGCGAGGCGCGCCGCGCCGACCGCGAGCACGACCCCGAAGAGACCGCCGACGAGACCGAAGCATCCCGCCTCGGCGAGGATCGCCGCCGCGACGACGGCGCGTCGGTAGCCGAGCGCCCGGGCGACGGCGAGCGCGCGGCGGCGCTGCAGCACGGCGCTCCGGATCGCGTGATGCACGAGGAAAGCGCCGACGGTGATGCCGAGCACGCTCGTGATGGCGAAGATCGCGCGGAGACCGCCGAGGAGGCCGGCGATTCCTCCGAGCCGCGCTCGCGGGATCGGCGAGCGTCCCGGCCCCCGCGACGAGCGACTCGCAAGCGTGCGGGTCGTGGCGTCGCGGTCGCCGCCGGCCGGCCAGGAGCACGTCGATCTCGTCGACGCGGCCCGCGCGCGCGAACAGGCGCTGCGCGGTCGGCAGGTCGATCGAGTCCGACGGCGCCGCCGAAGAGCGTCGCCGGTCCGACCGGGTCGAGCGTGCCGCGCATCACGAGCCGCGTCGGACCGGTCGGACCCGTTGCGTCGAGGGGCGTGTCGAGGCCTCGACGCCGGCGGCGTCGTCGCAAACGGCGTCGACGAGCGCGATCGAGATCGTCGGCGTTCACGAAGCGCAGCTCGTCGCCGAGGTGGACGTGACGACGCGGGAACTGCCGCTCGCGCAGCTGCTGGTCGGCGAGCAGATCGACGCCGAAGACGGTGAGCGTACCGAAGCGGGTCGCGAGCGTGCCCCGTACGATCCCGACACGCTCGCCACGCCGGGATCGGCCGCGAGCGCGCTCGATCAGGGTCTCGGACACGCCGACGTCGCCGTTCGAGAGCTGCAGGTCGGCCTCCCCGGCGATGGTCGCGAACGTATGCTCGAACGAGCGCATGGTCGCGCGGCTCACGAGCTGGATCGTCATCACCAGCTGCACGCCGACGACGACGCCGATCAGGGTGAGCACGGCGCGGAGGCGATGGCGGCGGAGCGAGGGCAGCGTCACGTCGCGAAGCAGCCAGAAGACGGCGCGCGCGACCGGCGGTCGCGGGATCGAGCACAGGAGGGCTCGCGGCGGTCGACCGGCACGGTCGTCGGAATGCTATGCGGGGCCGGCGGCGCGGGTTCAAAGCGAAACGGGCCGAGAAACGGCGATTCGCGCCGATTTCCTATTTCGATACGAGCATAGATACCGACGTCATATCGGCGCGCCGAGGGTCGGCGGCGGCGGTCACTGCAAACTCGCACCGGGCGGCGAATCAGGCTATGGAATGCCCCATGAAAACCGTCGCCAAACCCGGCCCGCCGGGCCCTGCCGAGGCCGCCCCAAGCCATCCCCTCGCCGGTACCACCATGAGCAGCGCCGACATGATCGTCCAGGTCCTCGCCGACGAGGGCGTCGACACCGATCTTCGGCTACAGCGGCGGCGCCATCCTCCCGACCTACGACGCCGATCTTCCGCTACAACGCCAACCATCCGGCCGACGAGGAGATCCGCCTGATCGTCCCGGCGACCGAGCAGGGCGCGGGCTTCATGGCCGCCGGGCTACGCGCGATCGAGCGGCAAGGTCGGCGTCTTCCTCGTCACCTCCGGTCCCGGCGCCACCAACTCGGTGACGCCCGGTCCGCGACTGCCAGGCCGACTCGATCCCGGTGATCCTCATCACCGGCCAGGTGCCGCGCGCCGCCATGGGCACCGACGCGTTCCAGGAGGCGCCCGTCTTCAACATCATGGCGCCCTGCGCGAAGCACGTCTTCCTCGTCACCGACGAGACCAAGATCGAGGAGACCATGCGGCGCGCGTTCGACATCGCGCGCAGCGGCCGTCCGGGTCCGGTCGTGGTCGACGTCCCGAAGGACGTGCAGAACGCCATGGGCGTCTTCAAGGGCTCGGGCCTCCTGCCCGTGCGCGGCTACCAGGAGCGCATCGACGCGCTCGCGGAGACGCAGATCTCGGCGGCGAGGCCGAGGCGTTCTTCAAGATGCTCGGCAAGGCCGAGCGGCCGCTCATCTACGTCGGCGGCGGCGTCATCAACGGCGAGGCGGCGCCCGAGCTCCGCGCCTTCGCCGAGCGCTTCGGCATCCCGGTCGTGACCACGCTCATGGGCATCGGCGCGATCGACACCACCAGCGACCTGTCGCTCCAGATGCTCGGCATGCACGGCATGGCGTACGCCAACTACGCCGTCGAGGACTGCGACTTCCTGTTCGCCGTCGGCTCGCGCTTCGACGACCGCGTCGCCGGCAAGGTGAAGGAGTTCGCGCCGCACGCCACGATCGCGCACCTCGACATCGACGCCTCCGAGATCGAGAAGGTGAAGCACGTCGACTGGGCGCACGTCGCCGACGCGAAGCGCGGCCTGCCGCAGCTGCACGAAGGCCGGCGCCGGCTTCAAGAAGGACTTCCGGCGCTGGCGCGAGCACGTCGCCGAGCTGAAGCACGCGCCACGCGCTCGCCTACGACACCGAGTCGACCGGCGATCCAGGCCGAGTACGTGCTCGCAGCAGCTGAACGAGATCACGCAAGGGCGAGGCGATCGTCACGACCGGCGTCGGCCAGCACCAGATGTGGGCGGCGCAGTACATCGACTTCAAGCACCCGCGCACGTTCCTCACGTCGGGCAGCATGGGCACGATGGGCTTCGGCCTGCCGGCGGCGATCGGCGCGCAGCTCGCCAATCCCGGCAAGCTCGTCATCGACGTCGACGGCGACGGCTCGATCCGCATGAACCTCGGCGAGCTCGAGACCCTCACCACCTACGACATCCCGGTGAAGGTGCTGCTGCTGAACAACCTCGGCGACGGCATGGTCCGCCAGTGGCAGGACCTCTTCTACACGAGCCGCTACGCCGGCACCGACAAGAGCCTGCACAAGAAGGACTTCATCAAGGCCGCCGAGGCCGACGGCTTCCGCGTTCGCGCGGCGCGTGAGCGAGGCGAAGGACGTGCGAGCCGCGCTCGAGGCGTTCTGCGCCGCCGAGGGTCCGGCGTTCCTCGAGGTCATGACCGACACCCACGGCGCACGTCTATCCGATGGTCGGCCCGGGCATGGGCTACAAGGAAATGATCACCGGCAAGTGGATCCCGAGCCGGGAAGCCGAGGACTCCGACTCGGGGCCCGAGGGCGGCACGCCGACCGGCTACTTCTGAGGCGACGAGCGCCGTGCCCGGGCGAGACCAGCGGGCTCGGCGCTCCGTCGCCAGCCATTCCGTCTCCCGCGGCGTAGCGGACCTAGCGCGTGCGCAGAGACCGGCGGCACCGCCGGGCGACGTGGGTCGCTGACGGGTGTCGCGCACTTCGCGCGACCGAAGACGGCACCGAGGCACGACCGCCACCCGTTTGCCGGCGAGTCAACGAGACGGCGCTCGCCGGGCTGACCCCGCTAGCCGCCGGCGCTATTCGAAATCGAGGACGCAGGTTGTACTCGCGACCGATGTCGAAGATCGTCGTCTTCCGCGGCTTCATGGCAGCGGCGAGCTTCTCGACCTCGGCCGCGAGAAGAACCGGATGTAGCAGCGGAAGAACGTGTAGCGCACGTAGCGCTGCGGGGTGAGCAGGTGCCAGCGCTTCGGCAGGCTCACGAACACGCGGCGCTTCGCGACCCGCGACAGCGCGCGCGAGCGCCGCCTCGGGATCCTTTTGATAGTCGAAGAAGCCGATCGCGATCGCGTAGTCGAAGCTCTTCTCGGCAGCCTGGTAGGTCAGCAAGTCACCGAGCTCGAAGCGGCAGACGTTGCCGACGCCCTCCGCGGTCGCCTTCTGGCGCGCCAGGTCGAGCATGCTCGGGCTGAAGTCGATGCCGAGCACCTGCGGACGCACCCGCCTTGGCGGCCGGTATGGCGTACCGACCCCCGCCGCACCCGGCGTCGAACAGCGAGCGGCCCTGCATCGGCGCCAGCGCTTCGAAGGTCTTCTCGAAGCGGATCCGCATTTCCTTGCGGAGGCTCGTGTCGATGTAGCGGGCGATCGGGCCTTTGCCGCCCTCTTCGTAGATGTGGTCGAAATCGCGCGCGTAGCCTTCGAAGAAGTCGCGCGCGCCCGCCGTCTGCGCCGCTCGCGGAGCGGTCCATGGATGCCGTTGCCATGCGGAGTGTGTACCGAAAAACGCCGTGCCTCGATAGAGCCGCAAGTGAGGATTTGCGGAGCGTCTAGCCGGGGCGGCGCAGGCGGGCGTCGACGTGACAAATGGCGAAAAACGCTGCGGGTCTGGTCGGCGCGGCGACCGGCCCCGTCAGTCGTCGGCGGTCACGATGCCGGTGCGGATGGCGTAGCGCACGAGTCCGGCGACGTCGTGGATGTCGAGGCGCTCCATGAGCTGCGCGCGATGGGTCTCGACGGTCTTGACGCTCACGTCGAGGATGCTCGCGATCTCCTTCGGTCGACTTCCCCTCGGCGATGAGCTGCAGGATCTCGCGCTGGCGCGGGGTCAAGGTCTCGAGTCGACCCTCGGCGCGGTGCCCGTTCGCCGCACGTAGTCGCCGACGACGTGCCGCGACACGGCCGGGCTCAGGTACGTCTCGTTGCGCGCCACGGCGGCGACCGCGATCTCGAGCTCGGCGCGTCCGGCGTCCTTCAGGAGCAGTAGCCCGCCGCTCCCGCTCGCAACGCCTGCAGGACGTACTCCTCGTCGGTGTGGACCGACAGCATCACGACGCGCGTCTGCGGGAACTCCTTGACGATCCGGACGGTGGCTTCGAGCCCGTTCATCACGGGCATGGTGATGTCCATCAGCACGAGGTTCGGTCGGTGCTGCTCCACGAAGCTTGATGGCCTCGCGTCCATCCGCCGCCTCGCCGACCACGACGACGTTCGGGATCTGCTCGAGACAGGGCGCGGATGCCGGCCCGCACCAACGTGTGGTTGTCGGCCAGCAGGATCTTGAACGCGGCGTCACGGCCATGATCGCGCGCTGCCTCCCGTCAATCTCGTCCGGTGAAGACCCCCAAGATCGCGATAACTACGCCACATTACTGAAGCAATGCGTGGCTGAGACACCTCCGACTAGGGGTGAATCAAGACGGTTCACGAAAACCCGAGAATACTGCCGGCGGAAACCCCGAGAAGGTGGCAGCCCCCTCATGCGTTGCGCGCGCGCGCGAAGCGGGCCCATGCCACGAGGGCGATGGTCATCAGCAGGGCGCACGGATTCAACCATTCACCGAACCGCACGACGAGGGTCGTCGTACGACGTTCCGGAACGACCGCAGCCACCAACGTCGCGCGCTCGTCGACGCCGGCGCGCGCGACGACGTCGCCGGTCGCGTCGATCACCGCCGAGATCCCCGTGTTGGTGGCGCGCACTTGCGGCCGCCGCGTTTCGATGCTGCGAAACACGGCGCCTTGCAAGTGCAGCTCGGGGCCCGGACCGAACGCGAACCACGAGTCGTTCGAGAGCGTGACGATCAGATCCGCTCCGTCACGGCACGGACGCGCGCGCGAGCGTGGGGTCGAGAACGTCGTAGCAAATGAGCGGAGCCACCTGCAGCGACGAGCCGTCCGGGCAGTGCGACCGGCACGACGCTCGTCCCCGCGCCTCCGACCCAGGTGCCGAGCCACGGGCAACGCACGCCGCAGACGTGGCGAATCGAGAAAGGCCGGCACGCGCTCGGTCAACGGGAAGAGCCGCGCCTTGCGATAGACCGCGAAAGGACGGGCCGCGCCGGCATGCGGCGCCAGGAAGAACGCGGCATTGAACTCAGAGGTGCCGTCGCTGTCGTACGACCCGAAGATCAACGGGACGTTGGCGCGCGCCGCGAAGTCGACGATCTCGCGATCGAACGCCGCTCCGCGTCGCTCTTCGGATTCCCGAAGGTCGTCGGGTACACCGTCTCCGGCCAGATCAGCAGCGCGAGGTCGCGATGCGCGAGCGCCTGTCCCGACAGGTCGACGTGCGTGTCGATGATGCGGCGCACGGTTTCGAAGCGCCCGATCTCCGCGGCCATGCGGTCGTAGTGGTCGAGGTCGGCCTGCACCGGGACCGATCGTGACCGGCGACCCCGTCGTCGGCGGCGACGACGGCGTGAGAGCGCCAGGCCCCGTAGATCGCGAGGACCACCATGAGCGCTACGCCGCTCGCGAGCGGCGCCAGCATGCGGCGCCCGCGTGCCGCGCAGAGACATTCGTTCACCGCCACGAGCACGAACGTGAGTCCCGGAACGCCCGTGACGTCCGCGCCCTGCCGCCACCACGAGGCCCCGACGAGCGGGTACCCGAGGGTGTCGCCGAAGAGCTTCGGCGTCAGCGACTCGGTCGCGACGTAGGCGGCCGCCGACACGAGCACGATCGCGACCACGGCGTCGGGTCGCGACCGTTGGACGCGCCGTCCGCGCCAGCGCGACGATCGGGAACTGCGGCTGCAACAGCGGGGAGGCGAGCGCGAGCACGAGCAGGAGGACGACGCTGGGGGCGCCGGAATAGTCGGCGATCGCAAACGCGAACCATCCGAAGACGGCGAGCTCGAACGCCACCGCCATCGCGACGCCGAGCAGCAACGTCCGGCGGAACGTCCGCGCGCGATCGAGCGCCGCGAGCCACGGGACGAGCCCCACCCACCCGAGCGCGATCCATGGCCAGGTCGCACGCGCGTAGAGCGCGTAGGCGACGGCGAGAGAGCGCGACGGCAATCGCGGCATCGCGGCGGCGCCACGGTCGCGAAGCGGCGCTCAACGGATCGGGTCGCGGTCTGGGCGATCGACGGGTTCGCGGTGGGCTCAATGAACGGGTTCGCCGTGTGCTCAATCGACGAGTTCGCGGTGGGCTCAACGGATCGGCTCGCCGGCTTTGCGCTCAGGAACCTCGAGCACCCGGTCGGTCGCCAATCCGGGCGGCGCCATCTCGGGAGGGACGACCAGGTCGTCGGGCAGCTTCACGACCTCACCCTGCTCGTTCACGAACTCGTAGTCGGGATGGAACATCAAGATCGCCGGCAGCTGCTGACCGTCATCGGTGCTCTGATAGTGGCGGACGTAGCCCTTCCGGCAGCTGAAACTCCTCGGGGACGAGGATGCCCGGCCTTGGGAGGATGCGTCCGGGGATGCCGAAGGCCGCGATGCCGTCGTGTACGCCTTCCTCACGGAGTGCCGCGATCACGTCGGCCGCGTCGATCTCGCGCCGCGGCTTCTGCGGCTGCGGCACCGGAGACGCGCCGAGCCCGGCCGGGTCCTCGACGGGCGCGGTGACGACGCGACGCGGGACGACGTGCGACGGATGCCGCGGTCGACGACGCGGCCGGGCGCGGCGCGGCGGCCGGCCGATCGGCGCTCGCCACCTCGAACGCGGGCGCGGGCGCGGGCCGCACCGGCGCGGCCTCGGACGCGGCGACCAGCGGATGATCGCGACCACCACCAACGTCACCAGCACGGGCAGCGCCACCGCGGTCGCCACCATCACGTAGACCCGACGTCGGCTGCGGAGACGGACGACGCGGATCCCGTCGTCGTTCGGCGATCGCTCTCGGATCGACATCGGATACGCGGATATATAGCGAGCCGCTTCGCGAGCCGCAAGCCAGCCTCGGACATGGGTAGTGGCTCAGTTCGTTGCATTGGACCGGAATCTCGGTCTGCGGCGAGCTGTCTTTCGTGCGGTGTCGCCGGCAGGTGGGGCAGGGATCGCTCCTACGGTCGCCGGGGTCACGACACCCAGCGCGTAAGGCCCGCCGGAGCTGTTCCGTCCTGCGCACACGCGAGGTGCGGCTCCCCGGAGCGATCCCTGCCCCACCCGCCGGCGACTCATTTCAAAACAGAAGCACTAGCATCGCAGGTGGTGCCGCTCAGGAAGAATCCTTGTGATGATGCAGCAGGCGGGCGGGTCGGGGATGGCTTCGGGGAGCCGCAGCTCGCGTGTGCGCAAGGCGGAGAAGCTCCGGCGGGCTTTATGCGCTGGGTGTCGTGAACCCGGCGACCGTAGAGCCATCCCCGACCCGCCCGCCTGCTGCCACCGCTTCGGGTTGCTCGCGAATCAAACGGAGACACTACCCGGACATGACGATTCCGCTGCGGCCGCGCCGGCGTTCTCGAAGTGCCTGGCGGTGCGACGCGCGGCCGACTGGGATGCGAGCGGCTCGACTATGGTGGGGTGCTGGGACTGCGGGCGCCGCGGTTCATGCCGTGACGTGGCCGCCGCGCGAGCGCGCGACGGCCACGTTCCGGACCTGCGGATGCTTACGGCGTGGCGGGGTTGTTGGCCGTGAGCGCCCAACCCATGCGCTCGTGACCGAGCTGGTTCCAGACCGGGTTCTTGCCGCCCACGATCTGGGCATCGCTGTAGTCGGGGCCGCTCGTGCCCGAGCCGGTCCCACCGAAGAATCCGACGCCGACCGTCGCGCCGGTGTAGGTCGGGTGGGTGTCGTCCGACTGGATGTAGTCGTAGCTGGTGCCCGCATTCACGAAGTGGGTGTTGGCGTCGCGAATGGTCGAGCGCAGCGTGGTCGTGATGCGGGTCACATAGTCGGCCTCGGACTCACCCTGCACGTAGCGGAGCGCGTCGGAGTCGATCTGGCTGTCGCCGTTCGAGTCGTAGTCGGCGCCCATGTACTGCGCGAAGCTGTCGGCGCAGGCGAAGCCGTAGGTGTTCGCGAAGTTACAGGCGCGCCAGTTCATCTTGGCGATGTAGGGCAGGAAGATGTTTTGCTTGTTCTGCCGCACACCGCCGATCGTGCAATTGCTGAGCGCGTTGTCGGCGTTGTAGCCCGGGTAGTACAGGTTCGACACGACCTTCAGCTTCGTCCCGCCGAACGCGTTGTTGTTGATGTAGTTCATCGCGTTCTGTTGGTAGGTCGTGCAGTTCGCGAGCGCCGTGTCGAGCGGTGCCAAGTTGCAGGTGCCGCTCTGTCCCGCGAAGGAGCTCCGCGCTTGCAGGCCGTCGTTGCCGCACATCTCGAAGGTGACGATGCGGGTGTTGGTGGTCTGCATGTACGAGCGCTCGGCGACGATCTTGTTGTTGTAGATGTCGGACGCGACCGCCCCGGACTTGGCGCGCCGCATGATCTCGATGTCCGAGTTCCAGAGCTTCGACAGGTACTCGCCGTCGACTTGCGGCCCGGACCGCTTCGCCACGCTGGACAGCGAGCCGCGATAGCCGGCGTAAATGGAGTCGCCATACGCCGTCACGCGATACTTGGCCGTCGTGCCCGCACGATCGATCGTCCACGATACGTTCTGCGTGATCGTCGACGCCATCGCCTCGGAGGACACCACCGCACACAATCCGAGAAGGGGGACCAGATGCCGACTCAGTCGCATACCGCCTCCTGCTTGGTTGGGGGAGCCGCTTGCTTGCGGCTCGGGATTGGACGCGGCGTAACACGGGCGCCGGCGGGATGACCAGAAAAAATGCGACCACCGTCGGCACGACCGCGCTGATGACCATCGTGGCGCATGACACTACGCGCGTCGGCCGACGGCCGGAGCGATTCGTGCGTGACAAGCCGACGGCCGCTTGCTAGCTGGGACACCCCATGGCGCGGCCGAACCCGATCACGACCAAGCCGGGACGGAAGCCCGGCGAGCTCGTCGTGCAACTGCCTCCGGGTTGGGACCTGCGGTTGCGACGCGTCCTCCGGACCATGCTCGACGACGCGCTACCCGACGCGCGCGAGCCGGGGCTCACGCCGTCGCAGCGCGACGCCCGGATCAGTCTTCGGCGTCGGCGGCTGCAAGCCGCCGTCTGTACCTTCGTGAGCGACCTCCTGACCGCCGACATCGTCGGCAAGGAGATCGCCCTCACGACCCGCAGCCGTCACGGCTTCCGCTCCGGCTCGCTGCGCGAGCACGTCCAAAAGATCCTACGCGAAGTCAGCCGCTGAGTCCGGGCCGACTCGTCCAGCTGACAGCTCGTCCAGCTGACGACTCGTTTCGCCGTGACCTCCGCGCGCGCAGCGCGCGGCCGAGCGAAAGCGAGCCGGGGGATGAGGCTCCGCGCAGCTTTGCTGCGTGGAGAAGGGGAGAGATTCCCCTTTTGTTTGTTGCGTGGAGAAGGGGAGAGATTCCCCTTTTTGTTTTGCTGCGTGGAGAAGGGGGAGAGAATCCCCCTTTTTGTTGGAGCCCCGACACGAGGTCGGGGCTCCGGACGCGCTCTGCCGTGGAGGGGACTCACACGGCGAACGCGCCTGCTACGGAGGGCAGCGTACGCGCGCTCGTCGTCGTTCGCGTCACCGCGCGATGAAGACCCGATGAAGTCGCCCGCTGACGGGGAAAATCAGGATCCGGTCGCGGCGAGCTCGCGGCCAAAAACGCTTTGGAAATAGGCCGCTTCCTTCTCGAGGGCCCAGAGCTCGAGGTCGGGACCCGGTCGCTTGGCGTCGAGCGTGAGACTCACCCGCCCGCCCTGCACGCGCGCGCGACCGAGCGCACGATCCCGTTCCGGGACTGGTTGAGCGCGCGCGCCAGGCGCAACAACATGACGGCCTTCGGCACGAGCTCGCGATCGTTCCCGCCGAGCGCCCGGATCGGACGGTCGTCGGGCGTGGGACGCGAGTTCCCGACGTAGCGAGCGATCGTGGCGATGATGCGGCGCTGCTCGGTCGTGTACCCGAAGATCTCCGAGTTCGCGATCAGATAGTAGGCGTGACGGTGACGTCCGCCGCGGTTCACGAACGAGCCGATCTCCTGCAGCATGGCGGCGGCCGTGAGCCACTCCTCGTACTCGGCGGGCAGCTGATGCACCGTCTTGAGCCTCACGAAGAGACTCGCGGCGAGGTCACGCACCGTCTTGGCGTAGCTGGCGTCGACGCCGTAGTGGGTGCCGTGGGTCACGAGCGCCACGCTGCCGCTGCGATTGGATGCGCTGCTGGATGTGCGCTCGCCGCCGAGGTCGGCGGCCATTTGCGCGAGGAGTCCGTCGCGCACCCCGAGCGGTGAATAGCGAAACCCGCTGATGCCCTGCACCATGAGCCCGGCATAGACGGCCGGAGCCGGCGATGATGATCTCGGCACGACGCGGACCGATGCCGGAGAGCTTGCGTCGTTCCTCGAGATCGTAACCCGCGACCTCGTCGGCGACGCGGCGGATCGCCGCCGCCGACGCCACCTGGCCACCGCGCGGCTCGCCGCCCCCGCGTGCGCTTGGACCCGAGGCCCGCGAGCGTCGCGGCCGTGCCGCCGGTCGCGATCGTGGCCTGCACGCGCTTCGCCAGCACCCGGCGCTCGATGCGCGCCACCTCTTCGGCGATGTAGGCGCGGAGGCGCTGCAGCTCCTTCGGCTTCGGCGGGATCGTGCGCCAAGAACTCCTCGGTCAGGCGCACGGCCCCGAGCGGCAAACTCGCCATCTCCTGGATCTGACCGCCGACCGAGAACGTGAGCTCGCAGCTGCCGCCGCCGAGATCGATGAGGAGCACCCGGCGTGCCGTGAGCCGCGTGCCGGCCATCACGCCCAAGTGAATGAGCCGGCCCTCCTCGAGCCCGGTGATCACCTCGATCTTCCAGCCCGTCGCCGAGCGCACCCAATCGCCGAACGCCTTCGCGTTCTTGGCCTCCCGCATGCGCGCTCGTCGCCACCACGCGAACCGCGGCGGCGCCGTGACGCTGCACGGCGCGATGGAAGCGCTGCAGCGCCTTGATCGTCCTCGTTCATCGACTGCGGCGCGAGCTGCCCTGGACCGGAACACCGTCTCGCCGAGCCGGGTGACTCTCGCGATCCTCGTGGACCGTCACGAAGCCATGCCGCGCCGAGCGGGCGATCTTCAGGCCGGACGGAGTTGGAGCCGATGTCGACGGCAGCGAACGGTGGCCATCGCGAGCGACTTCGTGATCGCGCTGGCCGCGCTAGGCCGGGGCGCCGGCGCTCTGGCGCGGCACGCCGGGAACGGGTGCCGTCACCGGCCGCACGCCTTTGCGGAGACGGCTCGGACGGAGCTTTGCGAGGCGGCGGGCGACGCGCTCGGTCGTCTGCACGGCCTTGGTGAGTTGCACGACGGTACGCGCCCGAACGGCGTCGAGGAGCGGCGTGCCGGTCTCCGAGCGTCTTGCCGAGCCTCGCGCCGAGCGTCCTCTCGGCGCGTTCGCCAAGGGTCAGCCAATCGTGCCAGGCGCCGATCGCGTCCTGCAGGCGCTTCATCTCGACGACCGCGGCGGCCGCGCTCGGGGATGGACGGCGATCACTTCGGCGCGATAGCGCAGCCGCTTGGTCGCGATGCGAAACGCATGCAGATTGGCGGCGCCGAGCGGCTCGGCTGCGCGGCGCGCGGCGGCGAAGTCGTCGAGCACTTGAAGCAACGCGCGCTCCGGGTCGACGGCCCGCGCCGCGCCGAGGGCGGCGCGCGTCACCTGGCGGAGACGCTTCACGAGCCCACGGTCACGCTCGTCGCCGACGCCTGCGCGTGAGACGCTTCAGGCGCTTTTGGCGCGCTCGCAGAGGTCGGCGCGCAACCTCGTCGCGCGCCTCCACGCCGAGCCTCCGCGGCAGCGTCCGCAACGCCTTCAGATGCACATCGACGTCCCGGACCTTGCCGGCCCGCCGGCGGACGCGGTCGAGCTGCTTCAAGATCTTTCGCTCGGCACTGCCGGCATGCTCGGGATCGGGGAGCAGCGTCTCGAGTCGGCGAATGGTCGTCCGCAGCTGATGCACGGCACGCGGCTTCGGGTCGTCACTGAGCTCCTTCAGTAAGCGAACCATCTCCTCCGAGCGTCGCAAGAGCGGCTCTGGAACGGCTGGGCGCCGGGGTCGTCGCCAAACCGCTTCGTCCGAGGTCGTTCGTCCCGAGAGACCGTTCGGGTCGCCGTCGATCATGAGTGCCGCCTCCCAGATGTGTATGAAGCGAAGAGGCCGGTCGACCCGTGGGGAACGGTCGAGGCCCGGGAGGGCGGCTATAGGACTTGCTATGCAGTTCTGCAAGACCCACGGGCCGAAATCACCCGCGGGAGACGCGCGGACGTCAGGGAGGCGTGGGCGCCGCCGGGGCTGCCTCCGCCGAGCCCGCCTCCGCCGCGGCCGCCTCGAGCCCGGTCGTGAGGGCGGCGATGGTCACGGCTCCCCTCGCGCGCCTGATCCATCACCTCGACGGCGTAGCCGTACCCGACGTCGTCGGCCGCGTCGAAAAAGACGATGTGATCCTCCCGGGCGGCGAACATGCGCTTCAGCCGCTCGAGAGCTCGGCGTACGCGACCACCGTGCCGTTCACGCTGATCGCCTTGTCCGAGGCGACCCGCAGCACGAGCGGCGGATCGGGATCTTCCGCGGCTGTCGTGCTCGACCTCTTCCTTCTCCTGCTTCGGCGTGTGGATCCAGAAGTGCTTCGAGAGGAGCGGCGTGATGACCATGAAGATGATCAGGAGCACGAGGACGACGTCGACGAGCGGCGTCACGTTCATCTCGGGCGTGACCCCGCGCTTCTTGCCGCCCGGACCGTCGCCGAGGTTCATCGCCATCGCATCATCCCTCGTGGCCGCCGGCTGCGGCTGCGGCGTCGGCGGTCGCCGGGCCTGCGGGCGCACCTCGGCCGTCGCGGGCGGCGTCCGATGACGCTCTCCCACCATCAGCGACATCCCCGGAAATCCGACTCTGCTGCGAGCGCGCCAGGATCTCGCGCACGTCCTCGTAGGTGAGCTTGGCATCGGCACGGAGCACGAGCCGGCGAAGCGGCTCGGTGGCGTGCTCGGCCGCGAGCGCCGCGATCGCCCCCTCGAGGTCGTACTGCTGCTCGTCGATGTAGTACTCGCCCGCCTTCGCGACCGAGAGCTTCACGGGATCCATCGCGCCGTCTCGACCTCGGGGTCGGGATTGAAGATGCCGGGCAGATCGACGGGCACGTCCTGGTCCATGCGCGGCGCCACCACCATGAAGATGATGAGCAGCACGAGGACCACGTCGACGAGCGGCGTCACGTTGATGTCGGGCCGGACCGCGTCCGTCGGGCTCCGGCGCCGCCAGCGCGCGCGGCACCGCCGCGGGCTTTGCCGTTCGGCGGACGGGTCATCGTGACCTCGAGGACGTCACCCCATGACGTGCTCAGGCGACCCGCTCGCGGCGCGGCCCATGCGTCCCACCTGCGCATCGCGCTCGGCCCAGTCCTCGATCGTGTCGAGCAGCTCGCCGGCCGAGCGGTTGAGCGCGCCTCTCGTCGCGCGTGATCTCGTTGGTCAAGTAATGGAACGCGAGGACGGCGGGGATGGCGACCGCGAGTCCGAGCGCCGTCTCGACGAGCGCCTCGCTGATGCCCGCCGACACGGACGAGAGGCCGCCCGAGCCCGTCGACGCGATGCCCTGGAACGCGCTGATGATGCCGACCACGGTGCCGAGGAGGCCGACGAACGGGCGCGACCGACCCGACCGACGCGAGCACCGCGAGTCCGCGTCGCAGATCGGCGCCGATCTCTTCCATGTAGCGCTCGAGGTGCCGGCGGGTGCGCTCGGCGGGCGTGAGGCCGGAGATGTCGGCGGTCTTGGTCGCGTGCCAGTACGTCGTGAGCGCCGAGCGCACGACGCGCGCCAGGTGCCCCGCTCGGTGGCCCTCCGACGCGGCGAGATGGCGTCGATGTCGCCCTTCTGCATCGGCTCCGCCACCGCGGACGCGAACGCGCGTGACGCCGACCGCGAGCGCCGGAGCGCGCAGGATCCGCTCGAAGAACACGGCGAGCGACGCGAGCCCCATCACGACCAGAACGGCGGCGACCACCATCGCCGCCAGACCCATGTGCTGAAAAATCTCGAAGAGACTGAATGACATGTCGTATTCCCCCTCAGACGTTCAATTTGAAAGGAATTTGAATGATCCGGTACACGGTGATCGCCTGGCCCTTTGAATTTGGCAGGCTCGTACTTCCACTTCTTCACGGCCTTGACGGCCGACGACGCGAAGGGCTCATCCCCTCGCATCACCGTCACCTGTGCGACCGAGCCGTCGGCGAGGATGCACAATCTGAGGATCACGGTGCCCGGTCTTGCCCGCGGCGCGCGCTTCCTGCGGGTAGTCGGGAATGATGTTCGACTTCGCGGGCACGGGCGCGACGCCGTCCTCCGGGAGCGCGATCGCGCCGCCGACCATCCCGCCGGCGACGCCGCCGGCCTGACCGCCCTCGAGCCCCGCCGGGTCGCCTGGCGCCGTCACCGAAGACGGCGATACCCTTGTCCTCGCTCGGATCGGCTTCTTTCGGCGCATCCTTCGGGCTTCCTTCGGCGCCACGAAGCTCCTTCGGCGGCGGCGGCTTGTCGAGCTTTGCGGATCTTCTGATCGGGCCGCGACGACCGGCGCCGCGGCCGCGGGCGGCGGCTGCGGCTTCACCTCGGGCGCCGGCGGCGGCGGTGGCGGCGGCACTTCCTTGACGACGCGCCTCGACAAAGGTCACATCGACCTTCTTCTCTTGGACGACCCGCTTCGCCGCCGTGCCGACCGCGACCGCAACGAACGGCGATCAGCACGTACACCAGCGACGACGCCGTCAGCGCCGCGAGCCACTGGCGCGGGCCTGCGGAGTCGTTCGCGTCTCCATAGGATGCAGAACACCGACAGCGCCGGCGGCTGCACCTCCGCGGCATCGGACTCGACCGGGACCTCCTTCAACGCATTCTGGCTCATCGCTTCACCGTCACGGCGCCACCGGCGTGCACTCGACGAGCGACGGCGGGTCGATGGAATCGCCTTGATTCGACGCGTTCTTCACCACGCACGAGAAGTCCGTCCGGAATCCGGCGCCGCCGCTCCCGCACAGAGTCGAAGCTGATGACCGGCGTGCACGTCGGTGAAGTGCAGGGTTGGCGACGAATCCGAACTGGACGGCGTTGTTGAAATCGTTCAGCGAGCTGATTGCGCTGATTCCCGAGACCCGACCGCTCGTGGGAACGTTCCCGGTGCCCGGGAGGCCACCACGCCCGCGGGGTAGTCGATGCAGAAGACTCCCGCCGACAAGAGCGCACCGGGCGGCGGCACGAGGTGAGATGCTCTGCGCGTGCCGACCGTGGTCGACGCGCATTGGACGGGGGCGTGCGACGTCTTGCAATCCTTCGGACACGCATCGCAGTTGACGCTGTTGCCGTCGTCGCAGTCCTCGCCCGCTCTGTTTGATCGCCGTCGCCGCACACCGGCGTGGCGCGTCGGTCCCGGCGTCCCGAGCGGGTCGGTGTGGGCGCGTTCACGAGGTTGCACTCCGGGCGCGTAGCCGCTGCCGGAATCGCGATCCGGTCGGTGCATTCGGACTTGAAATCCGTGAGGCAGGCGACGCAGGCGACGAGCGCTCTCGAGGTCGTCGATCGGGCCGCCGCAGGGATTTCCGCCGGGAACGGTGACCGCCGGACACGTCGACGGGAGGCCGAGCTCCGACGGCGCGATGTCGTCGCCGCCGCCGCAAAGGCCGTCGGCGCCGCCGCAGGCCTTGCACAATCGTCGCGATGAGCTTGTCCTCCGCCTTCGCGATGGTGGACGTCGCCTTTGCATCGGGACACGCCGCCTCCGTCCCTTTGGCGAGCGCCGACCCGGCGCACTTGCGGCGAGCGCCAGCGCGCGCGCCGTGTAGAAGCTCGTGGCGGCCTTGCCCGATCGCGACTGACACTTCCCGTCCGGCGCTGGACGGATCAGCCGGGCGTCACGTCGAAGTAGAACGCCACGGCCTCGCTCGACCGCGGCCTCGGCGACGCACGCGATGCACGTTCCGACGTCGCCGCAATCCGCGACCGGACCGGCGCAGGCGCCGTTCTCGAAATTGGGACACGCCGAGACCGACCAGCCGATCTCGGGCAGCGTCTCGATCGGCGTCGGCGCCGGCGTCCAGCGCATCGCACGCACGGTTCGCGCCGCCGCACGCCTTGGCGATGTGTCCCGTCAATCGTGTCGTCGCCTTCGTCAGCGCGTCCACCACCTTGGCGATCGTGTCAGGCAATCGGTGCGTCGGAGGAACTCTTGCCGGTGAGCTTCGGCGTGCTCGCAGTCGCCGAGGCGCTTGATCCTGCGTCTGGACGAAGCGCGCACGCTTCCTTGACGAGCACACCGCTCGCATCCGACGGCCGCCGGACCCGGCGGGCGGCGTCGGCGTCGGCGACGGCGTGCTCGCGGTCGATGGAGTCGGCGTCGGCGGTCGGCGTCGGCGTCGGCGCGAGCACCGCACGATGGCGGATACGGCTTCGTGGACGGGCACGGCAAGCGCATCGAGACACGTGTCCTTGAAGGACGTGACGCAGTCGACGCACATCGACGAGCGTCGGCGTGGACGTGATGGACTCCCGCACGAGACCCGCCCGGCACGGTGACGCTCGGGCAGCTGTGCAGCGAAGCCGATCGCCGTCGGCGAGCAGGTCATCGGCGGCTGCCACACGCGCGACGGTCCGCGCCGCCACACGCGCCGCAGATCCGGTCGACCTTCTGCGCCTCGGCCCTGGCGATCGTGAGCTGCGACGTCGCCGTCGATGGGCACGGTCCCGCGAACTTGCCTTGCAGCACGTGATCTTCGCACTTCTGCAGCGCCTTGGACTGCGCAGCGAAGAACTTCGCGGCTCTCCTTGCCGATCGCGACCTGACACTTGCCGAGCGCGCTACTCGCGGCCGCCGGCGTGAACGCGTCGTAGTAGAGCGACGTCGCCTGACCGACGGCAGCGTCGGTCGACGCACTGCGATGCACGCGCGCGACGTCGGCGCAATCGCGCGATCGGGTTCGCGCACGGAGGCCCTCGAATCCGGGACACGTGCCGAGATCCCATCCGATCGCCGGCGAGCGGTCGTCGGTGCGTCGGCGCCGGCCGTCGTCGCCCGCGCAGCTCTTGTTGGCGCCTCCACAGGCGCGCGGCGATCGCCGACTGCAGCTTGTCCGTGCTTTATCGATGGCCGCGACCGTCTTCGGCTCCGGCGAGGCAATCGGTCGCGACGGAAGCGTGCCGCGCAGCTTCGCTCTGCTCGCACTTGCGTGAGGCCGGCCATCTCGGCCTTGCGCCGAGCTGGCTCGACGCCTTGCCGATCGGCGCGCTCGCATTTCACCGGATCCGCGTGCGCGGCGGTCGCGAGCGTGGCGAGGAGCACCGGCGCACCATGAGCCAGCCGCGAGCGCGCACGGACCCCGCGCCGCGCCTGCCGCGACGAGCCGAGTCGAGTCGGACGGCGATCTACTCGTCATCGCTCGTCTCCTCCCTTCACTCCGCACGTCATCGTCGCACTGCATTCGGCTCGCCGCGCGCCTTCTCCGCGTGCACGCGTGGCCCTCAGGACTGCGGCGTGCACTCCACGAGCGAGGCGGCTCGATCGAGTCGCCTTGGTTCGAGGCGTTCTTCACGAGCGCACGTGAAGCTCGGACGGCGGGGGTGCCGTCGCTCCCGTACACAGGTCGAAGCTGATGATCGCCGTGGCGTCGGTCAGGCGGGGTTCGCTACGATTCCGAGCTGGACGGCGTTGTTGAAGTCGTTCAGCGACGGAATCCCGTTGATGCCCGATACTCGGCCGGTCACGATGCCGGTGCTTGGAATGCCGACGACGCCGGTCAGGGTAGCTGATGCAGAAGATGCCGGCCGAGAGCAGCGCCCCCGGCGGCGGCACGAGATGAATCTTCTGCGCGTGGCGCACCGTGCTCGCGCAGTCCGGCGGCGCCGTTTTGCAATCGGACGGGCACGTGTCGCAGTTGGACGTGTTGCCGTCGTCGCAATCCTCACCCGATTCCTTGATGCCGTTGCCGCAGCCGGGGTCGGGATCGGCGTCGCGGTCGCGTGTCGCCGCGGTCGCGGTCGGCGTGGTCGTGAAGGTCGTCAACCGGCGTCTGCGTGCCGTGACCGTGGCGTCGTGGTCGGCAGAGCCGGTTTGCGTTGGGACCGGTGTTCTGCGTTGCCGTCGCGCGTCGGAACGACTGGCGGCCGTGAGGCTCGCGGTTGGAGGCCCAGCCGTCACGGTCGGCGTCACTTGCGGCGTCGCCGTGCGTGTGGCGCTGGCGGGCGCGGACGTCGCTCGACGGTTGGCGATGCGACCCACGGTCGCGACGGTGGTTGCAGTCGCCGTCCGCGCGATCGTCGGAGTAGCAGTGGGAGCCACGGTCGTCGGGAGCGCCGTCGGGCTGGAAGACGGCTCTGGCGTCGCCGCATGCGGTCGACGGACGGCGTCGGGGCTCGGCGACGACGCCGAGCCCGTCGGCGCCGGGTGCGCTCGCGCAGGTCGAGAGATCCGCGCCGGTCGCGGCGAGAAACTCCTCGGTGAGCCCGGCGCACGCAAGCGCCTCCGCGCCGCGCGGGAGCTCGCTCGTCCCCGTGGTGCATGCAGTCGCGGCGACGGAGCGCCGGGCGATGCACGCGGCGAGGTCTTCGAGGCGTCTCGACCGCGCGCGGCTCGAGCGCGCCGCACGACTCGACGATCGCTTGGTACCCGAGGCCGTCCGCGCCGAGGATGTCGGCTGACGGGAACCGATCTGACATCGACGATGTCCGACGTAGCGCGCGAACTTCGCGCGGGCATCCTCGAGCTTCGCCAGGTCGCTCGCGCAGCGCCCGGCGGCCCGTTCGCAGCAGGGGCTCGATGGTCTCGGCGTCGTCGACCAGGCATTCGATACCGCGGGTCAAGCAGGCCGAGATCGCGCGGTGCGCGTCGGTACCGAGACGAATCGCCGCCGTGCGTATGGTGTCCTCGCAGACGGCGAGCGGGCTCAGGTCGTTCGACAACGGCGAACCCGCGAACGCGAGCGCGCCCGACAAAGCGGCGAACGCTGGCAACAGTAATCTGACGACGACCACGAACCCTCCTCGCATCGAATTCACTCGACCCTTCGGACACACACCGGACGCCGGCAGAACCGCCACTTGGGAGGAAGACGACGGCCCTGGTCTTCTAGCGGTCGGAACGTGACAGTCCCTCACGACAAATGTGAAAGTTCGGTGACGGCCGCGGGGTCGAATGCCTTTCGAGCCCCGCGGCCGCCAGTAGGCGCTCAGTGCACCTCGATCGTGCAGTGGACGTCCGGGATGAGTTCGCCCTCGGTCGTCGACGCCGACGACGCCGCAGACGAATTCGCTGGCCGTCGGAGTCGCCATGCCTGAAACGCAATCGAAGGTGGCGGTGACGAACGTCCCCGGTAGGGCTGTCGCCGAAGCCTGCCAGGCTCGCGGTGAGCGTATCGTCGAGGCCGTCGCCGCCGCTGGGATGAGATCGTCATCGCTCGCGGTCTGGAGTCCTGCCGGGGTGAAGCGCGACGCGGTCCGTCACAGCCCGGGACTGAGACCTGCACCGGGAATGATCACGGCTTCCGGGTACACGAGCGTGATGCGCGGCGAACGCGTGCGTCTTGTCGAGCAACGCCACCACGGTCACCTTGTCGCCTGATTCACATGGGTTTCAGTGTCGATGTCGCGTGGTGTGGCCGTAAATTTCGGCGTCTGCGTCGATGTCGGCGTCGGCGTCGGTGTCGGCACCTGCCGTAGATCGCCGCCGCCAACGCCTGGGCACTCGCGGTCGCCGCCTGGGTGACGCACCCGGAAGCGGCTCGCAGCTGCCGACGTCCGCGCCGGCTGATCTGCTTGTCGCCGCACACCTTGGTGATCGCCGCCTCGCCTTTCGGACCCGACTTGACGGCGGTCGCGACGCACTCGAGCGCCCCGAACGTGTCCGCCAGCTTGTCCTCGGCGTTCTGACATTTGGTGGCGGCCTTCAGGATCTCGGCGATGTCGGAGATTTCCGCCTTCACGATCGCGGCGTGACACTTGACCTTGGCCTTGTCGCCGACGATCTGCGGCGCACCGAGCACGGAGGTACTGGTCGTCGCGATCGTCGTCTCGGCGAATGGAAGGAAGACGCCGGCTGGATTGCTCTGGTCGTAGTTGTCGGAGCACGGCCTCGCCGGCGAGACACTTCTTGTCGATCGCGGCTCTAGCCTTCGTCTCCGCACCCGCGACTTTCGCGCCTTCACGTCGGCTTGCGTGATGTCGTTGCAATCGCCCGGGAACTTCCCCTTGTCGCGACCCTTGTGGCACGCTGCCGATCACGCCGAGGGCCGTGGTCGACGACCCTTGCCGAAGGCCGATCGCGATCGCCTTCCGGCAGTTGCGCGACGCCTTCAACGCGGGCGAGGCCGCAGCCCATCCGTCACCGGTCGCCAAGGCGACCGCCACAGAGCACGTCACCGTGCCCACCGCCAACACGCCTGGTGCTCATTCAGTCTGTCCCCCTTTGGACTTGCGCTTTCTGATTTTCGTCGGATGCCGCAACCGCGCCGTCCGACGTGATTTCGACCGTACACGTCGCGCCGTCGACCAGTTCGCCCTGCGGCGTCGACGCTCCGGAATCCGGCAGTGAAAGTCCGTCGCCTTGACGCTCGTGCCTTTGCAGCGATCGAACTCCGCCGTGAAGATGGTTCCTTTCAGGAGCACCGTCGTTCCGGCGATGCCCATGATGAGCTCGGTATCGGTGTCGTTGGGCGCGCTCAGGAACGCCGGCGGGACGTCGGCCACCCGCGCCTTCACCTCCGGGAGGTTCTGGATCCCCGGGATCTCGACGGCGTTCTCGGGATAGTCGAGCACCACCTTGACGCCAGCGAGGTCCTGCCCGGCGGCGGGCACCAGCTTCACGGCGACCTTCAGCCGACCGGCGGCTCGCACAGAACGCGTCGGACGTCGGCAGACCGCACCGAACGTCACGAGCAGACACGCAGCGAGCACGCCGCCCGCTCAGTCAAGGAAGTTCTTCTGTACCCAGTGCATTCTCGCCCCGATCATTCGATGAGAAAGCAGCGGGGCGGCCGCCGATCGGCGGTCGCCCCGCTGCCCCATGTGTTCACACGTTGCTATCGACATCAACCGTCCGCCGTTACGGGACGGTGATCGGTGCAGCTGACACCGTCCTTGATGTCGGTCCCGAGCGCGTCGGAAGCGCTCCGGATGACGCAGCCGAAGTTCGCGGCTGCCGTCGGCACCGGGCCGCAGTCGCTGAACGTCACGGTGAAGAGGCTTCCGGACTGAATCGGATTGCCGAGGTCCGTGACGGACAGGGTCATCGAGTCGTCGTTGTCGTCCGGCGACGGTGCCCGAGTGCGGGGCCCCGTCGTGATGAGCGGGAGCCGGTCACTTCGCCCGTCCCCGGGAAGTTGACGCCCTTGTAGCCGAGGCTCACCGACACGGCCGCCAGATCCGCCGTCGTGGCGATGAACGACGGTGGCCGTGTGCGTCGGACCGCTCGGCGCGCAGTCGACCGGCGTATCGACGCAGAACGGAGGAACGCGCGCCGTTGTAGCCGAACGTGGCGCCCGCCGCGTCCTGACACTGCGAGCGGAGGTCGGCCTGGGTGTCCGCGCACCGAGGACCGTGCGCACCGGTCACGCCGCTGAGCGCGATCGCCGCACCGCCCGTCGTGATGCCCGGGCAGGTCGGTGTCAGCACGCCGATGTCGCTGATCGGATTGAAATCGTCCGATCCGCCGCAGAGGCCCGATGAGGCCCACGCACGTTCCCGCCGGAACCGACGGGCAATCGAAGTTGCCGTTGCAGGCGCCGCCGGGGCATTCCGAGGCGACCGTGCACGACGTGCCGGCATTCGCACCGCCGACGCAGCGGAGCGTCGTGGAGCATGCGTTGTTGTTGTTGGTCCCGCCGGTGCACACACCGGACGAGCAGGTCCCGCCGCCGGGCACTCGGGACCCGCCGGGAACGTGCAGGCGGTGCCGGGGTTCGAGCCGCTGACGCACTTGCTGGAGCGAGCTGTTGCAGTTGCCGGGATCCTGGTCGCACTGGCCGTTCGCGCGGCACGGCTTGCCGGGCGAGGTCGGAGCCACTGGCAACGGCCGCAGTCGGACGCCGCCCTCGCCACTTCGCCGGCCCGGGCGCAGGGCATGTGCCACCAGGACACTCGCTGCCGTTGGTACACGGCTGACCATCGTTCGCGCCGCCTCGCGCACCGCGATTCGGTGGCGACACTGACGCAGGTACCGCCCGGACACGCGCTGCTGTTGGCGCACGCCACGCCATTGTTGCTGCCGCCCTGGCACACGACCTGGATGGGGCTACCGATGCTGCAGGTCGCGCCGCCGCGAGATGCCGTCAGGACCGCAGCAGGCCTTGGCGATCGCCGCGACCTTCTTGTCTTCCGGCCTTCTGCACGGCCTCGCTGGTCTTCCGTATCGGGGCACGACGACACTTTGCCCTTCAGGAGCGAGCCTTGGCACTTCGCCAGCGCCTTGGACGCCGACAGGTAGAACGCGACCGCATTCTTGCCGATCGCCGCCTGGCACTTGCCGATGTCGTCGGTCGACGGCACGAGGAGCGGGCCGTAGAGCACGCGCTGCACGAGCTCCTTCGCATTGTGTTCGGCGAGGCAGCCGAGACGAGTCGCCCTCGTCGCTCTTGTCCTGGATCAAGGATGTCGCCGCAAGACCGAGCCGGTGGTCCCGGTCTCGTTCGGACAGCGGCCGAGCGCGAACTCACCGGTCGAGGTCGCGCACTTCTTGTTGATCGCGTCCTTCAGCTTCTGCTTTCCCTTGGCGATGCTCGCGGCAGCCTTGCTATCGGGGCACGGTCCCGGGATCTTGCCGTCCTCGACGCCCTGCTCGCACTTCTGGAGGGTCTTCGCGATCGACTGGGTCAGCTTCGCCGACTCCTTCGAGACCGTCGATCGACACTTGCACGTCGGCGTGTGCCGACGTGGTCATCATCATGAGCCCCGCAGCCGCGGTGCGACTCGAAGCGCTTTCAGTCCACGGTTGGTCATCGTTGATTTCTCCTTGCTGGTAGTTGGATGCGGTTTCAGAGGTCTCCGAGGAGACTGATGAACTTGAATTGCCCGTCGACGTCGGCGACGGAGCCGAGCACTGAGCTCGCCCTCCGTCCCCCTTCTCGTCCTCGAGCGTGAGGACCGCGACCTTGTACGCCCGTGTACCAGGCGTACTCCTTCTAGCCCTTCGCGAACTCAGTCTCCTTCAGGCGATATTTGTGGCCGCCGTACTTCTTCATGATGCCGTCGACGGCGTATCGACTGTTGGTATCGACCATGCCCCACGCACCCCGACTCGATTCCTCGTCGAGGACCTGCGGCGACTCCCCGGGCTTGACGCTCCCTGGGATGATGAACGACCGATACTCCGTCTCCGTCACTCAGGCGGTGCAGACGCAGCGGCGTCGTTCTTGGCGAGCGCGTCGAGCACACGAGAGATCAACGCGTCCACCGAGCGGGCGGCATTGGCCAGCTTGAAGTGCGCCGGCCCGTTCGATCCGAGCGGGGGCGTCGACGCGTGCGCGTCTCCGCCATCCGCCCGCACCGCTCCCGTCACCAGGAGCGCCACCATCACTGTCGCCACTGTCGGCGTATGAGTCATGGTCGTCTGCCGTTCTTCAGGAGTACGAAGTCCAGGGCGACGTCCAGTCGCACCGCCGGGCTGCGAAGGCACCGATGTAATGCGCCGCGACGAACGAGCTGTTGATCAGCGTGCAATCGGCGCGAAGGATGCGTCGCCGCGAGCGATCCACCCGGAGGAACGAGGCCGGTACGCGGAAACGATCCGCCGCCGATCGCCCCGATGCTGGCGTCGTTGGTGTGGATCGTGTTCTTCGCCGCGAGGAGAGCGAAATGCTCGGGCGACGAGCACGTGCAGGGTCCGCCGCTCGGACATCCCAGCACCGTCGTTCGCGTCGACCGTCCCACCAGTGCCGTTGTTGTTGAAGAGGCTGTTGATGATCTGACCGATCGGCGCAGTCGTGTTGAGCGCCGCCGGGCTCGTGCACGCGTGCACCGCCGTCTCCGGATCGCGGAGCTGGTAACCCGCCTGCCGGAAATCCTTGATGATCGAGTTGGCGATCGTCATCGCGTTGCCGCGACGGCTGAGGATGCCGAGCTGGTTGGTCGTACCGCGGATTGCCGCGCTGTGCGTTGGCACCGAGCGCGGTGATGTTGCAGTACTTCGGATTGTTGATCGGGGTGTTGTTGAAGCCGAACTCGCTGTTGTCGTTCTCGAAGCCGTTGCTGCCCGGCGTCTCGACCGACTCGGCCTCCTGCATTGCCACACCGAACTGCACGCCACCGACGGTGCCGAGCTGGGTATCGAAGCAGTCGTCGCCGCACGCCGAGGCCACGAGGAAGCTCGTGTTCACCGTGCCGCCGAACCACTCGAAGTCGTCGTCGAAGCCGCGGTGCGCCTGGACGTGGTTGATGATCGTCTTACGACCGACGCCCGCCATGGTGACGTTGTTGAGCTCGTTGTCGGCGCGAGCTCGCGGCCACCGTAGCTGACGCGCGTGTAGCTGGACGCAGCCGCTGAAGTCGTTGCCGTCCGTGCCGCCGTAGGCGAGCGACGGCGTCAGACGGGAGACCTTCGAGCGTCACACCGGGCTGGTTGACCGGAGCCTTGCCGAGGAGGTTGATGCCGCCCCAGTCGCCGGAAACCGGCACCGCACCGGCGCTCGTGAAAACGATCGGCGAAGCCGGCGTACCCGTCGAGGTTGATGCGCGCGCCGGGCTTGACGATCAGCGCGGCGACCGGAGATCCGGTGGTCGCCTTGATGGTCGTCCCGGCTTGGATGTTCAGGATGCCGCCTGCGTTCACGAACGTAAGCCCGTTGGCGAGGCGCGCGTCGCAGGTCTTCGGCACGAAGAGGTTCACGCCGGTGCCGACGGTCGGGATGTTGGTCGGCCCGGCGCAGGCCAGCACGGTCTCCGTGATGCATTGGTCGGGCTTGCAGTTGACGATGCCCGAGGCCTTGTTCAGCTCGAGCACGGTGTCGTTGGTGTCGGTCGGGATCGGACCCTTCCCGTCCAGGTTGGCGCAGGCCGCGTAGTTCGCGCCCGGACCGCCGCAGATGGTGGCACCGCTGCCGTTCACGGCATTGAGGTGCAGCACGACGTCGTTGATCGCCACGCTGCCGTTGTTGTCGAGATCGCCACACAGCGCGTGCACCGTGGATGCGACGCCGGTCATCGCGATGACGGCGGCAGCCCCGGTTACGAATCCTTTCCATGTCTTCTGCATGCTGAAGTCTACCTCTTCCTCTGTTGTCGGTTGCGGTCAGTAGGTGAACGACGGGACTGCACTCACGGGTGGACATCGCCACCGGTCGCCTCGTGCTTCGTGGATGGGGGCCTCCTTTCCTCGAGAGCGTCCGCCGAGACGGCGACGCATCTACCGAGGTCTTACGCACGCGGTGTAAAGACACGCCTTCGGCGAGGCGACCATTCCGTTACGAGTGCGTACTCGCGACATGCTGGGACGATCGGACCACACCGCACGTCCGCATCCTTGCCGACGGACGGTGAAGGGAGGGTGCCATTCGTGCGAACGTTCGGTTACAGCACCGAACCGTTCGCGGATGCGGGAGACGCTGGAGCCGCTACTGAACGCTCACCGTGCACACCTCGTCGGGAATCGTCTCCGCGTCCGGCGTGGACGCCGACACCACGGTGCAGGTGAAGGCGCCGGCGGCCGGGCGCGACTGCCCGGGGATGCAATCGAAGGTGACCGTGAAGACGGAACCCGGCGGGTTCTCGACGTTGCTCACGAAGCTCGCATGCAACGTGTCGTCGACGCCATCGCCGCCGATGTCGTCGTCGTCGCTCGCGGTGTTGAGACCACCCGAGACGTCGAAGACGACGCGATTGCCGAGGCTCTGGCCGCTCCCCGGAAGGTTGACGGCATCGGTCGGATACGCGAGCGTCATGGCGAACGCCGCGAACGCCTTGTCGAGCGCGGCCGTCACGACCACCGTCTCCCCGCTACCGCACACCGTGCCTCCGCCGCCTGGAGTCGCCGTCACCGTGGGCGTCGGCATCGCGGCCGACTCGCCCGGACTCGGCGTCGCCGTCTCGACGCCGTCGCTCGGAGTGATCTCCGGCGTCGGTGTCACCGACGGCGGTGACGGTGACGACGTTCCGCTGCACCCCGACGTGTCGAGCGTGCAATCTCGCCGTGCACGTGAGGGTGCCGGTTGCAAACCCTTCGGTGTTGCAGGTTTTCCCGACCGGCACGAGATCGCAATCCTCGACGCCGACGTTCAGAAATCCGTCGCCGCAGACGTTCTGTTCGCAGGTGCTGAGACACGCGTCCTCGTCGACGAGGTTCCCGTCGTCACAGGCCTCGCCGCCGTCGACGACGCCGTCACCGCAATCCTGAACCCTCCGTTGTCGCCACCGCCCCCACAGGCGGCGACGACGAGCGCCATCGCGAGGATCCCGTACAACGGCAACGTGCGTCGACCCATACGTGTCGTCCCATTCCGATGAAGGGCGTGAGTGAGCCGGACCGACCGTCCGGCTCACTCACGCGTCGTGTTGGCGCTTAGCGAACGTCCAAGGTGCAGACTTCGTCCGGAATCGTCTCGGCGTCGGGCGTCGAGGCGGAGACGACGGTGCAGGTGAACGCGCCCGCCGCGGGCTTCGACTGACCGGCAACGCAATCGAACGTGACGGTGAACACGCCGCCGGGAGGGTTGCTGACGTTGCTCACGAAGCTCGCGTGCAACGTGTCATCTGACGTTATCGCCGCCGATGTCGTCGTCGTCGCTCGAGGTGCTGAGACCGCCCGAGACGTTGAAGACGACGCGATTGCCGAGGCTCGGGCCGCTCCCGGGAATGTTGACGGAGTCGGTCGGATACGCGAGCTTCATGGCGAACGCCGCGAACGGCTTGTCGAGCGACGCCGTCACCATGATGTGCTCGCCCGTCACACACGCCGCGCCGCCGGTCGGCGTCTGGGTCGGGACCGGACCCGTCGTCGCGGTCGCGGTCGCTGTGGCGGTGGCGGTGGGCCCTGCCGGCGTCTCGGTCGGACCGACGACCTCGGTCGGGGTCACGGTCGGTTGGTCGGGACTTATGATCGGCGTCGCGGTCGGCGGCCGCGGGGTCGCGGTGATCGCCGGCGTTGCGGTATGGGTGGCGTGTGGGCTGCCGTTGTCGTTGCCGTTGTCGTTGTTGCTGTTGTCGTTGTCGCCGCAGCCCGCCATCGGAAGCGTGGCAGAGACTACCAGCAGGAGCGCAATGATCGTCGATCGCGTATGCATGGATCCCCTCTTTTTCTGTGGTCGTTCTCAGAAGCTGTAGCCGATACCCAGGGACGCAGTGACCCCGGTCTTGTAGTCCTCTTGGGTGACGCCGCCGACGGTCGTCAGATAGTTGTCGTTGAGCAGGTTCTCGACCGACAGCTTCACGTTCAGCGGCACGCCCCACGGATGAACCTTTCCGAGCAGCACCAGATCCAGTTGATCGCGCCGTTCCGTGACGAAATCCGGCAACGCGGTGACGTCCTGGACGGCGGCGATCGTCGGACCGACGGTGTTGTAGAGCAGCCGTACCGTCCCCCAATCGGGGTGGTTGTACTCGAGCGCCGCGTTCACGACGTAGTCGGCCTGACCCTGGAGCGCGCGTTTGCGCGTCGTCCCGAGCTGCACCAACGGGGCCGTCACCTCGGAGTGCACCCACGTCACGTTGGTCACGAAGCTCAGGTTCTCGAGATGGTGGTTGAGAAAGCCGAAGTTCTTCTCCCCTCGAACTCGAACCCGGCGAGCTTGCCGTCCTTGCCCTGCTTGAAGGTATCCTGCGGAGCCGAGCCGGAGACGTTGACCGCCGTCTCGATCGGCGCGTCGATGGCTTTGTAGAAGCCGCTCAGCGAGACGAGCTCGGAGGGTTGAAGAACCACTCCCAGCGCAGGTCGTAGCTGTCGACGCTCGGTCTCGACCAAGGTGGGGTCTCCGACGAGACCGCGCAGACCGCGGGTGGCCGGGTACACGGCCGGGGAAAGCTCGCGGAACTCGGGGCGCGATACGGTGCGGCTCCACGAGGCGCGCACGTTCATGTCCGAGCGCGGCGAGTACACCAGGTTCACGCCCGGGAGCGGATCGAGATCGTTCTTGATGATCTCGGTCGGCTTGTTCTGAAGCTGATCGAACACGTCGAGCTTCATGTACGAATACTCGGTGCGGACGCCGGCAATCAGACGCAAGCGGTCACGCACCAGGGGCAGATCGAACATCAGATAGCCCGCGGCGATCTCGTGGGTGGCCTCGAACGCGTTCTGCGGGTTGGTGATCTCGTTGAACGTGATGGGAAACGGCGGCCCGCCGCCGACGTTCTTCGGATCCAGGATGTCGTTGAACGGCGCGCCGAAGTCGATGGGCAAGACTCCCCTCCCGGCGTCTGACTGAACGAGAAGATGCGGAGATCGGAGTTGCGGTGACGGAAGAGATACGCCGGCCCGAATCTTGAGCTTCGCGGGCAAGCCCGACCACACGTCGGTGAACGGCAATCCCGTCGAGAAGGGGATGGTGAAGTCCACCTGCGAATCGGTGAGGTATTCGGTCAGGTTGCCGAACACTCGCTCGCCGCCGTGGGAGTCGTCGCTGAAGACGAAATTCCCGTCCCCGAGGTGTCGATGCGGTTCGTGAAGCGCTGGTCGGGGACGTTCTGGGTCGTGCGAGACAGGGCGGTGCGCCAATCGATGTCCACCAGCGAGAAGCGATGCGTCCCAGCGAGCTGCCCGAAGTCGAGCTCGTTTTGCGTGTAGGTGAACTCCGGTCGAGCGCGTGTCGGCACCGCCCGGTCTGCGCCGTCGTGCCGCGCCCGACGAGCGTCTCGTCCTCGCTATTGCGATCGATCAGCGAGCGGAAGCTCAACCGATGCGACGGTGAGATCTCGTAGGCCGCGGTGAAGACGCCGCCGAGCCTGGTCTCGAACACGCTACGATCGAATTTGAAGTCGTCGCCGACGATCGGATCCGGATTCTCGTTGCTGCCGCTCTGCTGGAACTGGCGCTCCGTCATGTCGTGGCGCGTGCGGTACTTGGTCTCGTACAGACCGGCGAGACGCGCACCGAACGGCCCCCAGCGATCGCCGACCTGGAAGCCCGTCTTGAAGTCGACGGGTGCCGTCATGCCGTCGGTCTCCCAGATCGTCTTGAAGGCCCGGCCGAACGCTTGGCGCTGCCCCGGGGAGACTTGGACGCGTCGTCGGGGACGATCGACGGGATCTTCCGGTAGTCGCCGCCGAATCCGAAGTAATCGAGCTTCGAGCCTTTGTACGTGTCGAAGTCCTGAAAGGTGGTTTGGCTGTTGCCGCTCGTCGAAAAGGCGAGCCCGTAGGTGAGCTGCTGGGGAAATCGAGCAGGTTGATGTCGGCGAGGCCGCCCGAAAAATCGCCGGGGAGGTCGGGCGTGTACGTCTTCACGATCGAGATCGAGTCGATGAACTCCGCGGGGAAGAGATCGAGCGGACGACGCGCCGTTCGGGATCGGGGCTCGGCAGGCGGCTCCCGTCCAGGATGGCGCTGCTGTAGCGCTCGCCGAGACCGCGCACGAAGATGAACTTGTCGTCCTTGATGGTCACGGCGGGCACGCGCTGCACGATCTCGGCCGCGTCGGCGTCGGGCGACTTCTTGATCGTCTCCGCGGCGACGTTGTCGCTGACGACCGCCGCCTTCTGACGCTTGAGGAGCTGCGTCGCCTCGGCGGCCTTGGTCGCCTGGGCGACGACCTCGACCACCTCCACGCCGGCTTGGCCTTCGGGCTTGAGGGGTACGTCCGCGGTCGCGACCTTGCCCGGCTGCACGACCACCTTCTCGAGGCGCGCGCCCTGATAGAGCGGGGCGAAGAAGCGGACCTGGTAGGTTCCCACTGGCACCTTCACCGAGAAGCGGCCGTCGAGGTCGGTCCGAATTTGCCGCTGCACGCCGATCACCTCGACGCCCGCCTCGATGATGGGGTCCCCGGTGGACGCATCGATGACCTGACCGGCAATCGTTCCGACCTCTCCGGATGGGGATCCGCCCGCGGTCTCTGCGCCAGCGGCACCGACCGCGAACAGAACGGCCAGAGCTGCCAGGAAGAGCGCCGCCGCCGTATGTCGATCCCTCGTCATCTCCGACCTCGCCTCTGCGTCCCGGTGTTCTGGCTTGCGAAAGCCGCGATCGCGGCGTCGGCATCCACCCCGATGTCGGCAAGCATCCCCGATCGACGAGAGGCTATAGCGGTTGTGATGTTACGCGGCGGTGACGAGGCGGTACCACGATTGTGACACTGTCGGACTGACGAGCTCTTAGGATCCGCACGCATTGAGCGCTCTGCTATGTCTCCGCATGAAGGCATGTGTGAAGTGAGGAGGCGAGCCATGACCCGACGCTGGATGACGATACTGACGGTCGTCGCAATCGTGAGTGCAGCCGACGGCGTGCTCGATCGCCGAGTCCCACGGCTCGCCGCCGCCGAAACGGTCGGCGATCCTGCGATCAGCGCGACTCCGAAACGGGACGACGCTGCCGGCCGCGACCGGGAACACGATCCCGATGCAGTCAAGGATTCCTCGCAACCAGCCGGCCATGATCGCGGAAGCGGGGCGAAGAACCCCTCCTCCGGACGCGCCCCGTTCGAGCCACCGACGGGAAGCGCGAAAGAGAGCGGCCCCGGAAGCGGCGAGGAATGTAGATTCGACCGGGCGGCAGTCGACTCCTCGTCGGTGCGGTCCGCAGCCTACGGACCGACCGGCGTACACTCCACCAGTGACGGCGGCTCGATCGAGTCGCCCTGATTCGAGCGCGTTCTTCACGACGCAGGTGAAGGCGGTCGGCGGCGGGCCGACGCGCCCGTGCACAGGTCGAAGCTGATCACGGGCGTCACGTCCGTGACGCCTCGCCGCGGCGAGCCTGGTCTCGAGCTTGGCCACTGAACGCGGCGGGGCGAACCGCCGTTCGACGGTTCGCCCCGCTGACCCGATCTCGAGACGCTGCGCTAGGGAACGGTGATCGTGCAGCTCACCCCGTCCTGGATGTCGGTGCCAACCGTGTCCGAGGCGCTGCGTACGACACAGCCGAAGTTCGCGGCCGCGGTCGGAACCACGCCGCAATCGCTGAACGTCACGGTGAACACGTTCCCGACTGGATCGGTGTACCGAGGTCCGTCACCGAAAGCGTGAGCGAGTCGTCATTGTCGTTGGCCACCGGCAGCGGATGCGTGCTGTGGTGATGCGCGTCGATCCCGTCACCTCGCCCGTCCCAGGGAAGACCACGCCCTTGTAGCCGAGGTTGACCGTGACCCCCGCCAGATCGGTGGCGGTCGTGAGGACGACCGTCGCCGTATGGGTCGGGCCGGTCGGCGCACAATCCGTCGGGGTATCGACGCAGAAGGACGGGAACGTCCCACCGCCGGCGAACGTGGCGCCGGCCGCGTCTTGGCACTGCGCACGGAAGTCCGCGTGGCCGTCGACGCAGGCGATGACCGTGTTGCCCGGTCACGCCGGAGTGGGGAACGACCGCCGCGCCGCCAGTGGTGATCCCGGGCAGCTCGGGGTCGGCACGCCGATTTCGGTGATCGCGTTGAAGTCGTCCGAGCCGCCGCAGTGACCGGTCAGACCGGCGCAGGTCCCGGGATCGCACTGGCCGTTCGAGGTACAGGGGGCGTTCGGCGTCGATCCACCCGAACAGCGGCCGCAGTCGACATCGGCTTCGCAGACGGCGCCGGGTGACGGCGCGGTCCCATCGCAGGTCGCACCGCCGCAGGCCTCGTCGTCGCCGCAGCAGGCCTTGGCGATCGCGGCCTTCTTCTTGTCCTCGGCCGCCTGCACGGCGTCGGACGCCTTCGCGTCCGGGCACGACGGCACTTTGCCCTTGAGGAGCGACGCCTGGCATCCCGCCAGCACCTTCGAGGCCGTGTTGTAGAAGGCGAGCGTGGCCTTGCCGATGGTCGCCTGGCATTTGCCGATGTCCTTCGACCCCGCCGGGAGCATGCTGCCGTAGACCACCCGGTGCATGAGCTCGGTCGCGTTGTGGTGGGCGAGGCAGCCGAGACATTGCGCCACGCCGTCCTTGCTCTGGATCAGATGTTGCCGCAGTTGGCTGCGTCGGCGCCGGTCTCGTTGGGGCAACGACCGAACGCGAACTCACCAGTCGAGGTGGCGCAGGCCTTGTTGATCGACGCCGTCAGCTTGTCCTTCGGCCTTCTGATGCCGTCGGCCGACTTCGAATCGGGGCACGGCCCCGTGACTTTGCCGTCGTGCACGCCCTGCTCGCACTTCTGCAGGATCTTCGCGATCGCTTGGGTCAGCGCCGACGAGCCCTTCGAGAGCGCCGCCCGACATTTGCCGTCGGCGTGCGCCGACGTGGTCATCAGCAGGAGGCTCGCAGTCGCAACGGCGGCTCCGAGCGCTCGTATACCCCGCTTCGTCATCGTCCATCCTCCTTGGTTGGTCGTCGTCTCCAAAATGGGGTGCCCACGCATGGAGGCGGAGACGACGAAGCTTCCGGCACCGTACGCCGGGCGTGTGAAGACACGCTGCACGGCGGACGACCGTTCGGTTACGGATGCGTGGGAAGGCGCGGGGCTCACGTCACTCGCCGAGGACGCGGAGCTCGACTCGCCGGTTGCGCGCCCGCCCGTCCTCCGGTCTCGGTTGTCGGCGACCGGCTGGGACTCGCCGAGGCCGCGGGCTTCGAGACGATCGCTCGCGATGCCGGCCTTTACGAGGTAGGCGACCACGGCTTGGGCGCGCCGTTCGGAGAGGCGGAGATTGTAGGCGTCGGTCCCCTTGGCGTCGGTGTGGCCCTCGACGACGACGCGCATCGTCGGTCGGGCGGCAAGCGCCTTGGCCGCTTCGTCGAGGACAGGACGCGCGTCGGAGCGGAGCGTCGCCTTGTCGAAGTCGAACGTCACCCCGCGCAGCACGAGCTTTCTTTCGCGACCGGCGTCGGGGCGGGCGCGGTGGTGGCGCCGCGGGCGGCTCCTCCTCGGCGGACAGGTCCAGGCCGCTCACGGCGTAGCCCGTGAGCCCGCCGACCACGAACCCAATCACGGCACCCGAGGCAATGCCGATCCCGTCGGGCGACGAATCGATCTGGTCGACGCTGACGGCGCCGACGGCCGCGCCCGCGGCGCCGGTGGCGAGCGCGCGCGTCACCCGGCAGTCGACGCGCGACATCTTCGTCGCCATGCACCCGGAAAGCGCCAGCACCGTGAAGCTCGCCAGCGCTCCGGCGGCGGCCGCGTGGAAGATCGTTCGCTCCATCCTCGCTTCCCACTGACACCTCGGATCTCCGTGGCTCGAGAGTCGCGCATCACTACAGGCGGGATGGAGACCGAGGCAACACGCCGAAGTGAAGAGTGCGTTACGAGCACGGCGCACGCGGTGAGCCCCATGATGCAACGGCGTTGGCTATCGGATGCCGAGCGCTTGCTCGATGCTGCGCAACATCAGTCGGCGCGCGCGCCGGTCGCGGAGCCTCTCGATCCATCGTCTGATCATGCGATCGATGGTGACCGACGAGCGATTGCCGTGTGGTTAGAAGCGTATGAGCAGAGGGTGACGGGTCGCATGCAGCCCAGAGCTTCAAGCGATCGCCTCGCCGAGAGAAGGGAAGGAGGGAGCGCTGAAGGCGCCTGCCCTCGGGCTCTGAGGGTACGGGTTCGCGCCCCGCCGGGCGCTACGACTCCGAATGCGTGGGTCGAGCGCGCGGGCACGGCGCGAGATCTGCCGCCGCAACGACCGGCGTCACCCATGCGCCGGTACGCGATGCCGCGCGCGTAGTACGCGAGCGCGGAGCTCGGGTTCAGACGGAGGGCCTCCGAGTAGTGCCCGATCGACTCGTCGAGGCGGCCGGCTTCCGCGAGCACGTTCCCCATCGCGTAGTGAGCGTCCGGCGACGAGGCGTCGATCGCGAGGGCCGCCGTCCAGCTCTTTGGCCGCCTCGGCGAGGCGACCGTCGCGCCCGGAGCAGGCGTCGCGAGATTGATGCGCGCCGGAACGTAGCGCGGGTCGAGGGCGACCGCTCGGCGGTAGCGACCGGCGGTTTCGTCATCCCGCCCGAGGTCGGCGAGCGCCAAGGCGAGGTTGTTGAGAGAGATCCGGCCACGCCGGCCTGAGACGTTCCGCTTCGACGAAGTGCTCGACTGCCTCCGCGGGGAGACCAGCGGCCGCGAGCTCGTTCCCGAGGTTGTAGTGCGGATCCGCGTACTTTGATCGATACGAATCGCCTCACGGTAGTGGGCGATCGCCTCCTCGTGCCGACCGGCTTCCGACAGTCCGAGCGCGAAGTTGTTCTGCGCGATTGTGCGTCCAGCGGATCGAGGCGTACGGCTTCCACGAGCTCCACGCCTCGACTCGTCATGCCGGCCCTGCTGGCGCAGCCGCGCCGAGGTGCACGTGGCGCGCACGTGATCCGACGCAGGCGCAGCGCCTCCCGGATAGTGACTCCGGCCTCCTCGAAGTTGCGTCCCGCTCCCAGAGCGCCACTACCGAGGCCGTCTGCGCGTCCGTCCCCTCGGATCGCGCAGTCGGAGCTGATTCACGGTATACGCCGTGATCGCCTCGTCGAGAGATGGCCCTCCTCGTGGAGCGTGATGCCGAGCTTGCGATGGCCTCGCGCGAAGTCGGGCGCATGCGCCAGGGCGGCGCGATAGTGGGCGATGGCCCGGGACCCCGCTTCTGCGAGGCAAGCGCGCCCGCCAGGCTCTCCTCGACGATGTAGTTCGATCCCGTCACCGAGCGAAATCGCGCTCGAAGAGCGTCAAGCTGTTCCGCCAAAACGCGACTTGCGCGCGCGTCGCCACGAAGCAGCCGCCGAGCACGAGCAGCGCGGCGACACCCTGCAACGCCGGACGGACGCGCCACCGCTCCGAAGCCTCGGCGGCACCCGCACGCGACTCACTCACGAAGAGGCCGATGAGCGGCACGTAGGTGTAGCGATCCGCCATCGCCTGCAGCCCCACTTGACGAGCCCTGATGACCGGCACGAGCGAGCCGAGAAACCAGAGCCAGCCGACGGTCACCCAGGCCGGCGCGGCGCGGCATGGATCGCGATCGCCGTCGCGAGCAGGAGTGCCGCGACGGAGCGCGGCGACCCGCCACGCCGAGAGCGATAGCTCGAGCGGATAGAACGGAGCGAGATCGACCGGCCAGAGCATCTTCCGGACGTAGCCTACGTACGCGAGCGCCGCATTCCCGAAGCGGATCGCGAGCGGCACCTCGGCGCTCGTCCGTACGGCGCCGCCCGCTGTTGCACGACGATCGTGATGACGCCCGCCGCGGACGCCATCGCAATGAGCGGCAGCTTCTCCACGACGAGCCGTCCCGCCTCTCGCGACCACTCGGAACGGCACCCGTGCCAGCGGCCACACGTCGAGCAGCACCAAGAGAAATGGCAGCGTCACGAGCATCGGCTTCGTCATGAGGCCGAGCGCGAAGGCGACCGCGAGCACGCGAGATAGGCGACCACCGACGGGCGACGCACCCACCGGACGTACGCGGCGATCGCCACGAGGAGAAACGCGGTGCTGAGCACGTCCTTCCGCTCCGCCACCCAGGCGACCGACTCGACGTGCAACGGGTGGAGCGCGAAGAGCGCCGCCACGAAGGCGCTCTTCCAGAGCGCGCCGGTCATGGCGTGCAGCACGGCGAAGAGGAGCACCACGTTCAGCGTGTGGAGCCCGAGACTCACCAGATGATGCGGCCCCGGCTTCGAGGCCGAAGAGCTCGACGTCGAGCATGTGCGACCACCACGTGAGCGGATGCCAGTTGCTCATCGCGTCGGCCGTAGCGCCCAACGCATCCCTCGAGGGTGACCCCGCGTTTCACGTGGCGGTCGAAGACGTAGCCGGGGTCGTCGTAGTTCGTGAACCTCGTGCCCGTGGACCGGCCAAAATGCGCGCGACCGTCGCGAGCGCCAAACATGCGGCGACCACGAGCGCGCGTAGGCGCCGGGACCGAGCGCGGACTCGGTCAGGATGGAGGCGCCCGCGGTCATCGCCCCATCATCTCACGGATCTCCGGATCAGCGGGCGTGTACACCGCTCGCGCGGATCACGGATCCTGGGCGCAGCGAAATCCCAGAAAGTACAGCTGGAATACCGGCGGGTGGTTGTAGCGGATGCGTGGTCGTCACGGAGCGCTTGGTCGAGGAAGAACGCGCCGCCGCGCTCCACGCTTGCGTGCGCCCTCTCGGGACCGGTCGGATCTTCCTTGGGGCTCGTCTGGTAGTAGCTCGGATCGAACCAGTCGTTGGTCCACTCGCGCACGTTGCCGAGCATGTCGTGGATGCCGTAGCCGTTCGGCTTCTTCGGCCGACGGGCTTGGTGCCCTGTGATCGCGTTGCCGTTGTACCAGGCGTAGTCGTCGAGCGGTGCTCGGACGCTCGTCGCTGCCGCCCTTCGCGGCCTTCTCCCACTCGGCCTCGGTCGGGAGACGCTTCTTCTGCGATCTCGCAGAAGGACGTCGCTGCGATCCAACTGACCTGGCGTGACCGGACAGTCGTCGCACGACGAGCGCTCGTCACGCTTGATGGCCGTGGCACCAGCTCGTCGTACTGCTTGTTGCGTGACCTCGGTCTTGCCTCGATGTAGAAGGCCTTCAGCTTGACCATGTGCTGCGGCGTCTCGGAGTGCTTCTCGTGGTCGAAGACGACGGGATCGTCGGCCTTGCTGCCCATCGCGAACTCGCCGGCCGGCACGTAGACCATTCCGGGACGTTCGGGCGGAGCGTCGGCCGCCAAGGCGAGTCCGACGGAGAGCCAGACGAGGACGAGCGGAATACGATTGGGAGGGCGCGCATGGCGCCCCTGGTTACTAGGTCCCGCCCGACGGCAATCCATGTTGCCGCGCTGAACGCACGAAGCCCCGGGCGACCATTGTCGGATCACCCGGGGCTTCGCTTGTGAGTGAAGAGAGCGGCCGGCGAGCGGCCGCCTCTCGCATTTAGACTTACGGCACCGCGTTCGGATTCGGCGACCGGGCCCGTGTAGTGCAGTACCGCAGCAATTCGGCGCGCCCAGCGGCGCAGCCGGTGACCCGCGACCGTGACCTTGCCGCCACCGATGACCTTGGCGTCGTGCGAGATGCCGGTCCAACCGGTATCGAGCACGCCGAGCTTGGTGGTCGGGAGGAAGGTCGCGACCGTCGGGCACGCAACAGGCCGTGCCGTTCTCGGCCCCCACGCCCTTGAGGGCGAGACGGCCCGGGCCGGGGAGACCGGCCACGCTGTTGACCGCCGCCGCGGAGGTCGTGCGCCGCGCAGAACACGGACCCGAAGGTCTGCACGCCCGCATGGTTTCTCGGCGCCTCGTGCGAGCTGACCGGCGGTGACGGTGATCGCCGATGCCGTTGCCGCTACCCGGGAAGCAGTCGCGGATATCGGCGTCGCAGGAATCGCCCGCCGCCGGGCAGTCCGCCGGCATCGTGCAGCCACGGAACGTCTCGATCGTGGCAGTGCTGGTTCGGCGGACCCTCGGCACAATGCCCTTCCCCGCCCCCATCGACGGTGCAGATGGTGCCGTCGCCCGGTATGGTCGGTATCATCGACGGCAGGCGTTCGGCTTCCGAGGCTCGCCGGCGCTGTTCGTGCAGGTACCGGCCGCAACCGCGGCACAATCGGCGTCGTGGTCGCACCCGATCGACGCATTCAGCGAGCAGGTGGCGCACACGCACTCTTACCCGGCTGCGCCGTTGCAGTTCGGGCTCGTGCCGTCGACGACTCTTGCTGACCGAGCCGTTGTTGGTGTTGGTGAGATCGACCGGAATGGTCGCGATGATCCCGGCCGCAGTCGGCGGGCAGTCGAGGCTGCGTCGTGCCGAAGGACGGCTCCGGGCGACTGGCCGTCCTTCGTCACAGGTCAGGCCGTTGCGCTGCGCCACCGCTGCAGGTACCGCCTTTGGCGCCGTCGGCGGGGAAGTTGTCGCCGATACACCGCGGGCAGGGATTCGCGACCAGGATGCCGTTGTAGACGCGCGCGAGGACGCTCGCCGTCCCTGCGCTCGCGCCGCCCTGCTGGTCGAACGTACCGCTGATGCCGCCGGCCCACTGGTTGGTGACGCAGGTGGTGACGCCGCCCGCCGCGAGCGAAAGCGGCGAGCCGAACCAGAACTCGCAGGTGCCGCCGCCGCAGCCGCCGCCGCCCGGTGCGGTCGCGCAGTGCACGCTGGTGTCGTTGGTGCAGCGCTGGTTGTTCTGATCCTTGCCCGCCGCGAGCTCGGCGACCACGTCGTCGATGAAGGCGTCGTCCTTGTTACGGAGCGCGTTGATGTCGGTGAAGGTGAGGCATGGCGGCGCGGTCGACGTACCCCACGGTGGTCGAGGGGTCGCAGTACTTGGTCTCGAGCTTGCCGATGCAGGCCGTGAGCCCGTCGGTGCACTTCGGGAGCTTGGTGCCGTCGATCGTCCCGCCCGCCTTCGCGCGCCTTGCTGAACAGGCCGAGGACGCAGCTGTTGTACTTGAGGACGCAGGCGGTCTTCCCGAACGCGCACTTGTTGCCAGGCGCTGGTCGGATAGAGCTCGCGACGAGGTCGTCGACGTGCGCGTCGATCTTGGCTTCCATCGCGCCCGCATCGCCGAGCGTGACGCAGGGCGAGGTCGCGTTCTTGGCATCGAGCTTCTCGAAGCAGCCCTTGCCGATCGACCGGGCTCACCTGGAACTTGTCCTTACACTTCGCGATCGCCAGCGGATCGGCGCGTGGCGCTCTTCTTGTAGAGACCCAAGAGACAGGCCTTCTTCTTGATGACGCACTTGATCTTGCCGCCGAGGCAGCCGCTCGCGGGCAGCGACGGGATTGGCGAGAGCGAGCGCCGGAGCCGATTGGCCCACGCACATCGTCAGCGACTGCTGCGAGCAGTCCCAATTTGAGTATCAACTTCATAGCCAGATCCTCCTTGGGTTTGGTGTTGCCTGGTTGTTCCCTGGGCTGAAGTGAAGCCTGCAGCCACCATGGCCGCTGAGGCGCGAGTAGGCGCCGAGATCGTGAGATTGCAGTTTGGAGCCGGCACAATCACGCGTTCGTGGGGAAAACGTCGGGTTGCGCGGCGAACATTGCGACAAATCGCACCTCATAGTCAACGGAAAATCTCATGACACGCCGTTCCAAAACGCACGGTGCAGCGGCCGCGCCGCGAAATCTGCACACATCTGCTGGCGCAGGCGCTGTGCGGGTCAGCGGAAAGATTTCATCTATTTTGAGACGAGCCCGAGGTGATATGCGAGCTAGTGCGATAGGCGTCCCGCCCACTCGCACCACCCCAAGGAGATCGATCCCGCCCATGCGTTCCTCCGAGAGCTGCGTCGCCCGCAACGGGCGACTCGCGCGCTGCCGCGCTCGCGGCTGCTGCTCGCCCTGCCCGTTCTGAGTCACGCCAATACGCTCGTGATCCAGCCGTCCAATCAGGACGCGTTCATCCAGAAGAACCTACCGAATCGGATCACGGGCACCAGAAACACGCGCCTACGCGTCGAGGCCTCGCCGATCAACACCAAGCTGAAGCGTGCCCTCGTACAATTCCCACTGGGAGCGATCCCTCCGGGCTCGATCGTAACCTCGGCGGTGATCGGCTTGTACGCATCCTGAACGCGGGAGCTCGACGCTCATCCACGGCGCTCTACCGCATCACCGAGCCGTGGCAGGAGAACTCGGTCAAGTGGAACAACCAGCCGCAGTTCGTCGACGACCCCGTCGGCGACGGCGATCGTCGGCGACGGCCGCGGCTTCAAGAGACTTCGACGTGACCGCGGACGTGCAGGCGGCGGTGAACCTCTGCGCGAACGACCACGGGTGGCTCGTCAAGGACGTCGCCGAGACCGGCAGCAACCTCGACGATCGCCTACATCTCGCAGGAGGAGACGCCACCCCGCCGACATCCCGAACCGACCCCGCTTGATGGTGACGTTCACGCCCCCGCCCTGCACCAAGCGACGCCGACTGCGCGGACGGCAACCTCTGCACCACCGACGAGCATTGCGAAGCCGGCGTCTGCGTGGTGCACGCGCTCAGCTGCGACGACGACAATCCCTGCACGACCGACGTCTGCGATTGCGGCCAGGCTGCCGCCCGCAGGCGATCTGCAACGACGGCCTCTCCTGCACCACCGACACGTGCGCCTGCACACCGACACGTGCGACCCGGAGACCTCGAGTGCACCAACACGCCCGAACGACGCCGTCTGCGTGACCGACTGCTCGACGGGAACCTGCATACAGCGATCCCGACAATCCGGACATCGACCCGAACACCGGCTGCCATCATCGAGACCACCGAGCCCTGCCGGCACCCCGTGCACCGACGGCCGAGGTCGTGCACCGGACGCCGGATCAGTGCAACGGCACGCGGCACCTGCGTCGGCGGGACCCGGTCGTCTGCGAAGCCACTCGACCAGTGCCACGACCCGACTGCAGCCACGGCCAGTCTGCGCCGAGCACTGTGACAACTGCATCGACGACAACGAGAACGGGCTCGTCGACCGCGACGATCCGCGGCTGCAAGCAGCCGTTCGCCAACGGCGGCGGCCACGGCGCCGGCGACCCGAAGTTCCGCGGCAAGCCGGTGCTGCGCTGCCAGAAAGGCGATCCGCAGCCGCCGCCGCGCGCTTCACGAACCAGCTGCGCACCCGTCTGCAGAAGTGCACCGACGGAGTCTTCCTCTGCCTGCAGCAGAAGCCGGGCGACGCGGTCTGTCTCGCGAAGGCGCGCACGCGGTGCCTGAAACAGACGGCGGCGCTGCAGGTCGGCCCGACCAATCTCGACCAGCGTCTCGGCGCCAAGATCACCAAGGCGTGCGGACCGAAGAAGCCCGGCCTGCTGCCGGTCGTCGTCGGGCACCGATCTCTGCGGCGAGACGGGCCTCGGGTTCCGCGCACGACGTCGCCCCGTCGCGCCACGCCGAAGTCGGCCGGCGTTGCTGACGCGCGGTCACGACCGCGCTCGCCGAGGAGCACCGCTGTCGCGCGATGCAACTCTTCGCGACCGACGTCCGCGCGCGACCGAGCTCTTGACCGCCGGCGGCGTCGACCTCGGCACGCTCGCCGTGCGTGACCGCCGGAGCCAAGGCGACAGTCTCGGGCTCGGGACGACACCGGCGGCCCTGAAAGCGGTGGTCGGGTGTCAGCGCGGCATCGGCACCGCGCGGCGCGCTTCGTGAAGCAGGTGCTCGAGGCCGAGCAGCGCTGCAGCGAAGCCGTCGCGCAGTGCCTCCAGACCAAGCCCGGCGACGCGAAGTGCCTCGCCAAGGCGCGGTCGATCTGCCGCAAGGTGACGGCAAGCTCTACACCGGCGCGCAGAGCCGGGAGGCGAAGCTCAAGGCGACGATCGCCCGCGCCTGCGGCACGACGACGCCCGGCAAGGCGCCGCGGTCGCGCTCGCCGATCTCCGCAGCCAGACTCGGCATCGGCTACGACACGTTGCAAGTCGGCTGCAGCGCGCTCGGCGTGCCCGGGCTCAGCTCGATCGACGACGTCAGCGAGTGCGCTCGTCCGCGAGCACGTGTGTCGCGCCGACCAACTGCTCACCAGCCAGACGCGCGCCACGAGCTCCTGACGATCGGCGGCGCCATCGGCGCTAGTGTCCCGAGTCGAAGTCCGTCACCATCTGCAGGTCTTCGGCGGGGCCCGCGTTGCTCCTCCTGGAATAGTCCAGACTATGCGCGTCGTCGTCGCGCCTTGGCCCCGCCGAAAATCCCTCGCAGCCTTTGGCAACGGACTTCAGACTCGGGACACTAGGCGCCCCCGCGCATTTTCCGGCCCCGCGTGTGATACACGCGGGGCCAGTGAAGGACGAGCTGCTGGTCTCGACCATGAACGACCTCCCGGGTGCGAGGTCGTCGCCGTGCACGGTGAGGTCTTCGGGCTCGTCGTCCGCGCTCGCAACGTGTTCTCGAACCTCGGCGCCGCGTTCCGCACCGTGTTCGGAGGCGAGGCGCGGGGCTACACGCAACTGCTGTCCGACAGCCGCGAGCAAGCGCTCCGAACGCCTCCGCGCGCGGCTCGCGCCAAGAGGCGCGAATGCCGTGCTCGCCATGCGCTTCGACTGCAACGAGATCGCCAACCTCATGAGCGAGGTCGCCGCGTACGGCACGGCGGTCACCGTGGTCGCACAACGCCAACCCGTAGGACGAGGAGGGCGCGATGACGACGGATCTCTGGACTGCTGGCGTGGTCGGCCGTGCTGTGCTCTCGTGATCCCGTACCCCGGCGTCACCGTCCTGCTGACAGTATGCCAGGCGGACCGGCGTGGGGCGTCGGCAACCGCGACACCCGTTCGCCGGTTCCGCCGTGGCTCGAGCGCGACCGGCCGCGCCCACGCCAACATGGTCGAGAACTCTGGTGCCCGTTCGCGTGCCTCGTCCTCGTCGCGCACGTCGGCGGGCAAGGCCAACGCGACGACCGCCTTCGCGCCGCCGAGCTGCTTCCTCGCCGCCGCGTCGTTCACACGTTGGTCTACGCGGCCGGATTCCGGTCTTGCGGACCCTGCTGTTCCGGCCGTGGGCCTGCTCGCGGACTTCCTGATCCTGATGCAGTCCTGAAGTAGCCGCCGCCCGTGGTCATCCGACGGCGTGGCGTCGCTCCGTACGGAATTCTGTACATTCTGAGCCGGCGCACCACAGTCGCCGCCTCCCCATCACGCGATGCCGGCGTGGACGATGTCGGTGTTTGGAGGGCGGCATGTTCGATCTCGGCATCCTCGACGTCGGCATCGGATGGCGTTCCTGTTTCTCGCCGTGAGCCTCATCTGCTCGGCGGTCCGCGAGTTCATCGAGACCTTCATGAAGACCCGCGCCATGGATCCTCGAGCCGGTCGCGCGAGCTCTTGGCCGATCAGAAGGGGACGGGTTTCACGAGGTCGCTGTTCGAGCACCCACTGATCTCGGGTTGGGCCATTAGGCACGTACGACTGAAGCGCATCAAGACGCCAGCGCTGACGGCGGCGACGGCATTACCATTTCGCCATCGTCGCAACCTCCCTCGTACATTCCCTCGGGACAGTTCGCCTCGGCCCGACTGGTCTCGTCGTCCGTCGTCCAACGCGCTCCCGTACTCCGCTCCTCCGTTGTCGTTGGAAACCTTGCGTTCCGCGGCGGCCGCCCTCGACAACGACCAGCGACGTGCCGTGCTCGTCGGCCATCGATCTCGGCAGCGACGACATCCAGAAGGTCGCCAAGCATCGAGTCGTGGTTCAACGGGACGATGGATCGCGTCGCGGAGGCTGGTACGCGCCGGACGCAGCTCGTGCTGTTCCTGGTCGGGCTGTTCGTCGCCATCGTGATGAACGTGGACGCGATCACCGTCGCGGGACCGGTTCGGCACCGACGCGCAGCTCGCGGGGCCGTCGTGGCCGCGGCGGGGCACACCGTCCACCATCTGGCGACGCCGCTCCGAGCCCGGTCGACGTCGACGAGTACGAAATCAGCTCGTCAAAGTCGGCTTTCCGGTCGGCTGGGTCGGGAGACTGGGGCCGCAGTTTCAGATGACGTGCGCCGCCCGCTACTAAACGCAGCCCAAGCGGTCACGAATCACACGGATCCCCCGCGCGTCCGATCGTCGGCGTGTACGTCCAAATCGTCTTCGGCTGGTTGATCACCGCGGTCGCGACGATGCTCGGCGCGCCATTCTGCCCTCGACGTGCTCAACAAGTTCATGGCATCCGGTGAAGCCGCACGAGAGTCGCGAGGAGGGGTCGACCTAAGATTTCCCCCACCACGCCTGCTCCCGCCGTGTCGGACGGTTCGCTGCTGGCACTGGCGCGCGATCGCTCCGCTTCCCGATCAGCGCGCTGAACAGTGAACATACGCCAGGCGCCCAGCTGGTGGAGTGCGCTGTGAGCGCCGGGTCCAGCAACGCGAAGCTGGGTCAGTGACGATCCTCGGATTGCCGCGCCGCTCTTTGACGCCGTGAGGGCGGCGCGTCGCGCGGCTGATCGAGCTCGACGCGATGGTGTACGATCGGAGCCAAGAGCCGCAAGCCACTACGCGCGCGGGCCGGACGGTAGCCACCCGAGTTCGTCACCAGCGCCGACCAGTTACAGCTGGCACGGCTTGACGTCGTGCGCAGGGACGAGGTTCTGGGAGCCCACGGAGGATTGACCTTCAGTTGCCGCCTTCAAGAAGCACGGTTGCAGCTGCGGCGATGACCATTTCCAATGGGGGGGCACGAGCCTCAAGAAGTGCCGACGCAAGGCATCGTCGCGGCGCGCGTCTGCGACATGCCGCCCGACGTTGACGAACCCCGGGCGGCCGTCCGGCTGCATCCATGGCAGGCTTGTTGCGCCGCCAGCCGAAGAGCCGGGCATGCGTTCCCGCGCTCGCGCCCGCAATAATAGAGCAGGAACCCATCGGGCAGACCCTGATTCGCCGCGTTCGAGACCACGAGTCGGAGCAGTGATTTCATGCATGACGCTGGAAACATTCGCGGCCCCGTTCTTCGCGATCATCTTCGTTCCTGCTTCGCCCGGCCGCTGCCGCCCTGGCGACGGCCTGATGGCAGGGCTCGCCATGCTCGCGATGCTGGTCGGCAATTTCCATGATTCCGGAGCCGCGCGACCGCCGGCGAAGCCGCGGCCTCGATCGCGCGCGCCGCTCAGCTACAACGCGCCCGATGACTTCAAGTCCGCCGGGTGCGCCGCGGATCTGCGCCCGTCGTGGCGTTGACGTGCGTCGCGAACCACACCGAGGTCCGGGCGAGTCCTTGCGACGCGACCACGTCGACGTGACCGAGTCGTTTCCCGCGTCACCACACACTCGCCGATCACCTGCCCTTCGTCACCGGCGCGGTTCGCGCTGGCGCTGACCTCTCGACCTTCTCACATGCAGCGTGCCCGTGGGACGGTGACGACGCCGGCCGCAATGCCGATGACCTTTCGCCGTCACCGCGACGGTGGCTTTCCGACGGGCGCGTGGCCTCAATGACTCGCCAGCCCGCGAATCCGGTCGTGAGGAGCTTCGCCGCCAAGCGTTCTGGTGTGGTGGAGCGACCGCCATCAGGCGCAGCGTGTCGCGCGTCGCGGTCGCCGTCACCCGAAGCCGGCGGCGTCGTAGAAGCCGGTCTTCGCCGTCGGCAGCCGCTGAACGTGCGCACCAGGTGATTGGTGCTGCGCATCTGGAGGCGGCCGCTCGCGGGACGGCGCCTCCGACGGTCTCGGCCCACTGCGTCACCCGGGGAACGGCCGCGAGACGCGGCCGACCGACCGTGACGAGGTCGGCGGCGCCGCCTAATGTCACGTCCGGCAGCCTGCCCGCGTCCGGGCGGCAGGCCGTGCACGCTGTGAAACTCGGAGTCGTGCGACACCGAGAGCCTGCGCGCGCGCGCTGCATCAGGACCGACGAAGGCGTCGGTCGACCCGGCGATCCGTTCGGCGACCGCGCCGGCGAGTCGCCGCGTTCGCCGACGCGATCATGATCGAGCCAGTGATCGTCGGAGCGGGAACTGCCCCCCCTCGGCCGAGGTACACCCGCGTGAGCCGCCGATGCTTGCTCGCCCAGCTCTCGACGCCATGATGCTGTCGTCGAGGCGAGCGTAGTCCCGCACTTCCATTGCGATCAGGACCATCATCTGGTCATCGAGGCCGCGGCCACCAGGTGGTTTCACCTTCGCCGCGAACAAGACCTGTCCTGATTCCGCACGATGAGCAGGCTGCATACGGCGTCGAATGGGCCGGCGCCGGTTGGTACGAGCGCCGAGCGACCGAGGCTGCGGAGGTCCCGCTGCGAGCGCGCTCGTTGCCGCCAGAGCACGACCAGCATCCCGACCGTCGCCGCGCATCTCGCATCCGCCCCATCGCCGCCCTCCGCTGTCGTCGCCACCTGCCGCAATGGCGGCCCCTTGTCTACCATACGACGTCGATGGCCGGCCCGGCGACGTCGAACGTCCCGACACTTGACCGCGCGCGCGGCCAGCGTAGGTCGTCGCCGCATGCGCGACGCCTGCCCCACATCGACCGCAGCGCGGCGGCGATCGGGCTGTGCTCGTGCTGGTCGCCAACGCGCGCTACCTGACGCGGCCTCGCGGAGGTCCTCGACCCGATGATGGCGATGGACTCTTACCACATCGACATGGCGCAGCGTCCCACCGCGGAAAGTCCCGCGCACGGACCCGTCGTGGGTCCGTTGTACGCCTTGTGGCGGCTGCCGTTCGTGGCGCTCGGCGATCCCCTGCGCGTCTACTTCGCGAATGCGGACGCGCTCTCCGTGGGCGTGTCGCTGGCGATCTACGCCTATCTGCTCTCCGATCGTGCCGCGCGCCCCGCGCGGCCTCGTTGTTCGTTCTCGATCCCCGCGGAACGTGCCGCTCGATCAAGGTGACCGGCTTCGCGCTCCTGATCGTCGTGGGGGGTTGGCCGCGGCCGAGACCGTACCGCCCGGCGCGCGACGGATGAGCATCGCGGCGCTCGCGGTGTCCGTACGCGCGCCCGGAGCTCTACCCCGCTGCGCTCGCGTTCTGTGCGGCCGCCCTCTGGCTGGCCCTAATCGCGAGGCGCGCGCATGGCGATCCGCGCAGCTGGTCCTGGCCGATCGCGGTGGCGATCGCGATCGTGGGCGCGGTCATCTGGAACGGGGCGCCCACATTCGGACGGCCCGCGTCACGGCAACGATCGTCTCCCTGATCGGCGTTTCGCGAGCACTTCCCTGCCTGAACTGGAACCGGTGGCATCAGACGAACTTGCCGATGCCCCTCGATCTGGGAGCGGTCAGGGGCCACGACGGTCGTACTACACGCCGCGCTGATCAACCCGCACGCCGTCGCGCGCCACATTGGCGACAACGTCCCCGGCGCGGCGGCCTTGATCGTCGTGGTCGTCGTTCTCGATCACTTCCCTTTCCGTACCGCACCGGCGACACACCGCGCGCGACGGGCGCGGAAAACCTGCCGTGCGCCATAGGCGGTTCGCCATGGTCGTCGCCGCGCTCGCATCGCCGCGATCGTCGCCGCGCGCTGCGCGAGCAATCAGCGCCGCCGTCGCTGCTCCAGTACGCCGCCCTCACGGCGCCAGCACGGTGGCCGCGGCGGTCGTTCTTTTCCGGAGCCGCGCCATCTCCGCGATTCCCTGCGCAGCTCGCCGTCTGCTCGCCGCCGCCCTGCGGCGAGTAGCCGTGTCGGTCGATCGCGGTCGCAGCTTCGCTCAACGCCTGCGCGCTGGATCGCGGTCGCGCGAACTCGCCAGGCGGTACCGCGGCCGTTCGTGCTGCCGGGCAATGTCGGCGCACGCGGCGGCGGGCCCCCCGCTCACCGGTCGAGTCGCGGTGGATGCGCAGGGTCGCCGGATACGGCGGTCATTCGGCCTGCGCCTCCAGCTGCCTCTGCCGGTGCAGGTACTCACCACCACCGACGGCATCGGCGCACCTCCTCGGCAGCGGCAAGTTTCAACAGAGGTGAAGCCTCTGGCAGAAGGGCGCGCTGCAGCCATTGACGCCTTTACATGCGCGCGTGCGCACGACGTCGGACTCGTGATCAACCTCGAGGGCGGCCGGCAGAGCTTCGGCGTCGATGACCCGATGTGGCCGCGCTTCCAGAGTAGTCCAGCAATACGTAACTGAACGAAGTACA
>ERZ1370068.1673-contig-11587_pt1 | contig 75841 bp, 103 predicted proteins | sample MGYA00561227_ERZ1370068 | MGnify/ENA primary metagenome ERZ1370068 (study PRJEB38410, sample SAMEA6850437) | metagenome | study: Metagenomic assessment of the ecological functions of the soil: analysis of the soil microbiota associated with the... | reverse complement strand
TACTTCGTTGGTTACGTATTGCTCTGATCGAGACCGCCGCGCTCCAGATCTTCCGAGCGAGCGCCAGCTCGCGGCACGAGGCGCCGCGAGATACTCCGGACGGGAGCCGAGGTTGTTGTCGACGAACACGGCGTAGGCTTGGCCGTCCGCCTCGAACTCGGCGGCGACCTGCGCGGGCTCGCGCATCTGATACGGGCATCGTGAGACCGTCGGTCGACAGATAGCAGAACCCGCACCGGTTGTGGCAACCGCGCGTCGCGATCAGGCTCGTCGTGGTCAGGAACTGGCCGCGCGGGAGGATGTCACGCCGCGGGCGCCGGGTCGTCGCGTAGGGCGGCTCGCGGTAGCCTCCAGCCTCGTACCGAGGGCGAGCCGGCCCCGCGTATCGGCGTCGCGCAAGGATGCGTCCCCAGAGCTGGACCCCTTCTGTGATCACCGGTGCGTCCGCGTGCGGGTGCGCAGTCGTCCAGGGCACGAAAGGACGTGCAACCCGCCGAGAACGACCGCGGCGCCGCTCGCGGTGCCAAGGCTGCGAAGCGACACGCCACTCCGCGCGAAGGTGAGTGCACCGCTGATGCCCACGACCTGCAGGAAACGGCTCCACGGGCGGCGGCCCCTGGAGGGAGGTTCTCGTCCCAGTACCGCCACGGTCCGGTCGCCGGGCGTCGAGGCCGCGATGCTCGTCAGCGCCAGCGTCAGGCGTGAGACGCGTGTTTTCCGAAGCTCGCGTGCTGGTCGCTTGGGATAGAACGGGTTGATCAGCAGGGCGTGACGCGCCGGCGAACGGGGTCAGTGCGCGGCGACGGGGTCGAAGGCCGCGGGGCTTCACGCATGGCGCACGCCCGGGATCGGCGGGCGGCAGCCATGCACCGGGAGTCTACGCGCGTGATTGATTGCGCTGTCAGTACTTTTCAGTACAAGTTGAATCGTGCCCGATCGCGCGACGCGGGGAGCGGATGGCGGCGATGTTCGCAGGTTGACATCCCAGTCTGTCCTTGACGCTTCCGCGGGGACGGGAGTAAAGTAACGGACTTACCTCGGCGCAGCATCCGGGAGGGGAAAACGCGAAGCGACAGCACGATGGGGCATCGCCTCGACCGCTGTCTTCCTGCTCGTAACGTTGGGATCGCTGCGCGCGAGCACCGTCCATCTCGGGCTGACGATCGGGGATCAGGCTCGTCTGTCCACGCACGTCGTCGTGGGCGTCGTGGTCGGGCAGGAGGGTGGACACTCCCGAGAACGGCCTCGAGACCGCCGTGACGCTCCCGCGTCGTCGCCAGCCTGAAGGGCGACTCGACGAAGCAGGGCGGCTCACTCGTCTTCCACACGAGGAGCGGCGAGCTCGACGGCGAGATCTCGACGGCGAGTCGGGAGTGAACCGGCGCTCAAGACAGGCCCGGACGGTGCTGGGCCTACGTCGAGGAGATCGACGGTCGACTCTACAACCTCGGCCTGTCCTCACGGGGTCTTCCGCGTCAACGAGGATTCCAGGGGACGGCAGTCGCTCGTCCGGGCCATCGAAGACGGAGCTCGAGGTGGTCGACGACGCCGGGGTCGGACACGGCCCGTTCGCGCTCGGAGGACATCCGCACGCGTCAGCTACGCCGCGGCGCACCCGCGCTTCGACAACCCGATGGTCAAGCGGCCTTCGCGCAGGGAGGTGAGCCATCGCGCCGCATCGTCAGCGGACTTAGCCGTTCTCTCCATCGCGTCGCTCCTCGCGCCCGGCGGTGTTGGCCCTACTGCCTCACCGGTGTCCGCCTTCCGCGACCGCGGACGTTTTCTACAATCCGGGAGGCAAGATCACGTCCGGCCAGTGCATCAGCGAATCGCAGATGGATTCCGCGGTGACCGGCGGGACGTCGTGGAAGAGCGCTCCATTTCGCGGGGAGCACGCCACGAAGGCCAGCCGAACAAGCGCGACGGCCAGAACACGGTCGGCTGGGCGAGAGGCTCGGCGGCGGGACGCTCGGGCGTGACTGAACTACCTCAGCAACGACCGGACCCGCACCGTGGCGTGCAAAGGGCAACCTGTTCCGCGAATCTCTACGAGGCCGACGTGCGCCTCACCACGACCTACCGGTGGACGTCGGGCGGCGGGCAGTGCCGCGTGCGCGGCAGGGCCCGCGTACTACCTGAACGCGGTCTTCCACCCACGAAGTTCGGGCGCGTCATCGGGCTGTGCCACGCCTGCCGGAGCCAGCCGTCGTCGCTCATGTACCCGTCGCTCCAGGGACCTGTGAGAACAAGAACCGACTCCGACGAGACTGCCAGCGGGCAAAAGCGCCCTCTGCTACTGAAGGGATCTGGCTGGGGCGAGCGTCGTCAGCGCCAATCGCCGATCGACACGAAGCCGCCCCAGAAGTAGGGTGCGTCGTGCCGCCCGTGCGGCGCTGCTCCGTCGAGCACGCCGCGGGCTGGCGGCGCGACGGCACTCGACCGTTGACGCTCCCGCCTTCGCGCAGGTGTACAGCGTTCGCATCCAGTAGCGCGTGGCGTCATCCTCCACCGGCCAGAGACTGACGACCAGAGTGTGCGCGCCCGGCGATCTGAAACGCCCGGCGCAGCCCGAGGATCCCTCTCCCGGCTCGAGCACCCTTGGCCGGTCGCGCACGCCGAAAGGACGGCCCACTCGACGCCGCGGAGATCGAGGAGTGCGATCTCCTCGGCCGTCAGGATTCCATCCGTCCGCATCGGACGCGTCGTCCCGTCTCGGATCGCGGTTCGCCCCCGCCATCGCGAGGCCGGCGACACGGAGCGGACTCTCCCCGGCCGGACGCCCGATTGGAAGAACGCATGCGTGGCGACGTGAAGCACGCCGGAACGACGGCGCGAGGCTGCTTGAAGGTCGCACTCACTGGGCGTCATCGCCGGTGAGCAGCTTCGTGTCGTTCCCGCGCGGACCAGAGAGCGCCACCTACGCGCCTCTCGACGGGAGCCCGGCAGTGGATCGAACCGTCCGGCGTCCCGGGCCTCATGGGGACGCCGTACGCCGGAGTCGCCGAGCGCGAGAAGTCCGTTGCCGCGAGTCGCGACTGCCGTCGTTGGCCAGACCAGGTCGCGTTCCGGCGGTGAGGTACTGGAAGGAGAGGCCCGATTCGACGAGGTACTCACCGCGCTTCGTGACGAGCGTCGCGAGATTGACCCCTCGGAGCGCGCCGTCGGGAACGATGAACACCCGCTTCGACGCCGACGAGGAACAGGGGCGATCGGATCCCAGACCCGTTCCGGCGAGACGCCTCGCGACGCGCGAGGTACTCCGCCTCGCTCGCGCTGCACCCCGCGGCCTCGGGTCCCGGGACACGCGGCGCTCAACGCGCGGACGGCGTCCGTCGATCTCCGCCGCCGTCCCGAGAGGCACGATGCGCGGCGGTCGCGCTGCCCGGGGCGACGACCGATGCGGCGTAGGCGGCGCCCACGCCCGTCGGAGTCCCGTCAAGCGGAATGCGGAGTAGGAACGAGCGCCGACCCGGCGGCAGCGCGCTGCCGGACGTCGTCCAGGCCCGGGTCTCCCCGCCCGCGCTCCTGGCGATACTCCCGGCTCTTCTCCGCCAGGGCTCGCTCCGCGCGATCCGCCTCCGCTTGGGCCTCCTCAACAGGCCGGACAGGCCGACGAGGACTGAGGGCGGCTCTTCCATCAAGGAGGTGCGTGAGTCGTCGCTGGGCGCGGCGGAGCGTCTCGACCCGTTCGCCGTGGTCTCGTCGTCCTGATGAAGGGCCGAGGATGCGCTGACGGGTCGCGAGCGTGTCCAGCACGAGCGACCGTGAGCGAATCGACCGCGTCGAGAATGGCCGACGCCGACCCGTCGTCGAGCGCGCCTCGAGACTGCGAGCTCGGACGCCCAAGCCCATGCGAGGTCGAGGCCGCCGACGCGGGACCGCGCCTGCGTCAACGCCTCCCGCTCCGACAGGCCGAGAGAGCTCACGCGGAAGTGCTCGCGGGTGAGTCGCTCGGCATCCGAGACGCCTCCTTCAGCGCTGCGTCGAGGCGTCCTTCGCTCGCGATCGAGCAGCGCCTGCTTCCAGCAGCGCCTGCGCCCATTCGGGATACGACGGCACGCTTCGGCTTCCGATGAATGTCGAGCGCGCGGCGCAAGGGAGGAGCGGGCCGCCGCCCGATTCCCAGAGCGTCTCTGCGCCGCGCCGAGCTGCGCGTCAGGGCGTGCTGCGACGAGAGGGTGATCGGGTCCGAACGCGGCGGACCGGATCCGGCGACGCGCTCGAAGACCGTCAGCCGCTCGAGTCATCGTCGTGACGCGCCGCGAACAACCTTCCGAGATTCGTCAGCGCGAGCGCCGTGTCGGTCTGGTCGGCGCTCCCCGACTGCCTCCCAGATCGCGCGCGCGCGATCGAGCACGGGCTCGGCACGAGTCCAATTCACCGGCGTCGACCAGCAGGCCTCCGAGGAGATTGAGGCTCCGGGCCAGAGTCCGAGTCCGGTCGGGGAGGAGCTTCTCGCGAATGTCGACGGCCCGCTGCGCGTTGGCGATGGCGGCGTCTCTGATCGCCGATCGCACGCTTGGATGACGGCGAGGTAGTGCAGGTGAACCGCCAGTAGGTTCGCTGTCCGGGCCGAACAGACGCTCGACGAGTCGGCCCGCGCGCTCGCGATACTGCAGCGCGCGACCGTAGTCCCCCTCGACGCGGTAGAGTGTCGGAGAGGAAGTGGAAGTCTCGGGCGATCCCGACGTCGTCCGGCGGCGCCGCATGCGTTCGCGAAGGGCGAGGGCGCGCTCGACGATGGGTCCGCTCGCCCTCGTAGTCCCCCGAGTACCAGAGCCACATCGCCAGGGCCTCGAGCGCCGCCGCGACCTCCAGCGTGTTCGGGGCCGTAGCGCGACTCCATGAATCGCGACCGCACGCCGGGCGAGACCGGTGCCCTCGGCGAGATGCTCTCCGTGGCGAGCGCTGCAGCACCGCCACGAGATCCCGAGAGCGCCGCACCCGCTTCGGGCGAGTCGGCGACCGTGCAGCCGCTCGGCCTCGTGCCATCGGGCCCGAGCCGACCGCCTCCATCGTGGACGACGGCGGCGACCGCGTCGCTCGGCGGAACGCTCCCGCTGGAGCTTAAGAGTGCGGCGCCGGCGGAAAGCAGCAGCGCGGCGCCGATCGACGCGAACCGGCGCGCGGCCGGCCGCTCACTGCGGGCTCTCGACGTCGAACCCGTGGACGACGCTCTCGGATCCGCCGCCGTCGCGCGGACTCAACGAGAGCACGTAGTGACCCGGCCGGAGAGACCGCCGGGAACGAGCCACAGATGGACGCTCCACGTTTCGATCCCGCCGTCGCGATGCCGTCGAAGACCGTCGTTGACGGCTCGTCGCCAGCGGTAGATGCGGGCACGATAGTCCGTAGCCGAGGCGCGAAGCGGGAGCCAGACCTCGAGCTCCCACGGCCCCGCACCAACCAGACGAGGATCGGTGCTCGTCCCTCGTTGGGCCGGTGAGAAGACCACGTGAGCGATGGCGGGCGACGTCGGCGGATCCGCGCGCCGGCCCGCGATCTGCCAGCCAGCCGCGACGACGATCAAGACGGACGCCGCGGCTCCGAGCCATCGGCGCTCATGCCGGGCGCGCGCCGACACATCGGCGCGCCGCAGCGCCGCGAGGTCCGCGGAGCACCGCATAGCACTTCCGGACGTGCTCCTCGACCAACCGCCGGTCGGCATCGGAGACGCTCCGGATCGAGATCGTGGTAGGCCACCAGGCTGGGCGGGGAGACGTGTTCGGGCTGGACCTCCGCGTGAATGCTGCGGTACATGGATCGCAGGGCGGAGACCTCGGCGCGACAGGCATCGCAGCTTCGCAGGTGTCGCTCGATCGCTGCGGCTTCGGCGCGATCGAGACGTCCGCTGACGAACCAGGGGAGCCGCTCGGGGTGCAGGGCGCGTCCGAGGCTCATCGGCGACGCCTTGCCGAGGACCAGTCGCGGCCGCGCCGGGCGGTCGGCTTCGCCGCTTCCCGGCACGTCAACCGGCAGCGGTGGATGCGCGACTTCAGCGCCGCTTCGGAGACCCCCAGCCGCGACCGCGACCTCGCGATAGGACGCTCCCTCGAGGCAGATCATGCGACAGAATCTCGCGGCAGTCGGCGGGAAGGGAGGCGAAGGCCCGGAGATTCCGGCGATGCTCCTCGATCGAAAGGTACGACGCCTCGGGGGCCGACCGAGAGATCGCCCGCGGGGTGAAGCTCGGGATCGAAGGCGGACCTCGTTCCGACGGCGGCGGATGTGCTCGAGGCAGGTATATCGGGCGACGTGGCGAGCGTACGTCCGCAGCGACGCGTCACCATGAAAGCGGCGATCGGCGAGGCTGGTCAGGGTCCGGCGCAGCGTCTCCTGCGACCAGATCGCGCTCGAGGTCTGGGTTTCCGAAGCGGAAGCTCCGAACCGCCGCCCGGACCGCGGCCTGGACCGAGGACACCTGGGTCGGGTCGCCACGAACGAACGCGGCAACTTCGCTTGTCTCGCTGCCGTGCCTCATCCATTGGACGAGATATACAGGAAATCTGTGAGAAAGCGATCGGGCGCGAAACTTTCTTGCGGATGTGACACTAGTCACTACGGTGGCGTGTACACGGTGGTCGGCCGCCTCCCCGATCAGGCGACCTAAACCGCCCCGGCGATCTCGCCGCCGGCCCTCGCGATGCTGGACTTCGTGCCGCCACGCACCAGCTCGACGCCGCGGACCAGGAGCGTGAGACCATCGAGGACGGCCATCTTCGCCGTGCGCTTGTCCGCCCACACGTTGAGCACGTAGCCCCAGCCGATGTCGTAGCCTTTGCGGGCGCGGTGGGCATTCTTACCCCACTTCTCCCACCTGTCCGAGATGAGCACGACGCGCGTGCCCGTTCCCTCGGGCGTGAAGCGCACCTCGACCTCCTGCGCCGTCGCCTCAGGGCGCGAGGGGTGCCACGTGAATTTCACGCTTTGCGGGGCGTCGTACTCCAGGACGCGGCCCCACTGGAACCGCCGGCCATCGACGTGCTCCTCGAAAGATCAGGCCGCCGGGGCGGCATTCGAAGACCAAGCGCTTGACGCGCTTCCCGCCAACCGAGTGGGTGCGCCAGGGCCACCAGGTCGCGAAATCCGACGTGAATCGGCGAAAGGCGGCCGCTTGATCCCAAGAGACAGGAGACGTCGCGGCGGATAGGCGGTAGCTCGGTCATCGCGTTCCTTTCTTCTTCGGTGGAGCGGGGTCGTCCGCGGCGTACGCCGCGAGGACGTCGTCCCAAAGCGTTTCGAGATAGACACGCAGCCCGTCGAAGGCCTTCGCGGCTGGCCCGGTAGTGGCGCCGCGTTCCTTGAGGCTCGTGCGTGACGAGTCGGGCGCGTCGCAACACGCCCAGGTGCTGCGAGATGGCCGGCTGGCTGACGCGCGCCAGCCGCGCCAGCTCGCCCACGGTAGTGGGGACGGCGGCGCAAGCGCTCGAACAAGCGGCGTCGCGTCGGGTCGGCCAAGGCGGTCAGTGCATGTTCATAGGTCATGACTTATATAATCCGACGCTACAGAACGGATGTCAAGGAAAAAGGCGCAGGGTCTTGCGACGGACTACCGGTTTGCGCGTCCCAGTCGAGGATCACGCCGATCGTGCGACCTGCGGCGTCGCTCGCCGACATCGAAGCGAGGACGCGCTGGCCATCGGGCGCGATGTCGAAGAACCTGACCTTGCGCGGGAAACGGAAGAGCTTGACGGGGGCGGCGACCCGCAGAGCCGCCCGGGAGTGACGTCCGCGGCCATGAGCGACCCGTCCGGGGCGAGGAAGAAGAGGCGCTTGCCGTCCCGCCTCCACACCGGAGGCGTCGGCTCCGCCGTTCGAGACCTGCACCTTGCTCCCCGGAGTCGGGAACGACTGGACGTAGACCTCGTCCCGGCCGTTCTCGTTGAGAACGTAGGCGATCCAGCGACCGTCGGGAGAGAGTCGCGCGCTAAGATCGTTGGTGGCCGTATTCGGGTAGGGGACCGGCGGCGTCCCGCCCGCCGTGTCGAGGATCCATAGATCGAAGCCGGTCTGCGGCTCTTGGGACCCGAAGACGAGTTGACGACCGTCGGGCGTGATGTCGTACGGCGATTGCGACAGCCCCTTGCCTTCGAGATGGCGACCGCCTCGCCCGCTCCTTCGGCCGAGAGACGGTAGATCAGGTACGCGCCGGTCTCTGTTGCCGTTGTAGTAGATCGCTTTTCCGTCAGGCGACCAGACCGGCGAGAACTCGAATTGCGGATCGAACGTCACCCGCGAAGCGCCCTTGCGCGCGAGATCGACGAGCCAGATGTCGCTCCCGACGCAAGCGGATTGTCCCGCTCGAACCGGGCCGTCGCGACGCGCGTGCCATCCGGTGAGAAGCGGACCTCGTTGTATTGCCCGGCGGCGAGCGGAATCGTCGCGCCTTGAACGCCGTCGAGGTTGAACTCGACGAGCTCCGTGCTCACGTCGAGCAGCGGAATGAACGCCAGACGCCGGCCCCGGCCGCGCTCGAGCTCGGTGACGCCATGAATCCTTCCGTGAGCCCCGCTTCGACGAGTGCTCGCGGCTCGCCCGAAACGCGCCCCGTGCCGGGGTCGAACGACTGAACGTAGAGGGTCTTGTTCCGGCGGTAGACCAGCCGGTCGGGTTCGGCAAACGAAGGGACGCCGTCGGAATTGACGACGAGCGTCCGGGCTTTCGCGCCGAGCGTCCCCAGCCAGCTGTCGTGACCGCCCTCGCGCACCGGAACGCTCGAGTAGAGAAATGCCGCCCGTCGGGAAGGAAACGCGGAAAGCGATGCCCGATCTCGCCGCTTTGCGGCATCGAGCTCCGTTGCCGGCGAGACCGCGCCGCCTTCAGCCTTGACCTGCAAGAGCGGACCTGACGGCCCCGGGGCGAAAACGATCACGCCGTCCTGATTCCAGGTGCCGCCGCGCCCAGCGGCCGCGTCGCAGATCGTCTCGGCGGTTCCGCCGCCGATCGCGATCTTCTTCAACTTTGTTCGACGCGAAGAATCCCATGAGACGACCGTCCCCCGACCAGAACGGGAAGTACGCCGCTTCGGTTCCCGGGAGGGCGCGCCAAGCAGGATCATCGAAACGACGCAGGTAGAGGCGGAGGTTCCGTCATCGCTGGTCGCCACCACCACGATCGAGCGGCCGTCGGGCGCAACGGAGATGTCTCCGGTTTGGTCGGTGAATCTCATCCCTCCGGGTGCATTGAGGGCGAGGAACTTGGCGCCGCGTGTCGCGCCCGTTGCGGCCCGCCGCGAGGCGCCACGGCAAACAGCGTAACCGCCGCCGCGACCGCGATCCCGGCCACCGCCCACGGGAGCCAACGCGTCCACGCCGGACCGGCGCCGCCGGTCCGCGCATCGACCGGCGGCTCCGCTCCCACGCGAGCAGCGTCCTCGAGCGCGAGTCCGGGCGTCGCCGATGTCGCGGAGCCGCCGCTTGGGATCCTTTTCGAGACAGCGCGCGATCAGGCTCTCGCAGCCGCGCGCGGTGTCCTCGCGGGAAGCTTGGCGAGATCGGCATCCGTCTGCGAGGATCTTCGCGATCGAGTCCGAGACCGTTTCGCCGTCGAACGGGCGCTTGCCGGTCAGCATCTCGTACATCACGCAGCCGAACGACCAGATGTCGGTGCGCCGGTCCACCGGCTTCCCGCGCGCCTGCTCGGGGCTCATGTACGCGGCGGTTCCCAGAATCATGCCCACGACCGAGCCGGCCGACGTCACCGTCGGGGACAAGCCCTGGTGATCCGATCCCGAAGCCGCGAACGTGTCGAACGCCTTCGCCAGCCCGAAGTCGAGGACCTTGGCGGTTCCGTCCGCGGTGACGCCGAACGTTCGCGGGCTTGAGATCGCGATGGATGACGCCGTTCTCGTGGGCGGTTTCGAGCGCGTCGGCGATCTGACGGCCCAGCGCCAGCGCTTCGTCGACCGGTAGCGGGCCGCGGGCGAGGCGCGCCGGCGAGATCCTCCCCTTGACCATCTCCATCGCGAGAAACCGGACGCCGTCGCTGACGTGCAGGCCGTAGACCGCGGCGATGTTCGGATGGCTGAGCGAGGCGAGCAGCTTCGCCTCCCGCTCGAAGCGCACCAGCCGCTCGGGATCGCCGGAGAAGCACGTCGGGAAGAATCTTGATCGCCGCATCGCGCCCGAGCGCGCGCGTCGGTCGCGCGCCAGACGACGCCCATCCCCCGCGCCGATCTGCTCGACGAGACGGTACTGGAGCAAAAAGATTGGCCGGGGCGCGGGACCATGAGAGGCGAGAGTATAGCGAGCCGAAGCCCTTCCGCCGATCGTGGATAATGGCGGCCCTTACGACGAGGTCCACGATGATCAAGCGTATCCTCTCCGCGCTCTCCTTCGCGCTCTGTCTGCTGCCCATCGCCGCGCAAGACGACTCCGCCTCGATCCGTGGCGACGATCGCGATCCACTGTGGATCGTTCATCGACGGGAAGAGCGCGTCGGCGCGCAAGAACGTCACGCTCGTGGTCCGGGGCGAGACGGATCGCCGAGTGCGCGACGGCGCACCCCGAAGGATCTCGCCGAGGCGACGCGTATCGACCTGAGCGGCGAGACCTGCCTGCCGGGGCTCATCGACACGCACACCACGTCCTGCTGCAGGCGACATCACCGCCGACGACTACGACAAGCAGCTCCTCAAGCAGTCGCAGGCCTACCGCACGATTCTCGGGACGCAGTCGGCGCGCAAGGCGCTGGAGTACGGATTCACGACCATCCGCGATCTGGAGACGGAGGGCGCGGGCTATGCCGACGTCGACATCAAGAAGGCGATCAACGACGGCGTGATTCCCGGCCCGCGCATGGTGGTCGTGACGCGCGCCCTCGATGTGACCGGCGCCTATCCGCTGCAAGGGTACGCGCCGGAAGTTCAGGTGCCTCACGGCGTGCAGCTGGTCGACGGACCGTACGCCGCGCGGCAGGCCGTGCGCGAGCAGATCAGCTACGGCGCGGATTGGATCAAGGTGTACAGCGATCGCGCCTATGTCGCTGCGTCCGGATGGCGTGCTCGACGACATCCCGACGTTCACGCCGGAAGAGCTGGGCGCGATCGTCGACGAGGCCCACCGGCAGCGGCGCAAGGTCGCCTCGCACGCCGATGGCGTTGCACGGCGTCCACAATTCGGTCGAGGCCGGCGTCGACTCCATCGAGCACGGCAACTACATCGCCGACGAAGACATGCGCAAGATGCTCGAGCGCGGCATCTGGTACGTGCCGACGCTCTTCGTCGGCGAGTACGTCGCCAAGGGCCGCGGAGGATTCTGGCCGGCGATGATCAAGGTCCATGAAGACACGTTCCGCAAGGCCCTGAAGATGGGCGTGAAGATCGCCTTCGGCAGCGACGCCGGCGGCTTCGATTGGAACGTCAACCCGGCGATCGAGTTCACGAACATGACGAGGCTCGGGATGACGCCGATGCAGGCGATCCTCTCCGCGACGGCACGGGCTTCGGAGCTTCTCGACATGCAGAAGGACGTCGGGACGCTGGAAGCGGGAAGCTCGCCGACATCGTCGCCGTGCCCGGCGACCCGCTGGCCGATGTCAGCGCCCTGTCAAGGTGGATTTCGTCATGAAGGGCGGGAAGGTCGTGCGCAAGCCATAGCTTGCGGGTCAGCGCTAAGACGCTTTCTCGACCAGGCTCGAACCAACAGCTTCAGCCGCCCGACTTCGTGGCGCCGGATGGCGAGCTGCCCACGATAGTTGCCATTTCGTTCTCGAACTCCGATGACTCGCTCTTCGAGCCCGCTCTGCACCGCGGCGAGCTCGTCCCGTCCGCTCCGCTTGAGCGTCGCAAGCTGCGCACGGTTCTTGGCGATGGCGCCTCGAAGCTCGGTCTCCTCCGACTCGCCGCTTCGCAGGCTGGACTCCAAGAGCCTGGATGTCGTTGGTACCGGAGCTGGATCAGCGTCATGACGATCTGCGCGCGCAGGGTCTCATCGCTCGTCTGGGCGCACTCCTTCTTGTCGACCGTCTCCTGCGCCGCGGGGCCGGTTGCCGCGCCGATCGCCAAGACGATTCCCGCCACGGATAGCAGCTTCATGGTGGTTCGGCTCATGAGGACCTCCTCTCTCCATACCGTTATTACGCGCGAGGCTCAGATCCGCTCGAGCTTTTCGACCGTCCGCTCGTTCCGCACGTTTCCGGTGTTGAGCGTCGAGGCCGGCTCGAACAGAAGCACTTCGACCTCGTCGTCGGCGACCGGACGGTTGCTCGACGCCGCGCGGAACGACGAGAAACTCTCCGGCGCCAAGCTCGACGGTCCGGTCGCGGAACTCCATGCGGAACGAGCCGCGGACGACGAGGAACAACTCGTCCTCGCGATCGTGGTGGTGCCAGACGAACGGGCCGAGGAACTTGACGAGTTTGACCTGCTGTCCGTTCAGATCGGCGGCGATTCGCGGCTTCCAGTGCTCGTGGATCTCGCGAGAACGCATCGGCCAGATTGACCTTGTTCGTCGCGTCACGCCCCAGCAGGACACGCCGCGCCCGGCGCTCTCGTGTTGCCGGCTGCTTGGCCGCGCCGATCTCCTCGCGCAGCATCCGCTGCTGCGCGCGTGTCAGCCGTTCCCAAGCGGCGCGAGCGGCTCGGTCGGACTTCAGCAATCGTGCGAGCTCCGTCGGGAGGTCGTTCGATGCAGGGCTCATGGTCACGGACACTTCGTCTCCGGTGTCGACGCCGAGCCTGCGGCAGTCGGCCTCGGTGATCGTCAGGAACCACCGTGCGTCGTCCCAGGGCTTGATGGTCCTGCGGTCGGAGGCCGACCCCGTCGAGCGACACGTCGAGCACCGGTCGTGCCCGCCATCTTCCATGCGGCGATCGACTTCGACGGCACGACGACATAGCGCGGCAGGTCGTCCTGCTTCCGCTCGATTCTCAGGGTGAGACGTCACCGGCCTCGAGCTCATGACGCGGATCGCCTTGTCTCACCCGTCCTGAGAGGAGTCGACCGAACGGCGGACAAGCTCCTCGAGAACGGCGAGGTCGACGTCGGCAAGCTTCTTGACGTACAAGCAAGCCTTGGCGGCCTTGTGCTTCCGAGCTTCTTGAGGAGCGCCTCACGTCCGGCGAACCCGCTCATGATGTAGAGCGAAATATCGGACTTGCGCGGCGCGAATCCGACGAGGCAGGAATCACCTTCGTGGCCGCTGGCGTACTTGTAGTGGTAGCTTCCGAAACCGACGATTGAAGGCCCCCACATCACGGGTTTGGCCCCGGTGACCCGCTTCATGAAGCTTGACGAGCGTCTTGCAGTCCGCACGGCGCGACTCGTCGGCTATCCCATCGAGGAACGATTCGATGCTGACGGCGGTGGGCTTGGTCTTTGCTCGGCCATGGGGTGGTCCCCTTCCCGCGGCGAATCTACCATGGTGGGGTATGACCGACCTGACGCGCGACGAGGTCCTCCGTTACAGCCGTCACCTGGTGATGCCGGAGGTGACGCTCGACGGCCAGACGAAGCTCAAGAACGCGCGCGTGCTCTGCTGTCGGGGCCGGGGGCTTGGGCTCCCCGCTCACGCTCTACCTCGCGGCGGCCGGCGTCGGAACGATCGGCGTCGTCGACTTCGACACGGTCGATCTGACGAACATCCAGAGGCAGATCCTGTACGCGACCGCCGATGTCGGCCGGCCGAAGCTCGACGCCGCCCGCGAGCGGCTCTGGCGCTCAATCCGGAGATCGAGGTCGTTCCTCACCCCATACGGCTGACGAGCGCCAACGTCATCGACCTCTTCCAGAAGTACGACATCATCGCGGACGGGACGGACAACTTCCCGACCCGATACCTCGTCAATGACGCCTGCGTTCTCACCGGGAAGCCGAACGTCTACGCGAGCATCTTCCGCTTCGACGGGCAGATCAGTGTGTTTCGACGCGCGTTCCGGCCCGTGTTATCGATGCCTATTCCCCGAGCCGCCGCCACCCGGATCCGTTCCGTCGTGCGCCGACGGCGGGGTGCTCGGCGTGCTGCCGGGAATCGTCGGCTCCCTCCAGGCTCTCGAGGTGATCAAGCTGGTCCTCGGTCGCGGCGATTCCCTGATCCGGCCGGTTGGTCCTGTTCGACGCGCTCGCGTTCAAGTTTCGCGAGCTTGCGGTGTCCAAGGACCCGCATTGCGTCGTCTGCGGCGATGCGCCCACGATCGTCGCCCTGATCGACTACGAGGAGTTTTGCGGGTCCGCGGCGTGGAAGGGAGACGGACGCGTCGGGCGTTCCCCTGCTCTCCGTCGATGAGCTCGATGCCAGGCGCCGGGCGGGAGAGTCGTTCGAGCTGATCGACGTGCGGGAACCGCACGAGTACGACATCGTGCGCATCCCGGGTGCCGTGCTCTTCCCGCTGAGCACGTTGCCCTCCCGCCTCCACGAGCTCGACTCGGCGCGGACCTACACACCTCGTGTCATCACGGCCCGCGCAGCGTCAAGGCGTTTCACCTGCTGCGCCAGGCCGGGTTCGGGCGCCTCCAGGTTCTCGATGGCGGCGTCGACGCCTGGGCCGCGAAGATCGACACGACGCTTCCTCGCTACTGAGAACGTCCTAAGGGCAAGTCCCGCGGCATTGACGATACGCGGGCCGGCGGTCGCGTCGCCCGCCGCGCCGACAACCGGACCGCGCACCCCGATCGTCAGATACCAGTAGAACGAGCCCGACGCAGGGATTTCCGTGAGCACGGGTCCGCTGGAGGCTCCCGGTCCCTCGAACCGCACGCAGGAATCGACGCTCGCGTTCAACAGCTTGGGCAGATCGGCGATCACCCCTCGATAGACGCGGTACCCCGTCGCATTGGGATCCGACGGCCAAGCGAGCGTGTCCTTCGATCCGGCCGTCCATGTCAACGAGCCCAGCTCGCCGATCGGGCACGGCTCGACCGCGGTCGTTTTCAGGTCGACGTTCAGGCTGCTCTTCCCTCGGGAGTCGGTCACGCGCAGCCGCGCCGCGAAGTCGCCGCTCGACGTGTAGATATGCTCGATCGTGGGCGTGGATTGCACAACGTCGGGAGATCCATCGCCGAAGCTGAACTGGTACGAGGCGATCGAGTCGCCCGGATCGGCGTCGGTCGACGGCGAGCCGTCGAGCGTGACGGTCAGTGGTACGCATCCTCGGCGGGCGATCGTGACAACGTCGCGAGTGGGTGCGGCATTCGGCCGGCAGGATTCGTTGCCGACGAGGTTGTATTGCCCCAGCGGCGAGAAATCTTGTGCGGCGGTCTGCGTGACCGGCAATCCATCGGGCCGGGAGAACGTCCGGGCGGTCAAACCTGTGAGGCTCTGTCCGGCGCCCACGCCGTCCACGTGAGCATTCGCGATCACGATCCGGATGGTCCCCGTCGCGGGATCGTAGCTTCCATCGTCGGCGGTTCCCAGCCGGGTCGGCAGGTTGGCGTTCGGAGGAGAGATCGTGCCGTACTCATAGCTGATCGCTCCCGCAGCCGTGGTTTTCGCCGCGACGTAGTTCCGGTCGGCGCTCCCGCTCGGGATCGGGCGGTTCCAGATGATGTACCACTGCGTCGTCGGCGGCGCGGTGGCGGCCTCGCCGACCTGGAGCGTGAACACCATCTGGTTCGCGCCGCCGGAGTACGGCTCGGCGACGGAAACGGATTTGATGTCGACCGCCGGCTGGGCCGGTACGTTCGGTGGAGAATCCGTTGTGTCCGAGGATGCGGTCACCCCCGGCACCGTGCACGGATCCAGACCTGGCGGAACGGTGGTGGGAACGAAGACCTCGTTGCAGAAGACGCCCTCGCCCGCGGAGTTGACAGCGCTGACGCGGTAGTAATAAGCGGTCGCCGGATCCGCGGTGATGTCGTCATGCGTGTTCTTCGCCGGCCGTCGAGGTCAGGAGCACCTCCGCTCCGCTCGCGACGCCGCGGTAGATCTTGTAGCTCGTGATGAGCGCCCTCCGTTGTCGGGCTTCGACCAGGACAGATGCACGACGCCCGGAGCCGTCCGCACCGCGGTCAACTTCGGCGCCTTCGGATGCGCCGCTTCCGCGGGGTTCGGATCGTACTGCAGCGAGCAGGCGCTTTCCCCGACTGGCGCGCGATCGTCGCCTTCGCGGTGTAGTCGTTCGTGTGTCCGAAGATGCAGGAGTTGGTGATGCAACCGTCCGAGAAGCCCACCAACACCCGCGCCGAACTTGTCGATCGTGATGTCGTTGAAGTCGAGCAGGTTGCGGTCGTCCGGGACGTGCATCGCAGGTGGTCGTTCCCTGGTTGCAGATCGAGCCGCGCTGGACCGGGTCGTGCGGCGTCGCGTCCACGGTCGTCCAGGTCACGCCGCCGTCGAAGGTGGTGGCGACGAACAGGTGCCACACGGCGCTGAAGTTCGCCGGATCGCCGTAGTCGCCCTCGGACAGAGTCCCGAGGAACGCATAGGCCGCGCGAAGGTTGTCCCCGGCGACGACCACCGGAAACGTGCTGTTCTCGATTCCGAACTCGGTCCCCACCTCCTGGTTGTCATGCCAGCTGACGCCCTTGTCGTCGGAGACCGCGATCCACGGGTGACCGTCGTCTCGCTGATAGCCGAAGTACACCTTGCCGGCGGCGCCGATTCCCACCGAGGGATCGAGCAGGAAGCCGTTCCTGGATGCCGTGCTGCCCGGTCACCTTGCGGACCGTCCACGTGGCGCCGTTGTCCGAGGAAACGATGACGCCGCCGGTGCCGGTGCAGATTCTTGTTCGGGACGTAGACCGTTCCGTCGGGCGCGACCTTGACGTGGCCGTGGATCGCCGCAGCAGTCCAGCGAGCGTCCAGGCCGGAACGCCCGGTCCGAAGGTCAACCCGCCGTCGCAGCTCATGGCGCAGAACGACGTCGCGTTCGACTGCGAGCAGTAGTAGACCGCGTTCGGATAGAGCGGCGTGTGGCAATCGGTGGGGCCGGGTGCGAAGGGGCCGCCGCCGAAGGTCTGGTGATCGGCGCCGGCGGGCGTGCCGCATCCCTGGCTGGGAGCCAGTTGGCACCGTCGTCGTCGGTGAAGGCGCTCGCGCTGCAGGCCCCGTCAGCTGAGATGCGAACGTGCGGTTCGTTCGCGGAGTCGGTGAAGAGGATCGGGTCGAGGCTGGCGGTCGAGGTCGTGGTGAAACTCACGTCCTCCCAGGTCGTCTCGGCGGGGAGGCGCAATCGTTCCAGCCCACCCGCAAAGTCCGCAGACTTGCTTGGAACAGCGCCCTGCCCGTGGCCCAGTTGGCGCCGATCGAAGGCTCACCCGCGTCGTCGCCCATCCCCGTCGGCGCTTGATAGATCTCGAAGCGCGGCACGCCCGGGACCGTGGGCTGGTCGGGCGGTTCGGGCGGGTCGGTCGGAGCGGAGGCGGGGCTCAGGATGATGTTCGTTGAGTAGGTGTCGCCGCCGGCTCCCGTGACGACGTCGAAGGGCACGACCCTCACCGCGTAGTTGGTCGTCGCTCCCGAAGGCACCTGAATCTGAACGACTCCTGGACGCCCGCGCCGTTGGCCGATGATCGCATCGACGGTCGTTCCGTCCGCGTCGATGAGATAGAGGTCGAAGTCGGAGGCCAGGTTTGCGAAGTGCAGATCCACCTTGAGGAAATAGATCGTGGTGTCCGTCGGCGGAATCGCGACGGTCAAGGCAAAGTCGTCGCAAGGGCTGACCGGGTCGAGGCAGACCGGGAGAGACCGGCGGGGCCGGCGGCACGTACGGAGCTCCTGGTTTGGTTCGTGAAGTCGAACGGACCTCCCGAGAAACCCGACGTCGTGCTCGACGGCGAAACCGTCCCGCTCGGGGTGTGGCGGCCCGGAGCGCTGGATCGGTGGACATGACCGCGAGCGCGAATGCCGCGACGACCAGCACCTGAATGCGAGAATCTTCCTCCCATGAGCCACCCCCCACTTACGCGCGCGCGGACCCCCTGCCCATCGGAAAACTACTGAAGGGACGGCCGCGGACCCCAGGTTGGCGTAAGGTTGGAAGCGAGCGCGGGCGCCGCGTACCGTCCCTTCATCTCAAGACGCCGGGCTAGAACCTCAGCCCGAACGCCAGTACAGCTTCATCGGTTTCCGAGATCGTGACCTTCGCCTGCAGGTAGCGGCTGGACCTTTGCGGATGTCTTCCACCCGATGCCGCCGAGGAAGTTCGCGCCGAGATTCGTCTCATCGGACTCGTCGGGCATGTTGCGGTGAATCACGGCGGGGCCGCCGCCGGCCCAGACCCAGTAAGGCCTGTCCTGGAAGAAGTCGTAGTGGAAGTCGCCGTTGACGGTGACGACGTCACGATCGCCGGCGGCGGCCACTTCGAGATTCGGGTTGAAGTACCAGCTCGGGGCGATCGACGTCACGACCTCGCCGCCGAGAAAGCCCGCGTTGGCGTCCGTGTAGACGCCGGTTCGCACGCCGAACGTCGTGCCGCAAAGCGCGTGCGAGGATGCCGCGAGCGCGATCGCCAGCGTGACAGAGCCCCGACGAGCGAGCGTACGTGCGAAGCTTGAATTCGATACATCACGACCTCCTTCACGCGGCTCGGCGTCCGGCCTTCGCCTGCGCGATCTCGTCTTCGATCCGCTTGGCGGCATCCATCGCAGCCTGAGCCTTCGTCTTGGCGCCGATGTAGTCCCCGGCGTCGAACGCCTGCTGCATCTCCTGCAGGGTCGTGTCGATGCTGGTGGCGTCGGACTTCAGGCTCGCCAGATCGGCCTCGGTCCCTTTTCCGCGAGGCGCCGTCGTCACGGCCGCCTGCGCGTGCGCGGCTTCGTCGCGTGCCTGCGCCATCATGGTCGAGGCCTCGGTCTTCGCTTTCTCCTTGCCGGCCATGGCTTCGTCCCTGGACTGTTCCGCCGCGTGCTTGGCAGCTCGCGGCGAGCTGACTTGCGACCGTGTAGGAGCGAAGCGCGGACCAGCGCTGTCCCTGAGCGTCCAGCTCGGCGTCGAGCTTGGACTCGGGCGTCCTGAGCGGCTGTCCAGGACTGCGGCGCATAGTCCGCGGCCTGGGCCTGCCGGGCTTCGTCGAGTGCGTGCTTCGCCGCGTCGACATCCGCGGTGGGCACCTGCGCGCACCCCGCGCAGGACGAGACCGAGTGCTACCGCCCAACCAGTTCGCATGACTTTCATTACCTGCCTCCTTTCGAGTAGGTGCGGACCTCCTGGTTCCAGGAAGTCCCCGCTGTTCCGATCCAGCAAGGCAGGTGCCACCACGCGCGTGCCGCTGGGCGAAAGTCGCCAATTCCGCCGAGTATTCGACGGTTTGTCGTGCCGGAGACTCTCGAAAGAGCTGTACTTCAGAATCGGAATTGGAAGAATCCTGGCGTGTTCTGGCCTGGGCAAGACCTACATGCATGGTCGATTTTTCAACGTCGTCGACTTCGCGGGAATGAGCGATGCGTTATTCTGCGCGCCACATTTCAGGTTCTGGGGGTGACTTCATGACGTCGACGATTCGAGACCAATGGAAGACCATCGCCGCGCTCTTCCCTCATGAGCGCCAGTGTCCGCTCGGACCGCCTACACGGCGCCCGCCGCGGGAGCCAACGCGCAGGGCGACCTCTGGGAGGGTGACGTCTCAGATGTCGATGGAGGGGATGGAGATGGCGATGCCCCGCGCAAACGCTCAAGGTCTGCGCGGCGAAGACTTGAACCGCGCCGCCCACTGCCGCGAACGAGCAGCAGAAATGTCGGAATTCCGACTTCAAGGTGGAAGGGCCGAAGGCGACGTGGAAGGCGACCTGCGAGAACCCGCCGCATGACGGGCGTCGGCGAGATCACGAAGGAAGGCGCCTCGGCCTTCGCGGGCTCCATCAAGTTCGCGTCCGACGCGCGGCAACATGAAAATCACGCTCAACGGACGCCGCCTCGGCGATTGCGACAACTCCGCAGAACTAGGACGTCGTCTCGACGGAGTTGATCCAACCGACGATCAGAGTGTAGCCGATCGAGAAGACGACCGCGCCCACGAACAACCCGATCAGCCCATGAAGGATGAGGCCACCGATCGCGCCGATGAGGATCACGGCAACGGGGATACTCGCTGCCGCGCCCCATCAGGATCGGCTTCAAGAGCCGCATCGCTGAACGAGACGATGCAGGCTCCAGATGGCGAACAGGATGATGGTCATCTGGCTGTCGCTCGTGGCGACGAGGTAGAGGATCGCCGGACCGAGGACCAGAAGCGGCGGTAGCTGCGCGACCGCGAGAATCAGGACCAGCAGGGACCAGAGGCCCGGCCCGGCACCCCGGCCGCGACGAGGCCGACGGCGGCGAGCATCGCCTGGATCGCCGCCACACCGACGACACCCTTGGCCACCGTCGCGATCGCGCGTCCCGCGAGGGGAACCAATGCGGCCCCGCGCTCGCCGCCGATGCGCCGGCCCAGGGCCACCGCGGTGGCAAGCGCGGGTTCACGCTGAACTCCAAAACGACCCCGGCGATCGCGAGGCCGATGCGCGGCGAGCGCTGCGGCCACGACCCCCTGCTTGGCGAGCGAAACGACGCCAAAGGCCTGACCGCCTTCAACTGGGGCTGCATGCGCGCGATCAGACGCGCCCAGGTTCGTGGATGCGAGGTTCCACGTCTCGTAGATGCGGCTTTCCGACGAGCGGCCATCGCGGCGACCCTCTCCGGGGCCGGCGGGATCGTGATCGAGCCCTCCTGAATCCGGGACGTCACCATGCGGACCCCGTCCACGAGAGACTCGGAGCAGCAGAAGCGTGGGGGTCAGCAGCGCGGCCAGGCACAGCACCACGAGAGCGTCGCCGCGGCCTTCCTCCGTCCCTGCAAGAGCCGCTCTGAGCCTGAGATGAAGCGGGTGCAGCGCCACGGCGATGACGATTCCCAAGACGATCGGCATCGAGGAACGGGCGCAAGATCGCGAAGCACCAGTAGCCGAGCAGTCCGAGCACGACGAGCCGTGACGGCAAGATCGGTCGATCGGCGGTTGCAGATCCGGTGTCGCTCATGAGCCTGTGCCCGATTATCCGGCCCCGCAGCTGGATGCCGAAGTCCACAAGCCGCGTTATGATCGCGGGTCCGGGCGATCCAAGAAGCCCGGTAGGCGCATCGCGAACCGCCTCGGCGATTCGACTGGCAGCCATCGTTTTTCCGCTGGCGCTGATGTCGTCGAGCCGCAGACCCCGCCGGTGACGCGATGCGCCCGCAGACGCTGCCTCGCCGACGTCCTCGCTCGCCGCAAGCCGGTCGCGCTCCTCGACGCTGGCGCGGTCGCTCGAGTCCGGCTGTCACCGCGTTCGGTTCTTGGAGACGAACCGCCGAGCTGTCGCCGGAGTCCAGCAAAGGTCGAGCAATCGCCGTCCACCACGAGCGTGCGGCTGGCCGAGATGGAGACCTCTCCTCAGGGCCGCGGGCCCCGATGAAGTCTCGTACCGTCAGCTCGACAAGATGCGGGTCGATTGGATCGCGTTCGACGAGACGCTTTCGGCCTGGGAATTGTCGCTCGAGAAAGACGCCACGGCGGTGGACGACGCGCGCGCCGAGCTGAAATCGCTCGACGAGACCTGGAAGGCGACGCTGACGGACGAGATCCGGCGATCGGGTGCCGGCGGTGCTCGTCGAGAAGATCGACGCAGCTCCTCTTGAAGACCGCGGCGCTGCGGCGAGACGTTGCGTGACCGCGCGGCGGCGCTCGCTTCTGGTCCAGGACGAGGTGTCCTCCGATCGCTCCGCGTCAGCGACGCGCTCGAGCGGCTGAACAAACTCTCGACCGGAGATCGGCGAGCGCCTCTTCGCGCATCGAGAACGATCCGCTCTGGTCGACGCTCCTCGCCGAGCGTCCCGCGAGCCTCCCTGGCAGTCCAGGCGGTCGACTCGTGGCGCGAGGCGGGAGGCGAGGTGGTGCGCCTCTCCTCAGCCGGGATCGAGGCCGGTTTCGTTCTCCAGCTCGTGCTGTTCGGCGTGCTCGCCGCGGCCGGATGGCTTCTCGTGCGACGGGTTGCCGGCGACGCGACGGTCGGATCCGGGGGCGACAGGCGGCGGCGGCGTTCCTCGACCGCCCCGTATCGGCCGCTTGCATTCTGGCTCTGTTCGCCACGTACTGGCTCTACCCGCGGACGGCGGTGCCGCTGCACGGAGCGGCGCTGACGCTTCTCCTTCTCCCGTACTTCCGGTTCCTTCCGAAGCTCGCCCATCCCGCTGTGATAGGTCCCGCCTATGGCTTGGGCGCGGTGTTCCTCCTCGATCGTGTCCACGATTTCGCGCTGCCGCACTCGCTGCTTTCTCGCCTCGTCCTCCTCGTGATCGGGTGCCTCGGCATCTGCGTGCTGGGCTTGGGCGCTTCGGAACGGCGCTGGTCGCGCGCTCGGGGAAGCCTCCGCGTGGTCGACGGGTTGCCGCATCTGGTCCGGATCGCGATCGCGTTTCTCGCGGTGGCGATCGTCGCGAACCGTGGTCGGCAACGTCTCGCTGGCCGAGCAGCTGACGCGTCGTCGCGGTCAAGGGGCGTTCGCCGGGGGATGTCTCTACATCGTCGCCGAGGATCTTGGAGAGCCTCGTACGTCTCTGCTCGCTTGCGTTCATGGCCTCGCGCGGAGCGATCGTGGTCGTACGGCACCGCGTGCTGCTCGAGCGACGGGGACGCCGCGACGATCCGCGCGCGGCGGCGGCGGACGTGGATCGTCTTCGTTCTTCTGGATCATGCGGATCATCGAGCAGTCGGGCCAGATGATCGTCTGCGGTGCTGACGAAGCAGTGGACGGTGGGCCACGCTCCACATCGGGCTCGGCGCGATCGTCGCGCTTCGCGGTGGCGCTGACGCTCGGGATCGTCGCGGCCCGGGTCCTGCGCTTCGTCCTCGACGAGGCGGTCTTCCCGCGGATGTCGCTCCCGCGCGGCGTTCCCGCCGCGATCTCGGCCACCGTCGGGTACCTCGTCGTCACCGCCGGCTTCGTGATGGCGTTCTCTGGCGGCGGGGCTCGAGATGAGCCAGTTCACCTTCCTCGTCGGCGCCTTCGGCGTCGGCATCGGCTTCGGCCTCCAGAACGTCGTCAACAACTTCGTCTCCGGCCTGATCCTTCTCTATCGAGCGTCCGATCCAGGTCGGCGACGTCCTGCAGGTCGGCGACGCTGCAGGGGCGCGTCCGCCGGATCGGCATCCGCTCGAGCACGCTCGCGACGTTCGACGGCGCCGAGGTCATCGTTCCCAACGCCACCCTGATCGCCACCGAGCGTGGTCAACTGGACGCTCAGCGACCGCGTCCGGCCGTGTCGACATCGCCGTCGGCGTCGGCTACGGATCCGATCCTCGCGCGGTCTCTCGCGATTCTGACAAGGTGGCGCGCGCGCACGCCGAGGTCTTGGCGTCGCCGCGGCCGACGGCGCTGTTCGTCGGGTTCGGGGACAGCGGCTCTCATGTTCGAGCTGCGGTTCTGGACGCCGGAGTTACGACGCCTATGTCCGCGTGGGTAGCGAGGTGCGAACGCGCGATCTTCGCGGCGTTCAAGGAGGCGGGGATCGAGATCCTGTTCCCGCAGCGCGGACCGCACGTCAAGTCGGTCGCACCCGATGCCGGCCGCACGCTTCGAGAGGACACCCCGGAGACCTAGCGCCCCGCTGGCTCGATCATGAAGGCTCGACGTGCCGACCTCGACGCGATTGCGTCCGAGCCGACTTCTTCGCCTCTGAGAGCGCCTCGTCCGCCGCCTGAATCAAGACGACTCGGCCCGACGCCGCCGCTCGTCGTCCACGCGGCGCCCAGGCTGACGCTCACGATGAGCTCGACCTCGCCGATGCTGAGCCGCCTTCGCGGCGAAGCCGGCGCGCACCCGTTCGGCGACCTCGCCCGCCGAGGCTCCGTCGCAGCCCGGCAGCAGCAGCAGTGGAATTCCTCGCCGCCGTGACGCGTCCGATCAGGTCGTAGTCGCGCATCGCGGACCGGATCCGAGCGAGCCGCTTCCCGCAGCACGTCATCGCCGGCCGCGGGCCCACGTGCGTGTCGTTGACCGCCTTGAAGCGATCGAGATCGGCGAGGACGATCGCGAACGGCCTGGAAAAAGCTCTCGGCGCCGCGCGGCGCAGCTCGCGGTGCAGGTGAAGGTCGAGGATCGCGCGACGGTTCCACAGTCCGGTCAGATGATCCCGGGCCACCTCTGTCTAAGCGCGTCTTCGCCTGGCGGAGTCGTTCCTGAAGCTCGAGCACGCGCTCGATCTCACGCGCGCCTGAAGCCCGACGCATGACTGGGCTTGATCAGGAAATCGTCCGCCCCGGCGGCCAGCCCGGCGACCATGTCCTGCTTCGGTCCTTTGCGTCAGGAGGATGAGGTAGACGTACTGTCCGAGCAACCACACCGTCGAAGAATCGCCGCACCGCGGCGGGTAACGACACCGGTCGAATTGTCACCGTCATTTCGTCGCTTACGAGGTCGACGTCCAGATCGCGGAGTCGTCCGCAACCGCGACGACCTCGTGTCTGAGCCGGCTAGCAAGTCGCTTCGAGCAGCCGCCGAGAAAGCGGGCGTCGTCGTCGGCGATCAGGATTCTCACGATGATGTGGAATGGTACGCCCGCGGCCGATCCGAGGGAGCGGAGGGCGGGGCCCCTACGCGCGCGAACGAGGAGAACGCGGAGGGACTCTCGACCGTGTGGCGCACCCGGCTCGCCGGTCGAGCCGTAGATCAGGTCGCCCAGGAAGCGGTGGCCGTGGGTGCGTCATCGCGATCAGGTCGACGCCGGCTTCCTGCGCGAGCCTGCACGATGCGCGTCCGCCGGTTCGCCGGCCAGAAGCACGGCCTGGGCCGGTATGCCGCCGTCCACGAAACGCGTGCGCACCTGCTCGAGATAGGCGCGGTCGTCGCGCATCTCCTCGGATTCGGCGAGGTTGAGCTGCTCGAGATTGCGCGCGACCCAGCCGTCGGCCACGTGAACGAGCACCAGCTCGCTCTCCATCAGCCGCGCCAACGGCTCGATGTGGGCGAGGATCGCCTCGTCGGTGCGCGCTGTTCTCGAGCGCGACCAGGATCTTGCGGTACATCGTCACTCCCGCGGTAGAAGAAGCGCACCCAGATCGCGAACGCGAGCACGCACGCCACGATGACCGCCATCCAGCCCGCGCCGAGCGTCTGGTAGAGCAGGTACACGTTGAGCGACGCGATCAGCGTGCACATCGCGTAGCCGACGATCTTGGACGCCGCGCGAGTTCGCGAACTCGCCCATCAGCTTCGGTCCGAGGTGAAGCCCATCAACGGAAGATCGCGAACGACAGCTGCATCGACAGCACGACCTGGGAGAACACGAGCAAGCCCGACCGTGTTCTTTCCTCCCGAGACGCCGATCAGGAAAACCGCCGGCACGATGGCCAGAAGCCGCGTGATCAACCGGCGCAGCCACGGGCGGATCCGGATGTTGAGGAAACCCTCCATCACGATCTGACCCGCGAGCGTGCCCGTGATGGTCGACGACTGACCCGACGCGAGCAGGGCGACGGCGAACGCGGTCGAGGCGATCGGCGCGCCCAGCAGCGGCGCCAGCAGGCGGTGCGCCTCCTGCAGCTCGCTGACGTCGAAGTGCCCGGCGCGGTTGAAGACCGCGGCGGCGACGACCAGAGATCGCCGCGTTGACGAAGAACGCGGCGCCCAAGCGCGACGATGCGTGTCGATCGTGTTGTAGCGGATCGCCCGCCGCTTCCCCGCGACGGTCGTATCGATGTCGCGAGTCTGGACGAGCGCGGTGTGCAGGTAGAGGTTGTGCGGCATCACGGTGGCGCCGAGGATGCCGAGCGCGATGTAGAACGCCTCGGCGTTGGGGATCGTCGGCACCACGAGCCCGGTCGCGAAGCGCCCCATTCCGGCCGCGACAGGACAACCTCGACCGCGAAGCACGCCGCGACCGTGGTCACCAGCGTGATCACGATCGCCTCGATCTTGCGGAAGCCGAAGTGCATCGCGGCGAGCAGGAGCATGACGTCGAATCCGGTGATCACGACGCCCCAGACGAGCGGGACGCCGAACAGCAGGTTGAGCGCGACCGCCGAGCCGACGACCTCGGCGAGGTCGCACGCGATGATCGCGATCTCGCACAGGATCCAGAGGACGTACGGCGACCGGCTTCGAGTAGCTGGTCGCGGCACGCCTGCGCGAGATCGCGCCCGATGGCGACGCCGAGCCGCACGCAGAGCGTCTGCAGGAACATCGCCATCAGGTTCGACAGCAGGATCACCCACAGCAGCGTGTAGCCGAACTTGGCGCCGCCGGCGAGGTCGGTCGCCCAGTTGCCGGGGTCCATGTAGCCGACGGACACGAGATACCCCGGACCGGCGAAGGCGAGAAACCGGCGCAGCCAACCCGCGGCGCCGGTGACCGCGCACCGTGCCGTGCACCTCAGGCAACGGAGCGGCCCGTCAGCCTCGGCGTGACCTGCGTCGACCGGGGATCCCGGCTCAAAATGTTTGCCATATCAGAATTAATATCTCTATAATCAAAAAAGATCAAGGACGAAAATTGAAGAAACTGGCCGTTCTGCTGATCTCTTCGGATGCGCCTCGCGACTCCGTCGGCGAGCTGCCGAGTCCGACGAAGGAGCTTCTGACCGACACGGCCGGACTCAGACCGAAACGGCGGTCGTGGTCCCGGTCGGGACGGTCCAAGTCGAGATGGGAGCGACCCTCGCAATCGACGAGGAAGGAGGCGAGCGCCCGAAACGATCCGGGGCGCCGAGCACTCTCGTCCGTTACGGCGTGCACCCTCGCTTCGAGCTACGTCTGGAATGGCCGGGATGGATCGAAGCCGAAGGCCGGGGGCTGGAGAGAGTCCCGGATGAGCGAGGCCGCGGATCCTGAGCTCGGAGTCAAGGTCGCGCTCGCGTCGGCGCACGGTGCGCGGCCGGACATGGTGCTCGCTCGCCCACGTCTCACTGCCCGTCGGAGGCGAGCCGCGTCGGATCTCGCGCGCGCCGATCCGTCGGTCCGGCTCTCGGCGGCGCACACGCTCTCCGACCGCGTCGGCCTTGGGTGGAACGCCGGCTGGGAGGCCGCCTCGTTCCGGGACGTCAACGGGACGACGCACACTCCTGACGCGATTCGTCTACACGGCGTGCCTCGGCTGTCGATCTCTCCGCGCGGTGGGGTGCGTACACCGAGTTCTTCGGGGACCTTCCGGCGGGCGACTCGGCGCCGGCCGCGCACGCATTCGACGGCGGGGTCACGTTTCGTCACGCCCGGCGTTCAGCTCGACCTCTCGGCCGGCGTCGGGCTCAATGCCCGGGCTCTCGATCGGTTCTGTCGGAGTCGGAATCAGCTTTCGTGTGCCGCGCTGAATCGCGAGGTGAGGCTTGACCGGATGCCGACCTCTACCGTCGAAGACTACTGGAAGCAGATCCTGCTCGAAGAGCAGGGCCGCGGAGTCAGCTGGCTGCCGACGGGTCGACTCGCGGTGGCGATGCGCGGTGACCCCGGGACGGTGACCGCCATGGTCAAAGCCATCTCCGAGAGCGGACTGGCCGACTACGAGGCCTACGGGGCGTTCGTCTGACGAAGGCCGGGAGGCAGCTCGCGCTTCCGACGTCCTCAGAAGGCACCGCGGTTGATCGAGCTCTTCCTCGTGCGGATCATGGGATGGACTGGAGCGAGGTGCATGGCGAGGCCGATCGGCTGGAGCACGCGGTCTCCGATCGCCTCGATCGAGCGGATCGACGAGATGCTCGATCGCCCGGCCGTCGATCCGCACGGCGATCCGATCCCCACCGTCGGTGGGGAGCCTCGCCCCGCGCCGCACGAGGCGCTCGCCGAGCTGATCGTCGGCGGAACCGGGCGCGTCGCGCGGATCGCTGACCAGAGCCGGGGTTCCTGCCTGGCTCGTCGAACGCCTCGGACTCCGCCCCGGCACCAAGGTCAAGGTCGTCCGCGCGACGAAGACGCCGACACGCTCGAGATCCAGGTGGGGCGCGGGGCGAGAGCGAGGCTCGGATTTGCGCGCGGCGGCGAAGATTCTGATCGAGCCGGACTGACGCGCTATACTCGCGAAGTGAACGCCACTTTCGGGGGGCTGGCTTCGACGCGGCATGGCAGCTCCCGGCGGGCATCGACGTCGAAACGACCGGGATCACGACCAACGCACTCCTCCGTCATCGGCGCGGACGCCAAGAACGCGACGTGGTACCTGCCGGTCCGGGTCGTCAGGACGGCGGCGGCGCGCGCGAAGCATTCCTGCGAGGCGTCCGGTCTGGACAGGAGCCGCAGGTGCCTCCCCGGAAGCGCTCGAACGCTGGCGTCTCGAGCACGACACTGATCGCGGCCGCGGTGCGTCCCGGTGTCCGGCTTGCCTCCGCCCCGTCGACGGAATCGGGTCCGGCGCCCCGCCGGTTCCTGCCTCCTTTCTATTATCTGTACCGAGAAACGGGTCTTCGTGCCCGGCGCCGGGCATCGCCGCCGCCGGATCCGCGAGAGTCTGCTGTGGCGTGCCGCGCGCGCGGCCGAGCCTGCCGGTCCCGAGGTCGCGGAGATCGCGTGTCTTGCCTGCGGCGAGCGGGAAAAATGCTATCCGGCGTCGGGTCCGAGCCGACGACCCGCGGGACGGCCGGAGCCCGGCTGGTGGCGATCTCGGATCGCCCCTGGGGCGGGCTGCCTCGTCGAGCCGTTCTCCACCTTCCGTTCCACGCCTGGCTCCGCCTGGCTTCGGTGAGCCGTGGCGCGTCGTGCGCATCGCTGCTCGCCGCCGTGGCCGCCGTCGCTCTCACCGAGCTCGACCGCGTCTTTCGCGGAGCGCGGACGACGATCCTGGGACCCAGAGCACGGCGCGTCGTTCGCGCTCGAGACATTCCTGCTCCGCCTGGAATGGCTCCGTCAGAACGCTCGTCACGCTTCGGGAGCTCGGCGACGGGCCGCGCCGCCCTCACCTCGGCATCGGCCCCGAAGTGCTCGCGGTCGCCGTCGGCGCGCCGAGCGTCTGGGGAGCGCCCTCTGGACCTCGCGCGTGACGTTTCTGACGCCGGGTGCGGCGCGTGCGATGGCCGACGGAAGCTTCGAGCTCGATGCCGGGCCGTTCCGCCGCCATGATTCCCCGAGTGCCAGGGCGGCGGCGCTTGGGTGCGGGGTCGCTGCCTTCCGCGGGGGACCGCCAAGACGCTGACCTCGGCCAAGACCTGGGAGTTTCACTTTCTCCCGTCCGAGTCGGCGACGCAGTTCCCGGCCAAAGGGACGGCGGTCCGGTTCGCGCTCGATGAGCGGCGGGCAACCCGTCCCGGTTCGGCGGTCGATGGGCCGCATCGACGTCGCCGCCTTCAGCAACGTCTGGGTGGTCACGGCGGGCGATCCCCGCAGCAGCGAGGCCACGATTCGCGGGATGCTGCAGCGCGACGACGGACGGCCTGTCGATCGTGATGCAGCCGATCAGCGATCACGGCTCGCCGACGACCTCTACGCCGTCGGGCTCGTTGTGGCTCTCATCGCTCGTCGCGGAGCCCGGCTCGGTGCCGCCGCGGGCGTACGCCTGCAGAGGCGCTGCGTGCGATGACGGCCGACGCGTCGCGCCTCGAACGCGGCGGAGGCGGGCGGCGCCTGCTACTACGTCACGCCGCGAGAGCGCACCCGAGCGCCGCCTTCCGGTCGAGCTGATCGACGGCGCTCTCGACCTGGGCAACCGACTGTGCGGCGGAGCAGCCGGGTGCGTTTCCCGGACAGGGCCACGAGCCGTGCGCCCGCCGACACGCGAGCGACGGTCTACGACGGCTTCCTCGCGCGAGGTCGCCTCACTCGCATCCGACGCCAGACAGCGCCTGTTCGGTTCGTCTCCGGCCGACGCCAGAGATCCGGGCCCTTCTCGAGGGGGGCGTTTCGCTGAAATTTCGGTTGATCCGGGGTGCCGCGGATCGGGTTATCGTTGCCGCGCCATTCACGCCCATTGGGGAGCCGGAGGCCGGGGAACGCATGGAACCGTTGAGACCGGTCTGCTGGCGCGGAGGGTGTTCGTTCGTCCCCACCATTTCCAGCAGTTCGATCTGTACTTGGAGGCGAGGCAGATCGCCTACTTCCAGTCGCTGGTCGGAAATGGGCTGGGGGATTGTGCTGCATGGAGATCGCCGAGGATCTCCTCGCCAACTACACGTTCGAGGGTGAAGTCCCTGCGGGCGATCATGCCGGACGGCACGCTCGTCGATGTCCCCGAAACGGACGCCTCCCGGACCGGACGCTCGATCCCAAGCAGCTCGACCTCGGTTCGCCGCGCGAGGTGTTGCTCGGCGTCCGGCGCGTCGAGGAACGCCGCCCGATGGCGCTCGAGTCGGGACCCGGGCGCGGCGAGACGCGCTTCCTGCCGGTGGACGACGGGGTGTCTCGACCTCGACGTCGGCCGGGAGCCCGCGCCGATCGAACGGCTCGAATACGATCTCCAGCTCTTCCTCGACTCCGGAGCCGACGCAAGGGTGCGAGGTGCTGCCGATCGCGAGCCTCGCTTACGGGCAGCCCGAGCAAGCCGGTGGAACTGACGCCTGGTTTTCTCGGGACCCGCGATTTCACGTTCGCGGCGTCTCCGGCGCTCCACGCCGCGACACGCTCGGTCGTCGAGCGTCTGGCGACCGTGCTTCCGGAAGCTGGACGACATTCGAGGCGGCGAGAAGGTCCGCGAGCTCATCCTGCTACCAGGCCCTCGCGGGATGCTTGCCGATCCCGAGGGACTCTGGTCCGAGTCGGGAACATCCACCCTCGGTTCTGCTACATCGAGATGGCGCGCCTTGCGGGAACGCTCTTCTATCGCGACCAGCGAGGGCTCGCTCGTTCGATGAGATCCCGGACTACGACCATCGCGCGCCGGGTCCTGTCTTCGAGACACTGCGCAAGCTGATCTTCGAGCTCTCCGATCCTCTCTTCGTGGAGCGTTACCGGCGCATTCCGATGGAGCGCGAAACCGATCTCTTCCGCACGTCGGTTCCCGCCGACGTCAAGAAGCCGGGGGCCAGGGTCTTCCTGAAGTGGACGCGCCGGATTCGACGGCGAAGCTCCGGCTGCTCTTCATGCAGGCCAAGGTGAGCAGCCCTCACGCCTCGAGCATCTCAAGCAGTTCGCTCTCCCCGGCGTGGCGACCGAGGCCCAGGCGGGCCTGCCGCCCGAGCTCCCGCCCGGCCAAACGTCCTCCTACTTCCGTCTCAAGGTCGATGACGGCACCGAATGGCCGACCCACGTCCTCCAGTCGGGAGGCTGACCGCGTTTCTGCGCGATTGCCCGTCCGACGTGCGCATCGCGCTGGTCGTCGTATTCCCGGAGCGCTGAGGAGTCCATGAGCGACCAACACGGACGGGGAGGGCGGCCGCCGCGCGACCGGCGTCCGCGGTTCGACGACCTCGATCAGGAAGACAGAGGCACCGCGGCAGCGCCCGGGCCGCCCGCCCCAACGAGGCCCCGCACGCCCGAAGGCTAGCCTTCCGAAAAAGCCGCCGCAGCCCGGATTTCTGGCGCGGTTGTTCGGGCGCGGCGACGATCGCCAGGCGCGTCGCGGCTCGCGCGAAGACTACGACTGGGACTACGCGCAAGACGATGTCGACGAGGAGAGCGGACGTCGCAGCGGCGGCCGGTACTCGCGCGAATCCTGGGACGACGACAGCCGGGCGAGGCGGCCCGCCCGCGGGCAGAAGCAGACTCTGATCGACCTGGTGCACGCCCGTGCTCGCCTACTCGTCGGTTCTGCCCCGCGATGCTGGCGGGATGCACCCGACCTACGCGCAGTTTCGCCAAGAGGTGCTCGGCCGCGCTTCAGAAGATCGAAACCCAAGCCCCGGAGTCGGGGATCGACCGCGAGGACGCGCAGGATGCGATCTACGCGCTGTCGCTCTTTCCTCGACGAGGACGTCGCCACCTCCGAGTGGACGGGCAAGCTCCAGTGGGCGAACGAGCCGCTCTACGCGGTGAAGCTGCAAGACCCCGAAGGCGGGATCAACTTCTTCCGAAAGCTCGACGAGATGGGCGATCGCCGCCGCGCGGTCAAGGAGATCTTCCTCGTTTGCCTCGCGATGGGATTCCGCGGCAAGTACGCCGAGCTGGAACCCGCGCAGCAGGCGGCCAAGCTGGGTGAGATCCGCCAGCGCGTGCTGCGGAGCATCCATCCGACGCCGCTCGACAACGTGGAGGAGCTCTTCCCCGAGGGCCTACGAGCCGGCCGAGCCGCTGATCGACGACGTCCCGCCCCCGCCGAAGTGGTGGATCACGGCCAGCTTCGGCGTCGCGGCGCTGGCAGTGATCGTGTACGCGCGTCTCCTTTGGGCCGCTGCAGCCACGCGCCGGACGATCCGGCGAAACAGTTGAAGGCTGTGACCGTCGTCTCAGGTGATCCGATGAAGGGACGGCTGGTCGGCCTCATCCTCCCCGCGTCGGTCGCCGGCGTTGCGCTCGGGGCGACGGCCGCGGCGCACAAGGGGGGTTCATCTCCCCGGCGTGTTCTTCTGGCTCTGGCACTTGCCTCGTCGCGGTCCTCTGGCTCGCGCTGGCCATCGGCGCGTTCATCATGCGCTGGACGAAATGGGCCTGGCCGCCGCTCGCCGCCTTCGTCGCGCAGCTCGTCGGCCTGCTCTTGCTCATGTCCCACACGATCAAGACGCCGCTCGAGGTGCTCTGGTATTCGCTCGGCACGTTCACGCTCGTCCTGCTCTGTCATCCTGACCATCTGGCTCGTCGTCTCGCTGCGTACCCGCGCGCTCGAAAAGAAGCTGGTGGAAGGCGGCGGAGAGGGGTCGACGCCCAAGCGTTGGCGCGAATTCGCAAGGACATGGCGGAAGCCTTGGCGATGCTTCGGCGGGCCGGGACCGGACGCAACGCGATCTACGAGCTGCCGTGGCTCCTGGTGATGGGTCGGCCTCAAGGCGGCAAGACGTTCGCGATCAAGAACTCGGGCTTGAGCCTTCCCGTGCGCAAGGATTGGGTCAAGGGAGCGGGGGCACGTTCACCGCCGACTGGTTCTTCACGAACGAGATGATCTTCCTGGACACTCCGGGAAGTTGGGTCCTTCAGGGGGTCACCGACGAGGGAGGGAAGCACTGGACGGAGCTGTTGCGGCTTCTGCGGCGCCACCGCGGGCGCCGGCCGTTGGACGGGCTCGTCGTCGTCGTTCCCGCCGACGATCTGCTCAGCAAATCGGCGGACGAGCTGGCCGAGCAAGCGGCCCACGTCCGCGAAGTCATCGACCTCATTCACGACGAGCTGAAGTTCCGCTTCCCCGGTCTATTTGTTGGTCAGCAAGAGCGACCTCGTCGAAGGGTTTGTGGACTTCTTCAAGGGGCTGCCGGCCAACCGCAAGCACCAGATCGTCGGATGGAGCCACTCCGGACCCGAACGATCGGGAGGCGATCGGCTCGATCCGGAAGGCCTTCGGCCGCGTGCTGCGCCGCATGCAGGCGATCCGGCTCGAGATCCTCGCGCGCACCGCGTCGGCGACGGCCGTGCGCCGCCTCTTCTTCTTCACCGAGGAGTTCCGCCGCCTCGAAGATCCGCTGGTCGAGTTCGCCGAGGCGTTGTTTCAGAGCGATCCCTACCACGAGACGCCGGTGTTTCGCGGGTTCTACTTCACGAGCGCCACGCAGGGCGAAGGCGCCCCTCGGACAGGCGATGGCGCAGCTGGCGCGCAACCTGGGCGTCCGCTCGGCGCCGCCTCGCTTCCGCGGAAACCGAGGCGAAGCGGAGCTACTTCCTGCTCGAGATGTTCCGGACGCTCATGGTCGGCGACGAGGGTCTGGTCTCCAGGACCGCGGGCCACTGGCTGAGGCGCCGGCGCGACACCGTGCTCGCCGCGTTCCTGCCCGCGACGATCGCGGCGCTGCTTCTCTTCTTCGCGTTGATCTCGTTCTTCTGGAACCGATCGATCTATCGCGACGCCGCCGCGGAGATCCCACAGATCGTCACCGAGCTTGCGAGCGAGGGACAACGTGTCCTCCGACGCGCTCGAGGCCTTGCAGGGGATCGATCGCATCCGGCGGTACCACGAAAAGATGACCGGGCTTCTCGCTCTTCCGCCGCCTGGGCATGCGCCAGCCCGGGAGCTCGCGCGCGAGACGTTCAGGATCTTCAGGACGAGCTCCAAGCCCGCGTGCTCCGTCCGACGTTCCAACGTGCGCAGGAGATCGCCGTCGATCCGGCGAAAGACTTCGCCACTCGGGCCGACGCGTTCTACAGCGTGGTTTGGTTGCGTCAGGGCAACCTCGTCGAGTACGGCGATGACCTGAAGGGATTCGAGGGGATCTGGAGCGGGCTCGGTCCGGAACAGGCGGCCGAAGCACGCCAGCTCCTCGTGCAGCAATTCGAGCACTTGATCCGGAACGGCCCGACACAGAAGAACCTGTCTCGAAGGCTTCGACCTCGCGGCGGTCGCCGAGGCCTGAGGAAAGGCACTGCGGACATGGGATCGACCTCGGCGATCAAGCGCTACATCGGCTTCCAGGATGCTTGCGCCTCGCCGGGGACGCCCAACGAGATCCGGCGCTGCGACAAGCTCGTGCGGGACATCCTGAACTTCGACAGCGCGATCTCGCCCGGTTGAGCTCCAACCTGCAGCGTCTCAAGACGGATCTTCGCGAGCTCCACGACGTGGAGGCCGGCGCCGACGAGGCGCTCTGAAAGTCTCGCGCGAGATCACCCGTGCCGGAACGGACGTCCGAGCAATGCTTCGAGACGTTCGAAAAGGACATCGTCCCGTCGATGAAGGACTACTACGTCGTTCGCCAGGACGAGCTCGGTCAAGCAGTGCCAGACGCGTCGTCGATCAGAAGAGCAAGGCCGCAGTCCACACGACGCTGGACGCGCAGGATGCCGACCTGCAGAAGCAGCAAACCGCGATCGCCGACAAGGTGAGCCAGTTCAACGAGGCCTGCCCGTGCGAGTCTCGAGCGGACCGGAAGCGTGGACCCGGTCCCGCTCTTCAAGCTCTCGCGCGACTACCGGCGGGTGGAGTGCGTTCGCGAGCGCGACCTTTCCGGCGACCTTGGTCAAGAAGGCAGCAGTCGCTCCCGCGGGTGGCGGTGTGCGTCCGCCTCCCCGCCCCGCAGGCGGCGTTCGCCCGCCGCCGGCAGTGGCCGAGGTCGGGGGACTCAAGTTTTCTCTCGCGGCGGAGGCGTTCCTCCGGCTACAACCAGGACGCCTTCGACCGCAAGAAGACCGAGCAGGCGGAAGAGATCGAATACGCGAAGGGACTCCCCCAAGCTCAGAAGGCGACGAAGGACTCGCAAGTACGCAGAGCGATCGACGACTTCGGCACCGCGTACGAGCGGGCGTGGGAGCAGTACTTGCGCGCCGATCCGATTGAAGGGGATCCGCCCGCGGACCCCGGCGCCTGGATCCAAGCGCTCGCGCAGTCGGGAGAGTGGCGCACGGTTCTCGAGCCGGCCGCCGACGCGGTCGGCCTTGCCGGCGATCCAGCCGATCCGCACTTCCGGGGGCTTTTATCGAAAACTGCAGGGACTGTCGAGCGTGTCGACGTTCCTGAATTCCGGCCTCGGGACGTACACCGGCTTGCTGAAGAAGGTCGGGCAGACGTCGCTCGCTGTCAGAGCAATCCGGCCATCGCAGGACAATTCCGTTCGGCGCTCGCGGCGGGGGACCCCTCGAACAGCCTGGTCAATGCGGACTCGTGGGTCGACCAGAACGGCGGGGAGTCGCTGGCGCAGGGAAGCCTGCGCGATCTGCTCCAGCGCCCGCTGAAAATCGCCCACGACGCGGTGGGCGCCTCCGCGGATCCGAACAAGCGCTGGACCGAGCTCGTGCGCGCGTCCCAGCAGTTGAGCCACAGGTACCCGTTCAGCGGCGTCGAGACCGACGACCTCGCGACACCCGACGAGGTCAAGGCCGTTCTGGGCGGTCTTTCGGGGAGTCGTCCCGAAGCTTTACGCGGAAAAGGACAAGCTGCAGCTGGGAAGCGAGGCCAAGGCGTGGCTCGATAAGCGCGCACGCGCTCTCGGAAGTCTTCTTCGACCCGGGAAACGACGCGATCAAGCTGTACAACCTCAAGCTCAGCGTCAACGAGAAGCTCACCAAGATCGAGCCGAAAAAGGCAGCCGACGACGAGGAATGGCGGCTCGAGAGCCCTCGAATTCGACATGACCGACAAGTTCGCCTGGCGTGCCGACAAGGACTTGCCGACCACGAAGACGGTCAAGCTCGATCTGTTCGGAGAGAACGCGAGCGGAATTGGCAGGATCACGCTCACCGTCGGCACACATGGGAAGGGAGGGCATCAAGCGAAAGGTGGTCTGGGAGGACGTCGAGCCCCCGACGGTCGTGGCATCCGAAGATGGAGCATGGGCGCCGCTGCGGGCCCTGGCCAAGCTCATGCCTCAAGGCGCCGCCGGGGACCGCGTCACGTTCTCGAATTCAAGGCGCCGTTTCTTTACAAGAGCAAGAAGGTCCCCGACGGCACGTTGACCGTGTCCGTTCGAAGTCCAGGGACGGCAGCTCGCCACCGTCTTGGACCTCATCCAGCACGGCCTCAAACCGGCGCCGGCGTCCCAATGAGAAGCCCCGTGGCCGAAACCGAGTACCTCGTGGCCGGATGTCACGGCAAGCTCTCGTTCTGGCCGGAATACCTCGACGTCAACGTGGCGCTCCCCGTCTCGCGCGCCTTCAGGACCTGGATCCGAGACGGCCGCCAGGCCGCGGGGATGGGGGTCGGACGTCCAGACGGCCGCGTCCCTCCCGAGACGAGCCGGCTACGGTTCGTGTACGGACCATCGGGAACGTCGGAGCTGCTCGCCAGGCGTCATCCGTCCGTCGGCCGACATCGGCGGCAAGCGCTCGTTCCCCTTCACGGTTTTCGCCCATATCCCGAAGCGACACTGGAGCCGGTCCTACGCCCTGCTTCCGATGGCGCTGGAGCCGGTTTGGGATGCCCTGGACGACATCTGGGATTCCCTGGCGACCGTGGCCAGCGAGCCAGCCTTCCGGGAGATTCTCGCGTCGTCCCGGGTGCCGGGACCGGCGGCGGCGGGTCTGGTGAAGAGCACGTACGACGCCGGTCAAGGTCAGGCGGCGGCGCGAATCTTCGACAGCGCCGACGGAGCCAGCGTCGATGCCCTGCGAGCGAATCTCCCGGAAATGCTCCAGACGCTGAAGTCCAACCCCGCGGACGTGCGGCTGGAGCTCCCGGCGAGCGCTGATCAAGAATCGGCGTCGTACGACGCCACGTTTTGGGTAGACCTGATCAACCGTCAGTTCTTCTGGAAACGGTTCGAGCCGACAGTCTTTATCAAAGGCGCTCCCCGTCAGCTCGACCGCAAGATCTTCCTGCTGTTCGGCGACCCGGCCCCGTCGGATTATGCCCGCGTGATGGGCATGGCCAACGCCGAGGGGAACCTTCAAGCGCCCCGCGCACTCGCCGTCGCCGCCCGGCCACGCCCGCCGGATCCGCGCCGACGTACGCCGAGCTCGTGTCGACCCGTTTCGTGGCGTGACGAGGCAGTTTTTGATTGACACGCCGGGAGCGGCCACGTCTAATCGTGAGATCGTCGTACTGAGGGTCGCGCGTCCATGAGCAGTATCGATCTGACGAGCTTTCTGTCGGCAGTCTCCGACGCTGAGCCGGCCGGACCCAACCTCGAAGACGACGCGTCGTTTGCCGAATTGGTCACCGCTGCCAAGGGTAAGCCCGAGCAACAGTTCGGCGAGACGGTCATCCCTGGAGAAGAGCCGGATTGGCGCCAGGTCAAGAGCCTGGCCGTGGCCCTCCTCGGGAAGACGAGAGACTTGCGCGTGGGGTCACCCTGACCAGGGCGCTCATGGTCACCGACGGGGTCGAGGGCATCGCGGACGGCCTTTCCCTCATGCGCGGTTGGCTCGACAACATGTGGGAGCGCGCTCCATCCGCAGCTCGACCCCGCGGACCCCGATCCGATGCAGCGGACGAACACCTTGGCCGCCCTCGACGACTACGACGCCGCCGTCCGGGCCGCCCGCGACATGCCGATCGTCGCCGCGCCGAGAGTCGGCCGGTTCTCGCTACAAGGACGTCCTCGTCGCCACCAACAAGCTGCCCGCGCCCGCCGGCCAGACCGACGCACGCGTCGTTCGCCGCGATCGAGGCGGCCTTCCAGGATTCCTCGGTCGAGGATGTCCAGAAAACCGCTGCCGAGCTCGGCCGCGCGTTGGAGTCGATCGCGGGGATCGAGAAGGCGTTCACCGCCGCGCGTCGGCGCGGCCCGAGGGTCTCCTGTCGGACCTGACGGGCGTGCTCAAAGGGGCGCACCAGACGGTGAGCGATCAGCTCGCGAAGAAGACGCCTCAAGCGGTCGAGGACGCCGGCGGCGTCGTGGCGGAGCGCCGGGGCACCGTCGCACAGGCGGCCGGCGTGATCCGCACGCGCGACGACGTGCTCAAGACGCTCGACAAGCTCTGCGACTACTTCGACCGGAACGAGCCGTCCTAGTCCGGTGCCGATCCTGTTGCGGCGCGCGAAGCGGCTCATCAACAAATCGTTCATGGATATCGTGCGCGACATGGCCAGCGAACGGCGTGTCGCAGGTGGAGTTGCTCAGAGGATCCGAGGAGTAGCCCTCCCGGAGGAGGTGGCCGTGGCAACGAGCGGACAGAAGTTCATCGCGCGCAACCGAGCGCCCCGCGTGCAGATCGAGTACGACGTCGAGCTGTACGGCGCGCAGAAGAAGATCCAGCTCCCGTTCGTCATGGGAGTGATGGCCGATCTGTCGGGCAAGCCGGCCGAGGCGCTGCCCGGGATCAAGGACCGCAAGTTCCTCGAGATCGACGCGGGGAACGTTCGACGACCGCCTGAAGGCGATGAAGCCCCGCGTCGCGTTCGCGGTGCCCAACACGCTGACCGGTGAGGGGAACCTGACCCTCGACATCACGCTTCGATAAGCTCGAAGACTTCTCGCCCGACGCCGTCGCCCGCAAGGTGGACGCGTTGAACCAACTGCTCCAGGCCCGCGAGCAGCTCCAGAACCTTCTCGCGTTCATGGACGGCAAGGACAAGGCGCAGGATCTGATCGCCGAGGCCCTCAAGAATCCGGCGCTCCTGCAGGCGTTGGCGTCCACACCCAAGTCCGACTTCCGAGTCGAAGGAGTAGCACGTCATGGCCGATACCGAGGGAGCCCGGAACAAGCTCAAGGTCAGGGCCAGGTCGGCCGAGGTCAGCGAGTTCCAGTCGCTGCTCAACAAGTCGTTCAAGCCCAAGACCGACCAGCGCGAAGAGCGCGATCGCGTCCGCCGTCACCACGCTGGCGGAGCAGGCGCTCAAGAACACGACGCTCATCTCCGACGACGTCCTGAAATCGATCCGCAGCATGATCGCCGCGATCGACAAGAAGCTCACCGAGCAGGTCAACCTGATCCTGCACCACGAGGACTTCCAGAAGCTCGAGGGCGCCTGGCGCGGACTGCACCACCTGGTCAGCCGCACCGAGACCGACACGATGCTGAAGATCCGCGTGTTCAACGTCTCGAAGAGCGATCTCGGCGAAAGAGCTCAAGAAGTTCGAAGGCACGGCCTGGGACCAGAGCCCCTTCTTCAAGAAGATCTACGAAGAAGAGTACGGCCAGCTCGGCGGCGAGCCGTTCGGCTGTCTCGTGGGCGACTACCACTTCGACCACACGCCGCCGGACGTCAAGATGCTGGGCGTCGCTGGCCCAGATCGCCGCGGCGGCCCACGCCCCGTTCATCACCGGCGGCATCGCCGACGCTGATGCAGATGGAGTCCTGGCAGGAGCTGTCGAACCCGGTCGATCTTACCGAAGATCTTCCACGACGCCGGAGTACGCCGCCGTGGCGCTCGCTGCGCGAATCCGACGACGCGCAAGTACATCGGCCTCGCCATGCCGCGGTTCCTCGCCCGGCAGCCTTACGGCGCCAAGAGCAAACCCCGTCGAAGCGTTCGACTTCGAGGAAGACACCGAGGGCGCGCGCCACGACAAGTTCGTGTGGGCCAACTCCGGCGTACGCCATGGCGGTCAACATCACGCGCTCGTTCAAGATGTACGGGTGGTGCTCGCGCATCCGCGGCGTCGAGTCGGGCGGCGAGCTGTCCGGCCTCCCGTGCCACACGTTCCCGACCGACGACGGCGGTCAGGACATGAAGTGCCCGACCGAGATCGCGATCACCGACCGGCGGGAGGCGGAGCTGGCGAAGAACGGCTTCATGCCGCTGGTTCACCGGAAGAACTCGGACGCCGCGTACTTCATCGGGGCGCAGTCCCTCCAAAAGCCCCAGGAGTACGACGACGCCGACGCCACCGCGAACGCCAACCTGGCCGCGCGGCTGCCCGTACATGTTCGCCTGTTGCCGGTTTCGCGCACTACCTGAAGTGCATCGTGCGGGACAAGGTCGGCGGGTTCGCTTCGAAGTCCTCGATGCAGGATTGGCTCAAGCGTTGGATCCTGCAGTACGTGGACGGCGACCCGGACAACTCGTCCGAGGACACGAAGGCCAGGAAGCCCCTGGCCGCCGCAGAGGTCGTCGTCGAGGAGATCGAGGGGAACCCCGGCTACTACTCGTCGAAGTTCTTCCTCAGGCCGCACTACCAGCTGGAAGGGCTCACGGTCTCTCTGCGCCTCGTCAGCAAGCTGCCTCGCAGAAGAAGTGATCACGGAATGATCGCAACAAGGAATCAAGGAGGAATTCATGGCCGTTGACATGTTCATCAAGATCGGAGATCTCAAAGGCGAGTCGGCAGACGACAAACACAAGGGGAGATCGACGTCCTCGCTTGGAGTTGGGGCCTTTCGAACTCGGGCGACACGCACACCGGCGGCGGCGGCGGCGCGGGCAAGGTCAACATCCAGGATTTCTCCTTCACGAAGTGGATGGACAAGTCCACGCCCAACCTGCTCCAGTACGGCTGCAGCGGCAAGCACTTCCCGAGCGCCGAGCTCGTCGGTCCGCAAGGCCGGGGACAAGCCGCTCGAGTACTGGCGGCTGACGATGCACGGACGTGCTGATCACGTCGGTTTCGACGGGCGGCTCCGGCGGCGAAGACACGCCTCACCGAGAACGTCACCTCGAACTTCGCCAAGTTCCAGGTGAAGTACCAGCCGCAGGCGAAGGACGGCGGACCGGACGGCGGCGAGATCGAAGCCGGCTGGGACATCGAAGCCAACATCAAGTACGTGAGCTGCACTTGGAGTCAGGTCTTCCATTGAGCTCATTTGCAACATGCGGATGACTCAATGGCGAGACCTGTCCCCTATTCGAAAGGGAATTGATGCAGGCCGACGAGCATCTCCGCCAAGGAGACCCGAAGGCGGCGCTCGCGCATCTTCAGGAGATCGTCCGGCGTGATCCGTCGTCGTCGGCGTTCAGGATCTACCTGTTCCAGCTCCTCTCGATCAACGGCGCATGGGATCGGGCGGCCACCCAGCTCGGCGTGCTCGCCGACATGGACCCCGCCACCGAGGCCATGGTTCGAACGTACCGGGAGGCGCTGCAGTGCGAGGCGCTGCGGGCGGACATCTTCGCGGGCCGGAAGACCCCGATGATCTTCGGAGAGCCCGACCCCTGGGCCGCGTGGCTGACGCAGGCCGCGATGCTCGACGGGCAGGGAAAAACGGCGGAGGCGGAGGCCCTGCGGGAGCAGGCGCTCGAGCAGGCCCCCGCCGTACCGGGCACGATCGACGGCCAGCCGTTTGCGTGGATCGCGGATGCCGACACGCGCATGGGTCCTCTGCTCGAAGCCGTCGTCCTCGGCAAGTACTACTGGATTCCCTTCTCGCGGATTCGAGGCCTCGTCTTCGAAAAGCCTTCCGATCTGCGCGACTTCGTCTGGACGCCCACCGAGTTCATCGTGGTCCAACGGCGGCAAGGCCGTCGGCTTCGTCCCGACGCGTTACCCCGTCGTCCGAGGCGAGCGACGACGGCTTGATCCAGCTGGCGCGCAAGACCGACTGGGCTCAGGCGGGCCCCGCGACCTGGCTGGGCTCGGGGCAGAGGATGTTCGCGACCGACGCCGGGAATTCGCGCTGTGCGACGTGCGGACGATCGCGCTCGATTCCCCCGGAGAGGGCGCGTGACGCCTCCCAAGGAGAGGCTTCTTCCGTCGCTGCTCGATCGGCTGACGGACGGCGATCCGGCAGTCCTGAGACCCGAGTCCGATCGCTTCACGTTCGACCTTCCGGAGTACCGCACCGCGGTGTTCCGCGACCTCGACTGGCTGCTCAACGCCGTGTCGCCCGCTCGACCGGAAGAAATCGAAGGGCTCGATCACGTCGCCCGGTCGACGCTTGAACTACGGCATGCCCGCGCTCTCCGGCGGCGTCGCCAGCGGCTTGGACGCCCGGCAGCTCGAGCGCCGCATGCGCGAGGTCATCCAACGCTTCGAGCCGCGCATCATCGCCGATACCGTCAAGGTGCAGGTGGAGGTCGAGGCGGGCACCATGTCGCATCGGGCTCTGACGTTTCGCGTCGAAGGGCTTCTCTGGGCCCAGCCGGTCCCCGAGCAGATCTACCTCCGCACGAAGCTCGATCTCGAGACCGGCCACGTGACGTTGGCCGATTTCGGGGTCCGCGGATCGTCCTGATGGATCCGCGCCTACTCCGGCTACTACGAGCGCGAGCTGCAGTTCGTCCGCGAGATGGGCGCGGAGTACGCTCAGGAGTATCCCAAGATCGCCGCGCGCTTGGGCCTGAGCCGGCCTGGAGTGCACCGATCCCTACGTCGAGCGCCTGCTCGAGGGGTTCGCGTTCCTCGCCGCCCGCGTCCAGCTCAAGCTCGACGCCGAGTTCCCGCGCTTGACGCAAAACGTCCTCGAGACCGTGTGCCCGCAGTACCTCGCGCCGACCCCCTCGATGGCCGTGGTCCAGCTGCAGCCGAAGGCGACCGAGGGCTCGCTGGCGTCGGGCTTTCCCGTCAAGCGCGACACCGCGCTCAAGAGCCCGCGCGGCAAGGGGGACGAGGCGTCGTGCGAGTACCGCACCGCGCACGACGTCAGGCTCTGGCCCGTCGAGATCGCTTCCGCCTCGTACGCGCCGTACTCGCGCGAGCTGGGCGGGGACGACGCCTCCGGGTCGAAGCCGGTGCGCTCCGCGGTCCGTCTGCGGCTCCGCGCGCTGGCGGGGTTGACCTTCGATCGCCTGCCGATGGACTCGCATGGTTCTCTACCTGCGGGGCGTCGGCGATGCCGGTGCGCGGCTCTACGAGCAGATCGTCGGCGGGAGCGGTCGGCGTTCTCGTGCGCTCGACCCAGAACCCGTCCCTGCGCGAGCGCCTCGAGGCCGCCTGCGTGCGGCGCGTCGGGTTCGACGACGACCAGGCGCTCCTCCCGTACGGACGACGATCGTTTCGCGGCTACCGTCTGCTGCACGAGTACTTCGCGCTTCCGGAGCGTTTTCATTTCGTGGAGCTTTGCGGGCTGGCGCGGGCGTTCCCGCGCTTCAAAGAGCAAGAGATCGAGATCGCGATCCTCCTCCAGCGGGACGATCCCACGCTCCACAACGTCGTGGACGCGTCGAACTTCGCGCTGCACTGCACCCCCGCGATCAACGTCTTCCCGATGCAGGGGAGACGATCCACCTGAGCGACCGCCAGTACGAGTACCACGTCGTGCCGGATCGCACGCAGCCGATGGACTACGAGGTGTACGACGTCGTCTCCGTGGAGGGGTCGGGCGGGAGCGACCTGGGCACGCAGCCCTTCGCGCCGCTCTACGCCGCGCCCCAGACGCGCGCGCCGGCATCCGGGCTCGCCTATTTCACGACGTCCCGGACGCCGCGGGTGACCTCGGAGAGCCAGCGGCGCAAGGGGACGCGCTCCACGTACATCGGGACCGAGGTGTTCCTCTCCATCGTGGACGCGAGCGAAGCGCCGTGGGATCCGGAGCTGCGCCAGCTGGCCGTCAAGCTGCGCTGCACCAACCGCGATCTTCCGCTCCACCTCGTGCTGGGACAAGGCGCCACCGATTTCTCGCTGGTCGTCGGCCGCGCCGGTTGCCGCGGTCCGCTGCGTGGCGGGGCCGACCGCGCCGTCGGCCTCGTTCATCGTCGATCCCGACGATCCGACGCGCGCCGGAGAGATCGGGTGGCGTCTCATCAACCACCTCGCGCTCAACTACCTCTCGCTGACGGATTCGGCCGACGGCCGCGGAGCCGAGGCGTTGCGCGAGCTGCTCTCGCTCTACGCCCCCGTGGCCACCGCCGACGGTTCGCAAACAGATCGACGGTGTCCGGTCGGTCTCGTCGCGCGCCGTCGTGCGCCGCATCAGGGGATCGGGCCCGCTCGCCTTCGGACGAGGGATCGAGATCGCGCTGACCCTCGACGAATCGGCGTTCGCGGGGAGCGGGGCGTTCCTCCTGGGCGCGGTGCTCGATGAGTTCTTCGCCCGCTACGTATCCATCAACAGCTTCACGGAGACGACGGTCTCCACGCTCGAACGAGGAGAGTTGATCCGATGGCCGGCCAAGTCGGGGCAGCGTCAGGTCGTCTAGACCTGCAAGACGCCCTGGAGCGCGAGCCCTGGGCGTTCGATTTCTTCCAGGCGCTGCGACGTCTCGAGGCGGAGCACGCCGATCAAGCCGTTGCTCGGGCGGTCGCGGCGTCCCTCCGAAGACACGATCCGCCTCGGCCAGGAGCCGTCGCTCGCGTTCGCGCCGTCGACGATCGCGGCCTTCGAGCGCCCGCCCGGACGTCCGCCCCGTCTGTCGGTGCACGTCCTCGGGCTGCTCGGACCCAACGGGCCGCTGCCGCTCCACCTGACGGAGTACGCGCGCGGCCGCTCGCGGACGTTCGGGGACACGGCCCTCGCGCGTTTCCTCGACGTCTTCCACCACCGCATCCTCTCGTTGTTCTATCGGGCGTGGGCATCGTCGCCGCCCGACGGTCCACTTCGACCGGCCGGCCAGCGACCGATTCGGCGTCTGGATCGGCGCGATGTTCGGCCAGGAGCGCCCGGGCGTTCTTCAATCGGGACGAGATCCCGGACCTCGCGAAGCGCCACTACGCCGGACGGCTCGCGCTGCAGACGCGCAACGCGGAGGGGTTGGAGGCGATCGTCGAGGACCTGTTCGGCGTGCCGGCGCGCGTCGTGCCGTTTCGCGGCACGTGGCTCGACATCCCGGAAGACGCGCGCTGGCGGCTCGGACGTCGCGCGAGGGCGGCGAGCTGGGGATGTCCACGACGACCGGCGCCCGCCTCTGGGACCGTGCGCAATCGTTCCGTCTGGCGCTCGGTCCGCTCGACCTCGCCGACTACGAGCGTTTCCTGCCGGGAGGGCCAAGCTTGCGCCGGCTGGCCGTGCTCGTCGCGAACTACCTCGGCGACGAGCTCGACTGGGACGTCAACCTGATTCTCGATCGCGAATGCCGTGCCGCCTTTCCCCTCGGGGGAAGCGCGAGGCTCGGCACGACGACGTGGCTTTCCTGCCGCAAGCCCGAAAGGGATCCGGCCGACGTGATCTTGCGCCCCGCCGCGCGGGGCTAGAGGGGGATGGAACGATGGCCGATATCAGCAGGGTGGCGCTCTTCGGAAAGCTCAATCCCGTGGGCTACCGGGCGATCGAGGCGGCCACCGTCTCGTGCAAGCTCCGCGGCAATCCGTACGTCGAGCTGGTCCACTGGATCCATCAGATCCTCACGCTGACCGACTCGGATGTTCACCGGATCCTCAAGCACTTCCGCGCCGATCCCGCCGCGTTGGCCGGCGACATGACCGCGACGCTCGACCGGCTCCCGCGCGGGTCGACGTCGATCTCGGACCTGTCGTCGCACCTCGAAGAGGCCACCGAGCGCGGATGGGTCTACGCCACGCTTCTCTTCGGCGAAGGGCAGGTCCGGACCGGCCACATCGTCGTCGGGATGCTCAAGACGCCCTCGCTCAGGAATGCGCTGAAGGCGATCTCGAAGGAGTTCGACAAGATCAAGATCGACGAGCTCACCGACTGCGTTCCGCGACATCACCGCGGGCTCTCCCGAAGAGGCGATGGCCGCGAGCGCCGGCCTCGAAACGGGCGGCGGAGCGACGCCGGGCGAGGCCAGCGGCGCAGTGGCCCCCGCGGCGATGGGCAAGCAGGAGGCGCTGAAGCGCTATTCCGTCGACCTCACCGAGAAGGCGAGGAAGGGCGACGATGGACCCGATCGTCGGCCGCGACGAGGAGATCCGCCAGATCGTCGACATCCTGATGCGGCGCCGGCAGAACAACCCGATCTTGACGGGCGAGGCGGGCGTGGGCAAGACGGCCGTCGTCGAGGGGTTCGCTCAGCGCATCGCCAAAGACGACGTGCCGCCGCCGCTTCGAGGGGTCACGCTGCGCAGTCTCGACATCGGCTTGTTGCAGGCCGGGGCGAGCATGAAGGGGAGTTCGAGAACCGCCTGCGACAGGTCATCGACGAGGTCCAGGCCTCGCCGAAGCCGATCATCCTGTTCATCGACGAGGCGCACACGCTGATCGGCGCGGGGGCGCCGCCGGGACCGGCGACGCCGCCAATCTCCTGAAGCCGGCCTTGGCGCGCGGCACGCTGCGCACCATCGCGGCGACGACGTTCGCCGAGTACAAGAAATACTTCGAGAAGGATCCGGCACTGACGCGCCGCTTCCAGGTCGTGCAGGTGCCGGAGCCGAGCGAGGCCAAGGGCATCCTGATGATGCGCGGCATCGCGACGACGATGGAAAAGCACCACCGCGTCCAGGTGCTCGACGAAGCGCTCGAAGCCGCCGTCAAGCTGTCCCACCGGTACATTCCCGCGCGACAGCTCCCGGACAAGGCGGTGAGCCTCCTCGACACGTCGTGCGCGCGCGTGGCGATCAGCCAGCACGGCGTCCCGGCCGAGGTCGAAGACAGCCGCCGCCGCATCGAGGCGCTCGACACCGAGCTCGAGATCATCGCCCGCGAGGCGCAGGTCGGGGTCGACACGAAGAGCCGCGAAGCCGACGCGCAGGAAAAGCGCGCGGCGGAGGTGACGCGTCTTGCGGGGCTCGAGACGCGCTGGAAGAGCGAGAAGGGATTGGTGGACCGCATCCTCGAGCTGCGCGCCAAGCTGCGCGGCGCCGCCCAGCCCGTCGAGGGCACGAAGAGCAAGCTCGAGAAGGAAGCCGCAGCGGCGGCGCCGCCGGCAGCCTCTCCGGCCGATCGCGAGGCGCTCCTTCGCGAGCTGAAGACGCTGCAGGGCGAGCTCGACACGCTGCAGGGGGACACGCCGCTCATCCTCCCCAGCGTCGGCGAGCAGGCGGTGGGAGCGGTCGTTCAGGACTGGACCGGCATTCCGGTCGGCCGGATGGTCAAGAACGAGATCGAGACGGTGTTGAAGCTGGCGGACACGATCAACCAGCGCGTCGTCGGCCAGAAGCACGGGCTCGACATGATCGCGCGCCGCATCCAGACCTCGCGCGCCGCGCTCGACAACCCGAACAAGCCGATCGGCGTGTTCCTGCTGTGCGGCCCCTCGGGCGTCGGCAAGACCGAGACGGCGCTGGCGACTCGCGGAGGCGCTCTACGGGGGCGAGCAAAACGTCATCACGATCAACATGAGCGAGTACCAGGAGGCGCACACGGTCTCCACGCTCAAGGGATCGCCTCCCGGCTACGTCGGCTACGGCGAGGGCGGCGTCCTGACCGAGGCCGTGCGCCGCAGGCCGTACAGCGTCGTGCTTCTCGACGAGGTCGAGAAAGCGCACCCCGACGTCCACGAGATCTTCTTCCAGGTCTTCGACAAGGGCTGGATGGAGGACGGCGAAGGGGCGCGTCATCGATTTCAAGAACACGCTCATCCTCCTGACGTCGAACGTCGGCAGCGACCTCATCATGAACATGTGCAAGGACCCCGAGCTCTTGCCGGATCCCGAGGGGATCGCCAAGAGCCTGCGCGAGCCGCTCCTCAAGGTGTTCCCGGCGGCGCTGCTCGGCGCGCGTCGTGACGATCCCGTACTACCCGCTCTCGGACGCAGATGCTCGGACTGATCATCCGCTTGCAGCTCGGGACGCATCGAAAAGCGGATCCGCGAGCACCACAAGGTGCCGTTCACGTACGGCGACGACGTGGTGAAGCTGATCGCCAGCCGCTGCACGGAGCTCGAAAGCGGCGGGCGCATGGTGGATGCGATCCTGACGAACACGGTGCTCCCCGAGATCAGCAACGAGTTCCTTCGTCCGGATGATGGACGGGAAGCCCGTCTCCCGCGTCAACGTGTCGGTCGTCGACAGACGACTTCCGGTACGCCTTCGACGCGTAGGACGGGCACGCGTGGCCGACGCGGAGCGGAAGCAGCTCCAGGTCGACGTCCCCCAGGCGCTCGAGATGGCGGTGCAGTTCCACCGTCAGGGATGGCTCGAGCCCGCGGAGGAATTCTTACCGGGCGGTCCTCAAGCTCGAGCCGGGGGAGCCGAACGCCCTGCACTACCTGGGCGTCCTGCTCCATCAGACCGGCAACAGCGAGGCCGCCGTCGACCTGGTGAGCGCCGCGATCGAACGCCGGCCGGATTGGGCGGACGCCCACAACAACCTCGGCAACGTGCTCAAGGAGCTGGACCGGCTCGACGAGAGGCGGCGGCGGCATACTCCCGCGCGGCGAAGCTCGCACCGGACAACCCGGCGATTCTCAACAACCTCGGCGTCGTTCTGAAGGCGCTCGACCGCGGCCACGAGGCGGAAGCGGCGCTGCGCAAGGCAACGGCGCATCGCGCCGAAGCACGCGGAGGCCTGGTTCAACCTCGGCAACCTCCTCTTTCGCACCGGCCGCGTCGAAGAGGCGGCCGATGCGATCCAGAAGGCGGTAACGCTCAGGCCCGGCCGGCGCGGGCGCTTGGAACCGGCTCGTCCAGATCTTGGGACGCCTCGGCCGCAAGGACGAAGCCCGTCGCGTGTTCGACGAGTGGCAGGCGTTCAAGCCGGATGACGACAGCGCGCGCCATCTTCGGGCCGCGATCCTGGGTGAGGTCGACGCGCCGGCGCGCGCAGGGGACGCGTACGTCAAGGGATGTTTTCGCCGGGTTCGCGGAGGAGTTCGACGCGCGCCTGGCCGCGCTCAAGTACCGCGCCCGGAGCTCGTGGCGGGCGCGATCGATCGCCGCCTTGCCGCCGGCCGCGAGGCGGCTCGCCGTCCTCGACGCCGGCGCCGGAACGGGGCTTTGCGGTCCGCTGCTCAAGCCTGCGCCCAGCCGCCTGGTCGGCGTGGACCTCTCGAAGGAGATGCTCGCGCTGGCGGCAAAGCGCGGAGTCTACGACGTGCTCGACGAGGCCGAGCTGACCGCGTGGCTGGCGACGACGCCGGCGACGTTCGATCTCGCCGTCTGCGCCGACACGCTCTGCTACTTCAGGGTGCTCGAGGACGTGCTGCAAGGATTTACACGCGTGCTCCAACCCGGAGGTTGCTCGCGTTCACCGTCGAGAAATCGAAAGAAGGCGAGCACCGGGCCGTTTCATCTTCAGTACAACGGCCGTTACAGCCACACCGAGGGTTACGTGCGGACGCTTTGACCTCGGCAGGCCTCCAAGTGCTCGAGATCGAGCCCGAGACCCTGCGGTTTGGAGCTGGGGGAGCCGGTGGCCGGGGCTCCTGGTCGTGGCGGAGCGTTCCGGCGCTCGCTCTGGTCCCTTGAGAGGATACCGCGATCGATTGAAGCCTCGGGACGCGGAGCCCGTTGCGCGAAGGGTCCGCGACGACCGGGATCAGCCCGGCGTCGAGCAGCGCTTCCGCCGCGCGGTACCGGGAGCAAGGGTCTCCGCGGTGCCGCGTATCTTCCGACCGCCGGAGGCAGAGTAGATGGCGAACGGGAAGATCCTCGAGAGCTCCGTCGACCGACAACGGCGCCGGGTGTTCCCTGGCCGCGGCAGCGGCGATCAGCTCGGGCACAGTTCCATGCGGCACCGCTCCAGACGAAGCCCGAAATCTCCCGGATCGTCCGCGGCCTCCTCGAAGGGAAGTGTCTCGATCGGGTCGGTCAACGCGCCGTAAGGCGCCCGCGCCAACACGCGTGGCAACGCTGCAGGCTCCAACCCGGAGGCCCGCGGCCCCCGGCGCAGCGACGACCAGGCGTCTTCGAACGCGCTTTCGGCTTGTTTCCACCGCGCGGGATCGTCGAGATCGGCCGCGGAGTTTGCACCCGCGAGCGAGGGTCCCGCATTCGCAAGCAGCGGCGCGCCCGAGCGCCGTGGCGAGGGCTCCCATCCGCGCAACGCGGACGCGTCGCCGGCTCGCGCTTCGAATGCCGCATCCAGGACGATCAAGGACCATCCGGCCGAGCCCATCTTGGCCGCGGCCCGCTCGGTCGTGCGGCGCAGCGAGGGCGGCGCTTCGCCGGCGCCCGTCGCCAGATCCGCGGCCCATTCGTCCGCCGCAACGTCGAGCAGGTGGACGCTGACGGGCCCCTCGCTCTCGACTCCGAACACCAGGCGGCGCAGCGAGCGCCATCGCGCTTCGAGCGCCTGCAGGCCGGTTGCCGCAGGACGACGCGAAGCGCCGCGCCGACGGCGGCTTCGAGGGCCGCCACGACCTCGGCCTGACGTGGATCGGGACCCGCGACGATGTAGGGCGCGACGGCGTCACCGACCAGGCGATCGACGGCGGATCTCGGCCCGCCCCGGCCGGCGTGCGCGGGGCTTCCGACGGCGCGCGGCCGAGGAGCCGAGAGAGCGTCGCCGTAGTCGTCCTCGGCGGGGACGTCGGCGCCGCAGGACGGGACGCCGGTGCGCCTCCCGGAACGTGGCGGGATCCTTGGCGACGGCGAGGAGCGACACCAGGGATCGCAGGGCGGGCACGTTGCGCAACAGCGCGTCGGGGTGAAGGTCGTCGAGACTTCGAAGATCGAGCGCGCAGTCCGCGCCTCCATCGCCGTAACCTTCGATCACGACGCGCGGCGCGGTGCGGGAAAACTACGTCGTCGAAGGACTCGGTGTCGATGCGCACCACGGGTCGCTCTTCCAGCCGTCCTTGCGCTTTCGCGCCCCGCGCCACGGGCCGATCGCCAGGATGGGAAACGGCGTTCCTTCAGCATTCGGGTCGCCGTTGGGAGAGCGCCCCCAGTCGAACCGGATATCCATGCGGCCCAGGCATCTCGCGTCCTCCGCAGTGAATCGCGGATTATACTGCGCCGATGGCTCCCAACAGACAGCCTGGTCCCGTCGGCCAGGCCAAGCAGCGGCACGATGAGATCGACGACGGCACGCTGGCTCGCTCGCGGACCCAGCCCCCAGCGACCGTCGGCGGGCCGGGCGGCTCGGCGGTGCCGGTGCAAACGGGACCGGTGGCGGCCGCGACCGGCGATTGCGCGTTCCTCAACCCGCGGACGACCGGCACGGTGCGAGCGCCGCAGGCGGCTTTCGACCGGTTGCGCGGCAGCAGCGGCACGCGCCGCGGTCTCGACGCCGCAGCCCCGGACATCGCAGACCTGGATCGATGGATCGTCTTCGGCGGCCATCGAGCAGGACATCACGATCGACGGCCGGACAATTCATGTGATTCGGCCGACCGACGCCGACGCGGCGGGGAAGAACCTCCCGACGACGGCGCAGTTGGCCGAGGCTCTGCGCGCGGTTCCTGCCGATCAGCGCAACTTCACGACCCAGGTGACTCTCTCTCCGAAACCTCATCCCGATTCCACGGCCGCGCGAACGATCGCCGGCGAAGCCATGTCCCACATCATCACGTTGTTTCCCGTGAACAGCGCGCAGTCGCAAAACGATTTCGACAACCGCGTCATGCACGAGGCCGGCCACAACTTCCATGCGAGCTATTGGTTTCCGGAGCACGTTTCGGGGTGGCGAGCGGCGGCGACGGCCGACAACCGCCTTCCCTCGCCCTACGCCAGTGAGCGAACCGACGAGGATTTTTGCGAGTTCAATATCCTCTACAACACCGCCAGAGGTACGCCCTGCGAGTGCCTCCGCGAGCCGGCTCTATCCGAATCGATGGGCGAAAAGGGTCGCCGCTCCATCGCCATGAGCGAGGGGGTTCCCCTGGGGTCCCGCATCGTGGCATGATCCGCCGCATTCCTTAAGGGAAACCCATGGCGACTCAGCAGGACCGCGCGATCGCCTCACGACCCCGCTCGGCGAGGACGTCCTCGTGCTGCCCGCAACATGACCGGGCGGGAGGAGCTCGGCCGACTGTTCCAATACGACTTGAGCCTGACGAGCGACGACAATGCGATCAAGGCGGACGACATCCTCGGTCAGAACGTCACCATCCGGCTCGATCTCGAAGACGACAAGAAGCGGTACTTCAACGGCGTCGTCAGCCGCTTCGCCCAGACGGGGACGAAGCCAGAGCCATTCCACGTATCACGCAACGATCCGGCCGTGGCTACTGGTTCCTCACCCGCAGGGCCGACTGCCGGATCTTTCAAGAGATGAGCGTTCCGGACATCGTCAAGGCGGTCTTCAAGGACTACGGTCCCGCGAAATTCGACCTAGCGCTCAGCGGCTCGTACGAGCCGTGGACCTATTGCGTGCAGTACCGCGAGACCGACTTCAACTTCGTGAGCCGGCTGATGGAGCAAGAAGGGATCTACTACTACTTCAAGCACGAGGACGGCTCTCACACGCATGATGCTCTGCGACTCGGACCAAGCGCATTCGGCGCTAACCGGAAACGAAGAAGTCCCGTTCCGTCCGCCGTCGGACATGGCGCGCGAGGAGCACATCTACGATTTGTCGATCACCCAGGAGGTCTTGACGGGCGCCTACGCGCTCCAGGACTTCGACTTCGAGAAGCCCAGCGTCGATCTGGCGGCGCAATCGAAGATCGAGCGGAAGCACGAGAACGCCAAGTACGAGTACTACGACTACCCGGGCGAATACCTCGAAGAGAAGGGTGGAAAAGACTACGCCAAGGCGCGCATCGAGGAGCTGCAGTGGCAGTATGAAAAGGTCGCGGGCGCAGGCACCGTGCGGCGGGTTCCATCCGGGCGGGCTCTTCAAGCTGATCGAGTATCCCCGCGAAGACCAGAACCGCGAATACCTCGTGGTCTCCGCGAACCACGACCTGAACTCGGCCGAGTTCGAATCCGGAGGGGCATTCGGCGGCGGACCGACCTGCATGTGCGGGTTCACGGCCATCGACAGCAAGACGCCTTTCCGGACGCCCCGCATGACGGCGAAGCCCGTCATACAGGGTCCGCAGACCGCGATCGTCGTCGGCCCCGCCGGCGATGAGATCTACACCGACAAGTACGGCCGCGTGAAGGTGCAGTTCCACTGGGATCGTCAGGGCAAGAAGGACGAGAACAGCTCCTGCTGGATCCGCGTCGCGCAGGTTTGGGCCGGGAACGCGCTGGGGCGGGATCCAGATTCCGCGCATCGGCCAGGAAGTCATGGTGGAATTCCTGGAAGGCGACCCCGACCAGCCCATCATCACCGGCCGCGTCTACAACGCCGAGCAGATGCCGCCGTACGGCCTCCCGGACAACGCCACCCAGAGCGGGATCAAGAGCCGCAGCACGAAAGGCGGCGGCGACGCGAACTTCAACGAGATCCGCATGGAGGACAAGAAGGGGAGCGAAGAGCTCTACCTCCACGCGGAGAAGGACCACACGAACATCACGGAGAACGATCGCAGCGAGGACGTCGGGCACGATCGTTCATTGCACGTGGGGCACGACAAGACGGAAACGATCGACCACAGCAAGACGATCACGGTCACCGCCGATCACACCGAGACGATCGGCGGCAACAAGACCCTCTCGGTGGGTGCCAATCACGACGAGTCCATCAGCTCCAACATGTCGATCAACATCGGCGGAACGCTGTCGGAAACCGTGGCCATCGCGTACGCCGAGACCGTCGGGGCGGCCATGGCACTGACCGTCGGCGCGGTCCTCGCCATCGACGTCGGAGCGGCGATGACCACGAACGTCGGCGCCGCCAAGAGCACGAACGTCGGGTCCAACAACAGTCTCAACGTCGCCCGGCAACGACACCGCGTCCGTGTCCGGTGGCAGGACGGCAACGATCGGCAAGGACCTCGAGGAGACCATCAGCGGCGGGCACACCGAGACCGTGACGAAGACTTACGCGCTCAAGGCGAAGTCGATCACGATCGAGGCCGAGGACGAGATCACGATCAAGACGGGCGACGCGACGATCAGCATGAAAAGGATGGGACGATCTCGATCAGGGGAAGGACCTCACGAACGAGGGCTCCGGGAAGATCGACATCAAGGCTTCGAGTGACCTCACGCTGATGGGAAGCGCCATCAAGCAGAATTGATGGCGGGAGAGAGGCAATGGCTCACGCGCGGAAGACGACCACGATTCCGGGTGTTGTGGAGGCGATCGTTGAGGGCGTCGCCCCGGATGGACGCCCCCTCGTCAACTCTGGGGAAGAGGAGCCGCCGATCCCGGCGACGCCGCTCTGGCTCCCCACGCCGATCGACTGGGCCGCGTGTCGCGGCGTTCGTGTGTTGATCGGATTCATGAACGGCGATGCGCACAAACCGGTCGTCGTCGGCCTCCTCGAGCGCCGCCGAGGACCCCGCAGCCGCAGATCCTGGCACTGACGGGCGGTCAGGAAGTGGTCCTGCAGTGCGGAAAGGCGAGGATCGAGCTGCGCGCGGACGGGACGGTGGCGGTGCTCGGCGAGCGGATTCTCTCTGCGCCAAGGGCGTCAACCGGATCAAGGGCGGCGCTGTTCAGATCAATCTGACGCTGGATCAGGATTCTGCGGGACACCTTCACCGTCACGACATTCGAGCGGTATTCGTCGAGAGTGACGAACACCGTGTACGTCGCCGGACGCTCGGGGCAAATCGAGATACTCGAGCAGGTTGAAGTTGAAGTAACCCTGCCACGCGACGCCTTCATACCCCTTGGGGTCGGGGGGCGTTTCGTCCTTCGGCGGCGGCATCGACACGTTCGGGGCGAGCGCCGACGTGAAGGCCTGGCGCGTCGCCGCATCGATCGCGGTCACCACCATCGCTCTCTTCGGATCGGGATGGTGGGCGACCTTGGCCGCTTCGACGCAATAGACGCCGCAAATCACGATCGCCGTGAATGTCCCATCGATCGGATCCCGCCCGCCCGGGGCATAGCGCACCTCCTGAGGCGCATCGATCCGGATTCCGACGAAGTCGTCGGGCACGGTCGGTGTGCAGGCGCTTCGGATTCCCGTCTCTCTCGACGCTGGCGAAGGCGAGGCGGCTTGACGGACGGCATCGTTTTTCCCTCTCCACCGTCCTGCGCGGGACGCGAGCAGGCGGTCGACCCGAGCGCGAGCGCGAGGACAAACCCGACAGGAAACCTCACTTGTAGAACGGAAAGAAATTCGGAAGCTCCGGGGAATGCAGGTTGACCTTGCGAAGCGATTGCTGGCATGCCCCGCAAAACGTACGCGCTTTTGTCATCTGCCACCACATGACGCAGCCTTTGTCGTTGCAGTGCGACTTTTCGCCGGATCGTGGACGTCGTCGTGCGTCGACTGCTTCTTGAGGCCCCCTCGCCTGTCGGGACCATGCCGAGCTTGTGGCCGATCTCGTGAATGAGCACGAACTTCATGTCGTCGACGTCGAATTCGTGATCCGTATAGTCCCTCGTGCCGATGACGACCATGTTCATCTTGCTCTTCGAGTAGCCCCCGTAGCAGCCTTCGGCGACGTTGAGCACGACGCGGAACTTGCCCTTCGCGCCGGCCGGAAGATTCTTGGTGCGGAGCCGGATGGAGCTCCCCGACGCTCGCTCCACGTCGTTCTTCATGTCGATCCTTGCGCCGCCCCCATCGGGGATGAACTCCGCTTTGATCAACCACTTCTCCGCGTGGGGCCCCTTGTCGATCTTGTACCAGAGCCTGTAATTGCTGGGCAAATTGAAGGGGACGTCGACGCCGTCCTTTCCGAAGACTCGCTTGAAAAACCCGGCGCGGGCGGCCGGCATGTCTTTCACGGTGAACGAAGTGGGCCCCAGCGCCAAGCAGTCCACGAAGACACAAACGAAGCTGAACGGGTCCCTGGACTTGTCGTAGGCGCCGTCCGCATCGATGCGAAGGTTCATCTCCAGGAGGGCGACCCGGGAGTTGTGATTCCAGCGATGAGTGATCGTCTTTCCCGACGCCGTGATCTGGATGTCGATGTTTCGCTTCTGGCTCTTGTACTCGCTCTTGAGGAACCCGAGATCCTTGACCGCACCCACCGCCGCCTTGTCAAGGATGGTGTCCATCCCGATGACCTGAACGTAGATTTTTCGGTGGGTCTCGACCTCGTCCGGGAGGGCCTTCTCGTTGTCGGCGGTATCGACGACCTTGAACTTGTAGGTGTCGCCTCCCGCGGCCGAGTCGGATCTTGAAGTCCACCTCCCTTCGGCCGACACCCCGGCTATCCCGAACTTGTACGCGGCGAGCTTCGATTCCTCCGGTTCGTACTTGGCATTGTCACCACCGGGCTCGATCTTCAGGAGGACGACCTTCTTCGCGTCCTTCTTGTCGACCTTCGCGCGGATGTGGACCTCTCGCCCCATGGCATCGACGTCGTCGATGTCGTCGCCCATGAGATCCGCCCGCTTGTAGGTCTTGTCGTCTTCGGGCAGGTTCACCCATCGCTTCTTTGCCATTCCGTTGCTCCTACACGAAGACTCCACACGGCGGAGAGGTGGACGCCGAAGCTCGCGACGATGTGAGCCGGGGGCTCCGGCGTGATGCCGAGCGACGCAAGGTCCGCCTGGAAACAGCCGCGGACGAAATTGCCGACGGTCGCGATGTCCTCCGGGAAGACAAGCTCGTGCGCCACGACCGGGACGACGACCGGTGTCGGGCCGCTCCCGCAGGTGGCCTGCACGAAGACGTGGTGCAGAACCGTACCCGCGAGGCTTCGCGCGTGCTCTTGAGTGAGCTGACACGTTCCCTGAATCCGCCATTCCTGACCGGTCCCCCGATCGATCGTGATGGCCACGCCCTCCGTGCCTGGGGAGCGCCGGCGCGCTCGCGTTCGGCGAGAAGGCGGCGGCCCTGGGTCGTTCGTTACTTGCCATAGTCCTCGGCCTTGATGAATTCCGCGCTGACCAGATTGGCCTCCGGATCGTCGTCGGGAACCGGGACGACCACGTTCGGCGGCTGGACTTCCGGCATCGGGGGCGTGTTCGGTGAGGACATCTTGTTTTGGAGCATGGTGTCACCGAGGCGTGGAACGCTCTTGCCGTCGACCTTGACGTCGAAGGAGTACATGATGAATTCGGCTTTTCCCTTGGTGGTGTTGGACGCCACGCCGCCGCCCGCGCTCCCCGCCTCGTCGCCCGTGCTCGTCGAGAAGTTCGATCCCTGGATCATGATCGGATTCCCGTCCATTTTCACGGTCGAGCTCCCGTCGGCCGTATCGGAGGACATCGCGATGTTCGGATACGGAATCGGAATGGGCCCGGCGGGCGAGGGCGTCTTGCAAACGTCGGGGAATGCCGTCGCGACGCCGCTGCTGCCAGCGTGAACGACCGTTCGATTGTTGACGATCACCGTCGCGGGCATGTGCGCATCCCCTCCGTCAAGCCGGCACGACGGCGACAGCGCCTCGCGCAGAGCCGTCCGACGCGTTCCAAATGAGGGCGTTCATGTTGGGGGCCCTATTCCGCCGGTAGGCCTCGCAGACCAGCGCCAACGCGAGTCCTCCAGAGGCCGCGCCGACGTCGCCCCAGTTCTCGGCCGGGTGCCACAGCGTGCCAACGTTCTTCAGCCGCCGCGAGCGGCACAGGACGGCGCCCCATTCGGCCGCGCGGCAGCTCTCGCCGTTCATGTCGCACAGAACCCATAAGGGCTCCGTGCTCGAAAGAAGCGAAGCGACGCCGTCGATGGCCTGGGTCAAGCCCGACGCCGTCGATCGTCGCCCGCTGCCGAAGGGCGCCGCCTCGCTCGACACGGCGACCCCTGGATTCTTGCGAGCGCCGGTGCATGCCGGGCCTTCGCGGCCGCAGCGGGCTCGAGTGCGATGATCGCGCACCCTTCGCCGGGAATGAACCCATCGGGATTGCGCTCGCTTTTCAGGCGGTACGCCGAGTCGAGCCACTGCATCGAATCTCGGTCGATCCAGCTATCCAGGGCCACGACGATCGCGCGACGACTTTGGCCGGATTCCAGGTGCTTGTGCGCCGCATCGACCGCTTCCGCAAAACCGCCGCTTCCGGCGGTGATCGATCGCGACGCACCGCCGCCGATTCCCAGTCGCGTGAGGAATTCTCCGGCGATGAGGGTCTCGTATCCAGCGAACGATGCCAGTCGCGCCGGTTCCGGCAGGACCCAAAACACGGCTGCGTCCGCGACCTCGCGCCGGCTCCAGCCCACGTCCGAGAAAAACCGAGGAGCCGCAAGAGGGAGAGTTGCAGAAGCCTCTCCGGGATCGGCATACCTGCATCAAGTCCGGGGACGAGCGCGCAAGCCGCTGGCTCGGCCCCGCTCAAAGAGAGGATCGGGCGCCGCCGCCGGTGTGGAGAGGATGATCGGTGAACCGCTGGATGCCGGCGCAGACGGAGGCGAGGTTCTGCTCGATCGTGGGACCCACCGCCGTGACCGCGGCAGCGGCCCGTGACCACGGTCTGAGACGACGTCGCGGCGCTCATGCCTTCCGGAACCTCACCCGATCGACAGAGAGGAACTCGCCCGGGCACGGAACCGTCGATCGCCAAACCTGGGAGAAGCGACTCTCGTCGGGCTCGATGATCAAGGTGTCGAAGACCATCGGATACGTCGTCGATTTCCCGTCGATCCAGACATCGGTCTCGTACGCGTCGGACGGAAGCTGGAAGGCGAGATCCCCTGGGATGAGGCGTTGTTGATCTTGACGTCCTCGCCACCGCGAAGATGTGGCGTCGCGACGAGCCCCGGCGATGCTCCGTTGAAGAAGCGCTCGTCGAAATCGTCCGGTAGGAACGGGGAACGCTCGGATTCCCAGGCCGCGTCGTAGGTCCCGGCGAGCGCCGCGCGTGGTGTCCAGTGTCGGCCAACGTAGCCGAATCCCTGAGGGGCCGGTTGATCCTCCGGCCGCTTGATCAACGCGGACGGTTCTTCGAGGTTCGGCAGCGCGAGCCCATCGACTTGATCGCGATGCCGACGGCTCGAGCGAATCCGGTTCCGACAGGATTCCTTGGGTCGAACGACGTCGCTCCGCCGTCGCTGCTCTTGGGACCACGTGGTCCTCCGAGACGCACGCTCGTAGACGAGCGGAACGCGCTCGAACGGCAGGGGCTCGGACGCTCGTGCTGAAACCTGCCATGCGAAGCCACCGGCGATCGCCAAAGACTCTGATCGTCTTTGTGAGCTTCGCCACCGGAGACGCTGACGTCGACCGTCGTCGCTTTCGGACGCGACGGGTAGGCGTGCCCGACGAGGACGACGTCCGTCCCGGGCTTCCGCAGGCGGGTTTCCGCCTCGTACTTCACCGCTGGATTTCCCCGCTTCTCCGTGGTTTTGGTCGGCCATCGCGATCGGGACCTGAAGGTCGGGACCGCTGCGGCGCTGTGGGCGCAGCGCCGATCGAAAACGTGCACTTAAGCACCAGAACGAGGTAATCGATCCCATTCTTGTCGAGAGCGGGAGCAATCGCGGCGGCGAATGGTGTCTGGTTACGGATCTCGAGCATTCAATTGGTCCGAAGCCTCGTCGGCCGCATGGTACCTCGTTTCATCGTGCTCTCGTGAAGCTCACGCTCCGCTCCACATCGAATCCCGGATCGAGCTTCTGCTCGTGGGCACGCGCACGCAAGAACAGATCCCGGCGGATGTCGAGCGGCCGTGCATCCAGCTCGGTTGTTGTCGGCGTGGGGCTGATCCTGACTCCCATCTGCCACGCGGTCGCGGGATCGAAACGCCCGCGCTCCTTCGCCCACCAGGCCTCCGCTTTCTTGGCGTCCGGAGGCCGCTCGCCGTCAAGGAAATCGGCATCGATTCCCGACACTCCGGGAGCGGCGGCAGAGGAGCGTCGGCGTCGATGCCCGTTGCACCCGTGATTCGCGCGAAAGCCGCACCCGCTTCGTGCGCGAGGGCGGGATTCGTCATCTGCGCGATCAGGACGGGGACGGACTCGAGGCGTCCCATCGCTCCCAGGCCACGTATCGCGGCGATCGCTTGCGGCTTGCTCAGGATCAGGTTCTGCAGGAATCCGAGATCGACGGGATCGCCGAGAACTCCGAGGAACTCGATCGCCTGGTCGGGTGACACGTCGGCGCGGAGCGCCGCCGAGCAGCGCAGTATCGATCGATCCCCGGCATCCCCAGCCGCGCCGACGCTTCGAGCGCAGCGCGTCGGACCTCGGCGTTGGCGCTCTTCAGCGCGTGCTCCAGATAGTCTCCGCCCCAAGGCCCTCCGAAGCGGCCGATCGCGCCGCACGTCAGCACCCGCACATGCGGAGCGTCATCGAAGAAGAGCGCGTCGAGGCCCTTGGGCGGCGGGAGCCGATGGAACGCCAGGAGGTCAGCAGACGCCGCACGGACGCCCGGGTCCGGTGACGTGGCGATCTCCGTGAGTCGCGGGCCGATCCGAGCGCCGTCCGATTGTCGCAGCGCGATGCGGATCCCTTCGCGAGCCTTGGGCGGCCCTCCCGCAAACGCGGCGAGCACCTCGTCATCCAGCTCGGTGATGTTGAATGCGAGAAATGCGAGCGCCGCGGCCGTCGCCGCCGCCGTATCGCCGCCCGAAAGATGAGGCCGGCAAAGATCGACGGCGTGGAGCTCGCCCACGAAGAGGCCGTTCAAGTGGGAACGGGCCCGGTCTTCGATTCGAGCGAGATCCTTCAGGAAGAGTCCCGGACGGAAAAGCGATCGTTCGCGCAGCTCCCAAAGGAAGTCCAATTCTTGGAAATGCTCCTCCACGATGTCGAGATAGACCTTCGGATATGCGAGCGGTCGTTCCATGGAGCTTGGCATCACTTCGCCTTCGGCCGATAGACCCACAGCGTACCCTCGACCGTGCGTGGCGACGGTCGTCGTGGTCTCCGTCGAGCCGCCGCCCTTGATCGGGGTGAGTTTCTTGGTGGGGCCAACCGTGAACCCCTTCCAAGGCATGACGTTCCGCTTCACCTTCTTCACGTGCATGAAGTTCTGCTCGAGGATCGTGAGCTTGCCGTCGCCGTCGTTGCTCTCGACGATCGCGGTGTGATGCGGTCTCGTGATCGTCTGCGTGTTGGTTTCCCGTCGGGTTTCGGTTGAGCCCGACCGCTTGGTGATCGTCACGACGGTTGTCGCGACGTTTATTACGTAATCGCGGAACTGGAGGATGTCTCCGGGCGCGGCGTCCTTCGGGTCGATCTCGTCCCCCAGACGTAGTCGGCGGTCGTCGTGATCTTCCCGAAATCCTTCGCCGATTTCGAGCCCGCGGCGCCCGGGGCGGCGTCGGCAAGATCGAAGCACTCGCCTCGGGGACCGACCTTCTGGTTGAGCTTGCCCCGAGCGAACGTGACGACCTTCTGCCCGAGGGCAAGCCCATCGTCGCCACCGCCCATGCTCGTGTCTCCCGGGACGCGACCGTCAGAATTCGCGGATTCTACCCCGAGCCCCTTCGATGCGCTTTGCGTATCCCGATGTCCTCGCGAATAATTACGCGCCGTGGAGGGTGCGATGTCAGAGACAAAGTCATGGAAGTTCGTGGGCATTGCGGCGGGTGTGCTGTTCATCGCCGCGGCGGCCGTGGCGGATGATACGAAAGCCGGCGGCGGCCTGGAGGCGGGGAGGCGAAGCTACCGTACAAGCTCTCCTTCTCGATCCAGACGGGCGAGGCCGAATCGAATCAGGTGACGATCGACTCGAAGGGGGTCGTGACCACGTCGATCGCCAATTCGGTTCCGGGCAGTCCCATCCGCGCGATCGGTCGATCCAGTCTGGCGGCGGGACCGTCGGACCCCGATCTCGTCGCGATCGGGAAGCAGATCGCCGACGACGACCTGGCGAGTGGAAGGCCGTATACGACGTCACAGAAGCCAGAAACCTCTATGTGCTGCTCGACGTCGAGCAGGACGGAAAAGGCGACGAAGCATGTCGTCAACGCCGCCGAACCCGTTCCTGAAGCGCTCGGGGCCGTGGTGCACAGTCTGACGGAGCTGATGTCGCGCGCGGCTCTCAAGGCCCCGCAGCGAACCGTGTCGATTCATCCCAAGCTCGATCCCGAATCCGCAGCGCCCGGGGACCGCGTCCGCCTCACGCTCGACATCCGGAACGGCGGGCCGTCGCGAGCCGAGCTCCGTAATTTCGCCGGTTTCGGACAGGGCGGGGGCGGCGAGGCTCAAGATTGATTTTTGGATTCCACCGGCAGGCTCGGGTGACGCACCCAAGTTCGTCTCGAGCGTCGATCTCGCAGGGAACGCATGGCACGGTGCGGACGGAACGTCCTTCCGAGCCAAAGACCCGTACCTCAAGCTGGAAGGCGCGGGATCGCTTCGCGTCTGGACGGAGATCCGTGTTGCCCGAGGCCATTCCCGGTGCGCTGCGCGCGAATTTCGTCTACCACGCGCACCCCGCCACGGAAGCGGAACGCGGGAAAGACGCGCTCGTTGTCGGCCTGTACGGCGCCGATCCGGTGACGCTGACGATCGTGCCTAGGCCCGCTCGCTGAGGATTTCGCCGCAGGTCGAAACCGGTGTCGTGCGAGAATGCGCCGCAGCGATGAGCAAGGTCCCTGCGCCGTCGGACGATCCCGTCACCCGTCTCGTCACGCGCCTGCACGCCGCGCCGCAAAGGCACGAGGGCTCGCAGCAGGGCAGCGGTCGAGCCGCGTTGGTTCGCGAGCTCGATCTGCAGCTCGCTCAGGTCCCAGCGGCCGAGCGTAACGCCGTTCTCGAAAGGGCCTTAGGGACGCTTCGACCCTCGGCGCGTTCGTCCGCGGGAGACGAGGGGCAACCCGGCCGCAGCGAAACTCAGCGCCGAGATCGATCTGGTCCGCGCGGAGAAGGACGCGCTCGCCAAGGAGCGCGACTTGCTCCGCGCGACACGCGATGCCCTGCTCCGTGAGAATGAGAAGCTGCGCGGCGAACTCAAAGCGAGCGCCGGCGGCGGCGACCGTCGTCGCCGGTGGATCGATCGAGTGTTTCGGAACGGCTTGAAGGACGCGATCGCGGGGAAGAGAGTCGACCCGGACAAGTTGGGCCTTCCGCGAGCGAGGTTCGTGTTTTCCGGCTCACGCAGGAGCTCGTCAATTTCATCCACATGCTCGAGCGGGGGCGCATCGCCTTTCTCAACGAGGTCGAGAGCGGCCGGTCGGCAGGCATGGGCACCCAGATGCTGAAGGGAGCCCAGGATCAGGTGCGCAAGCAGATCCTCGCCGTCCTCAACGACGAAGAGGGCTCGATCCGAAAGCTGAGGAAGACGATGGACGCCCAGAATCGGTTCATTCTGGGCGTTCCGGATGCGTTCCAAGGGACGATTCCGAAGGCGGTCGCGGAGCTACTGGCGAAGATCGACCCCGAGCCGATTCTGGCGCGCTCGAAGAAGATCCTGACCGACTACGAGCGGGCCTGGGCCGACTTCGTGCGCACCCACAGCGACCTGTCGAACCTCACGCCGGATGAGATCTGGGACACGTATTTCAAGAAGGCCTTCAAAGAGAAGCTGGACGGCTGGACGAAAACCGAAGGCTGACGACGCGCGCGTCACTTGCGCAAACGCGGCGAACGCCCGCTCGATCGTCTCGTAGACGGGAAGCACCTGGAGCAGCATCGCGCGCGACAGCGTTCGGCGTAGCGGCTCTCCGACCCCGGTCAACACCAGCCGCGCGCCGCTGCTCGCCACGTCGCCATGGGTTGCGACGAGCGCTCCCAGTCCCGACGGAGTCCAGCACCGCGTACGAATTCATGTCGATCACGAGGCCCGTCACGCCCTCCGCGAGCAGGTTCTCGAGGCACCGGTGCAACGCGTGCTCGAGCTGCTCGCCGTCGAAGCCCGCCCTTGGGGATGAGCAGGGCGATCGTGGCGTCGAGGCGCGCCACCTCGACGTCCGCGGAGCCCGGCTCTTCGCCGGAAGGCTTCCCGTTCCCGCTCACGATCGACCTCCGATGACCATCCTAGCGGAATCCCTGTAAGATGGCCGCCGTTGCGAGCGCAGGACCATTCTCATGCAGCCTGAATCCATCGGATCCTACCGCCTCGTCGATGCTTCTTGGCGCCGGCGCCATGGGAGAGGTCTACAAGGCCACCGACGGGAAGATGTTCGACCGCGTCGTCGCGCTGAAGCTCCTCAGCGGAGAAGTTCGCGCGGAACGAGAATGCGCGCTCGAGGTTCCAGAACGAAGTCCAGTACGTCGCCCACCTCGACCACCCGAACATCATCAAGATCTACGATCACGGCGAGTTCGACGGGCGCCCGTTTTTCGTCATGGAGTTCCTGGACGGCATCGATCTCGCCCGTTTCATGAAAGACGAGCCGAACCGCAATATCGAGCGAAGCGTCGAGATCGCCCGCCAGCTTTGCGAAGCGTTGGATTTCGCCCATCGCCACAACGTCGTCCATCGGGACGTCAAGCCGGCGAACGTGATGATCGTCCGCCGCGGGGATACCGAGCAGGTCAAGCTGGTCGATTTCGGGATCATGCACGTCGATTCGTCCAAGATGACCCGCGACGGCACCCAGCCCGGAACGTCGGCGTACAGCTCGCCCGGAACAGTTCAGCAACGATCGCGCTCGATCACCGGAGCGACCTGTTCTCGCTCGGCATCGTGCTCTACGAGTTGTTCGCGAACGCGTATCCGTTCGATGCCCCGAGCGAGGCGCTGATCACGCACCACATCCTGCAAGCGCGAGCCGGAATCCCCGCGCAAGAAGAACCCCACGCTCCCGGCGTCCGTCGAAGTCCTGATCATGAAGCTGCTCGAGAAGGACCCGGCGCAGCGCCCGCAGTCCGCGGGCGAGGTCGCCGAGGCGTTGCGGCAGCAGCTTCGCAAGCTCCAGTCGCGTTGGGCGTCGACCGACCCGGCGGAATACGAAAACCTCGACGAGATCACACGCGAGGCGGTCGACAAGCTGGTGGCTTGGGCCCGTCAGAAGGAGGCCGACGGCGGGCTGAAGGAAGCCGTGGACGCCTACGAGAAGGCGCTCAGGATCGCGCCGGAGAGCGACCGCATTCAGCGACGCATTCCGAAGCTCAAACACCGCATCGAGTCCGAGCGCCTGCTCAAGGAACACCTCGCGAAGGCGGCCGAGGCGCTGGCAGCGAGGCCGCTTCCCGGAAGCGCGAGAGCAATGGAAGCACGCTTGGATCTTGAGCCCCGAAAGCGAGGACGTCACCGCTTTGGAGCTGCGGATCGAGCAGGCGGAAGAAGGCGGTTCCCTGACGATCGAGAAAAGAAACAGTTCGTCGAGGGCGCTGATCGCGCGCGCCGAAGAAGCGCTCGACGGCGGGCGCCTGGACGAAGCGCGCGCCGAAATCGTCCAAATCCTGCAACGTTACCCGAGAGACCCGCTCGCGAACTTCATGCTCGAGCGGATCTCTCGCGATCCATCATCGGCCAATGTCGACTACGACGAATACCGGAAGTCGATCCGCGAGGCGCGCGAGCTCGTCGAGGCCGGCCGCTTCGCCGACGCGCGTGCGCCGCTGCGTGCAGGCGCAGTCCCTCTGGCCGGGGACGAGGAAGCCGCGAGCGTGGATCGCGACATCGACCAGCGGGTCGAAGTCGAGGCGGCGGCGTTGGCGGTGCGCGTCGAGAAGAACCTCGCTTCGTGCCGAAGAGCCCGAGATCGACGACCGGGTCGCGCTGGAGCTGCTCGCGACGGTCAGGGACGACGTCGCGACGGCGCGCGCGCTCGGGTCCGCTGCACCGTGGATTCTCACGTCCTCGGACGAAGCCGACAGGATCAAGCGGTCCGTCGAGGAGCGCATCGCGCGAGCGGAGGCGTTTCGCCGCGAAGCAGGACGAGCTCCGTGGCAAGCGCATCGACACGTTCCTGCAGCTCGGCCGAAGCCAGATGGCCGATGCCGACGCCTTGGCCTTGCGTGTCACGACGGAACCCGACTCGGCCATCGTGGGGTATGGCCTCGCCCGCGAGTCGTTCGACCGTGTTCTCCAGGACGATGCGACCCACGCCGAGGCTATCGAGGCGCGCCGCCGCATCGAAGAGCAGCTCAGGGAGCTGGCCGTGCGCGTCGAGCGGGCGCGAGAGGTCGAGCGTGAGCTTGGCCTGCTCCTGGAGGGTGCACGCACCGCGATTGCGGAGGTCGAAATCGCCGGCGGCGCGCGCGCGGCGACCTCGGGAAGAGCACGGCGCTTCTCCAAGACGCGGACGTCGCGTTGGACCGGATCCTCGCCGTCGACCCCCGGCACAGCGACGCCGTTCCCCTACGGGCGCGCGTCACGTCGCTTCGCGCCGAAGTGCTGAAGGAGGAGGAGCGCCGGACCGAGGCTCGCAAGGAAGACGAACGCCGTGAGGCCCAGGCCGTCGCGGCCCGAAAGATTGGAAGCTGCTGAGCTCCGTCGTGCGGAGGAGGAGCGCCGCGCAGCCGAGAAGGCTCAGCACGATCGAAAGGCCGAAGAGGACCGAGCCACCGAGAAGGCGCGTCGTCAGGCCGCGGAGGACGGAAGGAAGGAGCAGGCCGCACGGAAGTCCGCCAAGGAGGCGCCGCCCCGCCCCGCGCCCGCCGTCCCCGCCGTCGCCGCCGGCTCCGGCGGACTCGCGGAAGATCGCCGGAGTTCGAGAAGGGGCTCGCCAAGCAGCGGCGCCTCGTTCAACAAGGGAAGACCCGCGAGGCTGCGGACATCCAGAAGATCCTCAAGTCGGAGTCGGATTCGGATCCCCAGTTGAAGGGTCTCTACGCCGCGGCGTTCCCGGAGAGTCGGACGGGCGGCTCGCGCCGTGGGCTGGTCTGGGGAGGCGATTGCTGCCGTGGTCGTGGTCGGAGTCGTCGGAACTTGGTTCGTTGTCGCCGGCCGTTCGGAGCCCAGTCCGCCGCCTCAGGCGGCCGCGGCCGCGCCGGTTGTCAGAGAGGTGCCGCCCGAACCGACGTTCAAGCCGCCGGCGGAAACGCCGCCTGTGATCGCGTCACCCAATCCCGCGCCTGCCTCCGTCACGCCGAGTGAACCGGCCCCGATCGAGCAAAGCGCGACCCCGTCGCCGCCGACCAAGCCGTCGCCAATCCCGGTGCCGAAACCGTCCCCGCCCGTGCAAAAACCTGCCGTCGCGCCGCCGAGCTCCCGCGGTGGTTTCCGAAACGCCCAAAGTGCCCGCACCCGTTCCCGACACTGCGGGACGCATTCAGTCCTGCCTGAAGCTCGCTTCCGGACAGCCCGCCGGCGCGGGATACACGATGGGCTTCTCGATCAACGGCGTGGAAAAGGAGACACGGCCCACCAATGCCAACGGTTGCGCCTCCCTCGACGTCGAGATCGACCTGGCCGCCCGATTCCAGCCGGTCTACGCGAAGTCCCCGAGCGGAGAGTCGCTCGTCGCGTCAAACGGCCCCCGCAATCCGGATCCACCGCGGAGAGACCGTGACGAAGGACGTCGAAATCCTGCCCTAGCGGGCGTGCCGCGCTGTAATATGAGTCAGCAGCGGCGGTGGACGTCATCAGGAGGAGGTCCCGGATGAGTAGAGCGACTGAATCAATCGTAGTTGCGGCAGGCGTCTTTCTCATGGCGCGACCGGTTTCGCTGGTGCCCAAGCCCCCGACGCCAAGACCATGCACGTCCGCTGCAACATCGCGGTCCCGTCCGGGGTCAACGAACCGATCACAATGATGGCGCAGGTCTATCGCGTCGGCCGGGACAACCTCGGAAAGTACAAGCTCCGGGGCAGACCCAGAATCTCATCGTGGCTGTCACGCCGGGTGAGGGGAAGCGGCTCCGGGTGTTCGACACGGACCTCGAGGTCGGCGCCGATGCCGAGTACGAATTCAAGGTGGTTCCGCTCGACAAGGATGGCTACGAGCGGAAGGATGGACGCCTACATCTTCGTCGGCACGGAGATCACCGGCGATCTTTTCGACAAGACCATCTCGTTGCGCCCCGGAGTTCCGAACGAGGTGATCGTCAACCTGCGTTGGATTCCTCGGGATGAAAGATCAAGTCGAATTTCATGCAGGTGGTTCAAGACCCCGGGCGTTCCGAGTACCTGTTGAGCCTCTACCTCAACGATCCCACCGACATCGACGTCTTGAACTAACGGCACCGGGCGCGAAACGCGCTCGATGGCCTCCTGACGAAAACAGCCCGCGGGTACCCGCGGGCCGTCGTGTTTTCTGACATAAGAGACGTTTCAGTTGGCCGGGCAGCTGACCAAGATCTCGACCCGGCGATTTCTCGCGTAGGCCTCCGGGGACGTGCCCGGGTCGAGCGGCCTCTGCTTGCCCCACGGAACCGTCTTGGCGTGAATCGGATTGATCGTCCCGAGAGTGACGAGCCGATCGAAAACGGTTTTTGCACGACGATCGCTCAAGGCGATGTTGTACTCATCGGAACCGGTTGCGTCGCAGTGACCCTCGATGCTGAATTCGACGCTCGGCCCCAAGCCGCTGCTTCGGATCGCGCCGTTGATCGCATCGACCTCGGCGACGGCCGCCGTGTTCAGGTTCGCGCGGTCCAGCTCGAAATGCGCGTGGGACGACGCCAGCCGGTTCTGGAGAACGGCGCAGGGACCGGGCGCCGCCACGACCGGGGCGGGCGCCGCTGGCGGCGTCGCATCGACCTTCATGGTCAGCGTTTCCGGTGGCGGTGCGGGAGGTGCCGCCTTCGGCGGCGGCGGAGGCGGCGTCGTCGTGGGCTTGGACTTCTTGGCACAACCCACGCTGGACAATGAAGCAGTGAGAACGACCCCGGCGAGTAGCAGAGACCAAGCTGTGGCACGCATGTCGGTTAACCTCGATAGCTACGGACGACTTTGACTGGGAGGAGGATTGTCATCGCCGCCGCTGGAGACCGCGATGGCGACGATCGCGGCCCCTCCAAGCACCATCCCGACGATCGGACCGGGCTTCTTCCACCAGGGCACAGCGCCCTTGTCCTTCTTCTTTTCCCCGCTGGGGGTGTAGCCGTCGACGCCGTCGTCGCTTGAGGTGCCGGGGTAGTGGCCGAGCTAGCGGCGGGTGTCGCCGGCTTCGGGGCCGGTGTCGAGCTCGCCGCCGCCCCTGCGGCTGCCGCCCCGCGGCCGGCGCGGCAGCGGCTACGGCGGTGCCCGCGGGTGGTCCAGCGTTCGTGAATTTCACATCGAGCTTGCTGGTCCCGGCCACGCGAACGGGAATCGGCGGGACGTTCTGGACCGCGAGCTTCGTTCCGTCCGGGGCCATAACCGAGTCGAGCTTGTAGCGTCCTCCGGTCGGAACCGAGACGTGGTACTCACCGGTGGCGCTCGTCGGGCCGCTCTTGAACTCTTTGTCCGGTCGCCACGTCCTTGAAAACGACGGTAAATCCTTGAGCAAACGAGTTGTCCGGGGCCATCACCGCCCCCGCGAACGTGGCCGAGTCCGCCGCGAGCGCGGGCGCCATGAGCCTGAGGCTCATCGCGAACACCATCGCAACGGCTACTGCGCCGCGAATCCGGTTGGGAAACCCCGCACGCTGTCTGGTCATTTCGTTGTTCTCCACGGTGACGGGCCTCAATCGCGGAGCCGATGAACAAATCCGGACATCCCCGCAAGGATGCGCACCAATAAGATTGTCGGGATCTGGGGGACAGAGTCAAGAAAATTCCATCTCAGTCGCCACGCGCCGCCCCTCCCCGCGCCTCAGGAGGCCCTGACCCCCGGCGGAGCATCTTCCAGCCGGCGCTCGCGGAATCGGGTATTTTCCTCAAGTATTGGCGCCGGATGGACAATCCGGAGCGGGAACCGGCCCCGATGGGGGCCCGCAGCTCGCCGAGCCGCTCCTTCTTCACATAGAGAGGAGCACGTTCTGGCGGTACCAAAACGAAATCCGGTCGTCCTCCCAGATCTTCGGCCGGATCGTGATCGAGAAACGGCGTACCCTCGGGCCCAGAAAAGTCCGGCCCAGTAGTCCTGCCATCGCTCGTTGAGGTGGTGCTTCCCGCCCTGGTGCGGGATCGCCGCCGAAAACAGAACGAAGTCCGAAAGATCGACCAGCGAATCCACGAAGGTTTCGGCCGCTAGCCGGCGGAGGTGTTCGGCCACCTCGACGGAGATCGCGAGGTCGAATCGATCGGACTTGGGGATGCGCTCGGTCAAGTCGACGGCGATGAAGCTTTCCCGCGGAATCGTCGGCAGGTCCGCGCGCACCCACGCACCATCGAACCCTCGGACGGTGTCGACGCCTCGCTCGCGCAACACGGACAGCCAAGTTCCCACGCCGCAGCCGACATCGACGGCCGAATGCACCGGCGGCAGGAGCTCGAGGTCAGTCCGAGAATCGTTCGGGCCGCATGAGCTGTTTGCGCGTCGCGGTTGCCGTAAAACTTGTCTTTGTATCTACGCATCCGGCTTTTTCCTCTGGAGCTCCCAGAGCTTGGCGTATTTCAGGGCGGCGTAGTCCGCTTCCATGAAGGCGATGATCAGGCCCTCGGCCCCGTCCAGGAAGCCCATCTTCAGGGCATAAGTCTTGAAAAAGCGCGCTGCGCCGTGGGCGAAGATCTTCCACGTGCTGCCGCGCTCGCCGCGCTCGTTGGCGTTCAGCGCGCCACCCCGGCTGAATCGGTGGATCTTCCGGGCGTAGTCATCGAGGGTGCGGTAGGTGTAGTGGATCATCGTCCCGCGGCAACGCCCGGGCCGTCCGTCGAGCTCGACCCGCGAATGGACATGCCGCTCCTGGTACCGCCCCTTGTCGCGATGGTAGAGGCGTAGAGGGTAGTCGCTTCCCCACGTGCCGTGGCGGATCTCCCGCCCGAGGAAGAAGTTCCTGCGCCGCATCTCGTAGCCCTGCCGGGTCGGGGCGCGCAGGATCGTCCGGATCTCTTGCGCGAGCTCAGGCGTCACCCGCTCGTCGGCATCGACCACCAGGATCCACGGGTGTTTGGCCTGAGGGACCGCCCAGTTGTTCTGGGCGCCATGGCTCCAGAACTCGTGCTGCACGACTCGCGTTGCGGGACGGCGTGCGATTTCGACGGTCTTGTCCGTGCTGAAGGAGTCGACGACGAAGATCTCGTCGGCGAACTGCACGCTCTCCAGACACTCGGCGATCATCGCTTCTTCGTTGAAGCAGGGGACGATGACGCTGAGCGGTGCTTTCGAAGACGATGCGTCGGCGTCGGTCATGCGGCGGACTCTAGTCCACCGGGCGTTCAAGACCAATACTGTAATTATTATCAGTTCGTGTGGCGCCTCCAGTTCAAGCGCTTCCGTGGCCTTGACCGATTGTCGCCGGTCAGTCACCATGTGAATGAGCATTCATTCGAGACAAGAACCGATGACAGTTCCGACCGTTCTCGACCACTCGAGGAAAGGCGTCGCCAAATCCTGCGCGCAGCGATGGCCTGCTTCGCGAGGCGCGGATTCCACCCGACGACGATGAACGACATCAGCGCGGAGGCGCAGATCAGCGTCGGTCTCATCTACCGCTATTTCGACAGCAAGGACGCCGTGATCACGTTCATGGCGAGCGAGCACCTGGACGACCTGCGCAAGGTCTTGGAGCAGGCGCGCCGCGCGCCGACTCTTTTCGAAGCGCTCGAGCTGGTCTCGATCTGCCACTGCGAGGAGCAGCCGGAGCACATTCACGTCGCGTTCGTCGCCGACCTGTTTGCCGAAGCGGCCCGCAACGAGCAGGTCCGCGTGCTGGTTCGCGACGTGACGCAGTTCTTCATCGACAGCGTCGCGGACCTCATCGCCGGCTCGGAAGAAGCGAAGACGGTTTCCCAGGGATCGTCCCCCGGACCGCGGCCGAGATCATCGTCGACTCCATGCGCGGCATGATGATTCCGCGCGATCGCCGACTCGTCGACGCTGACCGCATCCCAGATCAGAGAGCGCCAGCTCGCGCAATGCTTCGCACGCTTTGGCCGCCCTTTTCGCGCACCGCGCCCACGGCGCGCGTCGAGCAGGTTCAGTCATGAAAAGAAAAATCGTCATTGCGGTCTCGGGGTTGCTCGTCCTCATCGTCGTCCTCGCCGGCGCGAAGGGCATGCAGTTCAAGGCGCTCGGCGACGCGGCCAAGGTCGCCACGGTTCCGCCCGAGACGATTAGCGCCACCGAGGTTCGCCAGGAAACCTGGGAATCGCTGGTCCCGGTCGTGGGGACGATCAGCCCGGTCCAGGGTGTGGACATCCGCGCCGAGCTGGCGGGCACGGTGCGGAAGCTCGATTTCCAGTCGGGCGGCATCGCGACCCGGGGCCAGCTCCTCGTCCAGCTCGACACGTCCTTGGAAGAGGGACAGCTCCGCGCGATGAAGGCGCAGTGGGAGCTTGCGGACGCCAACCCTCGCGCGTGCCCGCGACCTCGAAGGCTCAAGGCGTGATCTCGCAGGCGGACTTCGACGCCGCAACGTCGGCCGCCAATCGGACGATCGGCGAGGTGGACGCGATCGAGGCGACGATCGCGAAGAAGACCATTCGCGCTCCATTCGCCGGCAGGCTCGGCATCCGCTCGGTCAACCTGGGGCAGTTCGTGCGCGACGGGGACGCGATCGTCTCCGCTGCACTCGCTCGATCCGGTCTTCGTGGACTTCAATCTCACTGGAGCAGCAGCTTGCTCGGGCGAAAAGACGATGGCGGTGCGCGTCAGCGACCGACGCGACGCCCGGACGAGGTGTTCGACGGCAAGGTCACGGCGTTGAACCCGCAGTTCGACCCCTCCACGCGCAACATCAAGGTGCAAGCGACCGTGGCGAACCCGACGGGGAGCTCCGTCCCGGCATGTTCGCCCGGATCGACACTGGTACAGCCCGAGACCCGGGACCTGCTCGTCGTCCCGGCCACCGCCGTCCTTCACGCCCCGTACGGCGATTCCGTGTTCGTCGTCAGCGACGTCAAGGACGAGAAGTCCGGAAAGACGGTCCAGCAGGTCCAGATGACGACCGTCCGCCTCGGCGACGACGCGCGGCGACTTCGTCGCCGTCACCGATGGGTTGAAGGCCGGCCAGACTCATCGCGACCTCGGGGGTCTTCAAGCTGAGGAACGGTGCCGCCGGTCGCGATCGATAACTCGCTGGCACCCGACGCGCAGTCGGCTCCGCGTCCGCCGAACTCCTGAAGGGAAGCTACCGTGCGATCCATCACCGATCTCTTCATCCGCCGGCCCGTCCTCGCGCTCGTCGTCAACCTCCTGATCCTCATCGCCGGCGTCCAGGCGATCCGCACGCTGAACGTGAGGCAGTACCCGCGCAGCGAAAACGCCTCGGTCACGATCACGACCGTCTACGTCGGCGCTAGCGCGGACCTGATCCGCGGGTTCATCACCGCCCCGCTCGAGCGAGCGATCGCCGGCGCCGGACGGCATCGACTACCTCGAGTCGCAGAGCGCCCTGTCGGTCTCGACGATCACCGCCCACCTGAAGCTCAATCAAGACAGCCGGAAGGCGCTGGCCGAGATCGCCTCGAAGGTCGACCAGGTGCGCGGCGATCTTCCGCCCGCGGCGCAGGTGCCGGTCATCAACATCGAATCGGCCGACTCGCAGTTCGCGTCGTGCTACTTGAGCTTCAGCTCGGACATCCTCCATCAGAACGAGATCACCGACTACCTCGTGCGCGTGGTCCAGCCGCGCCTTTCGGCGCTGGGCGGCGTCCAGCGCGCGGACATCTCGGGCGGCCGCACGTTCGCGATGCGGATCTGGCTGAAGCCGGACCGGATGGCGGCGTTGAACGTCAGCCCCGGTCCAGGTGCGCCAGGCGCTGGCGGCGAACAACTTCCTGTCCGCCGTCGGCCAGACGAGGGGCTCGCTGATCCAGGTCAACCTGACCGCCAACACCGACCTGCGCTCGGTCCCCGAGTTCAAGCAGCTCGTGATCCGCGCAGGAGAACGGGCACGCTGGTCCGGTCTGGGCGACGTCGCCGACGTCGTGCTGGGAGCCGAGGACTACAACACCGAGGTTCGGTTCTCGGGTCAGACCGCGGTCTTCATGGGCGTGTGGGTGCTCCCGAACTCGAACTCCTTGGACGTGATCAAGTCCGTGACCGTCGAGATGGACAAGATCCAGGCGGACCTCCCGACGGGGATGAAGGCGTCGGTCGCCTACGACGCGACCGGGTACATCCGGAACGCGCTGAGCGAGGTCTTCAAGACGCTGATGGAGACGCTCCTCATCGTCATGATCGTCATCTTCCTGTTCATGGGTCGTTCCGCTCCGTGCTGGTCCCGGTCGTCGCGATTCCGGTGTCCCTGATCGGCGCGGTCTTCTTGATGCAGGTGTTCGGCTTCACCGTCAACCTGCTGACGCTCCTGGCCATCGTGCTCTCGGTCGGGACTGGTCGTCGACGACGCGATCGTCGTCGTCGAAAACGTCGAGCGGCGCTTCCGCGAGGGGAACACGCCGCTTCAGGCCTCGATCCTGGGCGCGCGCGAGCTGTTGGGCCTGATCATCGCGATGACGGTCACGCTCGCGACCGTCTACGCGCCGATCGGTCTGCAGGGCGGCCTCACCGGGCTCGCTCTTCCGCGAGTTCGCGTTCACGCTGGCCGGCGCGGTCGCCATCTCGGGCGTCGTCGCGCTGACGCTGTCGCCCGTGATGTCCTCGCGCCTGTTGACCGCCGAGGGCGAAGAGCGCGGCCTGGCGGGGCACATCAACCGCAACGTTCGACCGGTTCCGGAACTTCTACGGCCGTCTGCTCGACGGAACGCTGAACGCGCGGCCGGCGGTCTACACCGTGTGGATCGGACTGACGCTCCTCTGCTACCCGATGTTCATGCTGTCGCCGAAGGAGCTGGCGCCCACCGAAGACCAGGGCGTCATCTTCGGAATCATCGAGGCGCCGGCGAACGCGACCGATCGATGAAACCGTCAGGTACGCCGAACAAGGTCGAGGAGGCGTTCCTCAGGATTCCCGAGACCAAGCCTTCACGTTCCAGCTCACCTTTCCCGACCTCCGGCTTCGGCGGCGGCGTCTTGAAGCCCTGGGACGAGCGGAAGCGCACCGCATTCGAGATCCTCCCGGAAGCCCAGCAGAAGCTCTCCAAGATCGCCGGGATCAACATCTTCCCGGTGATGCCTCCCGCGCTTCCCGGCGGCGGCTCGTTCCCGATCGAGTTCGTGCTGGCGTCCACGGCGGAGCCGGAGCGGATCCTGGAATTCGCGAAGCAGCTCCAGCAGAAGGCGGCGCACGGATCCCACGCTGCAGTTCTGGTTCCCACCGATCATCGATACGAAGTTCGACCAGCCGCAGACCGAGATCCAGATCGACCGCGACAAGGTGGCGGCGCTCGGCTTGAGCCTGGAGCAGGTCGGCGCGGACGTCTCCGCCGCCGTCGGCGGCAACTTCGTCAACCGCTTCAACATCGAGGGGCGCAGCTACAAGGTCATCCCGCAGGTCGAGCGCGCCGCGCGCCTCACGCCGGACCAGCTCCAACAGATCTACGTGACCGGGCCCGAACGGCAAGCTCGTCCCGCTGAGCACGGTCGCGACGCCTCAAGCAGTCCACCCAGCCGCGAACGCTCGAACCGGTTCCAGCAGCTGAACGCGGTGAAGATCTCGGGTGCGACGCGGCCTGCCGCTCGATCAGGCGCTGAAAGCCCTCGAAGACGAGGCCGCGAAGATCCTTCCCGAAGGCTACAAGATCGACTACACCGGTGAATCCCGTCAGCTCCGCACGGAAGGGAACAAGTTCGTCCCGGCGTTCGCGCTGGCGCTGATCCTGATCTTCCTTGTCCTCGTCCGCGCAGTTCAACAGCTTCCGGGATCCGTTCGTCATCCTCGCAGGCTCGGTGCCGCTGGCGCTCTTCGGCGCGCTGTTGATGACGTTCCTCGAAGTCGCCGGGGAACAACCTGCCCGGGCTGGACGACGACGCTCAACATCTACTCGCAGGTCGGGCTCGTCACGCTGATCGGCCTGATCTCGAAGAACGGCATCCTCGTCGTCGAGTTCGCCAACCAGCTCCAACGCGGCGGCCACTGGCCAAGCTCGAGGCCATCCAGCCAGGCCGCGCGCATCCGCCTGCGTCCCGGTGCTTGATGACGACGGTCGCGACCGTCGCCGGCCACTTCCCGCTGGTGCTCGTCACCGGGCGCCGGCGCCATCGCGCGTAACTCGATCGGCCTCGTCTTGGTCGCCGGCATGGCGATCGGCACGCTGTTCACGCTGTTCATCGTGCCGT
>ERZ1370068.9319-contig-8105_pt1 | contig 75860 bp, 90 predicted proteins | sample MGYA00561227_ERZ1370068 | MGnify/ENA primary metagenome ERZ1370068 (study PRJEB38410, sample SAMEA6850437) | metagenome | study: Metagenomic assessment of the ecological functions of the soil: analysis of the soil microbiota associated with the... | reverse complement strand
CTCGGTGTACTTCGTTCAGTTACGTATTGCTTTCCTCTCGTCGCCGAAGCACGCGCGGCGCGGCAACTGGATCGGCGGCGTCGGGATGCTCGTCGCGATCGCGACCACGCTCGCTCATCGACGGGATCTCGAACTGGGCGCTTGATCGTCGTCGCGGCCGCGATCGGGAGCGTCGTCGGCGTTGGTCGGAGCGCGGCGCGGTGAAGATGACCGCGATGCCGCAGATGGTGGCCCTGTTCAACGGGGTCGGCGGCGGCGCGGCGGCCCTCGTCGCGCTCGCGGAGTTCCACGAGCTCGGCGGCGTGCTCGCCTGGGACGAGGCACTCGTCCGTCTCGCTCTCGCGCGCTGATCGGCTCGATCTCGTTCGCCGGGCTCGCTCGTCGCCTTCGCGAAGCTGCAGGAGCTCGTCAGCGGCCGGCCGATCGTCTTCCCGGCCAGAACGTCGTGAACGTCGCTCGTCCTCGGCGCCGCCGTCGCGCTCGGCGTCGCGATCGTCGCGGGGCGTCGAGGCGCAGTGGGCGATCGTCGCGCTGATCCTCCTCGCGCTCCTGTTCGGCGTGATGTTCGTGCTCCCGATCGGCGGCGCGGACATGCCCGTCGTGATCTCGCTGCTGAACGCGTTCACCGGCCTCGCCGCCTCGCGCGACGGGCTTCGTCCTCGACTCGACGGTGCTCATCGTCGCCGGGATGCTCGTCGGCGCCTCGGGAACGCTGCTCACGCTGCTGATGGCGAAGGCGATGAACCGCTCGATCGCCAACGTGCTCTTCGGCGCGTTCGGCCAGGTGCAGGCGGGCGTCGGGCAGGCGCGCGCCGACGACGGCCGCATCGGTGCGCGCGACGACCGCCGGAGGACGTCGCCGTGCAGCTCTCGTTCGCGCGCAAGGTCGTCGTCGTCCCCGGCTACGGGATGGCGGTCGCGCAGGCCCAGCACGACGTGCGCCAGCTCGCGGATCTCCTCGAGGAGCAGGCGTCGACGTCAAGTACGCGATCCATCCGGTCGCCGGGCGCATGCCCGGGCACATGAACGTCCTGCTCGCCGAGGCGAACGTGCCGTACACGCAGCTCGTCGAGATGGACGAGATCAACCCGGAGTTCCCGCAGACCGACGTCGCGCTCGTCATCGGCGCGAACGACGTCACGAACCCGGCCGCGCGCAGCGACCCGTCGAGCCCGATCTACGGCATGCCGATCCTCGACGTCGACAAGGCGCGCCAGCATCGTCGTCATGAAGCGCTCGATGAACCCGGGCTTCGCCGGCATCGACAACGAGCTCTACCTCGATCCGAAGACGACGATGCTCTTCGGCGACGCGAAGGAGTCGGTGCTCAAGCTCATCTCCGCCGTCAAGGCCGCGTAGACGTGGTCCCGCGTCTTCCGCGCCGCGCGACGTCGAGCGCGCGGTCTCGCCGCACGAGGCGTACGACGCCGTCCGGCGGGCGTTCGAGGCGCATGCGCGCGGCGACGTGGTCGATGCCGTCGAAGGTCTACGTGCCGAACTACCCGGCCGGGCGACTTCCGCGCGATGCCGGCGATCGGCGACGGGCACGCGCTCCTCAAGTGGGTCACGTCGTTCCCGGGCAACCCCGCGCGCGGCCTGCCGACGGTGACCGGGCTCGTGCTGCTCTCGGACGCCGAGGACGGGCGGCTCCTGGCCGTTCTCGACGCCGCCGCCGTGACCGGCGCTGCCGGACGGCGGCGGCCGGTGTGCTCGCCGCGGACACGCTCTGCCGCGCCGGAGGCGTCCTCGTACGCGGTGATCGGCTGCGGCGTCAACGGCGCCGAGACTGCGCGCATGCTCCTCGCCCACGGCGTCACGCCGCTCGTCTGGGACGTCGACGAGCAGCGGCGCCGCGGTCGGTCGCCGAGCGCCTCGGCGCGCGCGACGGCCGCGAGCGCGCGCAGAGGCGCTCGCCTGCGAGGTGGTCATCACGGTGACGCCAGGCGCCGAGGTCCTCTATCCGGAGGCTCGCTCGAAGCCGGCCAGCACGTCTCGCTCATGGGCGCCGACGGGCCGGGAAGGCCGAGGTCGCGGTCGCGGAGCTCGCGCCGCGCGCACGTCTTCTGCGACGACTGGGAGCAGGCGAGTCACGGCGGCGAGCTCGGCGGCGGCCGTGCGACGGCGGGCGCGCGTCACGCGCGACCGTCACCGAGCTCGGCGCGCGTGCTCGTCAGGCGAGGCCGACGGCCGGCGCAGCGCGGGCGACATCACGTCGTTCGACTCGACAGGCCTCGCGATCCAGGATCTCGCGATCGCGAAGGCCGCGTACGCGAAGGCGGCCGAGTCTGGACCTGCAGGCAGCTCGAGCTGTAACCGCCTCAGTGGACGAGGAGACGCGCGGGCTCGAAGAGCTCGAGCTTCGGGTCGTGCTCGCCGAGGATCGCGCGCGCCACGAGGCGCCCGCACGCGAAGCCGAGGACGTTGCCGTGGCCGGAGTAGCCGCCGGCGATCCAGACGCCGTCCGCGTCCGGGCACGCGCCCGACGACCGGCAGGAAGTCGAAGACCATCCCGAAGATGCCCGGCCCACCGGTAGTCGACGCCGGCAGCGGTCGTCCGACGTGCTCCTCGACGAACGCGCTCGAGCGCGCTCCTGGACGACCGGCGTCGTGACCTCGTCCGCCGTGAACTCGGTGTCGAGCGAGACGTCGCGGAAGCCGCCCGCCGACGATCCGCCCGTCGAGCCGCTGGTGCCAGTAGTCGAAGCCGTGCCGGCCGTAGTGCGGGATCTCGAACAGCAGCTCCTCGATCGGCTCGGTCGGCGATCACCTGGCCGCGCGTCGGGACGATAAGGCCTTCGAGCTCGCCGAGGAGCCCGCTCGGGTAGCCGTCCGTCGGCGACGACGACGGTCATCGGCGCCGAGCCTCGTCGAGCGAGCCGATGCGCGTGCTCGTGGATCTCGACGCCGGCGGCCGCAGCGCGCTGTCGGCGAGCCGGCGGACGAGCCGCGCGGGCTGCAGCACGCCGTCCGGCGGATGGAAGAGCGCCGCCGGGTAGCGACCTGCGAGCGGCGCGCGCGAGATCCTCGCGCCACTCGGCGGCGAAGCCGGCGGCGACGAAGCGCCTCGTACTCCTCGCGCAGCTCGTCGCGCTCCTCGTCGTCTGCCGCCAGCCGCAGGCTGCCCGGTCGCGCGGAACGCGTCGCCCGCGAGGTCGCGCGAGCGCGTCGAGCTCCTCGCCTCGGTCCAGCGCCAGAGCGCCGGCGGTCGCGTCGCCGCCGATCGACTCGGCCAGCACCGGATACGGCGCCGCGCCGCCGCGAAGCGCGAACCCGCCGTTCCGTCCGCTCGCGCCGCCGGCGATCTCGCGCGCCTCGAAGAGCCTGACGCTTCAGGCCCGCCTCGGCGAGCGCGAGCGCGCACGAGCAGCCGGTGATGCCCCGCCGACGACCGCGACGTCGGCGCGGCCGTCGACGCTCGACGCGTCGCGCAGGGGCTCGGCCGGCTCGTCGAGCCAGTACGACGCGTCGTGGACATCGACTCGCGATCCTAGAGCGCTGCGTCGATAGACACCGTCCTCGACCGTCACGTGCCCCGCCAGCTCCAGGCTCGATCGAGCGCCGCCGCACTCTCGCCGGGTTCGACTCCCGAGGCACGGACGAGCTCGTCGGCCGTCAGCGCTGCGTCGCGCGAGCTCGCGCGAGCAGCGCGTCCGCAGCGTGCCCAGCGAGCGGCGCTCGCGGCCTGACCGGCTCCATGCCGTACAGCCCTCGAGCACGTCCGGCGCGCACGTCACCGGCGTCGCGCCGAGCCTGAGCAACGCGTTCGTGCCGGCCGAGAGCGCGCTCGTGATCTCGCCCGGGACGGCGAGGACGTCGCGACCTTCCTCGAGCGCGAAGTCGGCCGTGATGAGCGCGCCGCTTCGCTCGCGTGCCTCGACGACGACGGTCGCGGCGACAGAGGCCGGCGATGATCCGGTTGCGGGCCGGGAAGCGCCACGGCGCCGGCTCGACGCCGGGCTCGTACTCCGAGACGACGAGGCCCGCTCGCGCGATCCGTCGCGCGAGCTCGGCGTGCGCGGCCGGGTAGTCGCGGTCGATCCCGCAGCCGAGGACGGCGACGGTCACGTCCGCCGCCTCGAGCGCGCCGCGATGCGCCTCGCCGTCGATCCCGCGCGCCAGGCCGCTGACGACGACGAGCCCGGCGGCCGCGAGCTCGCGCGCCAGCGAGCGCGCGACCGAGCGCCCGTACGCGGAGCACGCGCGCGCGCCGACGATCGCGACGGCGGGCGCTGCGAGCAACGTCGATCGCCGCCGCCCCGCGGACGATAGAGCCGCGGCGGCGGATCGTGGATCGCGCGCGAGCAGCGCGCGGAAGCCGGCGTCGCGGCGGCGAGTACAGCGGACTCGCGTCACGCGGTCGGAAGCTCTCCGCGGCGTGCCGGTACGACAGCGCCTCGCGCGACGTGCGCCGGCTCCACGGCGTCGGCCCGCGCGAGCGCGGCGATCGTCCGCGCGACGCCGGGCGACGCGCGGCGCGACCACGGCCGGAGAGCGGCAGCCGGTCGACCGCGCTCGACGAGCAGCTCCGACGCGCGGCTCGGTGCGTGCGGACGGCGGCCGAGCGCGCTCGCGCGCTGCGAGCAACGCGCGCCGCGCACCGACGCTCGACGGCTCGCCGCGCGGGTGCCGCGAGCTCGGCCGCGCGCGGCCGTGGCATCGCGACGGCAAGATCGAAGCGGTCGAGGAGCGCACGCGAGAGCTTCTCGCGATACGCCGCGAGCGCGCTGCGGCGTGCACGCGCACTCGACGCGCCGGGATCGCCGCGCGCGCCGCACGGGCACATGTTCATCGTCCCGACGAGCTGGAAGCGCGCCGGGAAGAGCGCGTGCCCGCCGACGCGGGCGACGCGCGACGACGCCGTCCTCGAGCGGCTGCCGCAGCGACTTCGAGCACCGAGCGCGGGAACTCCGGGCAGCTCGTCCAGCGAGCGAGCACGCCGCGGTGCGCGAGCGTCACCTCGCCCGGCCGCGGACTCGGCCCGCCGCCGACGATCGCCGGCGCCGACGACGCCGTGGTGCGGTGCGCGGAACGGCGGGATGCGCGACCAGCGCGCGGCCCGGCAGGCAGAGATCCCGGCGACCGAATGGATGCGCGTCACCTCGAGCGCCTCCCGCGCGCGTCGAGCGGCGGCAGGATCGCCGGCAAGCCGACGCGCGAGCATCGTCTTCCCGTTCCCGGGTGGCCCCAGCGGCAGGAGGTTGTGGCGATCCGGCGGCGGCGATCTCGAGGGCGCGGCGCGCGCGCTCCTGCCCGCGCACGTCCGCCAGATCGGGTGCCACCGGCTCGTCGGCGTCCGATCCGGGCAGCGGCTCGAACGCGGGCACGTCGATCTCGCCGCGGAAGTACGCGACGACCTCGCCAAGATGCCTGGACGGGCACCGGCTCGATGCCTGCGAGCGCCGCCTCCGGGCGCGGACTCGGCGGCACAGACGACGCGCTTCAGCCCGGCCCTGCGCGCGCCCTCGGCGACGGCGAGCGTCCCCGAGACCGGCCTGATCCGCCCGTCGAGCGCGAGCTCGCCGACGGCCGCGTGGTCCGCGAGCCGCTCCGGCGGAAGCTGTCTCGTCGCGCCGAGCACGGCCAGCGAGATCGGGAGGTCGAACCCGAGCCCTCCTTGCGAAGCGCGGCGGGCGCGAGATTGACCGTGATGCGCCGGTTGAGCGGCCACTCCAGCGCCGGCGGAGACGACGCCGCTCCGAACTCGATGCTTCGCCTCCTGGCAGGCACGGTCGGCGAGGCCGACGATCGCGAAGCCCGGGATCCCCGGCTGGAGGTGAGCCTCGACCTCGACGCTGCCGCGGCTCGGAGACCGACGAGTGCGTGGGTGACCGCGCGAGCGAGCACCTCGCACGGTAGGCATCGAGCGCGCGCGAACGGTCACGCCCCGGTGCCGAGTTCGCTACGAAAGTGCTACGACGACGCGTGTAGCAGAGGACGTACACCGTGAACGTTGCTCGACTGGCCGGTGTCGTTTCGCTCCGACGGCCGTCGAAGCCGTGACCACCCTGGTTCTGAGCGTTCTGAGACTGTCGCAGCTCGAGCCTGCGTTACAGCGTCGGCGTTCCAGCGCCGTCGCCGCGCCGACGATCGCTGCCCGCGGAGATCGCACGTCTCGTGTTCCCACTGGCAGTCCTGACGGAGTTCGCTGCAGACGACCAGACGGAGGTTGACCGAGGCGTCGTTCACGACGACGTTGCTGGAGCCGAGACGGTCATCGGACCGACCACGCCCGCAGGCCCGGCGCGGTCCGCAGCTGGCAGCCCTGTCGGTCCCGCGCGGCCCCTGCGAATCCGTCGGGCCCGGCAGGGAGCTGGCCCGGCGCGAAGTCGGAGCGGAGCAGCGGAGCGCGCGGCGACCTTCGCCGGAGTTGACGGCGTTGTTCTTGATCTTCGGGTTCGATACCGCGCCGTCCTTCAGCTGCGGCGTGCCGACACTGTTCTCTCGCAAGCTGGGTCGCTGCGGCCATGCCCGTCCCGCCGAGCGCGACGAGCAGTGCCAGACACGCGACGACCATCGCCGGCGACGGCCAGCGCAAGAGCTTTCTCATGTCCTACCCCTTTCTCCGTGGCCTGCCTGCGCGCCAGGCTACCCCTGGAATCGGCCGACTCATGCCGGGTCGCGGGATCGCTTACGTTTCCCGTACAGCAGACCAGGACGGACTCGAAGTACTCGCCGGACTCGACGTCCCGTGCGGCGGTTGACGTGGCGCTCGAGCCGGTCGACGAGCCGCAGGCCGCTGCGCTCGAGGATCGTCGGGATAGAGATCGCGACGATCGTTGACGACGACGATCACCGGAGCGTCGGGCTCGAGCGAGTCGCGCCTGGCGACGAAGAACGCCGCGATCCCGTCGACGTAGGCTCGTCGACGGCGCGCCTGCTCGTTCCGCAGCGCCGCCGCGCCGAGCTCGCGGTCGCGGCGATCGTCGAGGCCGAGGAGCTCGTACGCGTAGCGGTGCTGCTCGTGGTAGTCGATGAGGCCCGGATACGGCGGCGAGGTGACGATCGCGTCGAACGCGCCCGTCGAGCACGACGCTCGCTCGAGTCTCCGTGCACGACGTCGCGGCTCGGCGCGCGCGCCGCACCTCGTGGAACGCCTTGATCCGCGCGAGCGTGTCGAGCAGGTAGCGGCAGCAGGAACTTCGCGCCTCGCTGCGACCGGCGCGCACTCGCGGCGGTGCTTGTGGCACCAGTACGGCTCGCGCTGCGGGACGCGTGGGAAGTCGAGATCGAAGTGCGTCGTGAGGCGCGCCGACCGCGCCGCGCGCGCGAGCACGACGCGCAGGACGTCGGCGTGCTCGTAGTCGTCGACGAGCGAGCGGAAGTGCAGGAGCTCGGCCGCCGCGCGTGCGGCGCGAACCAGCGCGCGCGACGTACGCCGGCTCGGGCGATGCGCGCGACTGCGCTCGAGCCGCGCGAGCGCGTCGCGCAGCTCGCGTCTCGAGCCGGAACGAGGTCGTACCGGCGCGTCTTCACCCGCATCAGCAGGCAGTTGAACGCGGCGACGTCGACGCCGACGGCGTCGTGGCCGCGACTCGAGGCACTGCACGAGCGTCGTCCCCGAGCCCGGCGAACGGGTCGAGCACGCGGCCGCCCGGCTGCACGTAGCGCCCGAGGAGCGCCTCCACGAGCTGCGGGACGAACTTCCCGAGATACGGATGCAGGCGGTGGACGTGCTTCGTCCGCTCGCGCTCGGGAAGCTCCTGCTCCGACCACGACAGATCGAGGTCGCCGAGAGCTCGCCGTAGAGCGCAGCCTGCGTCGAGCCATGACGGCAGGTTCGACGGCGCGCGCGGCGTCGGTCCTACGCCAGTGGTGCGCGCTCGACGCTCGCGACCGCGAACGGCGGCGGCCTCGAACGATCACGTCGAGCCCCGACGAGCTCGGGACGCGCCGCCAGCCAGCACGCCGGCCGCCGTGTGGACGCGGCCGGACATCTTCTCCTCGTCGATCATCTCGAGCGGGTCGCCGAACGCCGGTGCCGCTCTTCTCCTTCACCTCGACGACGAGCGACGCGTCCGACCGCGGCGCAGCGACGAGGTCGAGCTCGTAGCGGCCGACGCGAGCGTTTGCTGTCGAGAAGCCGGTAGCCGCGGAGTCGGTAGTGGCGAAGGGCGCGCTCGCTCGCCCGCGATCTCACGCCGCCTCGTAGCAGGCGGCCTGGAACGAGCGGCGGTGGAGCTCGGACGGCCCGAACGCGCGAACCGCCTCGATTGTGCGCCGGCGTGATGTAGCCGACGTGCGAGACGAAGCCGTAGTTCGGGTAGAGGGCGTCGAGCGCGCACGCATGACGCGGTCGCGCGACGACCTTCGCGACGATCGACGCCGCGGCGATCGCAGCGCTGCGCGCGTCTCCGTCGACGACGGCCCGGTGCGGCGGCGCCGACGGCCCGAGCCGGAAGCCGTCGACGAGGCATGCCTCGGCGGGCGGATGGAGGTCGGCGAGCACGGCTCGCAGGCCGCGCGAGGTTCGAGCGGTGCAGACCGTTGCCGGTCGATCGCCCGACCGGCACGACCCGGACGCTGATCGCCGACGCACAGCGCGCCGACCGCCTCGAAGAGCGCCTCGCGCTCCGCGACGCGAGACCTGCTTCGAGTCGTTCAGCAGCGCGAGCGGCCGGACCCGCGCGCCACGGAGCGTCTCGTAGTCGAAGCAGCACACCGGCGACGACGAGCGGGCCTGCAGAGAGCCACGGCCGGCCTCGTCTGCGCCGGCGACGTAAGCGGACGCCGAGCTTGCGGTCGAACCCGAGGAGTCGCTGGCCGCTGGATCGAGCCACGCGGCCGAGACTAGCAAGCTAGCTCTGCCGGAGCTCGCGGACGCGCGCCTTCTTACCCACTCTCTTGCGCAAGTAGTAGAGCTTTGCGCGGCGCACGTCACCGATCGCGCCGACCTCGAGCTTCTCGATCTTCGGCGAGTGGAGCGGGAACGTCCGCTCGACGCCGACGCCGAACGACTGCTTCCGCACCGGTGAACGTCTCACGGAACCCGAGCCCTGGCGCTTGATGCAGATGCCCTCGAAGACCTGGATCCGCTGACGGTTGCCCTCGATGACCTTGAAGTGACGCGCAGCGTGTCGCCCGCCTTGAACTGCGGCAGGTCCGTGCGCATGTTGCGCTGCTCGAGGCTCTCGATCGTCGTGTTCATCGGAAAGGACGGCCCGCGTGGCCGGCGGGCATGGTACCAGTCGTCGCCGCGATCGTCTTCGACTGTCCGCGAGCGGAATCCGCGACTCGCAGGGTCCTGCTCTCAGCGGAAGGAAATGCGCTGAGGCGGCCAGTAGGTCATGAAGACCTTGCCGATGACGTTCTCGCGCGGCACCGGGCCCCACACGCGCGAGTCGCACGACTGCGAGCGGTTGTCGCCCATCACGAAGTAGTGCCCGGCGGGACGCGCTGAAGTCTCCTCGGGTCCGATGTCGCGACGGTCGTTCTCGATGTACGGCTCGTCGAGGCGCTTCCCGTCGATGTAGACGTACGCCGCGCCACGCCGCAGCCGTATCTGCACGCGCTCGCCGGGGAGTCCGATGATGCGCTTCACGAAGGTGCCCCCGCTGCCGCACTTCGGCCTTCGCGGCGGGCGGCGTCTCGAAGACGATCACGTCGCCCCGGTGCGGATCGCGGAAGTGGTAGATGAAGCGGTTCGCGAGCACGCGGTCGGAGAAGCGCGCCTCGCATCCGGGCGCAGGCCGCGCGCAGTGCAAGCGTCGGCTCCATCGACGAGGACGGGATCCGGTACGGGTTGACGACCCAGGCCTTGATCGCGAGCACGATCGCGATAGCGCCGACGATGGTGACGATCCAGTCGACGGCGATGCGCATGCGCCGCGGAAGCCGTCCGGTGACGCGATCGAGCGGATGGTGGAAGTCGTCGCTCGGGCGCCTGCGCGTCGAGTGCGGACGGCGGCGACGCCGGCCACGAGAACGGGGCGGTGCTGGCGGCGAGCGGCGAGTTCGTACGCGCTGCGGCATCCGCCAGTCGGCGTCGAGGCCGACCGTGATCCCCGTCCTCGCGCGGTCGGATCGGGCGAGCGCGCCGTTCCTCGGTGTCGCTCACGGAGGCGCTCCTGACGCCGCTCGCGACGCCACGCCTCGATCTCGCCGTGGTCGCCGGAGAGCAGGATCTCCGGGACCGCCCAGCCGCGGAACTCGGCGGGGCGCGTGTAGTGCGGGTACTCGAGCCCGCCGTCGAGCGCGGCGGAGAAGCTCTCCGATCTCGCCCGACCCTCGCTCAGCGCGCCGGGTAGCCGCCGCGCGACGGCGTCGACGAGCGCGAGCGCGGGAATCTCCCCGCCCGAGAGCACGTACGGCCCGATCGGAGATCGACGTCCGTGCAGAGGTGGTCGAGGATGCCGCTGGTCGAAGCCCTCGAAGCGGGCCGACAGAAGCGTGAGCGCGGGCTCCTCCGCGAGCTCCTCCACGAGCGGCCTGGTCGAGCTGTCGCCCCTGCGGAGAGAGCGCGACGACGCGGTGCTGCGGGCGCCGCCGTACGACGGCATCGAGGGCGGCAGCGACGACGTCGACCCGCAGCACCATCCCCGGCCCGCCGCCGTACGGGTCGTCGTCGACCTGGCCCGCGCGTCAGCGGGTGTCGAGTCGCGGTAGTTGAAGATGCGGAGCTCGAGCTCGCTGCCGAGCACGGCCGCGAGCGGGCGGCGCTCCCGGATCACGGAGAAGGCGCTGGGAACCAGCGTGAAGACGTCGAGGCGCACGACGCGGAACCGTAGCCGTCAGCTCGATGAAGCCGGGATTGAGAAGCGACGCGACCGCTCGACGATCGACCTCGCGCACGCAGTCCTCGACGAGCGGCAGCAGCAGACCGCGTGTCGAGCTCGAGCACGTCGTTCGCGGGCCCTGGGAAGAACGTCGCGGACGACGCCCACGCGTACGCCCGCGCTCGTCGACCACGTCGAGCCCGACGAGGTCGGAGACGTAGTAGCTGTCGGCCGGGAGCTCGGCGAAGCTGCGTCGCGCGGAACGCGCCAGCTCGGCACCGCGCGCGACCGCGCGGTCGAGCTTGATTGCGCGGCGCCGGCCGCCGACCTGCCGCGACAGCACGACGACCGCGCAGGCTCGCCGTCGACGAGCAGCTCAGCGCCGACCTCGAACCGGCTCGGGTCCTCGCTCGCCTCGTCGACGACGAACGCGCCGTCGAGCCCGTGCGGCCGCCCGACCCGTCCGACACGAACGAGGTCCTGCTCGGGTCAGTCGGCAATCTCGAGCACGTAGCGCTCGTCGGCCCGAGCGCCGCCGCGCGCGGACGATGCTCCGCAGAGCGCGCGCGCGATCCGCCCTGCTTGCCGATCACCTTGCCCACGTCGTCCGGGAGCGACGTGGAGGTGGAAGACGATCGCGTCCTCACGCTCCTCGGTCTCGACGCGCACGGCGTCCGGCTCGTCGACGAGCCGTCGCGCGAGCCACTCGAGCAGCTCGGCCACTGTCGCTCAGGACCGATGCCGGCGAGCCTTGATGCAGCCGCGACGACCGGCGTCGGTGGGCTGAGCGCCCTTGGCGATCCAGTCCTTGACCTTCGCCTCGTCGAGCTCGATCGTGGACGGCTCGGTCTGCGGGTTGTAGCGACCCGACGATCTCGATGAACCGCCCGTCGCGCGGCGAGCGCGAGTCCGCGACGACGACGCGGTAGATCGGGTTCTTCTTCGAGCCGACCCGCGTCAACCTGATCTTCACTGCCATGTGCCTGATGTGCCTTTCTCGTCGGTGAGGGGGAAGGCTAGCGCGGCTCCGCCCATCGCCCCCGGCGGGAGCGTCGGCATCTTCCCCTTCCCCATCTGCTTCATCATCTTCGCCATCTGCTTGCGGGCGGCCATGAGCTTGTTGACCTCGTCGAGCGAGGTCCCGCTCCCGGCGGCGATCCGCCTCCGGCGCTGCATCGAGATGACGTGCGGCATCCGCCGTTCGTGCGGTGTCATCGACAGCACGATGGCCTCGACCCGCGCGAGCTGCTTCTCGTCGAGGTCGAGCCCCTGCAGCTGCTTGCCCATCCCGGGAACGAGCTTGAGCACACCCTGGAGCGGGCCCATCCTGCGGATCATGCGGTAGCTGGCGAGGAAGTCGTCGAACGTGAACTCGCCGGCGCGGATGCGCTTCTCCATCTCCGCCTGCTCGTCCTCCTCGACCGCAGCCTCCGCCTTCTCGATGAGCGTGAGCACGTCGCCCATGCCGAGGATCCGCGAGGCCATGCGGTCGGGGTGGAAGTACTCGAGCTGGTCGAGCTTCTCGCCGACCGAGACGAGCTTGACCGGCCGGCCGGTGACGGCCCGCACCGACAGCGCAGCTCCACCGCGGGCGTCTCCGTCGAGCTTGGTCAGGATCACGCCGTCGAAGGCGACGCGCTCCTGGAAGGCGAGCGCGACGTCGACCGCCTCCTGGCCCGGTCATCGCGTCGAGCACGAGGAGCACGTTCGTCGGCTTCGTCTCGGCGGCGACGTGCTCGAGCTCGGCCATGAGCTCCTCGTCGACGTGGAGACGGCCCGCCGTGTCGAGGATCACGACGTCGAGGCCGTCCTTGCGTGCGGCGTCGAGGCCGAGCCGCGCTGCGTCGACGGGATCACTCCGGTCGAGCGCATACACCGGCAGCTGGATCTGCTTGCCGAGCTGCTCGAGCTGATCGACTGCCGCGGGTCGCTGGAGGTCGCAGGCGACGAGCGCAGGGTGCTTCCCGTCGCGGCGTAGCAGCAGGCCGAGCTTCGCAGCCGCCGTCGTCTTCCCGGAGCCCTGCAGGCCTGCGAGAAGGATCACCGTCGGCGGCCGACCGAACGCAAGTCGGGAGTCTCCCGAGCCCATGAGCGCGGTCAGCTCCTCGTGGACGATCTTTACCACCTGCTGGCCCGGCGTGAGGCTCTTCAGGACGTCCTGTCCGAGCGCCGCGCTCCTTGACCGTCGCGGTGAAGTCCCGCGCGACTTCGAGGTTGACGTCCGCCTCGAGGAGCGCGAGGCGGATCTCTCGCATCGCCTTCGAGATCGCCTCCTCGTCGAGGCGACCTCCGCGACCGAGTCCGCCGAGCGTGGCCTGGAGCTTGTCGGAGAGCGTGTCGAACACGGCCGGACAGTGTACGCCGAGACTTCGCGCTCCTCGCCGCGTAGACGCTGCGCAGGCGGCTCCTGGACTCGCGCGTGACGATCAGACACGCGCCGACCCTGCCTGCAGGCACGGTCACGCTGCTCTTCGCGGACGTCGAGGGCTCGACGCGGCTGCTCCACCTCCTCGGCGAGCGCTTTGCCCCGGCGCGCGCCCGCATGCGCGAGCTCGTGCGCGACGGCCGCGCGCCAGCACGGCGGCGCCGAGGTGGACTGGGCCGGCGACGGCGTACTTCCTCGCGTTCCCGCGAGCTCGGCGACGCCGTCGCGGCGGCAGCACAGATCCAGCGATCGCTCGCGAGCTGAGCCGTGGCCGGACGACGAGGCGCACCGGCTTCGGATCGGGCATACACACAGGCGAGCCTGACCTCGGCGCCGGAAGGCTACGTCGGCATGGACGTCGTCGATCGCCTCGCGCATCTGCGCCGCGGCGCACGGCGAGCAGGTCGTCGTCACGCGCGCAACGCGCGACGTGGCCGGGCGATGAGCCCGCTCCCCGGCGGCGTCCTTTCGCACCGCTCGGGCGGCACCGAGCTGAAGGACGTCCCGGCACGCATCGCAGCTCTTCCAGCTTCGTCGCGCCCGGGTCTGCGCGACGACTTCCGCCTCTGAAGACGCTCTCGGCCACGAGCCTTCCCGCGCTGCACCACCGACTCGTCGGGCGAGCTGACGCGCTCGCGCCGCGTCGAGAGCTCTACTCGAGCCTGCAGGTGCCGACTCGTCACCATCACCGGCCCTGGAGGCGCAGGCAAGAGCAGGCTCGCGCTCGAGGTCGCCGCCGCGGCGGCGTCGAGCGACCCGTCCACCTCGTCGGGCTCGCGCCGGTTTCGGATCGCGGAGCTCGTCCCGAGCGCGATCGCCCGCGCGATCGGCGTCCGCGAGGTCGGCCGAGCGCAGCGCCGACTCGAGGCGGTCGGCGGACACGGCTGGACGGACTCGGGTGCGCTGCTCTATCCTCGACAACCTCGAGCACCTGCCCGCGGCCGCCGTCCACGTCGCCGTCCTGCTCGATCCGCGCTCCGGATCTGCAGGTGCTCGCGACGAGTCGCACGCCGCTCCGGCTTTCGACCGAGCGCGTCCTGCCCCTCGGAGCCACTCTGCGCTCGAGGACGCGACGACGCCTGTTCGTCGAGCTCGCCGCGGCGCGCGGCGTCGTCCTGCATGACGACGCGCTCGCATCGGTACGCGAGATCTGCCGGCGCCTCGACGGGCTGCCGCTCGCGATCGAGCTCGTCGCCGCGCGACTCGCCGTGCTTCCCCCGCGGAGATCCTTCGAGCGCTCGGGCGAAGGCCTCGCGCTGCGAGATGGAGGGCCCGGTCGACCTTCCCGAACGCCAGCGGACGCTCCGAGCCGCGATCGACTGGAGCTACCAGCGCCTGACGGACGAGCCAGCGCGCAGCTGCACGGCGTCGCTCGCCGATCTTCGCGGACAGCGCCTCGCTCGACGATGCGCGCGCGGTCGCCGACGGCACTCGCGAGTCAGTTCCTCCCGGATCTCGAGGCGCTCGTCGGTTGGAGCCTGATTCGAAGCGAGTCAGGCGGACGGCGAGCTCCGCCTCTCGATGCTGGAGACGGTCCGCGAGTACGCGCTATCGACCGCCTGCGAGCCGCGGACGATCCTCGACGACATCGCGGACGCGACATGCCGAGCACTTCCTCGAGCTTGCTCTCGCAGCGCGAGACCGGGCTGTCGGGAACCGGACCGACACGACGTGGCTGAACCGCCTCGAGCGCGAGTACGACAACCTCACCGCAACGCTTCGACTGGCTGCTCTCGTCCGGCCGGGCGAGCGGATGCGCTCAGCGCCGTCAGCGCGCTCGAACGCTTCTGGCGGGCTCATGCTCACGTGAGCGAAGCGCGTCGGTGGCTTGCACTCGGCCTCGAGCTCGCCACAGACGTCCCACGCCGACTACGAGCGGACGCTCTGTGGGCCGCCGCTCGACAGGCGGCCGGTCAGAGCGACTGGGACGCCGCTGCTCCGTTGCTCGAGGAGGCGCCTCTCGCTGTTCCGAATGCGGAAGAGCCACCGAGAAGAGGTATTCGCCCTCTCCGAGCTCGGCTACATCGCCCTTCGGCGCGACGACCCGGAGCGGGCAGCAACGCTGTGCGACGAGGCACTTTCGATCGCACGTGGGCTCGGCGACGCCCGTGCGACGTCAGCCGTGCTTCTGACACTCTCGGATGTCGCACGCATGCGCGGCGAACACGGTCGTGCGCTGGCCTTTACGGAGGGAAGCGCTGGAGCTGCGGCGCGTCCTCGGCGACCCGTTGACAATCATCGACTCGACGTACCACGTCGGTGTCGCCGCATTCGCGGCCGGAGACCTCGATCGCGCCGCAGCGGCGTTCGAGGACACGCTCGAACACGCGCGTGTCCTCGGTGACGCGCTCTACACGGCCGCAGCGCTCTGCATGCTCGGCACCACCGGCCTCCTGAAGGACGATCTCGCGCTCGTCGCCGAGCGCCTGAACGAAAGCCTCGCGATCTATGTCGATCTCGCAGACGATCGAAGCACGGCGGAATGTCTCTGCGCCCTCGGCGGTTACGCGGCGGCGATAGGCCACCCGAGGACGCCGCCCGCCTACTGGGGTGCTGCCGACGCCGCCCGACGTTCCCGGCCGCTCGAGTACGCCGAGCCCGTGATCGAGGGCGAGTTCACCCCTCTGCTCGTGGAGTCGCTCGGGGTCGAGCGCTCTCGAGAACTCCGCGCGGAGGTCGACGGTCGGGATTCGAGCAGACGCTCGAGAACGCTTCGAGACGTTGTTGTCTCGACAGGTGCGGAGTAGGCTTGCGCGACACTGCGAGGAAGGGAGATCCATGAGTACTCCAGGTCGAGCGCAACGGGGTCATCCGCTGCCTTCGTTCGAGGGTGAAGCGCAGGCTTTTGCGGACCGAGGCTCGCCGGCGAAGACACGCGCGCTCTCGATCGCGCATCGCTGGAGGCATCAACGGCGGCGGCGGCCTACGCCGATCAGCACGATCTCGGGGTCGTGACGTACGACGTGACTCGAATCCGCGTCGTGGTCGCCCCGAACCCCGGGCCGAAGACCTACCGAGTGCTGATCACGCCCGGCGGCTGAGCCTGCGGGAGACGTTCGCGCGAGATTTCGGAGGCGCGGCCGGAGCCGCGCCTCCAACGTGCGATCAACCAGCCCAGCTCGCGACCGCAGCCGGCAGGGAGACGGCGCCGATCCGGTCGATCATGTCCGGGTCGGCGGCGTAGAGGTTGTGGAGCGGAACGATCCGTATCTCGGGCTCGCCAGTGATCCCGAGCTCGCTCACGACAGGCAGCAGGCGCTGCTCGAGGAAGCCGTTGAAGGCTTGCTCCGTCTGCCAGACGTCACACACCTCGACACCCTCGTCGGTCACGGCTGCGACAGTGCAGGATCCCGCCGGCAGGCGGATTCGCATCGAGGCCGAGCCTCGCCATGATGGCGTCGTACTGGTCGGAGCTGACCCCGGCCAGTGCATCAACATTGCGACAGCCATTCCCAGTCCTCCTTGCCCTGCGTCGCTCCAGGTGTTGTCACAGCGTACGCGGGCGCGCGGCTGGGTGCAGCGAGGTTGATCACTCGTTCGAGGGATTCGACCCTCAGCCGGCGATCAGCGCGCGTGCATAGTCGGCTGCGTCGAACGGGCGCAGGTCGTCGACGCCCTCCCCCACGCCGACGAGCTTCACCGGAAGTCCGAGCTCGACCGCGATCGCGATCGCGACGCCGCCGCTGGCGCTGATCCGTCCAGCTTCGTCAGCGCGACGCCGGTCACGCCGGCCGACGTCGCCGAACAGGCGCGCCTGCTGGAGGCCGTTCTGGCCCGTCGTCGCGTCGACGACGAGCAGCGTCTCGTGCGGAGCGTCCGTCGATCCGGCCCTGCGATCACGCGCCGCACCTTCTCGAGCTCGGCCATCAGGTTCGCCTGCGTGTGCAGGCGGCCGGCCGTGTCGACGATGACGACGTCGCGGCCTCGCGCACGCGCTGCCTCGACCGCGTCGAACGCGACCGCCGCCGGGTCGCCGCCGCGCGGCGCGCCGACGAAGTCCGCGCCCGCCCGCTCGGCCCAGATCTCGAGCTGCTCCTCCGCGGCCGCGCGGAACGTGTCGGCCGCGCCGACGAGGACCGAGCGGCCGTGCTCGCAGAGCTTCGCGGGCGAGCTTGCCGATCGTCGTCGTCTTGCCGGTGCCGTTCACGCCGACGACGAGGATCACGCTCGGGCTTGCGCGTCGAGCGCCAGAGCGTCGGCGGCTCGCCGAACAGCGACTCGACCTCCTCGACGAGCGCGCTCTCGAGATCTGCCTGGCTGCCGCGCGCCTCGAGCCGACGCGACGAGCTCGGCCGTGGCGCGGACGCCGACGTCGCTGCGGATGAGCGCCTCCTCGAGACCGCTCCCACGCCTCGTCGTCGGACGAGTCGAACGCCGCCGCCGCTAGCTCGGCGGTGAGCGCCCGTCGGCTCTTCGCGAGCGATTCGCGCATGCGCGCCGAAGAGGCCGGTGCGCTCCGGCTCGTCGGACTCGGTCGACCGCGTCGCCGAGGAGCTCCGACCCAGGTGCAGCTCACGCCGTCGGCTGCGAGAGCTGCTGGTGCTGCGGGAGGCGCCGGGAGACCACCTGCGAGACGCCGTCGCGGCGCCCATCGTCACGCCGTAGAGGATGTCGGCGGCCTCCATCGTCCGCTTCTGGTGCGTGACGACGACGAACTGCGCGCGGTCGGCGTAGCGGCGCAGCAGCTCGACGAAGCGCGCGATGTTGGTGTCGTCGAGCGCCGCCTCGACCTCGTCGAGGAGGTAGAACGCGCACGGCCGCGCGAGGAAGAGCGCGAAGAGGAACGAGATCGCGCCGAGCGCCTTCTCGCCGCCCGAGAGCAGCGAGAGGCGCGTGATGCGCTTGCCCGCGGGCCGCAGCTCGACCTCGACGCCCCGGCTCGTCGCCTCCTCGCTCTCGGGCTCGACGAGTCGCGAGCCTGCCCTCGCCGCCGGGGAAGAGCGTCGCGGCGACCTCCTCGAAGTGCGCGGCGACCGCGTCGAAGGTCTCCGCGAAGCGCCGCTCGACCGTCGCCGGCGAGCTCGGCGCGGAGCTTCTCGAGCTCCTCGAGGCTGCGCTCGAGGTCCTGCGCGCTGCGTCTTCAGGCTCGGTCGAGGCGCTCCTTCTCCGCCTCGTACTCCTCGCGGGCGAGCGGGTTGACCTGCCCGAGCGTGCTCGCGCCGCGCGTCGAGCCGCTCGACGCGCGCCGCAAGCTCGTCGCGGTCGTCGCCCTCGGCCGGCTCGACCTCGCCCGCGGCGTCTCGAGCCGCCGCGCGTCGGCGTCCGCGACGTCGGCGTCGATCCGGGCGATCTCGATCTCCGCGCCGTGACGCAGCGCTCGCCGTCCTCGAGCTCGCTGACGGAGGTTCGACCTCGGTCGCGCCGAGCGTCCGCAGCTCCTCGCCGAGCTCGCCTGGCTCTCGTCGCACCGGCGTCGACCCGGCGCGCGAAGCGGCGCCTCGAACCGCGCCGCCGTCGCCGCGCAGCGTCGATCGCGTCGCGGCAGGCCGTGGTCGACTCGACGAGCCGTCCGCAGCGATCCGCGCCGGTCGAGCGTCGACGCCGAAGCCTCGGCGCCTGTCCGTACGCCTCCGAGCGATGCGCGCACGCTCGCGCCGTCTCGCTGGCGGTCGGGTCGCGACCGCGAGCTGCGCATCGAGCTCTGCGGCCTCGGCGCCGCGAGAGCGCCGCGCCGACCCTGAGCTCGAGCAGCACCGCCTCCGCCGGTCTCGCCCACGAACCAGAGCTCGCCGCGTCGCGCGGGTCGTAGCCGAAGCCCTCCCGCGTGACCGACGGCCGTCGTGACGTCGCAGCAGCGTGCTCGAGCGGGACGACCGGGATACTCGCCGACGATCTCCTGCGGTGAGGCGTCCCGTCGAGGACGGTGAGGCTGCCGAGGCCAGCTCCGCGCGCCCGCTGGAGGAGCGCGAGCCCGACGGCCGGGTCGTCGGCGATGACCGCCGCCGCGCGTGCCCGAGCGCGCTGCGACCGCGCCGCTCGCACGCCCGGCTGCGACGTCGAGCGACGCGAGCGCGAGCCGAGCGCCGTCCTCGGCGCAGCGCGCGTGCTGCGGCGGAAGCCCCTCCTGCTCGGCGAGCGCCTGGTCGAGCGCGCGCAGCCGTTCGCGGACGAGCTCGCCCGCTCCGGCGAGCGTCGTCGCGCTCGCGCTCGGCCTCCGGGCAGCTCGCGTCTCGATCGGCCTCGCGCTCGAGCGTGCGGCCACGTCGCTCGGCGCCGCGGCTCGTCGGGCGCGGCGTCTCGCGCGCGGAAGCGCTCGAGCAGCGCGTCAGCCGACTCCGCCCGCAGCTCGAGCCGCTCGATCCCGCCCTGCAGCCGGTACCGAGCAGCGACTGCTGCCTCGCGGCGCCCGGCCGCGTCGCGAGAGCTCCTCCTCGGCGCGGCGCGATCGCGCGAGCAGCCCCTCCGAGCCATCCGTGCGCGCCGCGCCTCGCGAACGCGGCGGCGTCGCGACGCTGCTCGACGTCGCCCGGCGCGCCCGGAGTCGGCGAGGTCGAGCTGCGCGATCCGCGCCCGCAGGCCGGCGATCTCGACCGCGAGCTTCTCCGCGCGCTCGGCCGCCGGTCGCCTGGAGCGCGAGCGGCCGCAGGCGCTTGCGCACCTCGTCCTCGACGTCGCGGGCGCGCTCGACCTGCAGTCGCGACGCCGCGCGAGCTTCAGCTCGGCGCGGTGCCGGCGGCGCTTGAACTTGCCGAGCCCGGCGGCCTCCTCGACGAGCGCCCGCCGATCCTCCGGCTTCGAGGCGAGCACCTGCTCGACCTTGCCCTGGCCGACGATCGAGTGCATCGCCGCGCCGAGGCCGACGTCGGCGAGGAGCTCGACGAGGTCGGTGCGGCGCACCGGCGCGCGGTTGACGAGGTACTGCCCCTCGCCGCCGCGTACGAGCCGGCGCGCGATCGAGACCTCCGAGAAGTCGAGCTCGGCGCCAAGCCGCCGTCCTCGTTGTCGAAGACGAGCTCGACCTCGCAGTGCTCGGCCGGCTTGCGGTCGCCGACGCCGGCGAAGAGCACGTCGTCGGGCTTCTCGGCGCGCAGCTCCGACGGCGTCAGCGAGCCGGCGGCCCAGACGATCGCGTCGGCGATGTTCGACTTGCCCGAGCCGTTCGGGCCGACGACGACGGCGACGCCCGGCTCGAGCGTGACCTCGACGCGGTCCGGGAACGACTTGAAGCCGCGCATGCGGATGCGAGCGCAGGTGCACCGCGCCGCATTCTCACGGCGGCGACCGGACGGCGGAGCCGCGTCGCATCGCCGAGGTTCAGTGCCGCTCGGCGGCGACGCCGAGCGCCTCGAGCGCCTCGGCGCGCGGCCTCCTGCTCGCGCGGCCTTCTTCGTCGATGCCTCGTCCCGACGCCGAGCTGCTCGCCGTCGATCATGCGCCGCGCAGACGAACCGGCGGTCGTGCGGCGGCCCCTCGACCTCGAGCACCGTGTAGTGCACCGTGCGCCCGGAGCGCGCGAGCGCCTCCTGGAGCTCCGTCTTGTAGTCGACGTGGCTCGTGCGCGCGTACTCGATCCGCTCGTCGAACGCCTCGACGATCGCGGGCTCGATCGACGCTCGAAGCCGTGCTCGAGGTAGACGGCCGCGATCGCCGCCTCGAGCAGCGCGGCGAGCACGTTGCGGCTCGCGCAGATGCCGCTGCGAGCTCGTCCTGGGGCGTCGACCCGCGCGCTCGACGAGCACGGTCGCCGAGGCCGAGCGTCCTTCGCGACCGCAGCGCGCAGCTCGCCGCGAGACGACGTGCGCGCGGATCTTCGCGAGCCGGCCCTCGGAGCCGTCCGGGAAGCGGTCGAAGAGCGGCCGCGCGATCGCGAGCTCGAGCACGCTGTCGCCGAGGAACTCGAGGCCGCTCGTACGAGGTCGCGCGGTCATCGCGCCCACGACGCGTGCGTGAAGACCTGCTCGGGCGGTCGGGCGAGGCAGCTCGGCGATCAGGCGCGCCGAGCTCGCCGGCCCGCGTCTGCTCTGCCTCAGCTGATGCGCGACGACGTAGTCGATCGCCTTGCCGACGGTCGTGAGCTTGCTGGGCGTCCTCGTCCGGGATCTTGATCCCGAACTGGTCACTCGAGCTCCATGATCGAGCTCCACGAGATCGAGCGAGTCGGCGCCGAGGTCCTCCTCGAACGACGCGTCTTCCGTGATCTCGCTCTCGTCGATACCGAGCTTCTCGCTCAGCGCGCCTTTGACCTGCTCGAGGATCTCCTCACGCGAAGTTGCCATCCTTGAAATCTCACCTCTCTGCCGTCGGATGTCGGATTGAGCGCGCGATGCTAACACGCTCAGTCGCAGCGGGAACGCTAAGCGAGCCGCCCGTCAGCCTGCCGATCGTGCGGACTGCGGACTCGCGGCAGGCGCTCGCTGCAGGCGTTCGACGACGCCGGTGCTCGACGCCACGGGCCGCCAGACGGATGGCGTTTGCGATCGCGACGCGCGGAGCTCGAGCCGTGCGCGATGACGACGAGGCCGTTCAGGCCCGAGGAGGTAGCCGCCGCCGTAGGTCTCCGGGTCGAGCCGCGTCGCGGACGCGCCGGGCGGCCGGCCGCATGAGGCGCCCCGCCGAGCCTTGCCGCCGGATCGACGACTCGAGCTCCGCGCGGAGCGCGTCGAGCAGGCTGCGTCATCGTCCCCTCGAGCGTCTTCAGTGCGACGTTGCCCGTGAACCCGTCCGTGACGACGACGTCGGCGCCGCCCTCGAGGAGGCCCGTCCCTCCGTGTTCCCGGCGAAATGCGAGATCGGCTGCCGCGAGCAGCTCGTGCGCCTCGAGCGTCAGCTGGTTGCCCTTCTCGTCGCTCCTCGCCGATCGACAGCAGCCGCACCTCCGGCCGGCTCGACCTCGAGGATCTCCTCGCGCGAACACCGAGCCCATGTGCGCGAACTGGACGAGGTGCTCGGGTGCGGGCGTCGGCGTTCGCGCCGGCGTCGATGAGCACCGTCGGGCCGCGCTTCGTCGGGATCACGACGCGCGATCGCCGGCCGGTGGACGCCGGGCAGCCGCCGGATGTGGAGGAGCGACGCCGCGAGCATCGCGCCCGTGTTCCCGGCGGACGACGACGACGTCGGCGTCGCCGTCCGCAACCGCCTGCACGGCGCGCACGAGCGACGAGTCCGGCTTCGCCCGCACGGACTCGACCGGGCTGGTCGTGCCATCGCGATCCGCCTCGGACGTCTCGACGAGCGTGAGCCCGTGCGTGCTCGAGACCTGCGGGACCGAAGACGATCGGCTGGATCCCGTCGACGCGACGCTCGACCGCGCCCGGCGACGACCTCGTCGGGCGCGCGGTCGCCGCCGAGCGCGTCGACGGCGACGCGGATCATGCGCGGAGTATCTACGGCGCTTCGAGGCGCGAGCGGCTCGACGTCGCGGCCCGCTGTACGTCTTGCAGTTCGGGCAGACGCGGTGCGTCCGCTTCGGCTGCTTGCAGTTCGGGCAGATCTGGAGGCGCGGCGACGGAGATCGCGTGCTGCGCGCGGCGCTTGTCGCGCCTCGACCTGCGATGTCTTTCGCTTGCGGGACGGCCATGAGCGGCTGGGCAGTATAGCGGGATCGTCATCGAACGCATGGTCGGTGCGATCCGCTCGAGGAAGCGACGGTCGTGCGAGACGACGACGAGCGTCCCGTCGAAGCCCGCCGAGCGCGCGGCTCGAGCTGCTCGACGGCCTCGAGGTCGAGGTGGTTCGTCGGGCTCGTCGAGGACGAGCACGTTCACGCCGCAGCGCCTGGAGCTCCGCGAGTGCGTGCGCGCGTCCGCTCGCCGGGCGAGAGCGACGAGCACGATGCGACCGACGTGGTCGGCGCCGAGCCCGAACTTCGCGAGCAGCGTCCGCGCAGCGACCGGGGCAGAGCCCGGTCGGGCCACGAACTCGTCGAGCGAGGCGACGCGTCGCCCGCGTACGCGCTCGCTCCTGACCGATCGACGCCGATGCAGCGCTCGCGGCCGACGCTGCGCGCAGCCGCCGACGAGCGGCAACGTCGCCAGGAGCATCCCGCAGCAGCGTCGACTTGCCGGTGCCGTTGCGCCCGCGCGATCGACGAGTCGCTCACCCAGGCGCGAGGTCGACGTCGATCGGCCCGAGGCGGAACGTCGCCGCGCTCGCACGACCGCAGCCGGAGGCTCGAGCACCTGGTCCGACGAGCCGCGAGCCGCCCGCGAGCGTCAGGTTCAGCTCCAGTGCTCGAACGGCTTCTCGGGCAGCTCGTTGCGCTCGAGGAGGCGCTCTGCCTGGCGCACCTTCGTCTCGAGTGCGTGCGTCGCGCGCCGATCCGGCGCCGCCGGTCTTGTCTGCCGAGCGAGCGCGCCTTTCGCGCGCGCCTCCGTTCGCCGGTGCTCGGAGCTCCGGTCAGCTGTCACGGCGCAGCTGCGCCTGCTCGAACTCGGCTCGCGCGGCGCCGCGCTCGGCGTCGCGTGCGAGTCTGGCGTAGTCGGTCCAGCCGCCGGCCCACTCGCGCAGCTCGTCGCGAGCGTCGGATCGATCGCTCGCGATCACGGTTCCGCGTCGAGGAGAGCTCGCGGTCGTGGCGAGACGAGCGACGAAGCGCGCCGCGATAGGCCTCGAGGAAGCCCTCCAGCCGCTCGAGGCCGTCGAAGTCGAGGTCGTTCGTCGGCTCGTCGAGCAGGAGCACGTCGAACCGCGAGAGGAGGATCGCCGCCAGGGCGACGCGGGCGGCCTCGCCGCCCGAGAGGCCGTCGTGCCCGCGGTCGACGATCGACGCCGAGCCCGAGGTCGGCGCAGACCGTCCGCGCGCGATGCCTCGAAGTCGCGCACCCCGAGCGCGAGGAACCGCTCGAGCGCCGCGGAAGTAGCGATCCTCCGCTGACTCTCGCCCGGGCGAGCGCATCCGCGCGATCCTCGAGCTCACGCTCGGCGCTCGAGGACGCCCGCTCGACGCGCCGAGCGTCGTCGATGATCGACTCTCCCGGCACGCGCGCCGCTCCTGCTCGAGATAGCCGACCGTCAGCCGACTCGGGAGCGCGACTGACGACGCCCTCGTCCGGGCAACTCGACGCCCGCCGACGATCCGGAGCAGCGTCGACTTGCCGACGCCGTTCGGGCCGACGAGACCGACCCGCGCGCGCGGGCCGATCGTCAGACGTGACCTGGTCGAGAACGACCTGGGCGCCGTAGCGCTTCGTGACGCCGGCGAGCTGCACTCGCATCGACGGACCTCCGAGACCGTGGTGGACGCGCACGCGACGCGCGTGCGCGAAACGGGAGATGAGCCGGTCAGTCCGTCATGTGACGGCGCCGTACGCGCCGCCGCGGCATCGTAGTCGACGCGCGTAAGGCCGATGTAAGGCCGTGTAAGAGGCTCCGCAAGAGTTCGCGGCGCTGCCAGCCCCGAGGTCGTCATAACCGCGTGACGACCAAGGAGGTTCGATGTCTCGATCGAGGTCGAGACCGCACGGCTCGTACGTGAGTACTCGCGCTGACCGTCGCTGTGCCGTTCTCGCTCGCGCGAGGTGGCGTCGCGGCGCAGGCAGCACCGCCCGTCGAACACCGCCGAGCCCGCGATCAGCGGACGCGCCGAGCAGGGCGTGACGCTCGAGCGCGTCCACGGGCATCATGGACGGGACGAAGCCGATCTCGTTCGCGTACCAGTGGGTGCGCTGCGGCGCGGACGGCGGCCAGCCGGACGGAGGCAACTGCGCGATCGTGTCGCGGCGCGACCGAGCCAGCGCTACCGGCTCGTGCGGCGCCGACGTCGGCTTCCGGCATGCGCGTCTCGCGTCACGGCGACGAACGCCGACGGCTCGCGCGACGCGCAGCGTCGAACCCGACGGCGTCGTCGTCGGCCGCCCGTGAACACGTCGACGCCCGATCGTCGCGGGACGCACGACCGTCGGCTCCGTGCGTGACCGCCGATCCGGCTCGTGGACCGGGCGAGCAGCCGATCTCGTTCTCGTACCGCTGGCTTCGGTGCAACACCGCCGGGCGGAGAGCTGCGTCTCGATCGGCGGCGCGACGGGCCGCACGTACCGGCTGCCGTCCGTCGGACGTCGAACCACAAGATGCGCTTCAACGTCACCGCGCGGAACTCGCGTCGGGTCGACGACGCGTCATCGTCGGGCGAGTCCGCCGTCGTCACGGAGCCGCTGCCGTCCGGAGCGATCAAGCTGCCGAGCGGCGAGATCGTCGATTCCCGGCGACGAGCGTGCCCTCGAACCAGCCGGCTCGATCGTCTCGCAGGTGCAGTTCTCGCCGAGCCCGGTGACGAGCCGGAACTCCGATCACCGTGCCGCGTGCGCGTGAAGGACACACGCGGGTTCGTCGTCCGCGACGCGCTCGTCGTTCGTCCGCTCGACGCCGAGGGTGACCTCGGGCGGAGACCGCCAGAGCGACGACGGTCGACGGCTGGGTCACGTACCAGCTCGTGCCGAACGGGAACTTCCCGAAGCCCCGGAAGCGGGTACAGCGTGCAGTTCTTCGTGAAGGCGTACCGCTCGGGCGATCCCGGGCTCGGCGGGATCGCCGGCTACCGGCTCGTCCAGGTTCGCCTTGCTGGGTGGATGCCGCGTCGAGTCGGCGCTGACGACCGGCCGCGAAGCGGCCGGCTTCGAGATCTAGCGACTGGGATGTCCGCGCTAGCGGACGTCAGCTCGGTCTCTCGAGCCCCTCGAGCGCGGCCCAGCGCGGGTCGGGGTCGCGCTCGAGGTGCTCGTGCGGCTCGACGTTGAGGTCCTTCCCGCACACCGGGCACAGCCCGGCGCAGTCGGCGCGGCAGAGGATCTGCTCCGGGAGCTCGAGCGCGACGGCGTCGCGCGCCCACGCGCTGAGCTGCAGGTGGTCGTTCGGACGACGTAGTCGGAGTGCAGCTCGTCCGCCGACCGGAGCGTCGAGTCGTGGAACTCGCGCGCGCGAACCGGGCAGTCGAGCTCGGCGAAGCCGAGGCAGCGCATGCACGGCGCCGGTCAGGTGCGCGCTCGAGCCGCATGATCGAACACGGTCGCGCCCGACGCCTGGGCGATCTCCAGCGTCGACGGGAATCGTCGCCGGGACCGCCTCGTAGCGCTGCCCGCCGAGCACGAACGGCTCGAGCTCGACGTCGAGCGTCTCCTTGCGCACCTCGCCCGGTCGAAGCCGGAGCGTCCTGAGATCGACGGTCGTCACGCAGTGAGCGTAGCGCCCGTCGCGGGCGCCCGTACTACATAAGCCTGGTCTGTTCGGCTGATACTCTACGATCATGGAAGCTGATCGCTGGCTCGGCCTCGACCTCCGCCATCTGGTCGCGCTCAAGACGATCGCGGACGAGGGCTCGTTCGGCACGCGCGGCCGAGCGCCTCGGCTACACGCAGTCGGCCATCTCGCAGCAGATCGCGGCGCTCGAAGCGCATCGTCGGGCTCCGCCTCATCGAGCGCCCCGGCGGCCCGCGCCCGATCTCGCTGACGGAGGCCGGCCAGATCCTCCTCCGCCACGCCGACGCGATCCAGGCGCGGCTCCTCGCCGCCAAGGCGGACATGGCGGCGCTCGAGGCCGGCGACGCCGGACGCCTGCGCGTCGGGACGTTCCAGAGCGTCGGCGCGAAGATCATCCCGCGCTCCTCGCGCCGATTCTCGGAGAGCCACCCGCAGGTCGAGGTCGTCGCTGCCGCGAGTCGCAGGACGAGGCGAGCTGCTCCGAGATGATCGAGCGCGGCGACCTCGACCTCACCTTCTGGACGCTGCCGGTCGCAGCCGGGCCGTACGAGACCGATCGAGCTGCTCCGCGACCCGTACGTGCTCGTCGTCCCCGCGGGCTCGCCGCTGGCGCCGCTCGAAGCGCCCGCCGACGCTCAAGGAGATCGTGCTCCAGCCGATCATCGGCTTCAACCAGCTGCAGCGCGATGGATCACGTCGAGTCGCAGCTCGCGTCGACGGGCCGTGCGCCGAACATCGTCTTTCGGTCGGACAACAACGGCACCGTGCAGGGCCTGGTCGGCGCAGGCGTCGGGCTTGCGGTCTCGCCGCGGCTCACCGTCGACGAGGACGACCCGAGCATCGCCGTCATCGACCTCCACGGGCGCATTCCGCCGCGGCTGATCGGCCTCGTCTGGCATCGCGGACCGGCACCGCAGTGCCGCAGCCGGATGCGTTCGCCGAGTCCGCCGTGCAGCCGTGCTGTCGCGACGCTGCTCGGCCGAGCCAGGCCGCGGCCTAGAGGCAGCTACGAGAAGCGTTCGAAGTCTTCGGGCTCGTCGGGCGGCTCGGGGCCGATGCCCGCGACGACCGTCTCCTGCGAGCGCTCGTGGAGCCGCTCGCGACCGCGCTTGCACGGCGGTCGAGGAACTTGTCGAGGTTCACCTCGAGCGTCGACAGGATCGAGTCGGCCCAGTCCTCCATCTCGAGCCGCGTCTCGCGCGCCTTGCGCTTGCGCGTCGTCGACGATGTCGTCGCGCCTGCTTCTCGGCGAGCTTCACGATCTCGGTCTGCGAGGCCTCGCGCATCGCCTGCTCGCGCGCCTCCTGGATGATCCGGTCGCACTCCCGCTTCGCCTCGGCGAGCATCTCCTGGCGCTCCTTGACGATCCAGCGGGCCTGCTTGATCTCCTCCGGGATCGTCGCCCGCATCTGGTCGAGGATGTCGTAGATCTCCTCGCGGTCGAGGCGCACCTGGTCGGTGAGCGGCACGGCCTTCGCGTTGTGCACGAGGTCGTCGAGCCTGTCGATGAGCACGAGTACGTCCATGGGCGCGCAAGTCTAGGTCTACTCGGAGGGCGAGACGGGAGCGCCGGGCCGCCCGTCCGGGGTAGAGCTCGCGAAAGCGACGCGGCGACGGCCGCCGGCACGAGCGTCGTCGACCTTGCCGCCGAACGACGCGATCTCCTTCACGCCGCTCGACGAGACGAAGCTGTACAGCGGGTTCGCCATCACGTAGACGCGTCTCGATCTCGGGCGCGAGCTGCCGGTTCAGATGGTTCATCTGGAACTCCCACTCGAAGTCGGAGATCACGCGCAGGCCCTTCACCATCGTCGTCGCCTCGTGCTTGCGCGCGAACTCGACGACGAGCTCGGAGAACACGTCGACGACGACGTTCTCGCGACGTCGCGACGTGCGTCCTCGAGGAACGCGACGCGCTCCTCGACCGTGAAGAGCGTCTCCTTGTGCGTCGGGTCGCGGACGACGCCGACGACGACCCGGTCGAAGATCGCGGCCGCGCGCCGGATCGACGTCGACGTGGCCGTTCGTGACGGGTCGTAGCTCCCGGGCAGATTGCGGTGATCATCGCGAGAAGACCGTGATTCGCGCGGAACCGTAGCGCCGGGTCGTGACGAGGTCGAGCGGAAGCTCCGGCTCCACGCGCTCCGACGTCTCCACCACGACGAGGCCGTCGTCGGCGAGCACCTCCGGAAGCAGCTCCGCGAGCTTCGGCGCGTGCCGCTCCCACTCGCTCGTACGGCGGGTCGGCGAGCACGAGGTCGTAACGGCGTCCGCGTACCGCTCCTCGCGCGAGCGCGGCGGCGACGTCGCGGTTCGCGATGGTCGCTCCGGTGAGCCGCAGCTTCTCGAGGTTCGCCTGGATCGCGCGCACGGCGTCGCGGTCGCGCTCGACGAAGACGCAGCTCGCTGCGCCGCGCGAAAGCGCCTCGAGGCCCAGCGCGCCCGAGCCGGCGAAGAGGTCGAGCACAGCCGCGCACCGACCACGGCCCGATCACCGAGAACGCCGCTTCGCGAACGCGATCGCCCGTCGGGCGCGTGACGACGCCCTTCGGCGCGGAGATGCGATGGCCCTTCCGCGAGCCCGCGACGATCCTCACGACTCGCCCGGAGGCGTGATGTGGGTTAGGAGTGCGCGCGGTGAGGGCATGCGCCAAGCAGCGGGTTCGGCGCGGTGCTCGCCGATACCCGAAGGTATCGGTGAGTGACGCGACGGACGCGATGCGCTGCGCCGCAGGCCCCATCCGTGCTTGCTCCTAACCCGCATCAGGCCTCCAAGTGGTCGGCTTCGCCGAGGAGGCGGTCGACGGTCGTCGGCGAGGAAGCCCTCGTCGGCGAGCGCGCGCAGCGTCGCGGGCGCGCTCGAGCAGATCCTGGTCGCGGCGGAGCCGTACAGAACCGGAGATCCGAGTAGCCCGGACTGGCGCGCGCCGAGGAGCTGACCCTCGCCGCGGATCTCGAGGTCGCGCTCGGCGAGCTCGAAGCCGTCGTTCGTCGCGACCATCGCCTCGAGCCGCTCCGTCGCCGTCTCGGTGAGCTCCTCGCGCGCGCGCGAGACGAGCAGGCAGTACGACTGCTCCGCGCCGCGGCCGACGCGGCCGCGAAGCTGGTGGAGCTGGGCGAGGCCGAAGCGATCGGCCTCCTGGACGATCATGATCGTCGCGTTCGGGACGTCGACGCCGACCTCGATCACCGTCGTCGCGACGAGGACGTCGAGCTCGCGTGCCTTGAAGCTCGCCATCACGCTCGCGGCGCTCGGCCGGCTGCGAGCCGCCCGTGCAGGCAGCCGACCCGGTACCCGTCGAGCTCGGCCGTCGGAGCCGCTCCGCCTCGGCCTCCGCCGCGCGCGCGACGCGTCGTCTCCGACGCCTCGATGAGCGGGCAGACGACGTAGGCCTGCCGGCCGTCGTCGAGGTGCCGGCACAGGCGCGAGTACGCCTCCGAGCTGCGATCCTCGGTGACCCACGCGGTGATGACCGGCTTGCGGTCGGCCGGCGGAAGCGCGAGCTCGCTCACCTCGAGGTCGCCGTACACCGTCAGCGCGAGCGTTCGCGGGATCGGGCGTCGCAGTGAGGTGCAGGACGTGCGGGCTTCGCCCCTCGACGAGCGCCGTGCGCTGCTCGACGCCGAAGCGGTGCTGCTCGTCGACGACGGCGACCGCGAGGTCGGAGAAGTCGACCTCCTTCTCGATGAGCGCGTGCGTCCCGACGACGATCTGCGCATCGCCCGACGCGATGAGCTGGCGGGCGGCGCGCGTGCTCGCTGGCGCCGGAGCGAGCTCGTGAGCAGCGTGACGCGCACGCCGAGCGCGGCGTGCAGAGCTCGTCGAGGGTGAGGAAGTGCTGCTCCGCGAGCGTCTCCGTCGGCGCCATGAGCGCTCCCTGGCGCCGGCCTCGACCGCGCGAAGGAGCGCGTGAAGCGCGACGACCGTCTTCCCGGAGCCGACCTCGCCCTGGAGCAGTCGCTGCATCGGGGACGGAGCGGTCGAGGTCGGCGTCGATCTCGGCCGATCGCGCGCACCTGGTCCGGCGTGAGCGTGAACGGGAGCGACGCCTGGTAGCGCGCCACGAGCTCACCCGGCGCGCCCAACGGCTCTGCCGAGGTGCGCTCGCGCGCGGCCGCCGTTCGAGCGAGCGCCAGCCGGAGGACGAGCAGCTCGTCGAAGGCGAGACGGACGCGTCCGACCTCGGCCTCGGACGGCGAGCGAGGGCGATGGATCGCATGCGAGCGCGTCCGCATCGAAGCGGGAGGCGCTCCGGTGGCGAGCAGCTTCGCCGGACAGATCGTCGCCGACGGCGCGAACACACTCGAGCGCCTGCAGGTGCAGGTCGCGAAGCTTCTTCTGGGCGAGGTCCTCGGTCGCCGGGTAGACCGGTGCGAAGTCTCGCGTCTCGGACTCGCCGTCCAGGTCGTACGACGAGACGGCGAAGCCGAACCTGTTCGCACGGCCGCGGATCCGGACGTCGGTGCCCGCGACGAGCTTCGCCTCGAGCCACGGCTGGTTGAACCACGTCGCCTTGATCTCGCCCGTCTCGTCGGCGACCCGCGCGGTGAGGATCTTCAGCCGCCCGCGCGCGCCGGCTCGTCACCGAGCGGACCACGCCTTCGATGCACCGCCTCCTCGTCGCCGAAGAGATCGCAGATCCGCCTCGCGCGGCGCGGGCTCTTCGTACGCGCCGCGGGCGCTGCCAGAAGCAGGTCCCCACGGTGCGCGAGCCCGAGCCTCGCGAGGCGACGGGCCAGTGTCGGTCCGACGCCGTGCAGCGTCTCCGACGGCCGCGCCGAGCTCGGGCCGAGGCGCCGACCTCGTCCGCGGCCACCGCTCGGGCGCGTCGAGCCCGGCGAACGCGGTGAAAGCCGTGCGAGCCATCGAGCCATATCGCCCGCACTATAGGTCCGAGGGTGACTCGCCGAGGACTCCGTCGCGGTCGGCGCGTCCGGCGCTTCGGCGCTGTCAGGCGTCGACCGCGAGGTGTGTACAACCAACCGGGCTGCCAGCGGAACGAGCCCTCGACGAGCTCGTCGAGCGGGATACCCTCGAGGATGTGGTCGAACGCCCACTTCGTGGCCGAATGCCCGATGACCACGATGCGCTTGTCCGCGTGCTTCGCCGGCAGGTCGTGCAGGAAGCTCCGCGCACGCGCGACCACGTCGCGTGTAGCTCTCGCCCCCGAGTACGGATCCACGACGTGCACGCGTGCGCTCGACCTCGAGCCGCGCGATGGCCGTTCCGTTCGAGCATCCCGTAGTTGCATTCGCGCAGCCGCCAGTCGTGGAAGATCGGGACCCCGCGGCCGCCGAACGCGATCTGCGCCGTCTCGCACGGCACGCCCGAGGTCGGAGCAGAAGACCGCGACGAACTCGTCGTCCTCCCGCCGCTCGCCGAGCTCCTTCGCCTGCCGGCGGCCGAGCGGCGAGGCTGCCCGTCGAGCCAGCCGGACGCCACCCAGCGCTCGTTGTCCGTCGGTCGTCGAGTGGGTCTCGAAGAGGATCTCGATCTTGGACGCGCGCCTGCGCCGGGCCATTGATCAGTCCGTGTCTTGGAACCAGAAGAAGCCGACTGCGCCGGGGCCGGCGTGCGTCCCGACGACGGCGCCGAGGGTCGACGTGAACTCGATCTCCGCGTTCGGACGCACGCGCCAGGCGAGCTCGAGAGCGTTCCACCCACTCGGCGGCGTCGGCGTGTGCGATCGCGACACGCATGCCCGGCCCGTCCGTCGTCGCCTCGACGAAGCCGCCGCTCGAACTCGGCGAGCGCCTTCTGCTTGCCGCGCACGCGCGCCACCGCGACGACCTCGCCGTCCTCGACGCTGAGCACGGGGCGGAGGTTGAGGAGGAGCCCGCGATCGCCTGCGCCTTCCGATACGGCCACCGCGCTGCAGATACTCGAGCGTCTCGACGGTGAAGAGGACGTCGCAGTGCGCGTGGAAGCGGTCGAGGAGCGCGGCGATCTCCTCGTCCGTCGTGCCTCGTGCGAGCCTGCGCTGGATCGCGTGGGACAGCATCGCGATCGCGAGGGACGCGGTCATGGTGTCGACGACCCGCACCTTGTCCCCGCCGATCTCCTGGGCGGCGAGCTCCGCGCTCTGGAACGTGCCAGAGACCTTCGACGAGATGTGGAGCGAGTAGACCCGCTCGTACGCCGCAGAGCTCCTCGTACGCGGTCACGAAGTCCTGTGGCGTGGGCTGCGCCGTCGCCGGCGTTACGGGCGAGGTGCGCAGCTTCTCGTAGAACTCTGCGGGGCCGAGCTCGACGTAGTCGCGGAAGGTCTCGTCGCCGAAGCGGACGTACAGCGGGACGAAGCGCATGTTCGGGAACCGCGCCGGCGCGTCGGGGTAGTCCGAGGTCGAGTCGAGGACGATCGCCGTGTTCTCGCTCGTCAGGTTCACCCGCTCACCTCCCGGCTGCTGCCCGGACTGCCTGGACGAGCGCGTCGATCCCTCGTCCTTGCGCACGAGCGCGGCGCCCGCGCTCGACGCGGCATCGTACTCCTCGCGGCCCGCCGAGGCGCTCAGGAAAACGATGGCGGGACGGACGCCGTCGGCCTCAGATCGGACGCCAACGTCCGCCGTCGACGTCGGGCAGGCGGTAGTCGAGCACGACGACGTCCGGCCGCAGCTCGCGGAACGCACGAACCGCGGCAGGCGCCGTCGGCAACCGCGCCCGCGACCTCGAGATCCGGGCGTCCGCCGAGGGAGGAAGACGAGCGATTCGCGGTAGACGTCGGAGTCCTCGACGAGCAGGAGTCGGACGGGCACCACCCCGTCGCTCACTCGGCCACGAAGAGCAGCGGGTAGTGAGGCTGTCCGCCCTCGTGAACCTCGACCTCGACGTCTGGGTGTCGCTGCTCGACGGCGCCGACGAATCCGTCGAGCGGCGGCGCATTCTCGCCCGTGAGGATCGTGAGAACCTCTTTCCCGCCGACGAGAACGCGCTCGATCACCTCTCGAACGACCGTTTCCAGGTCGGAGTCGGACGCGACTGCGACCCCGTCGACGAGGCCCAGGAAGGCGCCCTCGCGAATCTCGACGCCGTCGATGACCGCATCGCGCGACGCGACCGTGATCTCGCCGGTCGTCGCGTCCGCGAGCCCCTCGAGCATCGCGCGCTCGTTCTCGTCCAGCGAGGCGGACGACACGAACCTGGCCATCGCGGCCAGCCCGGCCTGGACCGAACGTCGAGGGGACGATCCGCGCGTTCTTGTCGCTGAGCGCGGCCGCCTGCTCGGCGGTGAGCACGACGTTCGAGTTGTTGCGGAAGGACGAGCACGTCGACCGTCGGCACCGCAGCGATCGCAGCGACGATGTCCGCGGCGGACAGGTTCATCGACTGGCCGCCCTCGATGACGCGGGTCGCTCCAGGCTCTCGAAGAGGCGGCGGTTGCCGCGTCCCTGACACGACTGCGACGAGGCCCGTCTCGAGCGTTGCGACCGCGACCTCGATGAGCCTTCGAGCAGGCGCGCCTCGCGCTGCGTCGTCTGCGCTGGTGCATGTTCGCGATCTCGACGCCCGTCGATCGACGCCGATCGCCGTCCCAGGGCGAGCGCCGCGTCCGGGGTCGTCGGTGTGCACGTGCACCTTGAGCGCGCGTCGGGTCGCCGACGACGAGGAGCGAGTCGCCGAGCTGCTCGAGCTCGCTCTCGAGCGCGTCGCGTGTCGAGACTCGTCGCCCTCGACGACGAACACCGTGCAGTAGCGGTACTCGGACAGCTCCTGGTGGATCGGCGTCGACCCGACGCGACTCCGCCTCGACGGGCGCTCCGGGAGCGGCTCGCCGGTCGCCGCACGTAGCCACGCCGCGGACGATCTCGACGAGCCCGGCGCCGCCCGCGTCGACGACGCCGGCGTTTCGGAGGACGTCGAGCAGCTCCGGCGTGCGCGCGAGCGCGTCCTCGCCGCGCGCGAGCACAGCGCTGAGCAGCTCGGCGCGGTCGAGGTCCGCGCGCTCGGCGCGCTCCGCCTCCTCCGCCATCTCGCGGATCACGGTGAGCATCGTCCCCTCGACGCGGCCGCTGGACCGCGCGGTACGCGGCGTCGCTCGCCGCAGCGGAACGCCCGCGCGAGCATCGCGAGCTCGACGCCGCTCGTGCGTGCCGAGCACCTCGGCGAAGCCGCGGACGATCTGGGAGAAGATCACGCCCGAGTTCCCGCGGGCGCCCATCAGCGCGGCGCGCGAGTCTCGTCGCGCACCGCCCGTCGCTGTCGGCGCGTCGGACTCTGTCGAGCGCCTCGACGATCGCGCGCAGCGGTCAGCGTGAGGTTGGTGCCGCGTGTCGCCGTCCGGGACCGGGTAGACGTTCAGGTCGTCGATGCGCTGCCGGTTCGCCTCGAGGTTCTGCAGGTGCGCTCCGAGCGAGGTGGCGGACGACGGTCGAGGCTCACATCAGTGCGACCGGACGTCCTTCGATGCGGACCTCGCAGCGACGACCGGCAGCCCGATCATGCCGCTCGAGCTCGTACGCGACCGGGTACGCACCGTCTCAGCGACCTCGGCGAGCTTGAGCCGTGCTCGATGACGACGCGGAGCTCGACGACGAGGCCGCCGGCGCGCAGGTCGACGTCGATCCCCTCTTGATCCCGCCAGGGCAGCCGGCGCGAGACTGGTCCGCGGCCGGCCGAGCGCGCGACGACGCCGTAGCTCTCGGCCGCGGCGTCGCCGACGATCTGCACGATCGCAGCCGGCGACGACGGCTATCCGTCCAGCGCTCGGTCGTCGCGATCACGAACGGCTCGCGCTCCACGCGCGCGAGCTTCTACTCAGCGCGAAGAGAGCTGAAGCCGCTCTTCCTGGACTAGTTCCCGGCCTTGCAGGCACGCGCGCGTGCAGACGTACGCGCGCGGTCGCGCTGGCCGTCGAGCATCACGCGGACGCGCTGCAGGTTCGGGTTGAAGCGGCGCTTCGTGGCGACCATGGAGTGGCTCCGGCTGTTGCCGAAGCCGGGCTTCTTCCCACAGATGGCGCAGATCTTGCACATGAGCGGTTGCGGAGTGTAGCGGATCAGCGGCTAGCGGCTGCGGCGGCCCGCAGGTGCGCGAACAGGTCGGCCATCTCGAGGCGCGCTGCGCACGGCCTCGGCGCCCTTGCCGACGCGCGGCTCCGGCCTGGTCGCGCCGGTCGAGCGTGAGCACGCCGAACGAGACGGGGACGCCGGTCTCGATCGCGGCGAGCTGGAGCCCGCTGGCGGCCTCGCTGGAGACGTAGTCGAAGTGGCGGCGTGTCGCCGCGGATGACGCAGCCGAGCGCGACGATGCACGCGAAGCGGCGCGTCTTCGCCAGCGCCATCGCCGCGAGCGGGAGCTCGAACGCGCCGGGGACGGGCATCACGGTGATCGCCTCGCGGGCCGACGCCGGCGCTCGACAGCTCGGCGAGCGCGGAGTCGAGCAGCTGCGTCGTCACCTCGCCGTTGAAGCGCGCCACGACGATCCCGACCGCGCGGCGTCCACCGTCCGCGACTGCCCTCGAGCACCGAGTAGCCGGCCGGGATCGTCGAGCTCGCCCGGCGCGTGCTCGCCGTGCGAGAGCGTCGACGGCATCGGGCGCCTCGTCGGTCCGGCTTCGCTCGGCTCCGGCGCTCCGTCGGCGTCTGCCGCGTCGCGCCTCCTCCGGCTCGCGCTGACCGCCGCCGCACGCCGTCGTCCGGCTTCCGTCGGCTCGCCGGCCCCGTCCGGACTCTGCGGCTCGTCGGCTCGGGCTCCCCACCGCGGGCGGCCTCGTCGGCGGACGTCGGGCTCGCGGCCTCGACGTCGAGCGCGTCCGTCGCCTCGCCCGGCGCGGTCCTCGCGCTCGCCAGGTCATCGCGAGCCGTTCTCCTCGGTCGAGTCGTCGTCGCGGCTCGCTCATCGTCGCAGTCCTCCCGTCAGGTCGCCGTCGAGGTCGAGCGCACACCCTGGTGGTGCAGCTTCAGCTCGATCGTGTGCCCCAGCTTGTCGCGCTTCGTCTGCGAGGTACTCCGCGGTTCTCGGCGTTGGGCTCGACCTCGATCGGCACCTGCTCGACGACGCGTGAGCCCGAAGCCGTCGATGCCGGAGATCTTCTGCGGGTTGTTCGTCAGGCACGCGGATCGTCGTCAGCCCGAGGTCGGCGAGGATCTGGTTGCCGATCCCGTACTCGCGCGCGTCGGCGGGGAAGCCGAGCGCGAGGTTCGCCTCGACGGTGTCGAGCCCTGCTCCTGGAGCTCGTACGCCTGCAGCTTGTTCGAGCAGGCCGATCCCGCGGCCCTCCTGCGCCATGTAGAGGAGCGACGCCGCGCCCTCCGGCCTCGATCCGGCGCGAGCGCGCAGCTCGAGCTGCTCGCCGCAGTCGCAGCGCAGCGAGTGGAAGACGTCGCCGGTGAGGCACTCGGAGTGGACGCGGACGAGGACGTTCTCGGCGCCGTCGACGTCGCCCTTGCACGAGCGCGACGTGGTGCTTGCCGGTCAGCAGCTCGCGGTAGGCGACCGCGCTGGAACTCGCCGAAGTCGGTCGGGAGCCGCACCGAGACGACGCGCTCGACGAGCTTCTCGTGCGCGCGCCGGTACTCGATCAGGTCGGCGACCGTGACCATCTTCAGCCCGTGGCGCTCGCAGTACGCCGACGAGGTCGGGGACGCGGGCCATCGTCCCGTCGTCGTTCATGATCTCGCAGACGACGCCGGCGGGATGCAGCCCGGCGAGCCGCGCGAGGTCGACCGCCGCCTCGGTCTGGCCCGAGCGCTCGAGCACGCCGCCGCTGCGGGCGCGGAGCGGGAAGACGTGGCCCGGCTGGACGAGGTCGTGCGGCGTCGACGTGCGGGTCGATCGCGACCTGGATCGTCCGCGCGCGGTCGGCGGCGGAGATGCCCGGTCGAGACGCCCTCGCGCGCCTCGATCGAGACGGTGAAGGCGGTGCCGAACGGCGTCTCGTTCTGGTCGGTCATCTGGTCGCAGCCCGAGCTCGTCGCAGCGCTCGGCGGTCAGGCACGAGGCAGATCAGCCCGCGGCCGTGGGTCGCCATGAAGTTGACCGCCTCGGGCGTCGCGAACTGCGCGGCGATCGTCAGGTCGCCCTCGTTCTCGCGGTCCTCGTCGTCGACGACGACGACGAAGCGACCCGCGCGGATCTCCTCGATCGCCTCCTCGATCGGTGCGCGAACGGCGCTGCCGTCTCGGCGTCTCGGTCGCGACAGTCACGGCGGATCGTAGCCTCACGGCGCGCACGAGCACGCTCGACGTACTTCGCGAGCACGTCGACCTCGAGGTTCACCGCCCGTCCCGGCGTGCGAGGTCGCGCAGCGTCGTCGCCGCGAGCGTGTGCGGGACGAGCGCGACCGCGAACGCGTCGTCCCGCAGCTCGGCGACGGTCGAGCGAGACGCCGTCGACGGTGATCGATCCCTTCTCGACGCAGTAGCGCAGGACGTCGTCGGGGAGCCTCGACGACGACGCGGAACGCCCTCGCCCTCGGCCTCGACGGACTGGATCGCGCCCACCGCGTCGACGTGGCCCTGGACGTAGTGCCCCCGAGCTTCCGCCCGCTCGCGACCGCCGGCTCGACGTTCACCTCGTGGTCGCGCTCGAGGTCGCCCGAGCGTCGTGCGCGCGATGGTCTCGGGCACCGCGTGGGAAAGCGATCGCTCCGTGCATGCACCGCGGACGCCGTGAGACGGCAGCTCGTCGATGGCAACCGAGTCGCCGACGCGCGCGCGAGCCACGCGGTCTCGGGCGCTCGCACGACGAGCGCCTCGTCCGCCGCCCGCCTCCTCGGCTTCGACGACGACGCCGAGCTCCCGGGCTATGCAAGTGCGCCCGAAATTCAGCAGCTCCTGCAGCTCCTGCATCGCCAGGAAGCGGCCGGGCTTCAGCTGGCAGTTGACCAGCATCATGGCGCCGATGCGCTCGTAAGGCCATATCGACCTGGTTGACCAAGCCGCGCGCGCGCGACGGCTCCTCGGGCGTGGCGCGCCCTTCGTTCTGCCACGAGCTGCGGACGCCGTTGCGGACGATTCATCATCTTGCCAGTCTACCGCAGTCTCGCACCTCGTAGCGGCAGCAGAGTCGGGCTTCGTTCGCTTGGCGTTCGGTTAGGTCGGCGCGCGGTGCCGCCATGCGTCTCGCGCCGCAGAAAAAAATTCTCGCGGGGTGTTGGCTGGCGTGAAGTATCACAATATTCTGCCGGCGTGTCAAAAATACTTGGGAATATCGCGGCCGTGACGTGGCTCGGCGGACGGTGCTGTGTGCGCTGTCAGGCGAAAGCGAAGATGCTCCGCGACGCTGAAAAAGCAGCTCAAGTCTAGGAGGAATGCATGAACCGGCAATTCCGCAACATGCAGTGCGCGCTAACGCTCTGACTATCACGCTCGTCGGCGCAGCGTACCCGACGACCGCGTTGGCGCAGGCGAAGGAGGTCATCACGTTTCGCCGCCGTGACCTTCAGCGAAGCCGGGCGCGGCGATCGGCTGAAGGCGTGGGTCGACAAGTTCAACAAGAGCCAGAACGCGATCGAGGTCCAGCCGATCGCGCTGCCGTTCTCGTCGTTCGCGAAGACCGATCTTCACGCAGATGGGCGGCGGCGCCGGGCCTGACCTGGTTCGCTTCGACCAGATCGATTTCTACGCCGCGGTCGCGGCGAACCGCATCCTGCCAACTCGACGAGATCATCAACGATCGGCGACTACAAGTTCACGGCGCCCGACCGGTACATGAAGGTGGGCGGCAAGCGCTACGGCACGCCGTTCGAGATCAGCAACTACGTCCTGCTGTACAACCCGACGCTCGTCAAGGATCGGCAAGGCGCCCGGCCAACTTCGACGAGTTCGTCGCCACCGCCAAGGCGGCCACCGGCAACGGCGTCTACGGCTTCGCCTATCGGGCGACGATGGCGGAGGGTCCCGGATTCTGGCAGGACCTGTGCAACTTCGTGTACGGCTTCGGCGGCCGCTGGAGCGACGAGCAGGGCAACCTCACGCTCAACAGCCCGAAGGTGATCGAAGGCGTGACGGCCTACAAGAAGATGTACGACGCCGGCGTCACCCCGAAGGGCACCGATGCCGCCACCTATCGCCGCATGTTCTGGGAGGGCAAGCTCGCGATGGAAATCGACAACGGCGGCGTCGCCGGGATCTTCAACCAGCAGGCACCCGACCTGCCGCTCGCCGCGGCGCCGTCGCCGTTCCCCACGCGAGCGCAAGGGCTTGATGCTGGCGCCGCTCACCGTCAATGCGAACACCAAGCACAAGGCCGCTGCGTTCACGTTCTACAAATGGGTGCTGCAACCCGAGAACCAGAAGCAGCTGCAGGATCTGCTCGGAGCGAGCAACGTCGCGACCGATCGTCGCAGCGTTCGCCGGAGGATCTGGCGAAGAAGCCCTGGCTCAAGGTGTACGACGAACAGACGCCGAACAGCGTTCCGCAGCTCGGTGCAGGGCCAGGAGCTCAAGACGCCGGAGATCCAGCAGAGTCGTGCTCGAGCACGTGCTGAAGGTCCTGCAGGGCGGCGCCGATCCGAAGAAGACGATGGACGACGCGCAGCAGCAGGCGCTCGCCAGAGTCGCGCGCAAGTAGCGCCGCATCGCTCCAGCCATCGCGAGGTGCACGATGGCGAAGCAATCCGCGCCGAGCGGCGCGGCTCGAAGGCAGCCGCTGGACGCCGTACCTGTTCGTCGCGCCGGTGGCGGTGTACCTGCTGGTGTTCCAGGGATATCCGCTGCTGCAGGAGCTCGTTCTCGAGCTTCACGTCGACGTCGCTGCTGTCGCCGGCGGATCACACGTTCGTCGGTGGCCGGAACTACGTCGACCTGGTCGGCACCGACCGACTTCCATCACGTGCCTGCTGATCACCGCGATCTATACGGTCGCCTGCGTCGTGCTGTCGATCGGCTTGGGTCTGGTCGCCGCGCTGCTTCTCAACGCGACCGTTTCCCGGACGCGGCGTCGCGCGGGCGCTGGTCACCATTCCGTGGGCGGCGCCGCCGGTCGCGGTCGCGCTGATCTTCACCTGGATGCTCAACGCCCAATACGGAATCTTCAATCGCGCGTTGCGCGTTCCTGGGCTTCGCGGCCGGGGCGGAAAACTGGCTCGACAATCCGTCGCTCGCGCTGCCGGCGATCCTGATCACGACGATCTGGCAGATCTTTCCGTTCGCGTCGGTCGTCATTCTCGCGCGCGCTGCAGGGCGTCTCCGAAGAGTTGCGCGACGCCGCGGTCATCGATGGCGCCGATCGGCTGCAGCGTCTTCCGCGCGCGTCGTGTGGCCGACGATTCAGCCATCGGTCATGTTGCTCGCGTTGTTCATCACGATCTGGTCGTTGCGCCGCTTCGACCTGATCTGGCTGATGACCCAGGGGGCCCGATCGGCGCGACCAACACGCTGGTCATCGAGCTGTACCGCCGCGCCTTCGTCTATCGCGACCTCGGGCAGGCGGCCGCGGTGGGCATGGTCGGGCTCGATCGCGATCATCGTCACGCTGGTCTATTTCCGGCTGACGCTGCGCGCCGAGCGCGCCAAGGGACAGCGATGACCCGCGCGGGCGCCTGGCGGACACGGCCTCCGGATGGTCGCGATCCTCGCGCTGCTGGGCGCGGCGGCGTTTCCGCTGTACTGGATGCTCGTCACGTCGATGACGCCGTCGTCGGAGCTGTTCGCGCCGGCTGCGCGGCTCGTTCCGAAGCCGTCCGAGATCGGCGTCTATCGCGAGGCGTTCCACGGCACGTCGGTGACGACCTGGGTGAGGAACAGCGCGATCGTTGCGGTGGGTACGACGGTGTTGAGCCTCGCGCTCGCCATTCTGCCCGCGTACGCGCTGTCGCGGTTTCGCTTCCGCGGCATGGGGCTCGTGGGCTTCGGGCTCTTCATCACGCAGATGCTGCCCGAGGCGATGCTGGTGGTGCCGCTGTACGCGATCTTCGGCGATCTGGCAGCTGCTCAATACGCTGGGCGGCCTGATCCTCGCCAACAGCGCGTTCACCGTGCCGGTCATCACCTGGATCCTCAAAGGCGCGATCGACGGCGTGCCGATCGACATCGAGGAGGCTGCGCGCATCGACGGCTGCTCGCGTATCGACATCGTTCTCGGCGTCGTCCTGCCGCTGGTCGCGCCGACGCTCGCCGCCGCCGCGGTCATCGCCTTCTTCCACGGCTGGAACGAATACATCTTCGCGCAGACGCTGATCAGCGACCAGGATCTGCGCACCGCCTCGGTCGGCCTGGCGGGATTCGTCGGCGAGTTGAGCACGCCCGTGCACACGGTGATGGCGATCGGCCTCATGTACACGCTGCCGGCCGTCATCTTCTATTTGTTCGTCCAGCGCTACGTGGTGGCCGGCATGACCGCCGGCAGCGTCAAGGGCTGAAGCGACGATTGGGTCAACTGCCATGGCGTCGATCAAACTCGACCGCGTCACCCGGACCTTCGGCAACGAAGACGGCGGTCAGCAATGTCAGCCTCGAAGTGCCGGATCGGGAATTTCTCGTGCTGCTGGGTCCGTCCGGCTGCGGGAAGTCGACGCTGCTGCGCATGCTCGCCGGTCTCGAAAGCGTGTCCAGCGGCGAGATCCACCTGGACGAGCGACGCGTGGACCAGCTTCCGCCCAGCGCGCGCGACATGGCGTTCGTGTTCCAGTCCTACGCGCTGTATCCGCATATGACGGTGCGCCGGAACATCACGTTTCCGCTGATCATGCGGCAAGTTCAAGTGGTGGTTCCATCTGCCGATCATCGGCGGCATGGCGAAGCGGAAGATCGAGGAATCGCCGCAGGTGCAGCGATCTGGTCGGACGCACGGCGAAGATCCTTGCGCTGACCGAGATGCTGGACCGGTTTCCGCGCACGCTTTCGGGCGGACAGCGGCAGCGCGTGGCGCTCGGCCGGGCGATGGTGCGCCAGCCCGAGGTGTTCCTGATGGATGAACCGCTGTCGAACCTCGACGCGAAGCTGCGCATGTCGATGCGCGCCGAGATCATCAAGCTGCATCGCGACGTCGGCGGAACGTTCGTCTACGTGACGCACGACCAGATCGAGGCGATGACGATGGGCACGAAGATCGCCCTGATGCGTGACGGCGTCGTGCAGCAATTCGGCACGCCGCGGGAGATCTACCTCGATCCCGCCAACACCTTCGTCGCGCGGTTCATCGGCACGCCGCCGATGAACCTGATCGAAGCGCGGCATCGAACGCGGGGCTCGCTTCGCGATCGGCGAAGAGGCACGTTGCCGTTGCCCGCGCACCTGGCAGGTGCTCGCGAGCGGCGACCAGCACGTGCTGGTGGGGATCCGGCCCAATGCACTGACGATCGTCGCGGGCCGCGAGCGAGACACTCGCCGGAACAGTCGCGCTGGTCGAGCACGTGGGCGCCGAATCGGTCATCGACGTCGAGGCTCGATCACGCAACGACGGCGCACCGCGAAGAAGGCGAAGGCCGCAACGAAGTGATGATCACGGAGTCCGGGCTACAGCGACCTGCACGCGAACGATGCGGTCAGCGTGGCCGTCGACCTGACCGAGGCCGTGCTCTTTCGCCCGAGTCCGGCCTTCGCCTGCGCCGGATCCAGGCCGCGCGGCTCGTCAGGTCAGCTGAAACGTGACATGTCGCCGGCCGCTCACGCGCACGCGGATCGATCACCTGCTGGACGGAGCACTCATGAAAATCACGGCACTTGAAACGCTGCGCACCGAAGAATTCTCGAACGTGCTGTGGGTGCGCGTGCATACCGACAGCGGCATCATCGGACTCGGCGAAACGTTCTATGGCGCCGGCGCGGTCGAGGCGCATATCCACGAAACGTTGGCCGGGCGATTGATCGGACGCGATCCGCTGCACATCGAAGCGTTGAACAAGGAAATGGTCAACCTGCCGATGGCGCAGTCGTCCACCGGTGCGGAATATCGTGCCGCCTCGGCGGTCGACATCGCGCTGTGGGACATCTTCGGCAAAGGTCGTGCCAGCAGCCCGTGCACCAGATGCTCGGCGGGCTGTGTCGCGACAAGCTGCGCGTCTACAACACCTGCGCCGGCTATCAGCTACGTCCGCTCGACGAACATCACGTCCGGTATCGAACTGGAACCTCGGCGAGAGCCGAGCGGCCCATTCGAGGATCTCGACGCGTTCATGAATCGGGCCGACGCACTGGCCGAGAGCCTGCTGGAAAGCGGCATCACGGCGATGAAGATCTGGCCGTTCGATCCGCGCAGCGCAGGAGAACAGCGGCCTCTACATCTCGCGCGGCGCAGATGAAGAAGGCGATCGAGCCGTTCGAGAAGATTCGCAAGGCGGTCGGCGATCGAGATGGACATCATGGTCGAGTTCCATTCGCTGTGGAACCTGCCGACCGCGAAGAAGATCGCGCAGCGCGCTCGAGCCCTACGCGCCGATGTGGTACGAGGACCCGATCCGGATGAACTCGCCGCAGGCGCTGGCCGAGTACGCGCGCTCGACCGACGTGTGGGTCTGCGCGAGCGAGACGCTCGGCTCGCGCTGGCCGTACAAGGAAATGCTCGAGCGCGACGCGCTGCACGTCGCGATGGTCGACCTGTGCTGGACCGGCGGGCTGACCGAAGGCCGGAAGATCGCGTCGCTGGCGGAGACGTGGCACCGTCCGTTCGCGCCGCACGATTGCATCGGCCCGGTCGGCTTCATCGCCGCCGTGCACATGTCGTTCAGCCAGCCGAACACGCTGATCCAGGAATCGGTGCGCGCGTTCTATCGCGGCTGGTACAACGAGCTGGTCACGGTGGTGCCGCGCATCGAGGACGGCTACGTCTATCCCGATGGAAGGTCCCGGCCTGGGCGTCGAGCTGCAGCCGGCCGTGTTCAAGCGCGCCGACCTCACCGTTCGCCGCACTGCCGCCTGATCAGCGGAGCGCTCCATGTCGACCGGCACTGTTCAGATCTGGCCGGTCGCACGGCACTGGTCACCGGCTCGTCGCGCGGGCTCGGGCAACGCGATCGCCGACGGATTTGCGGCGGCGGGAGCCGCGCTGGTTCTCAACGGCTCCGATCGCGGTCGCCTCGCGACGGCCGCATCGGCGCTTCGGGACAAGGGCTACAACGTCACCGAAGCCTGCCTTCGACGTGACGAACGAGTCTGCGGTATCGCGGTGCGTTCACAACGCTCGACGCCGACGGGCATCGCGATCGACATCCTCGTGAACAACGCCGGCATCCAGTTGCGCAAGCCGCTGGTCGAGCTTTCGGTCGCCGAATGGCAGCGGGTGATCGATACCAACCTGACCAGCGCCTTCGTCGATCGGCCGCGAGGCGGCGCGGCGGATGATCACGCGCGGCAAGGGCGGCAAGATCATCAACATCGGCTCGCTGACGAGCGAGGTGGCCCGCGCCACGGTCGCGCCATACACCGCCGCGAAGGGCGGCATCAAGCTGCTGACACGCGCGATGGCGGCCGAATGGGCCGAGCACGACATCAGGCCAACGCCATCGGACCGGGTTACATGATGACCGAGATGAACAAGGCGCTCATCGAGAACCCGACCTTCGACGCCTGGGTCAAGGGACGGACGCCGGCGCGTCGCTGGGGCAAGCCCGAGGAGCTGGTCGGCGCCGCCGTCTTCCTCGCCTCCGCGGCATCCGATTACGTCAACGGCCAGATCATCTACGTCGACGGCGGCATGCTCGCCGTGTTGTGATCCGCGGCAAGTCAACGCGTCTCAATCTCGAAGGAAGTCCCATGCGTTCAGTCGTCGTTCACGCTCCTCTCGATCTTGCGGGTCGAAACGCTGCCGCACCTGCGGCCGGTCCCGGTCCGGGTCAGGTCAAGGTCAGCCTTGGCGGCAGGCGGCATCTGCGGGTCCGATCTCGCACTACTACCAGCATGGCGGATTCGGCACGATTCGCCTCAAGGAACCGATGATCCTCGGGCCATGAGGTGGCGGGAACCGTCGTCGCAGTCGGCGATGGTGTCACGCGGGTCAAGGTCGGCGATCACGTGGCGGTCAACCCGAGCCATCCGTGCGGTCACTGCCGCTACTGCATCGAGGGTCATTCGAACCAGTGCCTCGATGTTCGCTTCTACGGCAGCGCAATGCGATTCCCGCATGTCCAGGGCGCGTTTCGCGACGAGATCGTCATCACGCAGGAGCAGGCGTTTCCCGGTGAAGCCCGATGTTCCGCTGGACGAGGCGGCGTTCGCGGAGCCGTTCTCGGTCGCGCTGCATGCGGCAACGCGAGCCGGCTCGGTGCTTGGCAAGAAAGTGCTGGTGACCGGATGCGGCCCGATCGGCATGCCTCGACGATCATGGCCGCGCGGCAAGGCGGAGCACAAGCGAGATCGTGGTCACCGACGTCAGCGCGCCGCGCGCTCGCGACGGCCGCGAAGGTCGGCGCCGATCATGCGCATCAACGTCGCCGAGAACCCTGACGCGCTGGCGCCGTACGCGCCGCACAAGGGTTACTTCGACATGACGTTCGAGTGCTCCGGCAATCCTCGCGCGCTGGTCGGCGCGCTCGAGGTAACGCGGCCGCTCGGCGCGCATCGTGCTCGTCGGACTCGGCGGCGAAGCGACATTGCCGATGAACTCGGTGGTGACCAAGGAACTCAAGGTATGCGGCGCATTTCGCACCGGCGTGGAGTTCGGCTGGGCGGTCGAGCTGATTTCCAACCGCCGCGTCGACATGCGTCCGCTGTTGACGGCCACGTATCCGGTCGAGCAGGCCGTCGAAGCATTCCAGTTCGCCGGCGACAAGGCGCGGGCGATGAAGGTGCAGCTCAGCTTCGCGGGTGCGCAATAGCGGATCGAGCCGTCGACATCGTGGCCTCTCGGCGAAGCGATGGTCGACTTCGGACTCCGCGCGCGCGATTACAGGAAGCCGATCGAGATCCAGGGAACAGCGATCAGTATCAGCAGCGCGACGAACAGCGCCGTGAGGTGCGGCCACGACGCGGCCGATCGCGACGTCCGGCGATACACGACCGATGGCACACGCGCGCGTAGAAGCCGCACGCCGAACGGCGGCGAGAACAATCCCAGGCCCATCGCGAAGATCACGACCATCGCGTAGTGCACCTCGTGCACGCCGACCAGTTTGGCAATCGGAAACAGCAGCGGGCCGAACAGCACGATCGCCGGGATCCCTTCGAGCACGCTGCCCAGGATCACGAAGGCCAGCGACCGAAACGGCGATGAAGCCCCACTTGCCGCCGGGCACCGCGGTCATGATCTTGACCAGGTCCTGCGAGAAGCCGGACTGCGTGAGCGCCCACGCCATGGCGGTTGCGCAACCGACGATGATGAGGATCGCGCCCGACAGCGAAGCGGTATCGAGCAGCATCGGATAGATCCGCTTCCAGTCGAACTTGCGATAGATGAAGATGCCCGGCGAGCACGGTGTAGAAGATGCCGATGGTCGACACCTCGGTGGCCGGTCGCGACGCCCTCGACGACCGCCGTGCGGATGATGAACGGGAGCGCGAGCGCAGGCAGCGCGATCACGCAGCAGCTTCGCGATCTGGCGCGGCGCGTAGCGCACGACGCCGCTCATGTCTTCGTCGCCTCGTCTGATACCACACGACGAAGGCCATCATCACCAGGCCGACCAGCGCCGGCAGCAAGCCGCCGATGAACAGCGCCGTGATCGATACGCCGGTCACCGAGCCGACGGTGATGAGCACGATGCTCGGCGGGATCGTCTCGGACATCGCGCCCGACGCCGAGAGCAGCGCCGATCAAGTCGCCATCATTGGTGCCGCGCTTGCGCATCTTCCGGAAACGAGCGCCGGCGCGACCGCTGCCATGTCGGCGGCCTTGGCGCCGGAAATGCCGGAGACGAGGTACATCGCGCCGAGCAGCACGTACTGCAGTCCGCCGCGCACGTGGCCGATGAGACTGACCAGGAAATCGATCATCGCCTTGGCGAGGCCCGTCATCTCGATCAGGCCGCCCGAGGAAGACGAACAGCGGCACCGCGAGCAGGATCAGGTGCGACATGCCTTCCTGCATGCGGCTCGGGCATGATCGACATCGGCGTGGTCGTCGCGAACGCGAGATACGACATCGTCGCGAGGCCGAACGCGAACGCGATGGGAACGCCGATGACGATGCAGAACGACGAGCATGCCCACGAAGAAGATGATCGAGGTTGACGTTGCCCAGCCGCTGCAGCGTCGGCGACAGCAACCACAGCGCCACCGCCAGCGATGCGGCGACGATGCATCCCGTCACGAGGATCTGCTTCCAGTGCGCGCGCGCGAACAGTCGCGCGATCGGCCGTCAGCAGCATCAGCGCCGTGCCGACGACCACGGCGCCGGTGCGGTAGCCCTCGCTGATCTCCAGCGCCGGCGTGGTGGCGTCGATGTCTTCCTGAAAGTGCTCGTACGCCGGTCCGGCGAGCAGCAGCAGAAAGGCCATCACGAGCAACATGCCGAGGCGTCGAGCCATTCGCGCGTCTCGGGCGCACGTCTTTCACGAACGTCGTGAGTTGCGTAGTGCTCGCCGCGGCGCAGCGCGATCACCGCTCCCAGCATCGCAAGCCACATGAAGAGGATGCTCGCCAGCTCGTCGGTCAGGTGATGCGGCTGATGCAGCACGTAGCGCGTGAATGCGCCGCCGCCGAGGATGACGATCTCCGCGAGCACGAGAAGCGCCGCGGGAATCTCGATCGCATGGGCGAGCGCACTGGCCCAGCGCGATGTGGTTGGCGCCTCGTCGGGCATGCGTTTCGCTCGAGCTGCATCGTCCGCCCCTTGCGTCCTTCGAAGGCGCTTGCCGGGGCTCAGGCCAGCAGGGCCCGGGTACTTCTCGAGTATGCCCCAGACTTCGGGGCCGTACTTGCCTCTTCCACTCGGTGTAGAAGCCGGACGATTTCAGCACCGCGCGGAACGGCGCCGTATCCGGACGATTGAACGCGATGCCCGCCTTGGTCAGCTGCGCTTCCGCGTCCTTGTTGAGCGCGCGCGATGTCTTCGCGTTCCTTGAGCGCCGCCGCATTGAGGTTCTTGTTGAGCGACTGCCTGTACTTCCTTGGGCAGCGACTGGAATTTCTTCGCGTTGCCGAAATATGAAATGCCCGTCCCACGTGTGGCTGGTCAGCGAGCAGTACTTCTGCACTTCGTAGCAGCTTGGCGCTCTGGATCAGCGCGAGCGGATTCTCCTGACCGTCGACCGACCTTGGTCTGCAGGGCCGGAGTAGAGCTCGCCGAACGGAATGGCGGTCGGCGACGCGCCGAGCGACTTGAACATCGACAGCCACAGCGGGATCCCCGGACACGCGGATCTTGAAGCCCTTCAGGTCGTCGGGCGTGTTGATCGGCTTGGTCGAGGTCGTGATGTTGCGATAGCCGTTGTCCGAGCACCTTGTCGAACGCGTGCAGGTTGACCTTTTCGATCGCGCGCCGGACGTGACCGCCAAGGTCGCCGTCCATCGCCGCCCACACGGTTGTCGATAGTCCTTGAAAGCGAAGGCGACGCCGTTGATGCCTGCGGACGGTACGAGCGTCTGCAGGTTCGTGCCTGCGGTGGACATGAAGTCGACCGCGCCTGGAGCGGGTTTGCGAGATCATGTCGGGCTCGCTGCCGAGCTGGCTCGCTGGATAGAACCTGCAGATCCACGCGCCCGCCGGTGTCCTTGCGAATCGCCTCGGCCGCTTCCTTGATGCGCACCGCTCCTGGGTGATCGGCGGGGAATGCGGTGCCGTACTTGCAGCTTGATCTCGGCACTCTGTGCAAAGACGTAACGCACGGGACGTGCATGCGACCAGGTGCGGCCGCAGCGAGCGTTGCGCCAAACTCTCGACGAGTGATGCTCATCTGAGCGCTCCTCGGATTGCGTCATGTTGGGCGTTACATCGGTTGTTCGGCACGACGGCCGTTGACCGGCGAAGCGTGCGCGAGCAGCGCGCCGACACCATCGCTTGCGCACGGCGGCGAGGTACTTCGATAGACGCGCGATGCAAGCGCTCGGGCCACGGCGTTCGCCGAAGACGCTGGTGCTGCGCCAATGCCGCGCGGACGACGTCGCTCGCATTCTGCGTGCCCGCATGCGCGCGCCAAGCAGCGGCGGCGCCGGGGTCGCTTATTGCGAGTGCCATCCGCTGTCGCTGCGTTGCTGCGATCAGGTAGTGCAGCCACGCGGCGAGCGCGCGCTCGAGCATGGGGCAACTCGACGCCGGCGTGCGCAGCTCGCGCGCAACGCCGGCAGCCAGCGCACAGGCACCTTCTGCGTTCCGTCCATCGCGATCTGCTGCGTGCGGTGCGCGAGGCGACGGATTTTCGAAACGACGCAGCAGCTCGATCGCAGTATGCGAGCACGTCGTAGCCGGCGGGAGCCGCGAGCGTCGAGCGCAGATCCTGCGTCATCAGCCGACGCGCGAACGGTCCGACCAGCGGGTCGCGCATCGCATCCGACACCGTTTCCAGGTCGCGCAGCTGGCCCAGGTAGGCGATCGCAGAATGCGTGCCGTTGAGCAAGTCGCAAGCTTCATCGCCTGATAGGGGCGAACATCGTTCACCAGCAGAGGCGCCGCCGCGTTCCCATGCGGGGCGCGCGCCCGCGAAACGATCTTCGATGACCCACTGGCGTGAACGGCTCGCAGACGATCGCCGCTTCGTCGCGCATGCCAGAGACGCTGCGCGGCCCACTCGAGCGATTCGGCAGTGGCCGCAGGGACGATGCGGTCGACCATGCTGCTCGGGAAGCGCAATCGTGCTCTCGATGCGCGCGCTCGGTCGCGGGTCGACGCGACTGCGCGAATTGCAGCAGCAGCGCTTGCGCAGCGTGTCGCCGTTGCTTGCCATGTTGTCGCAGCAGAGATCGTGAGCGCCGCTGCGCGGCGCGCGTCGGCGAATGCCGCGCGAAGAGCACGCCGATTGTCGCTCACGCAGGTGCATCGGGATGTGGCGACAGTCGTGCCGGATGTCTGCTGTCGTCAGCGTCGAGGTCGCCGGTGGCCGGACTGACGGCAATAGCCCTTCTCGCGTCACCGTGCTGGTCACCACTTGCGCTTGCGGATCGGCGATCGCGTCGAGCACTTCGTCGAGCTGCGTCGGTGCGTGCAGCGCGGCGCGCAGCGCGCCGACCACGGCGCATTCGCACCTCGTTCGCCGTCGCGCTCGGAGCACGCGGTAAAGCAGATCCTGGGGATCAGAGCGCCTCCGCTACCGACTTGCTGCGCAGGCTCACCCCGACGATGCCCCAGCGTGTGATCGCCGCTTCGCCATCGCCGCGTCGGTGTACAGCGCCTGGTGCGCACGGTGGAACGCGCCGAGTCCGAGGTGAACCATTCCGCGGCGCAAGCGCGTCCGATCGTAGGCCGGGCATGCGCGACGGATCGCCGGCAACGACGGCGACGCTGCGTTGCGACAGACGCTGTCATCGCGACCTTGCCGTGCGAGGGCCTGTCGCATCATGCGTCGCCTGGCTGCCGGTCAGTTGCGTCCATGCAGCGTAGCCGCATGCGCCTGACCGATGACACGAGAGTTGCATGCGAACGACGGTATGCGCAGCGGCGTCTCAAACGGCAACGCGGGTCGTATCGGCTTCGCCGGTGTGCGACGGCATGCGCGCGCATGCGAGACCGCACGTCAATGCGGCACGCGCCACGGGTCATCCTCCGAAGCACGCTGATCAATTTATTTGACAACCACGCTACCATGGTAGCAACATGAAACGCAAGCCACCGTCACGAAAGCGCACAGGGCGAAATCCGCAGCCCGGAAACGTCGCGCCGTGCGTTGCTGCAGACGAGCGCGAACCGCTCGCGACAGCCGATCGCGAGTGCAGCACTCGGTCAGGAGGACGCTTGCATCCGCGCTACAGAACTTTCGACTCGACCCGGCACAGCTCGTACGCCGAGCAGGTCGAGCATGCGTTGCGTGACGCGATCGTGCGCGGACGGTCTGCCGCCAGGCACGAGCTTGTCCGAGGCGGCGATCTCGACCGCGCTCGGCATCAGCCGTACGCCCGGCGCGTGAGGCGCTCGCGCTGCTCGCCGACGAGCAGCTGGTCCTCATCTATCCGCAAGTCAAGACGGTCCGTTGCGCCGGTGCGCCGCTCGCTGATCGACGAGGGGACGATTCGTGCGCAGCACACTCGAATGCGCCAACCACGCCGAGCTCGTGAACCACCATCACGCGACCAGCAGCTCGACTTCCTGGCTGCATCGATTGCGCGCGCAGCGCAAGCGGCCGCCGCCGCGGCGACGCCGAAGCGTTCTTCAAGCTCGACGAGACAATGCATCGCTCGATGTTCGGAGTTCGCCGGGCGCGCGCACGTGTGGACGCATGCTTGCAAGGTGTGAAGCGCCATTTCGATCGTGTGCGCTGGCTTGCTGCTCGAGCGCGTCGCCTACCACGCGCGGCGCGCGCAGGAGGAGCACGAGGCGATCATGGACCGGCTGCGTCGCGCGCGATGCCGGCGGGCTTGACGCAGGCGGTCGATCACCACATCAACGCGATCACCGGGCACCTGCAGGAGTTGCGCGATCGCGCGCCGCCGTACCTATTTCATCGACTGAATGTCAACCGAAGCTACATCCATGAAGATCGAACGAGCCTACACGATCCTCACCTGTCCCGGGCGCAACTTCGTAACGCTGAAGGTCGTCACCGACGAAGGCGTCTACGGGCTCGGCGACGCGACGCTCAACGGCCGCGAGCTCGCCGTCGAAGGCATACCTGGACGACCACGTCATCCCGTGCCTCGATCGGCCGCGACCCGCGCAACATCGAGGACATCTGGCAATACCTCTATCGCGGCGCGTACTGGCGGCGCGGGCCGGTGACGATGGCGGCGATCGCCGGCGGTCGACGTCGCGCTTGTGGGACATCAAGGGCAAGCTTGCGCGGAATGCCGCGTGTATCAGCTGCTCGGCGGAAGAAGTCGCTCCGGGCGCGATGGTGTACGGCCATGCCAACGGTCGCGACCACGCCGAGACGGTCGAAGCGGTCGGCACGCTATCTGGCGAAGGGCTTCAAGGCGATCCGCGTCCAATCGGGCGTGCCCGGACTCGAGAAGGTCTACGGCGTCGGCAAGGGCTCAGGTTACTACGAGCCGGCGCAGAAGGGGCTGCCACCGGAAGAGCCGTGGGATACCGTCGCTCTACCTGCGCCACACGCCGGAGCTGCTTCCGGAAGGTGCGCGAGGCGCACGGATTCGACTTCCATCTGCTGCACGACGCGCATCACCGGCTGACGCCGATCGAGGCGGCGCGCCTCGGCAAGCGATAGCGAGCCGTACCGCCTGTTCTGGATCGAGGACGCCGACACCTGCCGGAGAACCAGGAAGTCATTCCGTCTGATTCGCCAGCACACGACGACGCCGCTCGCCGTCGGCGAGATCTTCAACTCGATCTGGGACTGCAAGGACCTGATCAGCGAGCAGCTGATCGACTACATCCGCGGCGACGATCGTGCACGCGGGCGGCATCACGCACGTGCGCCGCATCGCCGATTTCGCCGCGCTCTACCAGGTGCGCACCGGCTTTCACGGCGCGACGGACCTGTCACCGGTGTGCATGGCGGCGGCGGTCAACTTCGACCTGTGGGTGCCGAATTTCGGCATTCAGGAGCTGATGCCGCACGCGGAGGTGACCGACGAGGTGTTCCCGCACAGCTATCGCTTCGAGGACGGCTATCTGGTGATGGACGAGGTGCCCGGCCTCGGCGTCGACATCGACGAGAGCGCGCGGCGCAGTATCCGTACGAGCGCGCATATCTGCCGATCGCGCGACTGCGCGACGGCTCAATGTGGAATTGGTAGCAAGGAGCGACTCATGCTGAGCGTCGTCGTCGAACAGCCCAACCAGATGGCGGTGTGCGCGAGCGGCCGCAGCCGCACGCCGGCCGTCGGCGAAGTTCGCGTACGCGTCCGCTACGCCGGCATCTGCGGCTCCGACGTGCACATCCTGCACGGCAAGAATCCGTTCGTCGTGTATCCGCGCGTCATCGGCCACGAATTCGTCGGACGCATCGACGCCGTCGGCGAGGGTGTGGACCGCGCGCGCCTCGACGAGCTGGTTGCGGTCGATCCGGTGATCAGCTGCGGCCGATGCCACGCTCTGCCTCGCCGGTCGGCGCAATGTCTGCCGCAATCTGCAGGTCATCGGCGTGCATCGCGATGGCGGCTTCAGCGAATACATGACGGCTCCGGCGAGCAACGCGTACACGATCCCTGCCGGCGTTGCCGGAGACGTCGTCGGCCATCATCGAGCCGTTCGCCGTTGCCGCCCAGGTGACCAGCCGCACCGGCGTGTTCGCAAGCGACGTCGCGTTGATCTATGGCGCGGGTCCGGTCGGTCTCAACATCCTGCAGGTGCTCAAGCGGCGTGCACGGCATTCGCGCGCTGATCACCGACCAGCTCGACGAGCGTCTCGAGCTGGCGCATCGTGCGGCGCAGGTGCGGAAGACGATGTGATCAACACCAAGCGCGAGCCGCTGGCCGAGGCGCTGGCGAAGTCGCGGTGTCGATGGTGGCCCGACGCTGATCTACGACGCGGTGGGCCATCCGAGCATACTCGAGGAAGCGGTGCGCATCGCGGCGCCGGCGGGCCGCATCGGCGTGCTCGGCTTCTCCACGCATCCGTCCGCGATTCCGCAGCAGGAGCTCACGAAGAAAGAGTTGACCCTCTATGCGTCGCGCCTCAATTGCTCGATGTTTCCGCGCGTGATCGAGTGGGTCGCGACGGGCCGCGTGCGTCCGGACCGCATCGTCACGCACCGCATCGATTTCCGCGATGTCACGGGCGCATTTGCCGGTCGTCGAGGGCAATCCCAGAGGACGCGTGCAAGGTGTTGCTCGAATTCACGGATAGCGCGTAACGGCGCTGACGGCGGTATCGGACAGGCGCCGAATGGATTCGCATCTGACCATCGACGCAACGATGGAATGATCGACATTGTGGCGATCGGCGAAGCGCTGGTCGAGTTCAACCAGACCGGCGATGCGAGCGGACGCACGTACCTGCAGGGATTCGGCGGCGACACGTCGAACGCGCTGATCGCCGCGGTGCGGCAGGGCGCGACAGGCGGCTATTTCACGCGCGCTCGGGCGACGACGAGTTCGGCCGAATGTGCCTGCAGCTCTGGCGTGACGAGAGGCGTCGATGCCACGGGAGGTCGTGATCGATGCGACAGCGCCTACCGGCATCTACTTCGTGCGGCACGGCCAGCGAAGGCCATACGTTCAGCTACCTGCGCGCGGGTTCGGCGGCGAGCCGCGTGCAGCCGTCGGACGTTCCGACGCAGCTGATCGAGCGCGCGAAATTCCTCCACGTTTCAGGGATCAGTCAGGCGATCAGCGCATCGGCAACCGACACCGTCTTCCATGCCATACGCATCGCGCAAAGCGGCGGGCGTCAAGGTTGCCTACGATCCCAATCTGCGTCTCAAGCTCTGGCCGCTGGACCGCGCCCGCGCGATCATATCGGCAACGATTCCGCTGGCGGACTACTTCCTGCCCAGCCTCGATGACGTGCGCTTGGTCTCCGGACTGGACGATCCGGCGTCGATTCGTCGACTGGTGCCATCGGCAGGGCGCCAGGACGGTGGTCCTGAAGCTGGGGCGCGAAGGCTCGGTGGTGTCGGACGGCGATTGTCGGATGCCGATTTCCGCGTTTCCCGTCGATGCCGTCGACGCCACTGGCGCCGGAGATTGCTTCGACGGCTCGTTTCTGGCAACGCCTGGCGGCTGGCGACGAACCAGCTGCTCCGCTGCGCGATGGGCCAGCGCAGCTGCGGCGCTGACGACCACCGGCTATGGCGCTGTCGCACCGTTGCCGACTGCCGCACAAGTGGCGCGCTTCATGGAAACCGCACCAAGTCACGTCAGCAGCCTTTCCGGCTGACACACGTCAATTCGATCGCTCGCATCGCAGGTGTCGCATCGTCTCCTCGAACTGATACTTTCCGGCCAGCCCCGCACCGCCGCGCCAACCTGAGAACTGAAATCATGATCACCAGCGAATCGCTTGTGTCATTTGTTTCCAAGGCGGACGAGATCCCGCCCGAGCAGCGGCTTGCATCGCCGATCCACCAAACGACGTGGCTGGTCGACGGCGAACTGAGAAGCGTGGAGCGGCACGCGCAAGACCGTTCTATCGCCCGTGTGCGTGCGGCTGCCGGACGGAAAGCTGCAGCAGCTCGAGATCGGCAGCTACCCGGTGATGGGGAGGCCGAGAGCGATGCAGGCGCTCGATGCGGCCGTGAGGCGCTTACGACAGCGGGCGCGGCGAGTGGCCGACGATGCCGGTCGCCGATCGCATCGACTGCATGCAGGATTTCGTGAAGCAGATGGTGGCGCAGCAGCGCGTCCGTCTCGCAGCTGATCATGTGGGAGATCGGCAAGAGCCTCGCTGACTCGAGAAGGAGTTTGACCGGACCGTCGACTACATCAGGCAAACGCTCGCCGCGCTGAAGGATCTCGACAACAGCAGTTCGCGCTTTACCGTGATCGTCGAGGGCACGATCGGGCAGATCCGCCGCACGCCGCTCGGCGTGGTGCTGTGCATGGGTCCGTACAACTATCCGCTGAACGAGACGTTCGCGACGCTGATCCCGGCGCTGCTCATGGGCAACACCGTCGTGCTTCAAGCCGCCGCAATACGGCACGCTGCTGTTCACGCCGCTGCTGGAAGCGTTTCGCACCGCGTTTCCCGCGGGCGTTATCAATACCGTCTACGCGCCGGGCGCCGTGGTGGTGCCACGGCATGCTGGCGTCCGGCAAGGTCAACGTGCTGGCGCTGATCGGATCCAGCAAGGTGGCCGACCACCTCAAGAAGCAGCATCCGAAATCGCACCGGCTGCGCGCCATCCTCGGCCTCGACGCGAAGAACGCCGCGATCGTCCTGCCGGATGCCGACATCGAATTGACCGTGAAGGAGTGCCTGCTCGGGACGCTGTCGTTCAACGGGCAGCGCTGCACGGCGCTCAAGATGCTGATCGTCCACGAGTCGATCGCCGAACGCTTCCTTGAGCGCTTCACCGAGGAGCTTGCCAAGCTGAAGGTCGGCATGCCGTGGGAGAAGGGCGTGACCATCACGCCGCTGCCGGGTCTGCACCGGACGGCCTACATGACCGAGGCGATCGAGGATGCGAAGGCCAAGGGCGCGCGGGTCGTCAACGAAGGCGGTGGCGACGTTCTGCATGACGCTGTTACTACCCGGCCGTGCGTCTACCCGGTGCGCGAGGGAATGAAGCTCTACCGCGAGGAGCAGTTCGGTCCGATCATTCCCGTCATGCCATTCGTCGAACGTCGAGGACGCGCTCGGATACGTCAGTCACTTCCGACCACGGCCAGCAGGTCAGCATCTTCGGGTCCGATCCCGGTCAGATCGGTGCATTGGTTGATCCGCTGGTCAACCAGGTCTGCCGGGTCAACATCAATTGCCAGTGCCAGCGGGGGCCTGATGTCTTCCCGTTTGCCGGTCGCAAGGATTCCGCCGAAGGAACGCTGTCGGTGACGGACGCGCTGCGCGCGTTCTCGATCCGATCAATGGTGGCGGCGAAGCAGACTGAAGCGAGCGAAAGTCTGCTCGATGCAATCGTCGTCGAGCACAAATCCAAATTCATCAATACGAGATTCATATTTTGACCGCAGCAACGGCACTCCATCCGTTGCTCTTTGTTTGAATCCCATTGACGGGGCGCAAAAGACATGGCCGGTAGCATGGATCCGCTGGAGCTGATGCGCATCGGACCGGTGATCCCGGTAATTGTCATCGATGACATCGAGCAGGCCGTCCCGCTGGCAAGAGCCCTTGTTGCCGGCGGAGTGCGGGTTCTCGAAGTCACCTTGCGCACTCACGTCGCGCTCGATGCCATTCGGGCCATCGCCAAGGACGTTCCGGACGCGATCGTAGGCGTCGGTACGATTTCACGGGCAGAACATTTCGACCAGGCCATCCAGGCTGGAGCCCGCTTCGGCGTGAGCCCCGGGCTGACGCGCGAGCTCATCGAAGCAGCACATGCGAGCCGCCTTCCGCTGTTGCCAGGCGTGATGACGCCATCCGACGTCATCAGCGCCCGCAACGCGGGATTCGTCGCGCTGAAACTATTTCCCGCACAACAGGCCGGGGGCATCGGCATGCTGAAAGCGTTGAGCGGACCTTTTCCAGACGTGACGTTTTGTCCCACGGGCGGCGTCACGCCGGAAAGCGCTCGCTTCGTTCCTCGCGCTGCCGAACGTCGGTTGCGTAGGGGGTCGTGGCTGACACCTCCAGCGATGATCAAAGCCGCCGATTGGCAGGGAATCACCGCGCTGGCGCTGGAGGCTTCCAAATTGCGAGCCCACGGCGGCTGACAAGCTCGGCTTCACGGGAAATCAACAATGATCAAGGTCGTGCTGTTGCGTCACGGCGAATCAACCTGGAACCAGGAGAACCGATTCACGGGGTGGGCCGATGTGGGACTGACAGAAAAGGCCTGCGGGAAGCCAGGACGGCCGGCGAGATGTTGGCAAAGGACGGTTTCGCGTTCGACCTGGCCTTCACGTCGGTGCTCAAGCGGGCGATCAAGACGCTTTGGGTTGTCCTCGAGGCGGGCGACCGCATGTGGATTCCCGTTCATCACTCGTGGCGCTTGAACGAGCGGCACTACGGCGCGCTGCAGGGTCTCAACAAGGCCGAGACTGCAGCCAGGTTCGGCGACGCGCAGGTGAAGATATGGCGCCGCGCGTACGACACGCCGCCACCTCGATTGGACGAGGGGGACGAGCGGCTCGAAATCAACGATCCGCGCTACGCCGGAATCGACGATCGAGAATTTCCGAGAACCGAATGCCTGAAAGATACGGTAGCGCGGTTTCTTCCTTATTGGCACGCCACGATAGCGCCCGCCATCCGCTCGGGAAAGAGCGTCATCGTCGCAGCGCATGGCAACAGCCTGCGCGCGCTGGTGAAGTATCTCGACAACGTGTCCGACGACGACATCGTCGAGGTCAACATTCCCACGGGCCAACCACTGATTTACGAGCTCGATGAAGAGCTGAGACCTATACGTAACTACTATCTCGGGGATGCCGAGACGATCAAGGCCGCGATGCAGGCGGTGGCCAATCAGGGTAAAGCCGCGCCGCCGCAACGACGGTAAGGCACGATGATTCGTTCGACGCGTCGGCTGGGCAGGGCCGACGTCAACCTGTAACTGTCGCGACTGCTGCTTTGCCACTTGCGAACGCAGGAGAACAGTTGAAGCTCATCATCACCGGCTATAACGCCGCGCCCGCCGAGAAAGCCGCAGCTGCTGCCTACTACGCCAAGCTGTTGCAGATTGGCAACGCGGACGGTCTCGGTTTCGCCTGGAACGGACCGCAAACGCCCGCCGAACTCGCTGACGTGCTCGCAGACCTCCCCAAGTCGTGGTCGATAACGCTTAACGACATTCCGGCGACTCTGCGCGAGAGTAGCTGACAACCCTTCGTTCGGCCTGGCGTCGCCGGACGAACCGGACGGCGAGCCGCCGTGGAAATGTTGCGACAGATTCGGGCGTCGATCAGGGCGATGAACGACCGGCTGGGACGACGCGTCGTGCTGGCGGTGGAGATTCATTCCGCACCCGGATCAGAGAATCGCATCGTTAAGCCAAATTCGAGCGCGTTCCAGCGGTCGCTCGATGAAGCGGCTGCCCTTGATTGGGACGGGCGGCGCTGCTCGTCGAACATTGTGACGCATACATCGCTGGCCAGAAGCCAGCCAAAGGGCTTCCTGACCCTGCCGACGAAATCGGCGCGCTGTCGAGCCTTTCGGGATCGCCGATGGGGCTCAGCTTGAACTGGGGACGATCGATGATCGAGCTTCGTGATCCTGGACGCGTGATTGATCACGTCACCGCAGCTTCAAATGCGGCCTTGCTGCGCGCGCTGACGTTTTCCGGCGCGTCGGAGATTGCCAATGACTTTGGTGACGCGTGGGCCGACATGCATCTACCCTTTGCTGCCACGATCAATCCAGCCTACCAGGAACCCACTTCGGGAATGACCGCAGATCACGTAAGGCAGGTCGTCCCCTACATTGAAGACTGTCTGTTCCTCGCCCTCAAAACGAATTGGCCTGCAAACCGCCCTGAACCGCTCGAGCGGGCTGCCTCAGTCGAGGCGAACTTCGCGACGATGGTTGCTGCATTGCGTTCGACATGACATTACGCAACCGTCAATGAGTCCGGCCATCCCGATCACCGAGAAACCTGCGGGGAGGAGCTGAGAATGCGCAGGCATCGCAATGCCAAGATCGTCGCCACGCTCGGACCTTCGAGCGCGAGCGAGGAGATGATCCGGTCGCTGTTTCTGGCAGGCGTGGATGTATTTCGCCTGAATTTCAGCCACTGGAACGCATGAGCAGCACCGTGAGCGATTGCAACAGATTCGCAAGGTCGAACGCGACATGGGCCGTCCGATCGGCGTGCTTGCGGACATGCAGGGCCCAAGCTTCGCGTTGGGACTTTGCCGACGGTCCGGTCACACTTGTCGCGGGCGCGAAGTTCGAGTTCGACCTCACCGACAAGCCCGGTGATCAGACGCGCGCGTATCTGCCGCACCCGGAGATCTTCTCGGCATTGAGGCCGGGATCGAACCTCCTCCTCGACGACGGCAAGCTGCGCCTGCGCGTCGTACGATGCGCGCCCGATTCCGCGCAAACTGAGGTTGTAGTGGGTGGACGCTTGTCGGAACGCAAAGGTGTCAACGTGCCGGACGTCGTGCTGCCGCTATCGGCGTTGACGCAGAAGGATCGCCGCGACCTCGAGTTCGCGCTCGACCTCGGCGTGGAATGGTTGGCATTGTCTTTCGTGCAGCGACCCGAGGATCTCGACGAAGCTCGAACCCTCACGCAAGGGACGTGCGCAAATCATGACCAAGCTCGAGAAGCCTTCCGCAGTCGAGCACCTTGAAGCCATCGTCGAGCGGTCGGATGCTGTCATGGTGGCACGGGGCGACCTCGGCGTGGAACTACCGGCGGAGCGTGTGCCTGCTATCCAGCGGCGCATCGTCCGTGCGCGTGCCGCAGGCAGGAAAACCCGTGATCGTCGCGACTCAGATGCTCGAGTCGATGATCAGTTCGCCGGTTCCCACGCGCGCCGAGGCTTCCGATGTCGCAACAGCGATCTACCACGGCGCGGACGCGGTAATGTTGTCAGGCGAATCGGCCTCGGGAATGTATCCGATCGAGGCAGTGCAAATGATGGAACGCATTCTGGTTGAGGTCGAATCCGATCCATACCACCGCCAATTACTCGAGTCGTCGCAGACGCCGGCCCAGTCCACCAGTGCCGATGCGATATGCGCAGCGATGGACACCATTGCCGGACTCCTGCCGGTCGCAGTCATCGTTACGTACACCACGTCAGGATCGACTAGCCTGCGCGCTGCGCGCGAGCGACCGCTTCCGCCTATTCTCAGCATGACGCCAAGCCTGGAGACCGCCCGCCGGCTTGCGCTGGTGTGGGGCGTGCATTCAGTCATTACTCCTGATGTCTCTACGGTCTCGAAATGGTCGAGCGCGCGTGTCAAAGCGCCGTTCAGGAAGAATTCGCCAAGCAGGGCGACACCGTCCTGATCAGCGCCGGCAATGCCGTTCGGTACGCCGGGCGCGACGAACTTGCTGCGGATCGCCACGATCTAAAGTTTGGAAGGTGTTGATCGCGGTCAGCGCAAGCCGTAGTCAATTGGCTGCGCGCATTGGCAGGATCACCATCTGCATCCCTTCAAGTTGCAGGCGCCGCTGCATCGCATAGACGAGCTGGTTGTGCAGGAGCCGCGTGATCCATGTCTCGCGTTCAAACACGAGCTTCGATGCAAAGAACACGATGTTCGGAAATTCGGTACGCGCCTCCCGACAGAGCTCGGCAAGCTCCTCGACACCATCGACGCCGAACCCGAGGTAATACTTGGATGCAATTCCGTTATGGCGTGCGAGGTCCATGTAGAAATCCATGTCCTTCAAGCGCTCCGCCTTGAGCGCTTCGAGCGCCTGATCGCCGCCGTAGCTCCGAGCATCGACCGGCTGCGCACAGACGACGAGGAAGTTCTTGTAGAAACCCGGCCATGTGGCAGAGCACCGTGCGTGAGGCGTGGATCAGTCCACATCGATTCTTGCCGATGATGAATGCCGCCGTCGGACGCCCGGGCATGAGCTTCGGCATGGCCTCGACGTGTCCCGTGGGCGGGCGATGGTAAGCTCTCCGCCCGTCCGACGCGTTTCGGCGACCGACCTGTAATGCCGGCGAATCCCAACGCCGATGGCAACGACCAGGCCGGTGATGATTAGCGTGACCCAGCCGCCCTCGGAGAACTTCTCGATGGTGGTCACGACCAGATTCCGCCACAGACGATCAAGCCTAGCAGCGACAGTGCTATCCGGGTCAGCCAGCGGCCGTCGTCCCGGTGCAACCACCAGTAACGCACCAATCCGATCAGCGATAGCGTGAATGTCAGGAACACGATTGATGCTGTAGAGAACCACGAGAACCGATACGCTTCCGCCGGTGATCAGCAGCACAACGACCGCCGCGCCCGCCATCAGCAGCACGCCATTCTGCGTAACGAGCCGGCTCGAGAGGTTACGAAACTGATGCGGCATCCATGAATCGGCGGCCATGTTGGACGAGTACCGCCGGACCACCCAGGAAGCCCGTGTTGGCCGCCACCAATAGCAATCCTGCTTCCAGCGCGAGCATCGATTGTCAGCACAAGTTGATCTCGTCGCCGCGCCCCAAAGCCAGCTCGCGATGATTGATTCGAACGTCACTGCGTGCGAGCGTGCGACCCTCGACGTGATGCGCATCCCAGAGCAGGTACAACACGATGATCCCGCCCGCGGTGAACGCCAGCGACAACGCCATGTAGAACATCGTCCATTTGCCCGTGCGTACACGCGGCTCGACAAGCGACTGGACGCTGTTCGATACGGCCCGATGCCCGTATACGTACCCCCGCCGAGCGAATAGGCACGCAGCAGCAACGCCGCCACGGCGACCCAGCCGAGGTCCTGACCGAGGCGGTGTGATTCATTGATCGTTTCGCCGATCATCGAGGGCAATCGATCGCCGTGCGCAGAGCATGCCGTAAGCGATCAGGAAGATGTGTGTGACGACGAAACCGATGAAGATCAGGCAACAGGAACCGGATCGACTCCTTCATCCCGCGCAGGTTGAGATAGAGCAGCCCGATCGTAAGGGCTCACGTCCAGGCCGAGCTTCATCGCGCCAATTGACGGTGGAAGCCAGCGAAAAACAGCGCGTCGACCCCGCTTGCGACTGAAATCGCGATGGTGAGCACGTAATCGACGACAAGCGCGCTGCCTGAGATCCAGCCCGGCATGATCGCCCAGCAGGCGCGTGGCGACCTTGTAACCCCGCCTCCAGATGGAAACAGCTCGATGACCTGGTTGTAGGCGAGGGCGATCACGAAACACGGCGACCGCGGTCATCGCCGCAAGGTAGAGGCTGAGCGGAGTGTGGACGCCGAGCGCCAGGAAGCGCCTCCTCGGGGCCGTAGCAGGCCGAGGAGAGCCCGTCGGCGCCCAGACCGATCCAGGCCAGGAACGCGACGAGCGCGACGTGTTTGCGCGTGTCGCCGCTGTAACGGATCGAGCGGTTTGCCAAGCAACGACTCGCGCAGGCGTCGATTCATCGCAGCGCTCCGTAGGCGCATGTGACGAAAGCATACCCGGGTTATTAGCGTCGACGTGATCCGCCGCGTCCGGAGCAGGTCAACGAATCGCGGTGTGAGCAAGCGATACGCATGTTCTCGTCTTCTGCTCTCGCGAAGCGGGCATCGACAATCGCGATATCGACGGCTACGATAAGGTTGAGTTCACGCACGATGCCGTCGCGGCCTGCATCGCGAACGGGCTTGCTGATGCCGGGCTGGGCGTCGAGGCGGCGCCCGCAGCTGGATTTGACTTCATCCCTGTTGTCGAATGCTCGATGCCGCATGTCGCCCGACGACCCTATCGACGTCCGAGGGGTTCGGCGACGCGTCGCCTGAGGTCCGGCGCGCGCGGGATCGCCGCGTACCCGCGGAGCATCCAATGCTGCGTACCCCAACGCTGGAGGCAACGCAATGAGCCGACCACCGCTTCCTCCTTCACCCCCGAGACCGCTGCGCAGAAGGCGCGCATGGCGGAAGATGCCTGGAATACGCGCGACCCTGCGCGCGTGGCACAGGCCTACACAGTCGATAGCCGATGGCGCAATCGCGCGGAGTTCCTGCAGGGCCGGGATGCCATCGAAGCGTTCCTGACGCGCAAGTGGGCGCGCGAGCTCGACTACCGCCTGATCAAGGAAGTCTGGGCATTTCGCGACAACCGCATCGCCGTGCGCTTCGCCTATGAATGGCACGACGACGGCGGCATCTGGTTTCGCAGCTACGGCAACGAGAACTGGGAGTTCGACGACGCCGGGCTCATGCGGCTGCGCATCGCCAGCATCAACGATCTTCCGATCAAGCGAAACGGATCGGCAAGTATCGCTGGCCGCTTGGCTGTCGCCCTGACGATCATCCGTCGCTGAGTGCGCTCGGCTTGTAGCGACAGGCGAGGCGCGGGGGTCGAAGCGAAGATGACGCCGAAGGGCCGCCGTAGGTGATGCGGACCTGACGGTATCGCCGCGCGACCGACGCGCCGGCGCCGTTCATCACGCAGTAGGACTGAGCGTGGAGCGCGCGACAACCACCTGCTGCGCAACACCATTGATCGCTTTCGCTCAGATAACGCGGCGATCTCGGCTACCCTGACCCGATGTGACTCGGCCCCGCGCCTTCCGCCGATATCGAACGGGTAATCGACGCGCGAGAACTGCACGTACTTTGCGACAGCCGCACCCGCCCGCCAGCACCGCTCACGTGCCAGTGGGCCGATCGGAATCAGCGAGGCGCTGCAGCAACCGTGCGCGCAGTTGTGGCGGCGTTCGTGGGTCGGCACCGGCGTCCGCGACGACCGAGATGAGCGATGGGGCGGCGTCTGCGTGGAACGCCCTCGGTCATGGCGCTGGATTGGAACCATGCGTCGGGATTTCCGGTGATGCGATGGGATCGTTCGCGGACTGCATGAAGCGCCCTCGCACAGGGCGTCGAATCATTGTTTACTGACCGCCACGCGGTTGGCGAGACATCGGCAGTAACCCGCGTGATCGATGTCGAATCCATGAACGCCATCTGCCTACCACCGCAACGGGACATGGACTTTTCTTCCGCCACGCTGCACGGAGCAACGCGACCGGTTTGGCTTCCGATCGTGCGCAGCGATCTGGCTACGTCTGGCGACCGTACTGACGGACGCGCGCGTCGATGCCCAATAGCAAATCACCTCGGCTGCAAGCCCGCCGGCAGCCTCAGGGCTCACACCCGCGATCACCAGCCCGACGCCACGCCGGATCGGCGGCGCTCTCCGCGCGTGGCGCGAGCAGCGCAAGCCCAGATGTCCATCGACGAGACCACCGGCTCCCGATCGGTCTGTCGCGCCTGCCGGTGTGGCGTCGTCCAGGCGGAAACGCATCGCGGTGCGCTGCGCCGCGGCGCCATACATCGAGGTCGCCGACCGCATCGCCCGGCTGCGCAGAGGCTCGATCACCGCGGCGAGTTGATCCGGGTCGTCGATGGAGCCGGCTCGTTGGCGGCAGTACGATATCGCTTTAGTCCGAGATCATGACGCGCGCGCCGTCGCTGTTTCGCCGAACGCGCGTCGACTGCAGCGCATCTGGCCGGTTCTCGCAAGCTCGAAACGATTCGGCGAGTGCCTGATCCACATCCTGCAACGCCACGCCGAGCTTGCGTGACGAACCTTGCCCGTGCTGAGGATCCTGCTGAACGCGCCGCGCTGCGCGGAACCCGATCGGGACTGCAAAGGACAGGCCCTCGTAGTCCCCGCTGTTCGAGTAGATCTGCAGCGTTGATCCCGACGACCGCACCGTGGCATGTCGATCAGCGGTCCGCCGGAGTTGCCGGGGTTGACGACAGCGTCTGGTCTGGGATGAACTGCGCGTCGACTGGGGAACCCGGATGGGATCGCCGTACGGCGCTGATAGACGCCTGCAGTCACGGAACCGGTGAAACCGGCAGCGAGCCGATCGCTGCACGACCTCAATCACCCGACCCTGGATGGTTTCAGGTGATCTGGTGATCGGAAGCGACCGGAAGATCGGTCGCTTCGATCCTGACGACTTGGCGGATATCGATCATCGGGTCGACACCGAGCAGCGCCGTCCACGAAACTCGCGCCGGTCCGCCAGCCTGACCGTGATGGCATCTGCGTCTGCAGATCACGTGCGCATTGGTCACGATCACGCCATCGTGAGCGCATGATAGATTCCGACCCCGCCGCCCTGACCGGAAGCTGCATCTTCGGCGGCAGGCCATAACCTCTGCTGGAACTGGCGCACAAAGTCGCACTGGATCGGCGTCTCCGGCGCATGAGTTTTCTTCATCATCGTCGCTCCGGTCGTTGAGATCAGTGCGCGTGCCGCTGACGCTGATGCTGACCACCGTTGGCGCCAGTTGGTGTTGGCGACGATCGTCGCGATGTCGGGCAGCGCGGAGCGAAGTCGGTCGAGGCGCCGTGATCGCGCATCGTACGCGTGGACTTCGACCGTCGACGGACGCACAGACGCCGAACGTGAATGCGGCAGCGATCGCCACGACGAGATGTCGCGGTTGACGAAGAAAGGTGCACGGTGTCTCCGGGTCGAGATAGCTGTCGAGATCATGCTGCGCCACGAGCGAGGCGAAGATGCAGACGTCGCACGGACGCGCCTCGATACGAGCTTCATCGTGAGCGACGGCAAATGCTGCCGAGCGTCACGCGTGACGTGGTACGCGCCGGGAGGCACGGAGTTCCGCGAGCGGCGCGTAAGTCTCGACGCGCCGCGCAGCTCGTCGCCTCGCAGGTCGGCGACTTGTATGCGCATGGGCCATGGCACGGTGCGACGCCTCGAGGTGAATCCCGCGAAGGCGTCGCAATACTCGATGCGAAATGCGACATCTCATGCGTCCGGCATAGGCTCAGACGTGGACCTGGTCAACGCGCTTGCGACGTGCACGCCTTGGCATCGCCGTCGATATCGGCATCCACGAACAGGCCCCTCTGAGTTTGCTGCCGTTTGAGATGGCAGTAGCCATCTCGCAGGTCCGACGTCTCGGAGCGTGCGCCCCGCGCGCTTCTTGCATCAACCACATGTCGTTTGCGGTCAGAACGTCACGCGCAGACCGAGGCATGAATCGGTCGAGCGTCGGGGTTGTGTGGTCACAGGCGGAGACGTCGGACCTTCGGTCGTTCCGCCGAGCTCCGCGATTCGCCATGTCAGCCTGTATTGCGGGCCCAGAGCGGTTTCCCTTCGACGCCGCTTCGCTGCTCGGCAACCCACAGTGCCGAGTGGATACTCGGCCACCGTCGAGCGTGTCAGGGTAATGGACGCTCGGGCGCTTTCGAAGTGTCCGGGCTGTTGCCGTTATCGCTGCCGTCCCCGGTCCTGTCCGCGCTAACGCTCGTCGTCCGCAACCCATAAGCGAACGATGCGCTGCTTCACGGACCCATCGATGACCGAGCGGTCGGCGCTCGAAGGGGTCGGCGAGGGCAACGCTTCTGATCGCTCGGAGTCGTAGCGCTTTCGGCCAGCGTCGAGGCCGTTCGCGTGCGCTAAAGTTCGCAAACAGGCACAGCGCGGCAACGCAAACGACAACGAGGGACGCGAAGGCGCTCAACTTCATGGTTTGCCTGATCCGAACTGAAGCGACGATGTCGATGCAACGAGATCATCGTACGTCGCTTCATCAGGACCCGTGTGTCGTCCTGGCCGCGTCGTGTTACACATGAAACGAAGCGGAGGTGCCGCAGTCGTTCGAACGGACTCCGCTTTGATGAGGCGTCCGTGACAGTCAATGCAGCAGCTTCTTCCAGAGCGTTCGCCAGCTCGACCCCGCTGCACCAGGCTTGGCTAGCACCCGATTGACACCCGCGGCGAGGGCGCGGGACGCCAGCAGCGCACCACCGTAGCCGCTCACCAGCAACACTGGCACGCGCAACGCTCGTAGCCGAACGGATTCGCTGAATTGCGTGCCGCTGAGCGCCGGGCATCACTTCGTCAGTGATGACTGCTGCGAATCGGTCGGGCTCGGCGATCAGCGCTTCGAGCGCCACTCGCGGGATCGCTTGTATCCGACGGGCTCGTAACCCAGGCCTTTCACGTATCTCCACCGTCAGCGATAACCAGTGTTGGATCGTCGTCGATGACCATCAGCACCTGCCCGGCCCCGTTTGGCGGCGCTGCCGGCGGATCTGCCACAGTAGAACGACGGCATCGATGGATTTCGGGAAAGTACAAGGTGAAGCTGGCCCCGTGGACCTTTCAGCGCTCTGCACGTCGATCGCGCCGCCGAATTCAGCCATGACGCGCGTGGACGACCGCGAGTCCAAGGCCCGTCCCAGCTCCGCCGCGCGTCGTGAAGAACGGCTCGAACAGGCGTTCCATGACGTCGGACGCGATGCCCGGTTCCCTGATCGGTCACAGTCGACACGACGCGTAACTTCCGGCAGTGATCTGATCTGTGCGAAAGCACTCGGTTGGCCGCGACGTGCTCGCGCTCGATTGCGACGGTCAGTGCGCCGCCCTTTGGCATCGCCTGCAATGCATTGGTGCACAGGTTCATCACGGCTTCGAAGGCTCGCGTCGGATCCCCGAGGACTCGTTGCGCCGGGCGCCTCGAACTGACGCTCGAGCACGATGCCAGCCGCTAACGAGCCCGCCAGAAGAGAGACACCTCGTCGACCCACCGGCTCAGAGCGAAACACCGTTGCGGCTCGCGCACCGCCGCGGCTGGAACGTCAGAATGCGCTCGACCAGTGGTCTTGCCGCACCGCAACGCCGCCTGCAACACCTTGTCGAGGTGACGTGCCTGGTCGCTGCGCGCGGGAGCGACATCCTGTGCCATCTCTCCGAAGCCGACGATCGCGGCGAGAATCGTTGTTGAAATCGTGCGCTACGCCACCGGCTAGCGTGCCCAACAGCGTTCGAGCTTGCTGGCCCGCGCGAGCTGCGCTTCGAGCGCGTTTTGCGCCTGCACGTGCCGCTGGTTGGCGCGTTGGACGATGTAGATCGATGTCGCGGCGGTCGCGACTGAGCAGCATCATGCCGAACGCGAGGTGGACCAGACCGCCTCGCCGCCACGCGACGAGCAAGGCATCGAGATTGCGCGTCAGCACTACGACCAGCCCCCAGCGCGGTAAGGCGTGCGGCGCAACCAGGCGTTCCGTGCCGTCGTGGAAGTCGGCGCAACCTCGGTGCCTTTGAGGTCACCCGAGGAAGCTCCGCGACGCCAACCGTCGTAGCCGTTGGTGGTCGCGACGATCGAGCCAGCAAGACGTGCCCCGTCCGTGCGAAAGACCGCCATCCGCGCGTCGAGGTGTCGGCGAGGCGGCCGAGAACGCGCTCAGCAGCAGCGCCTCGCCGGCAGTCGCGCCAGAATCCACCCGCTGGCGCTGCCGGGAGGTCCGTGAAAACGCAAGGCGAGCGCCAACGACATCTCCGTGCTGCACTCGGGTCGGTGAAAGCGACGGCTCACCGCGGTCGCACCATCGTCGAGATCTTTCAACGCCGGCGGAGAACGAAGTCACGTCGGGCAGTGTGTCGGTTCCGACGCGCCAGCAGCCGTCCGTCGGATCGATCAAACCACAACGCGTCGATGAGCGGCATCAACTGCGCGCGCGTGCTGCAGAGCTCGCACCGCCTCGGAGCCCGTCAGCGGCAGACGCCCATCGCGCAGCTCGGCGCCCATCGCCTGGAAGACCTTCTTGCGCGCCTTGCAGGCCACGATCAGTTTCGTCGGTGAGCGCGAGCGCGGCAGGCCGAGCTCTCGAGCTTGTCGCTTCACGGCATCCCGACGCAGGTGCCAAAGGACGAGGGCCGCCGCCATCGTTCAGCGCGATAACGATTCGCGAGCACGATCCGCCAGGGATCGGCCGCGCGCGTGGGATCGCAAAGGCGCCGGAGTGCATCACCCGACCTCGAACCGGCACGTGCAAAGCATCATTGCGATCACACGACGATACGTGGATCGTCGCGCTCTCCAAGCGACGCACCGGCTCGGTCAACGCGCCGGCGTGTTGCTCTGCGCCGCTGTTCAGGCTTTGCTCGATGCTGTCGTCAAAGAGCGTTTCGACCAGCACGTTGAAGACGTAGCCGGCGCCGCGCTCGGTCACGATGACCTGCGGACGCGACGGATTGACCTCGATCTTGCGGCGCAGGCGCGAGATCTGCACGTCAGATTGCGCGGTCGTGATCCTCGGCTCGTTCAGCCGCGAAAGGCCGAGCAGCTGTTCGCGGCTCAACACGCGCTGTGGAGCGCCGCAGAACGCGGCCAGGAAGATTGAATCCCGCTGCCCATTTCGAGCTTGCGGCCGTCGGGTGCGACAGAGCTTGCGCGTGCGGAGTGTTGAGCTCCCAGCCGATGCAAACCGAACGCACGCCGCTTGTCGTCCGCGCGCGACGGCGCTGCGCTTGCACTTGGTAGCGGCGCAAGACCGCGCAGAGTGCGGGCCAGGAGCTCCGCGTGGACTGAACGGTTTGGTGACGTGTCGTCAGCGCCGAGCTCCAACCCCATCACGCGGATCGGCCTCGTCCGTCTTGTCCCGTCAACAGTACGATCGGAACAGTGGCGCGTTCGCGCAACTGGCGCGCGAGCTGCATCCCGTCCTCGCCGCGGCAGGCGCAGATCTAGCACCACGAGGTCGATGGCTTCCGCGGTCGAGCATGACTATCATGTCGCGGCCGCTGGCCACTGTCGTCGCGCGCAGGTCGTTCTTCCCAAGGTATTCCAGCAACAGCTCGCGCAAGTCCTGGTCATCGTCGACCACCAGGATGTGCGGCGCAGGTAGAAGCCGGCGGCGGAGAATCCGCACTCAAGCTGGCACTTTTGGTGGTGGGGAACAGTATCTGGTTTGCGCGCGTCAAGCCCTGGGCACAGCAGGGCCCACGATTTCGTGCAGAACGCCCATTTGACAATCGATGCTCGGCAAAGTCGCCCTGAATGGCGATCCGGCCCGGTATAAGTTGTTGCAACTTGTTAGGTGCGAGGCACCCTGCCGGTGGAATCGGCGGGAACCGCACGCTGTCAGCGTTGTCGACGCCCGTTCGAGGCGTCCGTCAGATCCCGTCGGCGTGCGCCGTCTGTGCCGCTGACCGGAGCCCGCGGCCACGTGTGGCTGTGACCGCTGCCAGCGCTCCGGCGTCTCGGTAGCATCGGAACGGCGAACCTTACGGTGGGGCAGCCGAGCCTGCGGATCAGGGCCGCAAGCTAAAGCGAAGCGCGATGCGCGTCGACGACCGCTCTGCCGCTGGCGATTAGTGCAATCCAGAGCGCGAAGGCCGGCGCCCGGTGACGGACCCAGGGCCGGATATTCGTCGGACGGTAGATACGTTGGGCGGACGCGGCGCTGGATCATGGCGCGAGCGCACGGGTACCTTCACGCGCGATCACTTCAGCAGGGGGTTTGGTCTCTGGTATCGACATCGCGCTTGATGGCTTCTGGTTCTTCGACAGACCAGCCGCGTCAGTTGATTTGCAGTGATCTGCGGGCACTCCCGAAACCTGCGCGGAGTGCTGCCGGCATGCGTCGAAAGCAGCGTTCTGCGCATGGCTTGCGGCGATACCTCCGGTAGCGGCCGCTCCATACGCCGGCGCGCCGGCCTTCAGCAGGAGTTTTGAACGCGTTCGAGTTCGACGAGGCTGCCCTCATAGTATTCAAACGGCAGTCCCGTTCGGATTCAGTTTGCGCGAACCTGGGGCCGCCGTCGTTTGAATGGACTGGCGCGACCTCTCGGCTTGCCACGCCGGGTCACTCGTTCGAGAGCGCCTGCATTTGGCTCTCGGTCAAGCCGGTGGGATCGTCGGCATGGCTACTGAACGTCGGGGCTGGATGATACGCAGGCCCGGTGCCGGAATACGACTGCATCACCTTGAATCGATCGGCGAACGACTTCGCCGGCGTTTGCGCGCCAGCAAGCGTGGCGGTCGCGACCAGCAATCCTGCAACGACAACTTCAGGGATACTCTTCCATCGATTACTCCTGTACGGATCGTCAACATAGCGCCAGCCGACTACTCGCGGATTCGGTTCCACCAGCTGACCGATTGAGTCGTCGGCCTCGCATCCGAAGTCATTACGCGCGCCGCGTGCTGCCGAATGTTGCGTGAAGGAGGCTGTGTTGCATCCGCAATGAAGCACGAGTCGCCCTCGCCGATTCGGTGTCACTGCCGTAATGGCGCCGGCGCAAGCCTCGCAACGAGCGACGCGCCGTCGCCACGCCAGGCGCCGATCCATGTACGTCGGCGCAAGCGTCGTGGGCGCCGTGTCGGCGAGGCGCTCGAGCGCGGCTTCGGCCCGTGTCCGGCAGTGCGCGTAGTAGTCCATTCCGACCCGCGCCGCTTCGCTGGGCTCGAGGATGTCCTCCTCCGTATTGATGGCGGGGTGGTGCCTCCCCGAATTGCGTGGGCGCAGGTCGCCGCAGAGCAGGCGTGCGCGTCGCGATCTCCCCGAGGAACCCGCACTCCCAACCGTGGGGCGGATGCGGCGCGTCACGATCCGCTGCACCGTGTGCTGCCGAGCGCTCCAGGCGCTCGCTGATCGGCGAAGCGCGCAGCGGCGGCCGGTCGGCCGGAACGTCAATCGCGACACCGTGGCCACGCTGCGATCCTGGCCGCAGACGGGGGGCCTGGCGCGCGGCGCGACCCAGCGAAGGGAACTGATTGAGCCAGTTCCCACTCGTCCGCCTCGGCGTGCGAGAACGAGATGTAGCGGAGCGCCGTCGACCGGAATGACGCGCTCGATGCTACTCGCGCACCGCTCCGAACGGCGTGCGCGGGCCGGTGTCGGAACAGAGAGCGGCTCCGCATCATCGCCCGAATCAAGTACTGATTGAAGGTAAAGCCGCCCGGGACTGCGCGCTCGCTTCGGGACAGGCGTGCTGATCCGGAAGATGCCGTCCGCGATCTCGTCGACGACAGAGTGGCAGACGCGTGACTCTGGGCGCTCATGACTTTCCCTTTCGCGGGTTGGGATTCGCGTGAGGCGGGGGAGGAAGATCGGCCGAGGCGGTCGCCCGGCGATGCGAGCCACCTCGGGGCTCGATCGCGACTTCCAGGCGAGTTCATTCCTGCCAGGAGCCGGGCGTAATCAGTCAGGCGCGAAGGCCGCGTCTCGACGAAGCCCGCGATCGGCGCGCGGTCCAGAGGGCCGACACGCGGCGACGATTGAGCTCGTCTGGAGCGCAGGCGTTCCCACGGGCCACGATGTCGCCCAGCTCGGGGATGAGGGCCGCCTCGTACCACGCTGATGCGCATCCACGGCGCGCGGAAAACGTGCCGCGCGTACACCGCCTCGCGCCAGCAGCCGCAGCCGGGCCGCAGCGCGCCCTGACCGAAACACGTCTCCAGGCCGAGCGGTGGGGTGCCCGGTCCAGCACGTGCCCGGTACACGCGCCCGAAGCAGCAGCGCCCAGCTCCGGGAAAATGGTTGTAGACCGTCTGCGGCGCGACCTCGTGCCCGCTTTCGCGATCGCAGCGCGTAGGACGTCCCGAGGCCACCGTGCTCGGGCGTGCCGACTCGACGGTCGCGCGCACGATCCCGCTCGCCGCGTCTCCGCCTCGAGCGTGGCGCGGCGTTGCATGGCGTAGCGCGTTTGGTCATCGATCTCCTATTTATTGGACGCACTATACATCCAATTAATACAGTGTCAGGAAGTAACTTGAGGGCGTGGCCTTGGAGATGAGCGAGCGCTGCCAGCGTCGGTGCATCGAGCCCTCGACGGCAGCGATACCGGCCGGCAGTGTCAGCGGATCATGCTCACCGGCGCATGAAAGCGCGGTCTTGAAGAGTCATCGAATTGCCGGGCGCCGCCGTTCGACGGTGGCAGGCCGCTTGGACCGATGAGCGTGGGCTAGTGGGCGTGCCGATGCTCAAGGTGAAGCGTCGCGCACGCGGCGCTGCACGCTGTTGAGCGCCACCTGACCGGCCTCGTCGAGCATTCCCGGTGCCACCGTGCCAGCTCGGCGGCATCGACGCGATCATTCGATTCGCCGAGTTGCTCGTTCAGCGTTTCGCAAACCGACTCGAGCTCCATGACGCGTCGGTTGGCTAATCTGCGCGGCCTGCGCGGTGCAGCACGGCAACGACAGGCGGCAGGTCGATTGTTTGTCAGCGGTGGCGCATCCAACAATTGTAGCGCCAGACTTCGCCACACGATGAGGCAAACGCGGCATGTTGCATTGCGGAAAAACTCCGCACATGGCCTCGGCGACGACTGCCCCGTCGCGCATTCAACTCGTCAATCTGGCGAACTACGGCGTCTGCAGCGTTCCCGCGATTTCGCTGCGCGGTCCCGCCGCACGTTGCATCTGCGCGCGCCGCTTGCGCCGAGCAGCAACGCAGGTGACGCACCGCCGAAGGCGAGCGTATCGGAAAATGCGATTGGCCAGAGTGAGCGAGCGCGCCGTAGCATGACCGCCGTGGAACAGAATTCGCCGAGGGCTCTCGCGTGACAACGATTCGTAATAATCTGATGGGCTGCGGCGCGCCAAAATTTCAACTATCCGCAGGATGGTCGCTGGCAGACCATCAGCTTTTGGACGGGGACAATCGTGTGCTGAAAGCCGATGCCGCCAAGGCGCCGGAACAGGTTGGTCTTGTTCAACAGGAGGCAGCATGAACTTGAAACAGCAGATCGTCGCCGGCGTATTCCTCTGCCGCGTGCGGCGCCATTGCGATGGCGCAGACCATTGTGGGCGTGAGCTGGTCCAACTTCCAGGAAGAGCGGTGGAAGACCGACGAAGCGGCCATCAAGGGCCAACTCGCCAAGATCGGCGGCAGTTACGTGCAGCGCCGACGCCGGCGGCTCGCCCGGAGAAGCAATTGGCCGACATCGATGGCCTGATCGCCAAAGGCGCCAAGGCGCTGATCATCCTTGCCATGGACAAGGACGCGATCATTCCTGCGCTGGCCAAGGCGAAGGCGAAGAACATCCCGGTGGTCGCGTATGACCGCCTGATCGAGCAGCCGGGCGTGTTCTACATCACCTTCGACAACAAGGAAGTCGGCCGGATGCAAGCGCGCGCCGTGCTGGCGGCCAAGCCGAAGGGCAACTACGTGATGATCAAGGGATCGCCCACCGACCCGAACGCCGACTTCCTGCGCGCGGGCCAACAGGAAGTGCTGGCCGACGCCATCAAGAAGGGCGACATCAAGATTGTCGGCGACGAGTACACCGAAGGCTGGAAGCCCGAAGTCGCGCAGAAGAACATGGAGCAGATCCTGACCAAGAACTCGAACAAGGTCGACGCCGTCGTGGCGTCGAACGACGGCATGGCCGGCGGGCGTGGTGGCGGCCCTGTCGGCGCGTGGCCTGAAGGGTGTGCCGGTATCGGGCCAGGACGGTGACCATGCCGCCCTGAACCGCGTCGCGCTCGGGCACCCAGACGGTGTCGGTGTGGAAGGACTCGCGCGACCTCGGCCGCGAAGCCGCGAACGCGGCGGTATCGCTCGCCAACGGCAAGAAGATCGACGGCTCGGTCACGTGGGCCGAGGGCGAGAAGAAGGTCCCGATGAACGCGATGTTCCTCAAGGCCGTTCCGGTCACGCAGGCCAACCTCGACGTCCCGATCAAGGCCGGTCACATCACCAAAGAAGCCGCCTGCAAGGGCGTGGCGCCGGCCACCGCACCGGCCGCCTGCAAGTAAGCTCGCCTGCGCAGAGCCCAATCGTCGCGGCGCTCGCGCCGCGGCGGCGTTCCTTCAACAGCCGAGGACCGCGAACCTGAAGCATGTTGAATCGACTGCAGATCAGCGCTCTCGACCTGCGCCTGTCCATCATGGCAGGCGTGCTGGTCGTGATGGCGCTCGTCTTCCACGCGTTCACGGGCAACTTCCTGACGCCGGAGAACCTCTACAACATCGCGCAGCAGACGGCCGTGGTCGGCATCGTTGCCGCGGCCATCGCGCTGATCATCGTCGCGCGCCAGATCGACCTGTCGGTCGGTTCGGTGCTGGGCGTCGTCGGCGTATTGATCGCCTTCCTGATGTACAGCAAGGGGCTGGCATTGGGCGCCGGCCTGCCTGGCCGGGCTCGCCGTGTCGCTCGTGATCGCGCTGTACCAAGGCTCGCTCGTCGCGTACCTGGGCGTGCCCTCGTTCGTGGTCACGCTGGGCGGCCTGATGTCGTTCCGCGGCGCCGCCTTCCTGATCGCCGACGGCAAGACCCAGCCGGTCAGCGACCCGCTGTTCCTGATGTTCGGTGGCGGTCTCGACGGCTCACTCGGCCCCACCTGGAGTTGGGCGCTGGGCCTGGCGCTGGCGGCGCTGATGGCCTGGAACACGGTGTCGCGCCGACGCAGTGCGCAGGCGCATGGATTCCCCCTGCGGCCGCTGTGGTTCGACGCCGGTCTGGCGCTGTTCTTCATCATCGTGCTGCTGGCCTTCGTGGCGCACGATGAACGCCTACGTCCTGGCCGACAAAGGTGCTGGCCAAGGCATCCCGATCCCGGTGCTGATCTGGGGCGTGGTGGTGATGTGCCTGGCCTTCATCGCCAACCGCACACGCTTCGGTCGCTACGTGTACGCAATCGGCGGCAATCCCGAGGCGGCGCTGCTGGTGGGCATCCCGGTCAAGAGGGTGACGCTCAAGCTGTTCCTGCTGCTCGCGGTGATGGTAGCAATACGTAACCT